>Ga0105243_10000127_pt1 | contig 86196 bp, 86 predicted proteins | sample KBSM34metaG_FD_81525 | JGI IMG/M metagenome (GOLD analysis project Ga0105243, IMG submission 81525) | Miscanthus rhizosphere microbial communities from Kellogg Biological Station, Michigan, USA - KBS M3-4 metaG | ecosystem: Host-associated > Plants > Roots > Rhizosphere > Soil | place... | reverse complement strand
GGGACAGCATTACAACGCTTACTAATTTTCAGGAGAATAAGATCATCATTAAAAACAGATTTCCCAGGCTCAGTAAGCTCACCCCTGGCGATAGAGTTTCTTTTACAAAAGGGAATCAGCTGGTACAAAGAATTGCGAACAATACCATTTCTTCTAATTTTTATAATGACGTTCAGTATTTTATACAGCTTAAAAACTCAAAATATATTTTCAGGGAAAAAGATGCCATTATTTATAAAAATGAAAGGGGAATTGAAACAAGAATATCACTTCCTTTTACCAATGAAGACCTGAACAGTATTTTTGTTCTTAATGAAACTCTTTTCATTAATGATTTTCAGACAAGAAAGACCTATTCTATTCATCATGGAAAACTTTCTGTTTATGACCAGCCAAGTCTTTTTAACGATCCTGAAACTAAAATATACTGGCAGCAGATTACCAATCAGTCATTTATCATCAACAGGAATAATATTTATATTGTAGAGGAAAGCCCAAACGGACCTTCTCTGAAGTTTCTGGTAAAGTATAAGGAAATAGGCAGCCATTCCTACTACTCTATGTATTACGGTAAAAATTTCAACAATCTTTATCTTGGTACTTTGAATAACGGGCTTAATATTCTTCATCTTTCAAACATGTATGTGGCCCGAAAGGAAGCTGATTTTGCAAATAATGTATCCAATGCCTCATTACCCTTCAGTAACAATACAATTATAACGGAGGACGGAACTGAGTTTGGGAAAAATGGCATTGTCCATAAGTATGCGTTCGGGAATAACGATAATTATCTTATGATGTACGACAATTCGGGTAATATTCTTATCCGTAAGAGAAAGAGTATTATAAGATTTTATAAAAATTCCGGGTATAAGAAAAAAGACTCCACTTATATTAAAGAGGGTTTTGAAGATTTTATGAAAAGTGGAAATTTATATGCCCTTTCCCTATTAAGCTCTTCCCGATACCAACTTCAGATTTTTAAAAAGGACCAATTTACAAAGCCGGATTATATTTATAGTTTTAAAAGTCCTGTCACCGCTTTTTTTCAATACCGTGAGGGGCAGGTTCTGGTAGGCAATAATGAAGGGCTATATTCGCTGATGTTGGATAAAAATACAGTTCGTCCGTTAATCAAAAATATTTCTGTAAAAAGTATCGTAAAAACAAAGGATAATCTGATCTGGATTATCACCAACAAAAATGGCTTTTACCTTTTTAAAGACCGGAAACTGGTTAAAATGCCCAATGACAGGAATAATTATTTGCAGTCTGCCCATTCTATTCTTGAGGATCAACAGGGGTTTTATTGGATATCCTCGAACAACGGCCTGTATAAAGTTCCTAAAAAGCAACTGATCCAGTATGCCAAAAACAGGAAAAGCCCCGTATTCTATTACCGTTTCACTAAAAAAGATGGTTTTACCTCTAATGAATTCAATGGTAATTCGCAACCTAACGCTTATGCTTTGGAAAATGGGGAATTTATATTCCCTTCCATGGATGGTTTTGTATTTTTCAACCCAGCTCAGGTTCAGACCTATTATCCGGATCCAAAAAAAATCTATATAGAAAGAGCAAAAATCGGCACTGCTGAAACAGTCTATTTTAATACTGTACTCGATCTAAAGAATGATTACAAAAAAGCTGATATTTTCATAGATATTCCTTATTTCTCTAATTTTGAAAACCTTTATATAGAGGCCAAAATCTCGGGAGAGGAAGAATCGGACTGGGAAGCGGTGGCTTTGGGAAAAGATTTAAAATATACCATCAGTAACCTCAGCCCGGGAGATTATACGTTAAAGGTGAGGATACTTGCCTCTCCGGATGGAAAATATGAAGAAAAGGCTGTTCAATTCAGGATTGAACCTTATTTTTTCCAAACGCTGTTATTTAAGATATTGCTTTCCATTATTTTTCTTACAGGAATTATCATTATTATCATGCTGATGACCAATCTTCTAAGAACAAAAAACAAAGCCCTGAAGCGAATTGTTCATAACAAAAATTCCAAGCTTAAGGAAACTTCCCTTACGCTTGAAGTGGTAAAAAATGATTTGCAGAAAGAAACAGAATATCAAAAAAAACTGGTGGAAACCATTAGCCATGACATCACTACTCCAATCAGGTTTATTGCGATGCTTTCTCAAAAACTTCATGAATCAGATGATGTAGAACTTCAGAAAAAATATTTTGACAGTATTTACAAATCCTCTGAACAGCTGTACCAGTTCACATTGAATTTAAAGGAATATACAGAACTTTATAAAGCCGAAAACATTTTTGAAGAGCAGGAATATCCTGTCAACAGAATTTTAGAAATCAAGAAAAAATTATTCTGGGAAATCGCAAAGGAAAGAGAAACTGTTATTATTAATTCTACAGAGACTAATATAAACAGCAGAGTGAGTGAAAGTATTCTTTCGGCTATTATCCATAATGTTATTGATAATGCCGTAAAAAATACATTTAAAGGAGAAATTAGTCTTAATATTATAGAGGATGACCAGAAAATCATTATCATAATAGATGATACGGGAACCGGAATGTCTACGGAACAAATAGCCATTTATATGAATTTGTTCAAAAATCCTAAATGGAAAACACCCAGCTTTAAAGGTAAAGGACTGGGTCTGCATATGGTCATCCATCTGGTTAAAAAGATTAATGCTGAGATCAGTTTCAGCCAAAATTTCCCGAAAGGAACCATTGTAGAAATTACCCTCAAAAAAAACTAATTATATGAATGAACGAATTTTAATTGCTGATGATCATTATGTGGTAAGAGCAGGAACAGCCCTTGTTCTTGAATCTGCCTATCCTGAACTGAAAATAGACTTTGCTGAAAATTATGAACAGGTAAAAGAAGCATTGATGTCTCAATATTATCATCTTCTGATCCTGGATATTGATATGCCCGGAACTCAATATAAAAAAATGATCTCTGAACTTAAAAACATACAGAAAGATCTAAAGATTCTTGTGTTTTCAGGATATGATCAGGATGTGGCCATCCAGTATATCAGGGAAGGTGCTGAAGGCTACCTGAACAAACAAAGCAGTGAGGAAGAAATTAAAAATGCAGTGAAAACAGTGATTGAAAAAGGCTATTTTTATCCTGCAGAACTTATCGGTCTGATCATTCAGAATAAGAGAGACAACCCTGTAGAAAAACTTTCTTCAAGAGAATATGAGATCTTTAAACTGTTAGCTGACGGATACGGAAACCTGGAGATTTCCAATAAACTCAGTATTCAGATGTCTACTGTAAGTACGTACAAGAAAAGGATATTTCAGAAGCTGGAGGTCAGTAATATTGCAGAGTTGATTAAGGTATATGAGATGATGCATTAATTGGTTTTACCAATAAAAATCATTGAGATAAGCATTTTCAGGATTGGAAAAATATCAGGAAATTTGCAGAACCAAAATTTCTATAATCAAAACTGCATTTTAATTGCAAAAAATCATGAATTCACCTGAAAAAGCAAACCAGGGAAGCCGCCGTTTCCGATATATAAAACTTTGTATTTTCTTTTCAGGGCTTTCTGTATTTGCACAGCTCTATCTTTTTCAGCCCATGCTCCCGATGGCCGCGGAGCAGTTCAATGTAACCGTTGGTGATACTTCTCTGCTCGTTTCTTCATCTACCATAGGAATGGCGTTGGGATTATTGTTTTTTGCTTTTAAGGCAGACAGTTATTCCAGAAAACGACTGATGGTATTTTCGTTGATTTCATCAGCATTATTAACTATTATCTCAACCTGGATTCCCAGTCTCAGCCTTCTTATTGGAATTGGAGTGCTGAAAGGATTTGTGGTTTCCGGTGTTTCTGCTGTCGCCCTAGCCTACCTTACCGAAGAGGTTTATCTCGCTGCAGTGCCCGCTGCCATCAGTATGTATTTAAGTGGCAACACTATTGGAGGGATGAGTGGAAGAATATTGGCTACCATTGCAGCCGGAGAATTCGGATGGCGCAATGCCGTTCTCATCATTGGAGTGGAAAGTCTGATCCTGGGCCTTATTTTCTGGAAACTATTTCCCGAGTCAAAATTCTTCAATCCTCAGAAAACAGATTATCATCAAAAGGTAAAGCAGATGAAAGGATTTCTCATGAACTCCTATATGCTCAGACTGTACTTCATTGCAGCTTTACTGATGGGTGTTTTTGTGAGTGTTTATAATTATCTTACTTTCAGATTAGAAGCAAAACCCTTTTCATTAAGCCATTTTATCATTGCCTTTATATTTCTGATGTATACTTTCGGAGTCTTTGGCACCATGATTACAGGAAAGCTTTCTAAAAGGTTTTCCAAAAATAACATCCTGAAAAGCTTCATTCTTCTGATGCTCTGCGGAATTGGCCTGCTGCTGTCAGAAAATATTTATGTGGTCATCTTTGGACTTGGGGTATTTACACTCTCTTTTTTTGCTGCCCATACTATGGCCAGCCAGATGACAGCACTTCATGCTAAACACGGAAAGTCCTCGGCCACCTCTATTTACTGGTTATTTTATTATTTTGGCTCCAGTATTCTGGGAAGTGGTACCGGATACCTCCTGCATTCATTTTCCTGGAATGTATTTATCTCCGTTCTTATCATTGCCATTATATTGGCTCTTTTACTGGCTACTGCCAATACCTCTTCCCATAGTACCACATAGATACCATATTTCTATCGAATTAAAAGTGCTCTAAAGATAGTGTCTATCGACATTTTAACAATTCATTAATCTTTTAGGTGTGATATTTAACACAATCTTCATTAAAACACTGGCTGACAATATGATGCGAGGCATAGTATTTGCTCAATTATATATTACCAGTACCACCTTTAAAAACCAAAATATTATGAACGTAGCAGATCTTAAAATCAAAAATTTAGTCGAGTACAAAAATCAGATTTATACGATCACTGAAATTTTTCAGAGTTTGAAGCAAGCTTATTTTGTTAAAATTGAAAATGACAGTCAGAGCTTTTCAGTTCCGGCAGATTCCATTAAACCTATTCAGATCACGGAAGAGTGGCTTGAAAAACTCGGTTTTTCAAGGACATACAGCTCAGATCAGAGAATACGGTATGAAAGACCTGAAACATTTATCAAATACGATATAGACCTGAGTTCCAGGAAAATACTGGAAGGGCTCAAAATATATGGCAATTCAATAAAATGCAAATATATCCATGAGTTCCAGAATATTTTTTCCTGTTTATTTGGGAAAGAGCCTTCATTACATTACGGTTATCTGGAAACAAAATAGTATTAAATAGTTCTTAGTAGTAGAAGCCACAGTTTTTAAAATTGTGGCTTTTATCTTTTTACTCCCATTAGAATAAAAATGAATTGTAACTTCCGAAAAATTCACCATTCAAAAACCATTCTTTTCACGCATATTTGTTATACTGCTTTATTTAAAGCAGCTGATTTTATAAAATACACATTATGATTCTAAAGATTATTAGTTCAATACTTATCCTGGGAGCTGTATTCATGGGATTCAAACAGGGAAGTGCTATGTTTTCCGGAAAACCTGAAATGATGGAGATGTTCGGAAAATGGGGATTCAACCGAACAGCACTCATGATCAATGGAGCTGTTACAATTCTGGCTTCAGTGATGATTTTATTTCCCAGGACATTTGTTTGGGGAAATTTCCTGATGGCAGCGGGTATCCTCCTGATTATCTGCTTTCACCTTATGGACAAAGATTTTAAAGGAGTAGCCATTGAGCTTCCCTTTTTGTTCCTTAACCTTCTGATCGTTTACCTGCAACATCCTCTTAAAACTTAACTGAGATGATAAAATATATATTCATAACCATTTTTGCGACAAGCTTCTCTCTGACCGCTTGTGGACAGGTTAAAGAAAATCAAAAAAAGACAACACCCTCTATATCAAAACAACACACAATGGACTTATCAAAAATAACAGACGAAACTGTACGCCATGCCATAGAAGCACTGCAAACCGGAGATAAAAAATGGTATAGCTTCTTTATAGAAAATCCAGTGATGACAGACGACGGCAATACCGTTGATTTTACCACTTTCTTCTCCAAAGCCCTAGGTAAAGAATATTTTCTCAGCATAGACCGTATAGAAAATGAAGGAAAGGATATTTACGGAAATTTTAAAGCCGGACAATGGGGAACATTTCCTGTATTCTTTAAGTTCCATAAAAATGCTGAAGGTAAATTTGAAAGATTGGATATTGGACAGGCAAAGTAAGTACAATAAAAAGCCGTCTTATTAATCAGACGGCTTTACAAAAAACTTATTTCTCTAAAGTACCACCATCCAATTTACGATCACTGTTACATTATAGAAATCTGCAAATCCATAATTAGGTAATCATCTGTTTCAGTATATAGCCGGCATTATAAACTGGCTTACAACCAGCGGATGGTCTGTATTGGGAATCTATTTACAACAATTCATTTTTGAATATTTCCTTACATTTGCGCCTCTGCTGTTGATTTTCTTTCCCAAGCAGAATTCAAAATTTCATTATGGATACAGATATAATCATTTCACAGTTGATAGAACATTTTAGAGAAATTGTACCTTTAAAAGACTCTGATATTGATGCTATCCTTCCCAAATTAGAAATTATACAGCTTAAAAAGAAAGACCATCTGCTGCATGAAGGACAGATTTCAAGAAGTATGCGGTTTATAGTAGAAGGAAGCCTCTATGCTTATCATATTGATGAAAAGGGTAAAGAAAATATTACGCAGCTGGGTATTGAAAACTGGTGGGTTAATGATCTTTACAGCTATCTGAGTGAGCTTCCATCAAGAATGTTTATCCGGGCTAATGAAAAAACTACGGTGATCCAGATCAGCAAGAATAACCTGGAACTGCTGTATAAAGAAGTTCCTGCTATTTCTGAATTCTGGCGACTGAAAATGCAGAGTGCATATGTTACACTGCAGGAAAGAACATTTGAGCATTCCAGAGTGGATGCCTACACAAAATACAGGACATTTGTTACCACTTACCGCAATATTGAGCAGCGTTTTCCTCAATATATGATTGCTTCCTACCTAGGAATTACAGTTGAATACCTGAGTTATCTTAGAAAAAAACACCTGTCTGACCTTTCTTAAGATTTCTTAAGTTTATTCCGCACAGCCCTGAATAATTTTGCTCACAGAAAATTTAATGAGTGAAATATGAAGGCAAAATTAATAGTGATCATGGCTCTTGCAGCAGTTTCAACCCAACTGAATGCACAGAAGCTTAGCTATACTCCCGACCTTGTTTTGGGACACCGTTCCTACACCTATATGCATAATGTCAACTATCAAATCAATGAGAGGTTGAAATTAAACAATCTTACTTTATTTGATACCGAATACACCAGGGACCAAGACAATATATTCTTTATAAGAAATACCCTGACTTATAGTTTTACTAAAAAAATCAGTCTGAATGGTGCTTTCGGAGTGAAAAATCCAGGTGCATTCTTCAGCCTTTACGCTCAGTACCGGATGGTTCAGCCCTCCTACTCTTTCTCTTATTCTATAGGTGCAACTTATCAGAAAGGATTTTCCCTGGAACAGTCTATATCATTTGAGTATATCCCGCAGCTCAGGGAAAACCTCAAAGGATACTTCAGTGTCCTGGCTATTGGAAACCTTGACAATAAAGGCTATCCGAGAGGGTTACAGTTCATCCGGCTTGGCGTAAAACAGGATAAGATGATGTATGGTATAGCCTCCAATTTTGATCAGTTTAATAACAGCAAAAAGACATTGGAGAACATCGGGGCTTTTGTAAAATATAATTTTTAAATAATAATAATAATAATAATAATAATAATAATAATAATAAAATGAAAAAGAACATTGATTTAGGTATTCTGATCAGCAGAATTGCCATTGGATTTCCCATGTCTGTGTACGGGATTAATAAATTGATACATGGAATTGGATTTATTCAGGATATGATGACCCAGCACGGCTTACCGTCATTCTTTGCGTATGGGGTATTTGCAGGTGAAATCATAGCTCCTCTTATGATCATTATAGGATTCCGGATACGTCTTGCAGGAATAATCTTTGCGGCAAACTGCTTTACAGCCATTATACTGGCACAAACAGCAAATATATTTAAGCTGAATGAATTTGGAGGCTGGGCACTGGAGTTACTTGCTATTTATTTACTTATAGGAGTGAGTTTCTTCTTTACCGGAGCCGGAAAATATGCCGTTTCAAATCATACTCGATGGGATTAAAATCGGGTAAAGGGATTCCCCTTTTATTCTGACAAATCCTAAAATTCAGATTTAATTTTATCACAAAGGTCATTTCATTTTTGAAACGGCCTTTGTGGTTTCAGTTTTTAAACCATTGAGTACTGTTTTGGGTTCATCCCGATGTGCTCTTTAAATATTTTTGAAAAATGGCTCAGATTAGAGAACCCCATTTTGTATCCTACTTCTGAAACAGAATACTTTTTCTCTTTCAGCAATAGCGCAGCTTCCTTCATTCTGAATTCCTGATAATAATTAAAAATACTGTTCCCAAAAATCTGTCTGAACAGTCGTTTGAGCTTGGTAGCACTCATTCCGGCTTCTGCAGCCAGCTCTTTTATAACAGGAGGAATTTCCAATTGCTCAAGAATTTTTGCCCGTATCATATACATAGTTTCAATATCATGGATATTCAGTGCGTAGAGATGTTTTTCATTCCGCTTTTCCAATTCTATCAATAGTCTGCAAATCAGCTCTTCAGCTTTTAGTCTTAAAAAAAACAGCTTAAAAGTCTCATCTATCTCTTCAGAAATGATCTCATTGACAACATTTTGCAGAGAAGGATCGATCATATGTTCAAATAGAAAGGGTTCTGTATTTTCCACCAGACTTTTCAGTACCGGTGACTGATCTGATACCTGAAACAAGCTTTTCAGGTAATCCGCATCCACTTCTATATTAATCGTGTTTTTATTAGAATGAATAGGAATAAACTTATCGGTATTAAGGCGGCTCGTTGCCACCATAACAGAAGGCATTTCAGCCGGATTTCCTCCCGAGGAAATTTTTGTTTTGGGAAAAATATGCTGAAACTTAAAAAAGAGCATCCTTTTAGCAATATTTACATCCGGATTTTCAATGATCAGATCTTCATACAGCTCATAATTACTAATAAGCATCCGGATATGTTTATTAAAGATCAATCCTGTGCAATATCCTTTTCCAAACCGGGATGGAATCTCCAGCTTTCTCTGTTTTATTTCCGAGCCCAGTAAACCGGCCAGGTTTTTCAGAATATTGGGAACCGTTTGATCAATTGTATCCATAAAAGTCTTTTACAGCTATTTTTAAGTCTAATATAATTATTTCATCTCTAAAATGACACAGAAATTTGTATCCATATTTAATAGCACAAAATTATGTTACTCAAAGACAAAAAAGTAGCCATTATTGGAGCCGGTCCTGTTGGGCTGACTATGGCAAAATTACTTCAGCAAAAAGGTATTGAAGTGACCGTATATGAAAGAGATCAAGATCCCCAGGCCAGAATCTGGGGAGGAACGCTGGATCTGCACAAAGATTCCGGACAGAAAGCTATAAAAAAGGCAGGATTACTGGAAGCTTATTATAAAGCCGCTTTACCCATGGGCATTACCATCGCTGACGAACAAGGGAAAACTCTGTTCACCAAATCAATCACCCCTGAAAACCAGTTTGACAATCCTGAAATCAACAGAAATAACCTGAGAACAATACTCCTTGAAAGCTTACCCCATGATTCAGTAAGTTGGGATAGAAAATGCATCGACCTTAAGGTTTGCGGCGGGAAATGGCTACTGCTTTTTGAGAACGGATTACAAGCTACAGCAGATCTTGTCATTGGCGCTAACGGAGGTATGTCTGCCATGAGGAAGTTTGTGACTGACACAGCAATTGAAGAAACCGGAACCATAATTATTCAGGGGGATATTCCTCACCCTGAAACAGATTGTCCCGAATTTTATCAGTTATGCAACGGAAACAGGCTGATGGCAGCTTTTCAGGGTAAACTATTGGTCGTAAACCCTGACAATAACGGTGCATTAACTTATGGTGTAATCTTCAAAAAACCTGATAATGCCGAAGATAACATTCAGGATACAGACGATATCCGCAAATTTCTCCTGAAAAATTTCGCCCTTTGGGACAAACGTTATCAAAACCTGGTTCAGCTGACACCCTTTTTTTTGAGCTTACCAACCAGAAAATTACCGGTGAGTGCCCCCTGGAAGACCGACCGCCCTTTACCAATAACCCTTATCGGAGATGCTGCTCACCTTATGCCTCCTTTTGCCGGCCAGGGCGTCAATACAGGCTTGATGGATGCTCTCATATTATCCGGAAATCTCACTGGCGGAAGCTATGATTCTCTACAGACAGCTATTAATGACTACGAACAGCAAATGTTTATCTATGCTTCCAAAGCCCAGATTTCATCTTCCAGAAATGAAATAGAAATGCGCCATCCTGATTTTTCTTTTACCCAGTTAATCAACTAGATCATTTGTTCTAAAAACGCAAATATACCACTGAAAAAAGGTATTTTACAACACATTTATCCTTACCTTTACGTTGAACTTAATATTGTATGATGAAGGAAGTAATTGTGTATCAAATTGACTCTTTTACTAAAGAAAAATTCAAAGGAAACCCTGCGGGGGTAGTTTTACATGCTGAAAATCTGACCACTGCGGAAATGCAATTGATAGCCCGGGAACTCAACAATTCAGAGACAGCATTTGTTTTCCGCCCCACTACTCTGGAACAAAATTTCGAATATCATGTAAGGTATTTTACTCCAACAACAGAGGTTCCTTCCTGCGGACATGCCACTATTGCGGCATTATATGCAAAAGCAATGGAAGATCAGCTGGACTCCTGTACCATCAGAATAATGACCCAAATCGGAATTTTACCTATTAGGATTGAAAAACAGGATCACGATTATCAAATCACAATGACACAGGGACGTTTTGAGCTAAGCCCCATCTTTGATCCGCTAACGACGCAAAATATTGTTCATGCATTAGGATTGACAATGGAAGATCTTGATGAGAAATGCCCTGTACAAATTGCTTCGACAGGCCACTCAAAGGTTATGATCGGTATTAAAAGCCGGAACATTTTAAATCATCTTCAGCCTGATCTTATGGCTTTAGCCCAGCTGAGTAAAGTGATCAGCTGCAATGGCTATTTTGTATTTACTTTTGATTCCGATGATAAGGAAATCCTGACCTATGGAAGAATGTTTGCCCCGGCAATCGGCATTTCAGAAGATCCCGTTACCGGAAATGCCAATGGACCTTTGGGAGGTTATCTTATTCAAAATAAAATCATCAGTACTGCCGACAATACTTTCCAATTTACAGGGACACAGGGCGAAGCTATCAACCGTATTGGAAAAGTGCAGGTGGAAGTTAAGCTAAAAGACAGTGCTATTCCCGATATTGTCAGTATTACAGGCAATGCCGTAAATGTATTCAGGACTGTGATGCATATCTAATATTTTCGACCACAAAACATCGTAAAAAATAAAATATTTCAATAACAAAAGCCTCCGGACTACTGATCCGGAGGCTCTGTTTGTCAGATTGAATTATGACTGAAATTCTATCCGTTTTCAAAACAAATATTTCTGAATTTTTCTATATCAATATACACAATACCTCCATCCTTAATTCTATGACTCTTCTGTATAGACTTACCCTGAAAAGATAAGGCATCAGCTTCTATCAGCTGATTTAATTTACTAACAGAAAGACCTAAACATATCCGGATCACAGAATATACTTTAAGACTAAAATCAAAAGGGGATTTAACTGTAACCGGTAGTATTTCATACCCGGAATTTAAAATATTATCCAGTGTGGGATGTTGTATATCATATTCGACGCTCTCCGCATCATACTCAACATTATTTTTTCTTCTTGTTTCGAGGGAAAATGCATATTCCCAAGCCGTTTCTGTATTATTTTCAGAAAATTTAATGAAGAGGTTTTTATTTATTGATTCTGTTCTGACGCGGGAGAAAATGGTCATATTAAAGGTATTTTTACATTGTACACATCGGTATATCAACCAGATATCAATATTCTTTTTTTGAGCGTTCAGTCTGAATTTATCACTGCAATAAAACCTGTCGCTATTACAATGACTGCATTTCTTCTTTAAGAGGGGGGTATTTTTAGCTTTTACCTCCCATATATATTGCTGACTCATTACTTATTCTATAATCGTGCTTAGTATTCTTTAGTTAAGTTTTAACATAGCAGTCAAAGGAATTACAGCATTAAGATCATGGATCAAAAGCTGAAATATCAGATTTTGTTGCTTTTAAGAAAGCAACGAAATGAATACTATGTTTAAATGAAAACCTGCCCAGGTAGAATTACCTGAACAAAAGAATGATCAGCCTGTGGCTTGTGAGGCTGATACTAAGCGAATATAGGTTTACGAGTCGTTCCCAAAACGTTGATCTATTTATATTAATGAAGTAAAAATAGTGAATATTTATCAAACAGCTGAAAAATAAATTAATGTTTATCAGTATTAGGCTCAGGTAATTGTATCTATTGAAATCACAATGAACCATACAACAAACAAAAATTGAACTGTACAACAAAATTATCTTTTGTATTTCAGACGAACTTTGTGGTATTAAAATCAAACAAAATGATACAGATTAATAAAATTTACATCAACGGCGAATTTGTTTCGCCACAAGGGACAGATACTTTTGATCTTATTGATCCTACGACCAACCGGAAAACCGGAGAAGTGATATTGGGAAACGAAGAAGATATCAAAGCGGCCATTGCTGCAGCAAGAGAAGCTTTTAAAACCTTTTCAAAGACGACCAAAGCAGAACGTATTGTTTTACTGAAAAAACTTCATGAGGCAGTCAGCAAGCGGGAAGAAGAACTGGTATCCACCATGGTTAAAGAATATGGGGGCACTCATCAGTTTTGTAAAATGAGTGTACAAAATGCCATTTCCGCTTTTTCAACCACTATTGAAATACTGGAAACTTTTGACTTTGAAAGAACCGCAGGACATTCAAAAGTACGTTTTGAACCATTAGGTGTGGTAGGAATTATTACTCCATGGAATGCCAGCAACAGCTTTATATGCAATAAGCTGGCTACAGCAATCGCTGCCGGCTGTACGGCAGTGATCAAACCCAGTGAAATGAGTGCCCAACAAACCCAGCTAATTGCAGAATGTTTCCATGAAGCCGGATTACCAAAGGGTGTTTTTAATATGGTTAATGGTTTAGGAAATGTAGTAGGAACTGAAATTACAAATCATTCTGATATTGCTAAAATATCTTTCACAGGATCCACAATTACTGGAAAAACCATTGCTAAAGGAGCAGTGGATACCATGAAAAGGGTAACCCTGGAACTTGGGGGAAAATCTCCTAATATTATTCTGGAGGACGCAGATCTTGACAAGGCTGTCCCCATGGCTGTTTTTGGAGCTTATATGAATAACGGACAGGCATGTATCGCCCCTACCCGTCTGCTCGTTCCTCAAAATAAACTGAATGAGGTCAACGAGCTCGCAAAACAGGCTGTCCGGAATGTGAAGGTAGGACAGCCAAATGAAGAAGATACCACCGTTGGTCCCATGGTCAGTGCAAAACAATATGAACGGGTACAGACTTACATCAGACTGGGACAAAGCGAGGGTGCTACCCTACTGGCAGGAGGTGAAGGAAAACCTGAAGGTCTTGAGGATGGTCATTTTGTAAAGGCCACTATTTTTACAAATGTTCGTAATGATATGCGTATTGCCAGAGAGGAAATATTTGGTCCTGTATTATCTATCATTCCTTATCAAAACGAAGAGGAAGCTATCAAAATCGCGAATGACACCCCTTATGGATTAGCCGCTTATATCAGTTCTTCCAGCAAAGAACATGCAGAGCATGTTGCGGCTCAGATTGATGCAGGCAGAATCTGCATTAATGGATTTGCCCATGATCCGCTTGCTCCCTTCGGTGGTTTTAAACAAAGCGGTATCGGCCGTGAATATGGTGTTTTTGGATTGGAAGCCTATTTAGAACCCAAAGCTATTTTAGCATAACAAAAGTTTATTCCTTGCAGCCAGGCTGTGAGGAATAAACTTTTTATACGTTCCTGTAATGGGGAAAAAGTTTGTAAGTTTGAATAAGAATCAATAGAAAATTACCTTTTAAGCCATGAATGATCAGAAAGCAGTTTGGCCTGTCAATTACTCCTGTCACTTTTCAGAGTTCCGGGAAGGAGAGCAGTTCACACAAATTCACAGTCTGGGGTTAGTCCTTTCCGGTGAAATGGAACTGGATGATGGAAGTACAAAAACCGTCTTTAAAGAAGGAGAACTTTATTCTGCACGTAAAAACCGTCTTTTAAAATTCGCAAAATACCCACCCAAAAATGGGGAGATTAAAACGGTAACTCTATATTTTGACGATGCTGTATTACAGGATTTCAGCAGAGAATATGGATATTCGGCAGAGAAAAAAGAAAATATCTCCACATTTATAAAACCGGACAGCCAGCCATTGCTCTCTTTTATGCGCTCTCTTCTTCCCTACGAAGAATTATTGAGTACCTCCATCTCAACAGAGCTTATTCGCCTGAAACAAAAGGAAGCATTAATTCTGATGCTCGCTTATGATCCGGATCTTAAAGATGTCCTGTTTGACTTTTCAGAACCTTATAAAATTGATATTAAATCATTTATGGATAAAAATTTCCATTTTAATGCCAAGATTGAACGCTTTGCTTATTTAACAGGAAGAAGCTTATCTACTTTTAAAAGGGATTTTCAAAAGAGTTTTGGAATACCGCCAAGACAATGGTTACAGCTTCGTAGACTGAAGGAGGCGCATATTTTACTTTCACAACAAGATAAACCCGTCTCTGATATTTATCTGGAATTGGGGTTTGAAAACCTTTCCCATTTTTCTTTTGCATTTAAAAAACAATTCGGGTATTCTCCCAGTACAGTTCAGGCCCAAAAGCTAAAAAAATAAAGACGGATCCTATCTATTACTTATATTTGAAAGCAAATTGCATCATCAACAAAAATGAAGAATCTAAATGAGCAATATAAATATAAATATAAATATAAATATAAAGATGAACTGAATCTTCAAAAAATTGGATTAATAAAATGTAGAAAATAAAAACCCTTGTTTATGGAAGACAATCTAAACTGTATTTACAGGGTCATTCATTTTATGGAGAACAATTACGACCAGCAGATCTCTGTAAAAGATCTGGAAGATGTATCCCACTACTCTTACAGAAATATACAGCGTATTTTCAAATACAGTTGCGGAGAAACCATAGGGGCTTTTCAGCAAAGGCTGAAAGTGGAAAATGCCTATAAACGCATCCTTTATACCCAGGAAAGTCTGACCGCCATTGGTATTGAAGTAGGATTTGCCAATATAGCCTCGTTTTCGAAGGCTTTCAAACAGCATTTTGGCATTTCCCCTAAAGCAGCAAAACTGAGCAGGGAAAAGCTCCTTTGCGGACCGGATCTGATTCCTGTAACATCCGATATATTGCTGGAACCTGAAATTGTATACCTACAATCAATACCCGTATATTATCAAAGTACCCCAACTTATTACAACAATGAGGAGATTGAGGTATTATGGGAAAAATTTACACAAAATGAATTTCCTGTTTCCGGCACTGAGTATTTCGGGGTTATTGCAGATGAACCATTGATCAAAACTGAGATAAACTGTCGCTATGATGCCTGTGCCAGCATGCAGGCTCAAAATAAAAAATTGCCTTCAAAAAAGATATTCGGGGGCCAATATGCCCGTTTTACCCATATGGGAAGCTATGAAACGATAGATGAAACCTACACGAAAATCTATTCCCGCTGGATTTTCAATTCCGGTCTCGAATTTTCTCATACCCCTATTATAGAAAAATATGAAAGACATGCTGATCATACAGATAATCAGGAAGAACAGCTCACTTATATTTTTTTACCTCTGAAGTAAGTTGTCAATTTCGGACAACTTTGAAAGCATCAATCGATCTAATTTTGCCCTATCAAAAACAGATTCATTATGCAAACAAAGAAAATCCCATTCTTATTATTACCCGTTCTTTTATTCTCCTGTACACAAACAGATGTAACAGATAATCAGGGTACGGCTGATCCAGCAGGCACTGTTGTTTATAAAATGCCTGAAGAATCAGCTCCACATGAAGGAACCTGGCTTCAATGGCCACATGAATATCAATATGGTGCCACCTACCGCAAGCGCCTGGATCCAACGTGGGTAGCCATGACCAAGGAGTTGGTACAGAGCGAAAAAGTCCATATTATAGCGTATGATAATACAGAAAAACAGCGTATCGCAGCATTACTGACCAATGCAGGCGTTCCACTTACGAATGTCAATTTTAAACTGTATCCAACGGATGACTTTTGGGTAAGAGATAACGGTCCCATTTATGTAAAGGATAACAATGGAAACTTATTTATTCAGGATTGGGGGTTCAACGGCTGGGGTAATAAGGCGGAATACAACAACTGTAATGCAGTTCCTTCTAAAATAGCCACAGATACCAATATTCCAAAAATTGATCTCAATTCCGTAATGATTAATGAGGGTGGAAGTGTAGAAATTGATGGAAACGGAGTATTAATGGCTTGTAAGAGTTCTATCCTTAATACCAATAGGAACCCGGGAATGACCCAACAGCAGGCAGAAGCTATATTTACCAAAAATTTAGGAGTAACCAAATTTATCTGGCTGCAGGGAAAAGCAGGCCTGGACATCACAGATATGCATATTGACGGGTTTGCCAGATTTGCCAATTCATCCACCATTGTTACCATGGACTCTGATGATCTGGCTTATTGGCAGGTTCCCGATGGTGATATTACCCAACTGTACGGTGCTACAGGAAAAAATGGTGCCGCTTATCAGTTGGTAAAGATTCCTTTGACTCAATATGATGTAATGACCACCTATGGAAAAAATGTAGGCCGTGCTTCCTATATTAACTATTATATCGCTAATAACCGTGTATTAGTACCTAATTATAACGATCCTAATGATGCAGTAGCCAACGAGATCATCCAGCGCCTCTATCCGGATAAAAAAGTAGTAGGCATTGATTGTCGTAATTTATTTGCCAACGGAGGAATGGTACATTGTGTGACACAGCAGCAGCCGAAATAAAAAATCATATATATCTTAAAAACCTGGCGGCCAAATTTGATCACCAGGTTTTCAATATTATTACAGCTAATGTAAAGAATCTCTTTTTCCAGAGTACTGTTGCTTCTTTCCGTTTTTTTCGAAATCACTACTATGAAGCCCCTATGGTCTTAAAATTGTAGGTATACAGTGAACAACACTAAATCTAATATTATGGCAACCAAAACCACCACAAAAAGAACAGTCACCAAAAAAGCATCAGCAAGCCAATCATCACCAGCTAAAAAAACAGCCAAAACTCCGGCTAAAAAAAATGCAGCCAAAGAGCTGAAAGATCTGTTTGAAGATTCGCTGAAAGACATCTATTGGGCGGAAAAAGCATTAGTTAAGGCATTACCTAAGATGCAAAAAAATGCAAGAGATAAAAGACTTAAAACAGCCATTGAAAATCACTTAATGGAGACCCAGATTCATGTAAAAAGACTGGAAGAATGTTTTAAATCCCTGAAAAAAAAGGCAACGGCAAAAAAATGCGATGCCATGCAGGGGCTTTTGGATGAAGGTAAAAGTATTATGGAAGACACAGCTCCCGGATCGGTAAGGGATGCCGGTATTATCGCTGCAGCACAAAAAGTGGAGCATTATGAAATTGCTACTTACGGAACATTGGCGGCCTATGCTAAGGTTCTTAAAGAAAATTTCTGTCTCAAAAATTTCCTGGCCACCCTTAACGAAGAAAAAAAATGCGATGCCCTTTTAACAAAAGTAGCAGATACAAGGCTTAATACTAAAGCTTTATAGCCGATGCGCTGTTTAAAATATGATGAAAAGAGGTCTGTTATAGATCTCTTTTCGTTTTTATCTCAGCTTTATCAGAGTAGTTTTATGAATGTAATAAGGGATATAATCGCCAAAAAATAATGTAAATTTGCCCTATTCTACCGTAAAAGGTAGATTCTTAGCTTTAGATCACATGAAAAAAACAGCATTTTCTTTACTGGCCTTCTTGATGCATATGGCCTGCCAGGCTCAAAACTTTGACCTTATTCCATTAGGTATATATGGTGGAGAGCAAGAAGATAACCTATCAGCTTATTTGGTGGGGGCACCGAAAGACAGTACGTTCCTATCCCTTGATGCAGGAACAATAAATACAGGAATACGGAAGGCAATTCAATTGAAAAGCCTTAACGGACCGGAAGAGACCGTTCTAAAAAACCAAATAAAAGGATATTTTATCTCACACGGTCATTTGGATCATTTATCAGGTCTTATTATCAATTCTCCGGCTGATGCAAAAAAGGATATTTTTGCTATAGCTCCGGTTATTCAAATTCTGCAAAATCATTATTTTATAACAGATACCTGGATTAATTTTGCCGATCAGGGCCAAAAGCCTATACTTGGAAAATACCATTATAATGAACTTCAGGAGGGAAAAGAAATCGCAGTACAGAAAACACCTCTTTTTATAACGGCATATGAACTAAGCCATGTCAATCCTTATAAAAGCAGTGCCGCACTGGTCAGAAAAGACGACCATTATCTGCTTTATTTAGGGGATACCGGTGCCGATCGGGTGGAAAAATCTGATCAGCTCAATAAGCTTTGGGACAATGTAGCCCCACTTATAAGAAAAAGACAGTTAAACACGATATTAATAGAAGTTTCTTTCCCAAACAGCCAACCTGAAAACCTTCTGTTTGGCCACCTGACTCCTAATCTGCTATTGGAAGAACTGCAGAAACTGAAAGAAAAAACAGGACAAAAGAATCTGGAAGGTTTAAATATCGTAGTTACCCACAGAAAGCCGACAAAAGACAATCCTGAAATTATTAAAGCAGAATTACTGAAAAACAATCCGTTAAAAGTAGATTATATCTTCCCCGAACAGGGCAAAAAAATTAATTTACCCTAACAATTTATTAAAGATGAGACTATCCCTGTCTCATCTTTTTTATTACTTATGTCCGTATACATAAAGAGAGTACCCAATAGGTCAGTTTGAAATTATTTTTTGATTAAAAAGATGAACGCAAAGCTTATGAATAATTTCGCTTTATTTTAAGCCGGCAAAGTGACGCGACTTTATCGATGATGAAGATGTATCCATAGGCTTCGACGAGTCAACGAAGTTGATTCTATCCTTTGCTCCCTGAAAATATGGATAATGAGGCTAAAGCTTTGCGTTAGAAAAACACATCATCAGTACATGATCTTTTTAATCAAAAATTACAGATGCTATCTCTGAGATTTCAGGTACTTTATCCGATAGTCCTCCAAGGATTAAAAAAAATACTTTTTACCAAATGGTAATTCATCACAAAGCAATTATTGCTAATTTTATAGTAATGGAAGAGTTTATAGAATACGTACTGCTGTTTGGTAACCTGAACCAACAGCAAATAGATCTGATTACAAGTAAAGCAAAAGAAATAGAGCTTAACAAAGATGAATATTTTGCAGAAGCGGGTAAGGTTTTGAGACAGGTCGGTTTTATTACTGACGGCATATTCCGTATTTGCTATTACAACAATAAAGGGGAAGAAATTACCAAAATTTTCATAGAAGAAAAGCATTTGCTGTTTAACCTCAAAAATGTGCCTTCTACGGAATATATTCAGGCAGCAACACATTGTAAGCTTCTTGTATTTTCCAATTCTGACTGGAAAGAAATCTCCGACACCATCATGGACTGGGAAAATATTGTTCAGAAAATTACCAATAAATCGCTGGCTCAAAAACTTGAAAGGGTAAGCCCGTTAGTATCACAAGATGCCACCACACGCTATCTGGAATTCATGGAAAAATATCCAACACTTGTCAACCGCATTCCCCTTTCATACATCGCTTCTTATCTGGGAATTACACAACAATCGTTAAGCAGAATAAGAAAAAATATACGTTAAGCTGCTTTTTACCAAATGGTAAACAGGTTCATTTTTTAACGATGCATTTTTGCAGTATCAATTGTAAAAATTTAAAAATGAACAAAACAATTTTCATTACAGGAGCTTCTTCGGGATTAGGAAAAGCAGCCGCCCAATTATTTGCCTCAAAAGGCTGGACTGTAATTGCTGCGATGCGACACCCCGAAAAAGAAACAGAACTTACGCAGCTATCCAACGTCCATCTTTTGAAATTAGATATCAGCAATGCCAGACAAATTGTTCAGGCAGCGTCTGAAGCAGAGGAAATAAGCCCGGTAGATGTGCTGTTTAACAATGCGGCTTATGGACTTATGGGTGCTTTTGAAGGAACTACCGATGAACAGCTGGCCCAGCAAATCAATACCAACTTTTTAGGAACAATCCTTGTTACAAAAGCATTCCTTCCCTATTTCAGAACCAGAAAAAGCGGAACCATTATTACAGTAACATCTTCTACCGCAAACATTCCTTATCCATTTGTTGCTGTTTATGCGGCAACAAAATCAGCATTGGAAACATGGACAGAAGGAATGAGTTATGAATTAAACGGACTGGGTATAGGGATCAAAACCATACTCCCCGCTTATATGCAGACCAATTTTGGCAGTAATGCACAAATGGTTACCCATGAAGCTTATCAGGAGGTTTTCGATGAATATATTACTGCGATGAGAGGAGATGCTGTCACCCAGCGTGACACTCCCGAAAGTATTGCTAACATAGTGTATGAAGCGGCTACAGATGGTAAAAAACAATTGCATTATACAGCTGGTGATCTCGCCTCAACAGAGTACACATGGTTAAGAAAAGATGGAATTGATGTGGTAATTGACAGTATGCAAAAACGATTTTTCAGGTAAAAAGTGCCTATATCTGAATATAACAATGTTGTTTTATAAAAGAGAAGGTGGAAGTTATTCTTTTTTCACACTTCTGAGCGGATTAACAATTTTAAAAGGGATATTCATTATCCCTTTTTTTATTGAACACCCTAGTTTTTCATAATGGTGAATACATATCTATAAAACACTGTAAAGCTCTTGATTGAGGGCCGTCTTTTCTAAAAACAAGTACAGTATTCATTGTTCCCAATTGCCTGTTCAGACCATAGCTCTTTATTTTCCTCCCCGAATAATAGTTGGAGATCACCTCTTCCGGCAATAAACTGATTCCCAGGCCGGCTTCCACGAAGTTGATAATTCCCTCTATAGAATTCAGTACAGTACTTTTGTAATTAAGAATCCCTTTATGGCTTAGCCAGGATTCTAATCTCCCCCTGAAAATACATCCCTCATCAAAAACTATAATTTTCAATGGTTCTTTTAACATAAGGGCCTGTAGCGATGGTCCTTCCGAAGATGACAAAATAACGAGCCGTTCCTCCTTTATATTTATCTTTTCCAATCCGTTGATCGTAAGAGGAGCTGAGACAAAAGCTGCATCAAGCTTATAATTCAGAACATCGGATATCAGTGAATTCCGGGTATCTGACTTAAATTCTAATTCGATACCGGGATATTTTTCTTCAAAAGCATTGAGCATTTCAGGTACTTTTAATGCCATTGTTGTTTCTATACACCCTATTTTCAGACTGCCATTCACATGGCTACTGCTTAGGATGTTGCGTTTTGCTTCCTCCATCAAATGCTGAATCTGTTTACAATACTGCATCAGGATGATCCCTTCGGAAGTAAGTTCTACTTTGCGGGATGTACGTGAGAAAAGTTTAGCCCCAAACTCATCCTCAAGGCTTTTTATCCTCGCTGTGACATTGGACTGAACGGTAAACATCGTGGAAGCTGCTTTTGTGAAACTTCCACTCTCTGCTACAGCTTCAAATATTTTCAAATCATTTGTATTCATCTCAATTAATCATAAAAAGTGATTACAATAATCAAAACTAATCGTTTTTAATAATCAAATATCCGTATTAATTTTGAATGTTCAAAAAAAATAAATGAAAAGAATATGTAAACGGGTAATTGCAGGTTTGTCACTTGGCTTATCCGTAAACCATGTGACGCTGGCACAATCCAATCAAAAGTTAAATTTAAATAATCACAGTATGAAAGACCATTCCATCCACTATCGCAACGTTAAAGTAAACGGGTTAAACTTATTTTACAGAGAAGCAGGCCCTTCACAGGCGCCTACTATACTTTTACTGCACGGCTACCCTACCTCATCTCATATGTTCAGGAATCTGATTCCTATGCTCAGCAAAAATTATCACGTAATAGCTCCCGATTTACCTGGATTCGGCTATTCGGATGCTCCGGATCATACACAGTTCAGTTATACATTCGACAATATTACTGCCACCATACAGGCGTTTGTTGATACCATGGAAATGAAACGGTTTGCTATTTATATCTTTGACTATGGTGCACCGGTAGGCTTACGCCTGGCAATGAATAATCCGGAAAAGATTACGGGTATCATTTCCCAAAATGGAAATGCTTACGAAGAAGGTTTAAGCAATGAATGGAATCCGATCCAAAAATACTGGAAGGATCCATCGGAAGCCAACCGGACTGCACTGAAAGGCTTTGTATCTAAAGAAGTGACAAAGTTTCAGTACCATCATGGTGTATCTGATCCATCTTTAATAGCTCCGGAAACCTACACGCTGGACCAGAAATTCCTTGACAGACCCGGCAATATAGAGATACAGCTGGATTTAATGAAAGATTACAGAACGAATGTAGCCTTATATCCTAAATTCCACGAGTATTTCAGGAAACACCAACCCAAAATGCTATTGGTATGGGGAAACAAAGATCCGTACTTTTTACCGGCAGGAGCTGAAGCTTATAAAAAAGATATACCGAATGCCAGGCTTACGTTTTATGACACCGGACACTTCGCACTGGAAACTAACGCCGAAGAAATCGGAGAAGAAATACTCAAATTTATGGAGACAGTACCTGAATAAATGAATCAATAAGATTCCAAAAAAAGCAGAAATCATTTGATCTCTGCTTTTTTGTAAGGGTCTTTACCCCGAATATGCTGTAAAAAGTTCTAAGATGCCAACTCCCATTAGCCTGAAATTGGCATGTATTGTTATTATGTTTGTTGTATATTAAACACTGTACCTGCAGGATCGGTAATCCAATGCATATTTTCAGGAAGTTCCTCAATTTCGTCACAGGTTTCCACACCGTTTGACCGCAGATATTCTGCTGCCTCTTCCACGTTAGGAACGGTAAGCTGTAACCAGGTTTCAGAGTGTGTGTAGTTATCCACGCAATCTAACCATATTATATTGTTGCCGAATCTCACTTCATGTGTTCTGGACACAGTCGGATTATTAATGGGTTTTTCTTCGACTTCCAACTTCAAAATGTCCCTGTAAAAAGCAAGTGTTTTTTCATATTTACTTTTGGGAATTTTTATGGCTATATTAATTCCTGCTTCAAATTTTGTTTCCATAGTATCCGTTTTCAGTAATTGTACAATATAATTCAATAGATAAGCTTACCTAGATTTCAATATTACCTGTTATAACCTCACCGGCCCGTTTATAATGAGCGATGATTACTCCTTTTGAGGTCATATGACTCTCTGCCAGGATAAAGGCTCCCGGAACTGCATTGTGGTCAAACAGTCTTTTTCCTTCGCCAAGAATCACCGGGTAAATTTTAAGCCGAAGTTCATCCACGAGATCGTGTTTCAGCAACAAATGAATAAGCTCACTACTCCCCCAAACCTGAATATCAGCACCTTCAGACTGTTTAAGATTCTTTATGTCCGTCAAATTTCTGAGAAAAACGGTATGCTTCCAATCCGACTGTTCCATAGTTTGGGACAGTACATATTTTGTTCCCTCATTGATAGCCGGCCAAAATTTAGCATGATCCGGCCAGTACGATGAAAAAATATCAAATGTCTTTCTTCCCAAAAGATAATCAGCCGGCTTCATTTCTTCATGCATGATCCGCCCAAAAAGCTCATCACCATAAGATACTGTCCAGCCACCATATTTGAAGTCTCCGGATACATCTTCTTCAGGACCGCCTGGTCCCTGCATTACACCATCCAGTGTAATCATTGATAAAACGGTTATTTTTCTCATATTGATCTATTTATGAATTAAGATAAAATCTGTCATCTAAATTTACTATGTAGCGTTTTAAGTTATTTTAAAAAACCGTTCAGATAGCTGAGAATCGTTGCAGTCTGCATCATCAGACTGACATGTCCCTGTCCCGGAACAATCGCCAGCTGAGATTTCGGCATGGGAGCCATATCAGCGGAGACACCTCCACCCAGTAATGTATAGGTTTTTGCAAGCTCCGTTTTATCCAGGCCATCATTATCACCGGATATGATTAAAACGGGTGCAGAAATTTTTGAAATATTGGAATCCCCCAAATCAAATGGCTGTCCGGCAGATGCTATCATTTGCTCCAGAAATTTTGTCCATTTTGTTTTATCTGGAGCTACAGCATTATAAGCTTCCTGCATAGGGCTGTTCATAAAAAGATCCGGTTTCATTGCCTTAAAAGCATTCCTTACTTCAGGAAGCCAACCGGTACTTTTATAGGTAGCAGAGATAATCACCAGTTTATTTAATCTTTCAGGACTCTGTATGGCAAACTGGTAAGCCACGGCTCCACCAAAACTATAGCCTAGAACATCGGCCTTTTCAATTTTAAGATAGTCCATGACCTTGGCTACATCGCCGGCTAAAGTAGTATGCGCTAATTTCCTTTCTGAAAACGGTGTATGTCCATGTCCCTGCAATTCAAGGGCTATTACTTTACGGGTCTTCGACAGCTCCGGGATCAGCTGTCCCCAATTCATATCAATGGTCATAAAAGCACCATGTAATAATACAATAGGCTTACCTTCACCATACACTTCATAATATACTTTGGTATTGTTAACGGGTACATAACCGCTGCCAGATGGGGTTAGCTTTTGCCCGTAAAATTCTGATACTGTCAGCATCATGAAGAGCACAATGAGCAAGGGTGTAAGAAACTTAAATAAATTTTTCATAATATGATGTTTAGGTTAATCAAAAAACTCTTATTCAAAATTACCAAGTACCTGGGAAAACTCACTTGCCACAAGACAAGATTTTATCCTGATACAATCATTTTTTGCATTCCGTTTAAACAGGTATTTCTACACGCATCCAGGCCTCTTCGGATTATTTAATTAACAAATTTTAAGACAAAACACCACTATCACAAACTCAATAAAGATAAAAAATTCAGAATAATTTTACTTCAGTTAATAAAAATTGATTAATTTCGAATTACAAATAAGCTTAATATTATGAAAAATTTAAAAAAAATCCAAAGACAGGAAATGAAATCAATCAAAGGGGGAATTAACTGCCCAGGTGGTCAAATATGCTTAATCGGCGGAAAGTGGCAATGTATGCCATATGACGGATGTGGTGGTGGAAACCAACCTTAGTTTTACGTTGAACCCAGTTAATGACTTTATCATGAAAAATTGCAAGAAAATTTCAAGAGATCAGTTAAAAAGTATTAATGGTGGAGCATCAGGTTGTTCCGAAGCATGCTGTCCACCACCGGGAATAAAAAGATGTCCATGGGTGATTTGTATAGCACCTTGTGATATATTAAGTTAAAACTAAAAAGTTATCAATACAGGAAGCCTTAGGATCAGAGATTCTAAGGCTTCTTTGTGAAGAATCAGAAGTGGCCAAATATGCAAGAATAAGATCATTAAGCCATTGATACAAGCCCTTTTGTCTTTTTGAACTCCGTTAAGCTCATATGATGTCGTTTTTTAAAAAACTTATTCAGGTGGCTTTCATCTGAAAAACCAAACTCGGTTACAATTTCATTGACCCGCATATCACTGAAAAGAAGGCGGTGCTCGATCAATCTTATTTTATAATTCAATATAAAATGCTGTATGGTTTCTCCACATTGTTTTTTAAAGTAGCTTCCCAGGTAGCTTTCAGAAAACCCAAACTTCTGGGAGATCGCAGAAACCTTTAACAATGCTGGATCATGGATATTTCCCTGGATATAATCAATGATATCAAGGACTCTTTTATCGGTATTGGAAGCTACATTCTCCGCTCTCATCTTTGAAATATTTCTGGCTGCTATTACAATCAACGCATTCACATAATGCAGAGTCAGTTCCTCATGGTAGAGGTCAGGATGATTCAGGCCATGGAGCAGCGAAACGACGATTGAATCAACCAAGACAATGTCAGGCTTATTCTGCAGAATACATCCGGATAAAAAAGAAGCTCCATACAACAGACACTCCATCGAATTAATACTGTTCCACTTGTATTCCTTTACATACCGTTCACTGAACTTCACCAGCAAAAGATCTGTTTTTTCAATAATTTCCAGATAGTGCAGATCATTGGGTGTCAGGAGAATCAGGCTTCCTTCACTGTAAGAAGCCATATTATTATTGATCTTAAGGAATCCTTTTCCCGAAATGACATATACAATCTGGAAAAAGGAGAATTGACTGTCTTTTAAGGGACAGTTGGCAGCCTGATGGTACTCTACCTTTACCAATTGATCTATATTCTCTCTTTTCATAAGACAAAAATACCCATTTATCATTAAAATATACTGATTTTTTACAATTTTTCTGTTCAAATTTGCTATATTAAAATTGTAAGCATTAATGAAAACATCAATCTACGTCCTGGCACTGGGAGCTTTTGGCATCATTACCACCGAATTCGGGATCGTTGGGATCCTACCGACTATCAGTCGACAATTCGGCGTATCCATCGATACTGCCGGATGGCTGCTTAGTGCCTTTGCGATAACTGTAGCCGTCTCCTCCCCCTTTATCACTTCATTTACAACCAAAATAAACCGAAAGTTCCTGCTGTGCCTGGTCATGAGCATATTTGTTCTTTCTAACCTAATCTCTGCTTTTTCCACAAATTTTACAACGCTGATGATCGCCCGAATATTACCGGCGATACTGCATCCTCTATTCTGGAATATTTCTATTGCCATTGCATTCAAAGAAAAAGGAGCAAAAGGAGTATCTACCGTAATGTTGGGATTAAGCTTAGCCACAGTGCTCGGTATTCCCCTGACAACCTATGCTGTAGACCTCTTCCATCATTGGCAGGCATCATTTTTCCTTAGCAGTGCTATAAGCTTAATTGCCTTTATCGGCCTGTTGCTCTTTATCCCCTCTATTCCGGCAGATCATACAAAATCCACACAAAATCAGCTAACCATATTGAAAAGTCCTCTTCTTTGGCTCAACCTGATTTCCAGTATAGCAACATTGGCAGCAATGTTTGCCAGCTACACTTACCTTACCGCCTATCTTGAGCAAATTACAAAAATGAACGGGGCACAGATCAGCATGATGCTGCTTCTTTTCGGAGGCATGGGAACTCTTGGGAACTGGCTCATGGGAATAGCATTGAATCGCAACGTCCTTGTAACTGCGAGACTCTTTTTACTTCTCTTAATGTCGGTACAGATTCTTGCTTATTACCTTGGGGGAGTTTTTACTCCAATGGTCATCATTATCTCCCTTTGGGGTATGATCCATACCGGTGGATTTCTGGTTTCAAATATCCGGACCACACAGTCTATTCCGCATCATGCACTGGAATTCGTTAACAGTCTATTGACTTCATCCTATAATATTGGGATTTCCTTAGGTGCATTTCTCGGCGGAATAGTAAGTGCTTATTATGGAGTTCAGTATGTTTTATGGGTGAGTATTTTGCTGTTGACGGTAACATTTATTCTGAGCTTTGTAACCTTTCCAAAAAGTATTGCAGAAAATGAAAAGGCAAAACAATTGAAACATGTTGCCCCTGCATGTGAGCAGAGCTAGGTATTTTATAACCAACGAACTGTTTCCCGTTAAGAAACAATTCGTTCTCCAGTAAACCTTTCCCTTATTTGTCCATAGAAACTTCCATGTAGTGACCATGGACTTATCACTATCTTAAACCACTTATATAATTTCCTCAACAATACGTATGCGTAATAAAATATTAATTACTGGTGGCTCCGGAAAAATTGGAAGCCACTTTATCAAATCTTTTTCAGATCAATATGAAATTAGAATTTTTGATCTCCATCCACCCAAAATTCAAGATGCATCCATTGAATATTTTCAAGGAAATCTTACAGATAAGGAAAGCCTCATGAAGGCTTGTGAAAATGTGGAAATTGTTATTCATCTGGGTGGCATTGCCAATCCAGATGCCACATTTGATGATATACTGGACGCCAATATCATTGGAACAAAGAATGTTATTGATGCTGCCATTGCAGCCGGTTGTAAAAAAATCATCTATGCAAGCAGTGCACAAACGATAGAAGGTTATCCCAAAGACGTTCAGCTTAATCCCGAGATGCCTATAAAGCCCGGAAACCTATATGGTGTTTCTAAATGTTTTGGGGAGGCCCTGCTTTCCTACCATTGTTTTAGCAGTGACTTAAGCGCCATATGTCTTAGAATCGGAGCCTATGAATTTCCGGAGGATTTCACAGAAATGAACGCCCGGGATTTAAGCGCCTATCTGCATCCCGATGATTTAAATCAACTCCTGCATCTGTGTATTGAATCTAAAAATATAAAATTTGAAATACTAAATGCCATTTCCAACAATAGATATAAACGACTTGATATCCAGAAGACCAAACTTTTAACAGGTTACGATCCTCAATACAATTCTTTTGATCTGTTCAGGCTTAAAAAATAAATTAAGCGATGTCTGACAAAGCAAAATTTTGACAATTCCTATAAATAAAAAAACCTTAGAATAAATTATTCTAAGGTTTTTTCTTGCGGAGAGAGAGGGATTCGAACCCCCGGACCTGTTACAGTCAATAGTTTTCAAGACTATCGCAATCGACCACTCTGCCATCTCTCCTTAAACTCCGATACTATCGTTGTTTTCAGTGGTGCAAATATAGAAAGTTTTTTATTCCTGGCAAAATATTTTTCAACAAAAATTAATATTTTCTTAACCTTCTTTATTTTCCTCCTATACATCAGGCTTTTCTGATATTTTCCAGCTTATTTTTCTTTTGTCTATACTTTTTCTGGATCATGAAAGATAGAGGTATTACAGCTTTACACTCATTTCCTGCACCTCTTCTGCGGATAAACCATAGATCTGGGGTGTCTTTACATCCAGCATATTGAGATAAATATATAATTCTGCACGATGATGAATTTCATGTTCTATCATTGCCCGGAGCCATTTCCACACTGAAATCTCGTGATTTGCAGGGGTTAAACATTTCCGGTTAAGGTCTTCATCAGAAAAACCATTAATAATCTCCATGGTTTGCCTGTGCATTTCATTAAAATAAGCAACGGTATTTTCATAACCATCAGCCAGCTCTTTTCCGCATCCCGGATAAGCACTTTTCCGTCCTGAGATCGTTTCTCCGTACATATAGCGCTCAATAGCCGCAATATGTCTTATTTGATCTCCTATCGTGAATTTTCCCGGTTTATAGGAAAAATTGATATGCTCCGGCGGCACTACTTCTATAATACGGAGAGTTCTTGCCCGGATTTTTTCATAATAGTCGACAAAAGATTGTACAGATTTTATTTCCATTATAGTCCGTTTTAAATGAATGGATAGATTGAAGTTTTTTAGATTTCTCTATGGTGAATATAAGAAATCTTTGGACAGAAATATCCTTACTTTTTTTGACCGTATTATTTTAAGCTTAAAAAAATCACCAATAAGTGACCGTTAAATTTGTAAACTTAATAAACATCCTATATTTTAGTTAAAAAAATAACAAGCATGAAAATACGGTTTCTCTTATTAATCATCCTCTACCATTCGATCCACCTTACAGCTCAAACCGCAAAAATAGATACCGAAAAACTGCTCGAATATTACGAAACACAGCGTTACGGTGATGCCGCACAATATTTACAAAGTATATATCCGGAAGATTCCCGGGACAGTAAAGCACTGACTCAAATCGGCTATTGCCACATGATGGCAGGAAAACTGCCGGAAGCAGAGAAAAGTTATCTTAAAGCGAATAGCATTCAGCCTGACCATCTTCCTATTTTATTCAGTTTGGCTCATATCAATTCCAAACGGGGTAATATTGCTAATGCAAAATCTTACCTCCAGCAGATTATTCGTCTCGACAGTCTTAATTTCGGTGCCTATAAGCAATTGGCAGCTTATGAAGATGCTCCTGAAGCAAGGTTGAGCTTACTTAAAAAAGCCAATACTCTGAATACTAAAGATCCTGATGTGGCATATGATCTAGCCACGGCTTATAAAGATCTTAAACAATATCAGCAGGCTTACAATGTTTTGGAAACAGCTATAGCCTCAGATACAGAAAATTTTACGTTACAGCAAGCTCAATTGTCCCTATCCAATCAGCTTGGAAAATATCGGGAAGTTATTGAGGTAGGTGAAAAGCTAGTGAAAAACCACACCGATGCTAATGTGATGAACGAAATGGGGCAAGCTTATTTTCATTTACAGGAATATCGGAAATGCATTACCGTTTATCAGGCACTGGAAGAGCTGGGTATGCAGAATGAAGGCACTTTATATTATATAGCCCTGAGCTACCGAGAACTGAAAGATTATGACAAAGCAGCAATTTATGCTCAAAAAACCATTGATGAAGCCATATCAGAGCATACTTCTCTTTATTACAGTACACTGGCAGGAATTTATGAAGCTAAAAATCAATTTAATGAAGCCTTAACAGCCTATAAAAGAGGATTAACATTTAAAGCTAACTATGGTATTTACTACCGATTGGGCCTTCTCTACGATCTCAGTCTTAAGCAGCCCAAAAATGCTGTAGTTTATTATCATTTATATCTTAAAAACAAACCGGAACAGGAGAAGGAAAAAGAACAGATAACATATGCAAAAACAAGGATTACTGTTTTAACAGGTGTTAAATAGGAGCATTAAAACTTTTTAACCTTAAAAAAACCTGTACCTCTATCCTGTACAGGTTTTTTAATTTGTTCTCATTCAGCAGATGACAGCTCAAGTTCATCGAAATCTTTAATTTCTGAAAGCCTGAGTAACTTTGGCATTGTAACGGATGTCCAGGTACTTTCAAAAACTTCATCCCCACTCTCAGCATTTTCATTGGTATTTATTTTTGTAAGCTTCTTTTTTGTAGAAAAATTAATGCTGGTGGTACTGTTGACCGTAGGACCTGTATTCGAGCTATCCTCATATCCAATCAACTCAAAATCAGAATTCTGATATCTGAAAATATACTTCCAATAGCCATATCTGCCATGAGCATAATGGATATTTAAATTTCCTTTTTCAGCATATACCATCAGCTCCGGGGCGTAATACACTCCTCCTTCTTCATTCTCTGATGAAAAGCAATTATTATTTTTTGAGGCTAATTCATACCCCTCTTTTGTTTTAAAGAGGACAATAATACCGCGGCGATTCCGATCCAGTTTTCCCCGGTGTTCATCAGTAATAATATTCTCTTTGTCAATTTTTTTTATGATGAGAATACAGTCTTCTACCCCATCTTTATTCAAATCTCCATAGGCTTTTTCAAAAACACTAAATCCTTTGGGCACAAATTCAGCAGGTTCTTTCCGGGTATCTGCAACAGATATAGCCGGTGCCGGTTTTGTCACTGCAACTTCCTTTTTATTTTTCCCCGAAATATCTTGTTTCTTACCAGACTCAGAACAGCCACACATCGTCATCGTTAACATGATTGACAACCATTTATAATTAAAAAAATGAGGAATTATTGTATTCATAGTTTATGATTATCTGCTTTATTTTTTAATTTTTGCTTTGTGAATGCTTATTTGTATTCATATGATTCAATATCCAATTGAAGAAAAATGGAGCATCCATACTTAACAAGAGCATATTTACAATTTTTTTGCTTTTCATCCTTCACATTTTTTGTAATTTAAACCCAATTAAATTCTTGAATCATAATGAAAATAGCCCAGAAAGACAGTATTACAGAAGAATATTATGAAGCTGTATCAGATTTACTGTATCAGCATAATCTGAAGAACACAGTCCACATTGACTCAATCAACAAGCCTTTAGAAATGATCATACAGGACAATGAAAAAATTGCCGCCGGACTGTATGGACGTTCGATCTGGGGAACGCTTGAAATACACAAACTTGCAGTTTCTGAAGATTATAAAGGTCGGGGACTGGGTAAGCAACTGATAAAAGCTGCTATAGAAGAAGGTAAAGCCAGAAAATGCGACTATATTTCATTACATACTTTTAGCTTCCAGGCTCCTGAATTTTATGAAAAACTGGGATTTGTAAGGATTGGGATTGAAACTGACTTTCCTAAGGGTTTTGAAAAGTACTACTACAGAAAAAGCTTGTTATAAATACTTTTGTGACGATAATCACAAAGTATATGCTCAATAATCCCTTAATTTTGTCTTCAGAAAACAAATAGGTATGGACAATAAAACCAAAAATTTAGCAGAACGATTTATCCAGTATTTAAATGACGAAAATTTTGATGAAGCTGAAAACTGTCTTGACCCGGAATTTAAATTCAAGGGAGTATTGGGAAGCCGGGATAATGCTTCGGTGTACATCAAAGACATGAAGCAGATGAAGTTTAAATACAAGATTCTTCAGGCATTTACAGCCGGTGAAGATGTATGCTTCTGGTATCAGATCACTATGGGAGAAAAAACAATACTGGCATCAGGATGGTATGAGATCAAAGATGAAAAGATCCAGTCATTACAGGTTCTTTTTGATCCCAGACCATTATTAAATGATCAATAACACAATCGGATTGATCAGTGAACACTGCCTTTATACAAAGCATCTATACAGCTTATAGATGTTTTTGTTGCGTCGGGAATCATCATCTATGCTTATCTTTAGCCGTCAACAAACTCCGGAAAATAAGAGAAATTGAAAATGAGACATTCCGACATTAAAGAATTGCGAAACGAACAGGATTTTAAAGATTTTTATTTGAATGATGCTCCTGTGTCATTTTGCGAAGAATGCAACAGTGTCAGCTATACCCACGGGAATGGTTTTCTGGAAATTGCGAAGCTGGAAGGTCTTAAAAAAGGGCAAAAAGCAATAGAAGGGAAACAGACCAGGCGAAAATTTTACAGCATTATCCTTCTTACCGAAGGAAAAATAGAAGAAACCATAGGGCATCAAACCTATCACTTCAAAGCAGGAACCCTATATTTTGTAAGTGAGAACCAGCTACATATTATCAATCGCTGGAGTGAAGATGTGAAAGGTGTTTTCTGTATGTTTGACGCTGATTATTTTCTATTGTGTATCAAACATCAGATCAAACTCAATCAGTTTCCTTTTTTTCAGATGACCCGGAAACCTTTTATTGAACTTTCCGAACGTGAAACTCAAATGATGGAGCATCTGTTCTGGAAATTAAATAATGAAAAATGTCAGAAAACAACTTTCAATGATGATCTTCTTACCAGGATGTTCCTGAATATCATCCTTCTGGAAGCAGAGCGGATTTATAATAAAAATACCGCTGAAGAACCTTTTTCATTATCAAGAAAAGACCAGTTAACAGCCCGGTTTCAGTTATTGGTGAACCAGCATTTTATAGAAAAAAAACAGGTGGCAGACTACGCTGACCTGCTGTATATACATCCCAATCATTTAAATGATACCATCAAGGAAGTCACTGGATTTCCGGCAAGCCATTTTATACAAAAACAATTGATACAGGAAGCTAAATCACGCCTTCTCCAAACCAATGCTACGGTTTCTATGATTGCCATGGATCTTAATTTTACCGACGATTCTTATTTCGGCCGTTTTTTCAAAAAACAAACCGGTGTGACCCCTCTTCAATATCGAAAAAACCATAAACATTAACACAGCTAAAAAACTGATTCTAACCCAATTGCTGAATGAAATCACATATATCCTGAATTTCCAAAAATATAAATCATTAGTATACAGAAAGTTCAACTGTGAAAAATTTATTTTAGATCCCAAATGACAGAACATATTGAAAAAATCCGGGCCTTAATCTCCTCTTTTGATCAGGAAACTCTTGAAGCTCTTAGCAAAATAACGGTAGTTGAACAATTTAGAAAAGGGGAAGTACTCCTGCATCAAGGGGAAATATGCCGAAAAAGCCGTCATATTATTCATGGTGTTGCCAGAAAATTCTTCTTTTCTGATAAAAAAGAGATAACAACGGAATTTTTCTTTAAAGATGATCTGGCGGTTTCTTTTAAAAGCTATATCCATCAAAAGCCAGGTAAAGAAATTATTGAATGCCTGACAGATGTAACGGTAGAAACAGTAGATTACATTGCCTTTGAAACGGTAAAAAAACAGTTTCCACAATTAATGGAATATGATATTTTAATGACTGAACTGTATACAATATGGCTCGAAGACAGGCTTTTTGATTTTTATGCTTTAAGTGCTAAGGAAAGATATGAAAGTATCCTGAAAAAATCACCTGAATACTTTCATCACCTGAAGCTTACCCATATTGCATCTTATCTCGGAATTTCCCTGGAAACCTTAAGCAGAATCAGGGCTAAAATCTGATACTACTCTGTAAGCTTATTACCGGTTCAGTTTATTATTTGACTTTTATCAAAGGAATGGCCGTTCATATTCATGATTTTTGCCACAAATGATCATGTAATATGAAAAAAAGAATTATCGGGTTCGATCTTGCAAGGGCTTATGCCATTTTTGGAATGTTTATCGTAAATTTCAATATGGTATTTGGAAATCATGATGATACCTCATTACCCGGGAAGCTTCTGGTGCTTTTCAGTGGACATTCAAGTACTGTTTTTGTGATACTTGCCGGTATGGGGGTTGCCCTGATGACCAACCGGATTCAGGATTATACTTATGAAGACCGGAAGAAGCTCCGCAAAACTATTCTTAAAAGAGCCCTTTTCCTCTTTGTCTTTGGAATGTTATTTTACCAATGGTGGCCTGCAGACATCTTGCATCTTTATGGAGGGTATATGAGCATTGGAGCCATGCTGATATTCATGGATAAAAAATATTATCTGATTGCCGCAGCCATAGCTATTGCTATTTTTCACCTGCTATTGTTACTCATTCCTTTTGAAACCGGATGGAATTTTGAAACATTGGAGTATACTGATTTCCGGACTGTTTCCGGTTTTTTACGAAATACCTTCTACAATGGATGGAATCCTATTTTCCCATGGTTTGCTTATTTTGCCGTTGGTCTTTACCTCGGAAGACTGGATTGGAGCCTGAAACAAACCCAACAAAAAATGTTTGGTATCGGTTTGGCGGTATACATTAGTATAGAGGGATTCCGGTATGCCAGTACTTTTATGAATCTGAGTGCCGAAACACGTGAATTCATCAATGCTGATTATATTCCTCCGGTACTGCCTTTTATTCTCAATACCATGAGTTTCGGAATGATGCTTATTGCAGGTTTCATGTTTGTAAGCCAGTATATCTCTGAAAAAACATGGGCCCAGGATCTTGCAAGAACCGGTCAGATGACATTAACTCATTACGTATCTCATCTCAGTATAGGCCTCGTATTGTTTGCCTTATTTCAGGAGAAGGGCTATACAGGAATAATGACAGCCAAAAAACCACTGTCACCTGTTTACATTTTACTCTACTCTGTTATTTTCTTTGTTGTAAGTGTTTATTTCAGTAAACTTTGGGGCAGAAAATACAAGCAGGGGCCTCTGGAAGTGCTCATGAGAAAAATAACCGGTTAATTCACCAGCCGGATCATCTTTGATTTGTGCCATTTTCACCCTGATTTGTGTCAGCTGAGCAGCCTGCAACTTCTCTAATTTTGTTCTTATAAATTTTATAACAATGATACAGAGAAATCAGAACGTACAGGAAATTGATTCATTAATGCTATTTCAGTTTTATGCTGAATGGTGTGCTCCGTGCAAAGTCATGATGCCGGTAGTCAATACTTTAAAAGTGAAACTGGAAGACTGGCTGAATGTGCATCAGGTAGATGTGGATCAACAGCAGGAACTTGCAGTGAAGTATGGAATCAGATCTGTCCCTACTTTTGTGGTTTTAAAAAACAACACAGAGGTTTGGCGCAGCTCAGGAGTTCTTTCGGAAGATGCTTTAGAACAGAAACTGATCAGTTTAAAATAACAAGTCAAAATGAATATGTTAATAAATGCCGTGTTACTCGGCTTAGGAGCAACTGCTTTTATGGATCTATTCGCCCTTATTATCAAAAAACTGTGGAATATTCCTTCCTTAGATTACCGGATTGTTGGGCGATGGATTGGGCATTTTAAAAATGGAATATTCAGTCATCCCAATATTATCCAGGCCTCTCCTATTCGTAATGAAAAAGCGATTGGCTGGGTGGCTCATTATTCTATAGGGATTATGTTTGCATATGTTCTTCTTTTGATCTGGGGTGAAAACTGGCTGATACAGCCTCGTCTTTTCCCAGCTATTGCTATTGGCCTTGTTACCACGTTAGCACCCTGGCTGATGATGCAGCCGGCATTTGGCTTTGGGATTGCCGCTTCCAAGCTTCCTAATCCTTCTATGGCCAGGCTACGGAGTATACAGGTACATTTAGTTTATGGAATCGGGCTATATCTGTCAGGACTATTTATTTCAATCCTTTTTACATAGACTGTAAAGACATTGGTTTTATATATTTCATGAACCGGAGCCAATGCTCTGGTTCATTTTTTGTGAGTACAAAGGAACAGAAGCTGAGATCATCATACTCCATTTTATCTTTTTATATCCAACCTACCTTTTCTCTCCATAATGTATATTCTTTCTCTCTGGCGTCCATTTCAGGAATATCTTCAGAGGCGGGAATCCGTTTGATATCTTCCGGGGATAATGGTGGCAGGCTTACTTTAATCCGTTCTTCATTGATGTTCTCTTTATTTTCTACAGGATATAGTCTTCTTTCAGGAATAAGCTGGGTTCCATATTTTTGAGGTTTACTTTGAAACACCTGAATCCGGTCGTATAAGTATGCTTTGTTTTTGGGGTTGATGTCATTACTATTCTCATCCATCATGATATAGCATTCTTTCATAAATGCAGGCTCTCCTATAGAATGTTGGATAATCAGCCAGGCAGCATCACTTGCTTCTTCTCCTACTTTTGAAATCGTTGGAAAGCCAATTTCTTTGATAATTTCTCTAAGCCGCTTTGCATTGGTTTGGTGAACGGCTTCCATTTCAGGGTGGTACCCTCCGGACAATTCTCCTTTGGCCGCCAGCCTTTCCCTTACGGACAAATCATGATTGGCAAGTTCTATGAGTTCTTTTGAGAATTGATACTCCATTATTTAAAGTTTTTTGATCAGATATTTAGGTGATTCTGTATAGCCTTGCCTGTAATAAAACTGATGTGCTTTTTCTCTATTGACATTACAATGCACCTCTATTCTATCGCAGCTTTGCTCACGGGCCACTTTTTCACAGTATTCTTCCAGAAGCTTTCCGATTCCTGAACTTCTGTAGTTTTCATCTACTGAAAAATAACTGATCCTTGCAAAATCTCCCTGAAGAGCAATCTGCGGAATAATATGAACAGAAATAAAAGCAACAACCCTACCGTCTGAGTTCTCTGCAACGGCAAGATATTCGTTAGGGTCACGTAAAAGTTTTTTTATTTTTTGGGAAAGAAATTTTCCTGTATCAGGGTATCCCAACTGATCCAGCAATGCTATAACAAATTCCTGATCTTCTTCTTTCATTCTTCTGATATTCATAGCGTTATTATTTTAAAAGGAAACTCAATGACCTGATCAAGTTACAAAATAATAGTCTACGAAACCGCTGAATCAGAATTATCTGCCCCAATTTTTTCAAGAATAAACTGAAGTCTCCGCTGTAGCGTATCTTTAGGAACCTCTATTACATGGTATCCAAATTCCAGATAAGTTTCTTTTATACAATCAAAGGTAAGTACTGCTTCTTCCGGGGTCTGCTTCCTTTCCGGATCGTTCTCATAAATCTCATGCCAGGGTGGAAGAATAAAAACATTTTTATGATAAGCCATTGCTCCGGCTTGTGTTTTCATCTCCTCCGGAACACGAATATTTTCTGTTTTGAGATAACCGATTGTATCTAATATTCCCCGGTCAAAGAAAGCCGTTTTCAAATCAGGAATCCGGCTTATTTTCTGATAAGCTGCTACTGAAGCTTCAAACATCAGCTTTGCAAAAAGAATTTTGTTTATCCAGGGTAATCCTTCACCGTTCAAACTAAGCTGCTCTTTAATAATTCTCCGCCCCTCTTCAGGTACGGTTATAAAACCTTTCCTGCCCAGCTCGTCAAGCAATGTGGTTTTGCCTGATCCCGGACCTCCGGTAATAACGTATAATATTGGAGTTTCTTTTTCCATTTTTATTTCATAGGGTTAATGATTGGAATACATTTCCATATGAAACGGAAATGCAGTTATGTATTATTTTTAATAATGCTTTGATAGGTATTGATCTGGTCTTCTTCCCGGTACATATTGCTCAGAACCAGAATATCATCCGTACCGTATTGTTCTGCAATATGTTCTAATTTTACTGACACCGACTGAGGCGTCTCTATTATCATCCGATCTAAGATACTGAAAAACTCTTTCTCATCCTGAGTCCCCAATACCTTTTGTTCTACCATTTCAGGCGGAAAAAGGGCCTCCGGACTGACCAGCTGTCTTGACTGTAAAAACTGATAAGCCATTCCATATGCATCACGTCTGGCTTTTTCTATAGTTTCTGCCACCGAGACAGCTACTGCCACCTGCAATGAAGGGCTGGAAGTATACTGGGTTGGATCAAATTGCTGAAGATAGGTCTCCGTATTTTCTGTTCCGTTTTCACTGTTCATAAAGGCAGCAAAAGAATATCCTATTCCGTGTTTTGCGGCTTCACTGGCTGATGTTATACCGGAACCCAGCCAAAAAATTTCAGGAAGCTGCTCCAGATGCGTAGGCTGTGCAATAAGATTTTCATAAACTCCTTTTTCTTCTTTGAGAAACTGGATAATCTCCTCAAGCTTCGTTTCCATATTGGATAAAACTACAGGCTTATGATTATTTAAGGCCATTACTGCATCTTTCAGCCCTCCGGGAGCTTTTCCCAATCCGAGGATAAAGCGTCCCGGATATATACTTCCCAGCAGTTTCGTCCATTCTGCTATTTTATAAGCCGAATAGTTTCTCATCATAATTCCGGCTGTTCCTACTTTTATCCGTTTTGTTTTACTCAGAATAATAGCCGCTAAAAGTTCGGGACTTGAGCTGCCATATGCTTCTACACCGTGATGCTCAGCATACATTAGACTATGGAAGCCGGTTTCTTCAGCCATTAAGGCGAGATTAATACTGTGAGTCAATGCTGATAATGCATTACCACTCATGGAGGTAGGTGACTGATCTAATATCCCCAGTTTTAATTTCATACTCTTGAATCAGATTTTTAGCTATTCATGTGAAGATAGTAAAAAAGAAAGTTTGGTGTATGTACTGAGTTTTAAAATTATGTACCGGGTATGTGGTCTTTCTCACTGAGACTCTTTTCTTCTTTAGGAGGAAAGGTTATTCCTTCCTCTTTGATAAGATCATATCCAAACATCATAATGGTTTCGATAACAGGAATCGCTTTCTTTCCTTTTTCTGTAAGGCTGTACTCTACCTTTGGAGGAACTACCGGAAATACTTCACGATGAATCATATCTTTAGCTTCCAGCTCCCGAAGCTGACTGGTCAGCATCTTATCCGTGATATGCGGAATATCTTTTTTAAGCTCACTGAAACGAAGTGGTTTTTCCTGCAACCTCCATAAAATGGGCATTTTCCAGGTTCCTCCAATGTGGCTTAATCCAAACTCAATAGGTGTATAATACAGTCTTTTATCATGAAAAAATTCTGGCATAATAATCATTTTTTACAGATCCCCTTTCATAAAGGTGAGTATAGAACTAAAAGGTAAGTATATAGTTTTCTGATAGCCCATTTTGCAAATTTGCACAAAAAAATATGAAATCAAAAAGAAATCTTTATGTGCTTGCTTTAGGTGTTTTTGGAATTACCACCACAGAATTTGGGGTCATTGGGGTATTACCGGAAATTGCTTCTGCATTTCATGTCCCGATTGACAAAGCAGGATGGCTCTTAAGTATTTTCGCGTTGATTGTTGCCCTTTTCGGGCCCTTTATGATCATTCTCTTTTCATCTTTCAAAAGAAAGAATCTACTGGTTGCTTCTCTTTGTATTTTTAGCGTGGCTAATATTCTGTCAGCTTATATTACCAATTTCTATATACTATTGGCTACCAGAATGATTCCTGCATTTTTTCACCCGGTATATTGGTCTATTTCACTATCTGTTGCTGAAAAAATTTCAACTCCAGAAAACAAATCAAAGGCGGTAAGTATTATTTTTTCCGGACTAACTTTAGCAACAGTGCTTGGAGTTCCACTAGCTACTTTAATGTCTGACTTATTTTCCTGGCAATCCTCTTTTCTTCTGACTGCTTTCATTAATATGCTGGCGCTGGCGGGCGTTCAGTTATTTTTACCCTCTATCCAAAATACCGGTGAGTTACCCATCAGATTCGGCAGTACAAGAGTACAAAGTAAATGTTTATGGACCAACCTTTTTCTTGCATTTTTTACCATAACGGCAATGTATTCTACGTATGGATATATGGCTGATTTTTTAAAGAATGTGAGTCTAATGAATGGCAGACAGATCAGCATGATGCTTTTTCTGTTTGGAACTGTAGGGATTTTTGGAAATAAAATGGCCGGAAACTATATGTCCCGGTTTCCATTTGAAACAACCCTTATTTTTTTAATCCTGTTGATCGGTATCCATTTATTGATTCACTACTATGGAGGATTTTTCATTCCGATGATAGGGATCATCTGCTTTTGGGGGTTGATTCATTCAGGAGGCTTTCTGATCAGTAATATCAATGTCACCTCATCCACTTCCGGTTCTCCTGAACTCATCAACAGCATTTTTACGTCCTGTGGCAATTTTGCCGTAACAGCAGGAACTTTACTGGGAGGTTTCTGGATTTCCCATTATGGGATTAAAAATATTGTATGGTCAAGTGTTATATGCATAACAGGAGCACTGCTTATATTGATTTTAAAGAAAAAGTTGATTGAATAAACACGGTTTACGCCTCATTCAAACTGATATTTTAAAATTTAGGCATATTTAATTGGCTAAAATCCTCTTCCTCATATATTCTTTCAATCTCCCGGCATTACAGGATAAAAACCTTAAACCAACAATAAGAAATGAAGTATAATTTGTAATTTGTAGGTGAATTTCAGTCTATTTAAAATATGAAGAGAATACACCACCTTAACTGTGTAAGAGTAGTTATACCCATGAATGATGATGTCATCGGACATTGCCTGCTGATAGAGGAAAATGACCAATTAGTGCTGATTGATACCGGAGTGGGTATTCAGGATGTTGAAAATCCTGATCAAAGACTTGGAAAAGACCTGATAGAGGCCGTAGGTTTTCAGCTGGACATAGAGCTTACAGCATTTCATCAAATCCAAAAACTCGGATTAAATCCGGCTCACGTAAAACATTGTATCATAAGCCATCTGGATCCGGATCACACCGGAGGGCTGGCAGATTTTCCGGATGCTGCAGTACATTGCTCAACGGAAGAGCTTATTAATTTTTATAGCGAAAATCCCCGTTATCTGCAAGGCCACCTGGCTCACCATCCTGAAATCATTGAATATTCAGCCTCGGATAAACAGTGGTTTGGGTTGGAAGCAAGGAGAATCCATACAGGACTGGAGACCGAAATCCTGCTAATTCCTTTATTTGGACATACCCTTGGGCATTGTGGAGTTGCCATACACTGGGAGGGAAAATGGCTTTTATATGTAGGGGATGCTTATTATCTGAGAGCAGAATTAGAAGATGAATACCATCCTGTAAGTGAATTGACGGCTGCAAGGGTTGACGACAATGAAAAGCGTCTGGAATCGTTAGAAAAGCTAAAAGAACTGGTTAGAGAACATCCGGAGATAGAGATTTTCGGATATCATGACCGCGAAGAGTTTTCAAAATTTACAGTAGGAAAGGGTTTAGTCTTTTGCAGACCTTAGTTTCTTTACTGTATACAACAAACCCCTGCTGTCCGCAAGGGTTTGTTTTTTTTATGTTGTATATCGGTTGGAAACATTAATCCTTCATGATTTTATTCACCTCATCAAATTCATTCTCAATCACTGTATCATGCTTATAGGTCAATAGAGAAACAATGATATTGGTAAGTAATGAAAGGGTAAAACCGGGAATCATTTCGTACCAGTCTTTAAACGGATGCTGAAAATAGACCCATGCCAGTACTGTTACTCCACCTACCAACATCCCGGCAAAGCCTCCCTGCCAGGTTGTTTTCTTCCATAAAAGGGACAGAAGGATCAAAGGACCAAATGCGGAACCAAAACCTGCCCAGGCATTTCCTACGAGGTTCAGAATACTGTCTTTAGGGTCCAATGATAAAAGAACAGCAATAACCGCAACCAACAATACGGAAACCCTGCTGGTAATCAATAATTGTTTTGGTGTTGCTTTTTTGTTCAGAAAAGCTTTATAAATATCTTCCGTTAATGAACTGGAGGTCACCAGCAATTGCGAAGAAATAGTACTCATTACAGCGGCCAGAATAGCCGTAAGCAGGAATCCTGCAATAAATGGATGGAATAATATTCTTGAGAAATAAATGAAAATAGTCTCTGCTTCTGTCTTTGATCCATCAAATTTCATCATCGTTGCAAGATCAAACTTTTGCAGGTAAGCAATCCCAACCAATCCTATGGCTAAAGCTCCGGCTACGGTAAAGATCATCCATGTAATCCCTATTCTTCTTGCCTTGATCAAATCTTTCGGCTTATCTATCGCCATGAAACGTACCAAAATATGCGGTTGCCCACAATACCCAAGTCCCCAGGCTAATAAAGATACAATACTTATTGTGGTAGTTCCCTGAAATAAATCCAGATATTTAGGATCTTTCGCTTTAATCAGTGAAAATGTCTCCTGAAAGCTTCCGATTTCAGAAATCGCTACAATCGGTACAATAACCAGGGCCAATACCATAATCGTTCCCTGTACAAAGTCGGTAAGACTTACTGCAAGGAATCCTCCCAAAAAGGTATATAAGACAACAACTAAGCTTGTTACGAGTAACCCTACCGTATAATCCATTTCAAAAGCCGATTCAAACAGCTTTCCTCCGGAAACCATTCCCGCTGAGGTGTAAAGTGTGAAAAATACGAGAATAAAAATAGAAGAAGTGATCTTCAGAAGATGGTTTTTATTTTTAAACCTGTTTTCAAAAAATACAGGTATTGTAATGGCATTCTGAGCTACCTCGGTATAAATCCTGAGCCTTGGTGCTACAATGATGTAGTTGAGATAGGCCCCAATCGTTAAACCTATCGCAATCCAGGAACTGGAAATTCCAGATAAATACATGGCACCGGGAACTCCCATCAGCAGCCAGCCACTCATGTCCGCGGCTCCGGCAGACAGGGCTGTAACAGCCGCCCCCATTTTTCTACCTCCAATTAAAAACTCCTCCGAATTACTTGTTGATTTTCTATAAGAATATATGCCTATACCTATCATCAATAACAGATACAACCCCACAGAAATCCCTTCATATACTTGCATATCATTTTTTTTATGAAGCCCGAAGATAGTTATTTTTTGAAAAATGGAGGGTTCGTGTCCGGAAACAGGCTATGCTGTCAATATAAAAAGCCCTGGCAAATTCACCAGGGCTTTTAGTATTTATCTCAGAAACAGGGTCGTACTATTTCAGCAGTACCTGAGCTCTTTTCAGATTGTCTGTTGCCTGCAGAATTTTATTTTTTAGAATCACATTATAATCCGGGTGCTGTGAAAGAAACTGATTAACAGTTTCTAGTGCTTTTGGATTCTGATAATTACTAAATGTTGACCGCAGCCAATTATCCGGGAAAAAGATATCTCCTGTTTTCTGTATTTCCTGTAACAGTTCTAAGGATTTAGGCAGATACTGAATAGAAGTCTGTTGTCTCATTGGATGGTGTAGATAGCCTAATGCAGCACCTACAGCAGATTCATTCGTTCTGTTCTGTTTTTGAATAAGGCCGTTGAAGAAATCGTCACGAACTTTTTGATCTGATGAAGCGGCTTGCATAATAATTTTAAAACGATTTATGCGGTCCGGATTTTTAATTCTGGTCAACTGTTCCTGCAGCAAATCATTATTATTGGTGTTTCGTAGTGCTAAAGAAAGGGCAAGGCTGGTAAAATCTTCATCATTAAGAGATACATCTTTCGGTGGAATCTGGGACTTCCAGATCGTATACAGATTATCATAGGCCTGTTGAGACTGAAAAACGCCCTGATATCCATCAAATAAAATTTTCTTGTTGTTTTTCGCCGTTTGTGCCTGCAACGCTTTCCAAAGCATGTTTTCTATATTTCTTGATTCTTTCAGTTGCGTATTTTCAGGTAAGAATTCCCAATAAATGGTTGCGATATAACCGGTAATTAAACGAAGGTTCAGTTCTGTACTTTCTGTTGATAATTGTCCGGCAAAAAAGTTCAGTAAATCTTGCGGAGTCACTCCTGAAGCATTCAGCATATTTTCATACAATGAGATATATGCACTGGCACGGTTGATCGGATCTTTTACTACAGAAAAGTTTTTGATGAGTGCATGATCCGTTTTGAATACTCCATACCCTATTCCTGAAGAATTCTGCAGGATAAAAAGAGGCTTTGCTTTCCCTTTTAATGCTGAAACTTCCTGTTGTTTCTTGGATAGTTTTACGTTAACCTTTTCTACCCTGTCAGTATAAAACAGACTTAACTGAAACTCCTGAGGCCATAATTTTTGGTCCTTTCCATATTCCGGACGCTGAGACAGACTAAAGTGTTCAATTGTATTATCTCTATACTTCACATCATAATCTATGACAGGTCTTCCGGGATCATTAACCCATACTTTATTCCAGCTTTGCAGATCTTCCGGTGTATGGTTGTCTAAAATAGCAATAAGATCCGGCCAGCTTGCATTATTGTAAGCATATTTTTTAAGATACTCGCTCACCCCTTTTTTGAAGTTATCCTCTCCAATCAACAATTCCAGCTGACGCATCATGATCGGCGCTTTGTTATAAATAATCGGGCCATACATCATCCCTGCATTTTGAAGATTATCCAAAACCTGTCGGATGGGGTTTGCTCCCAATGTACGATCTACTCCATATGCAGCCGGGAAATGTGTTGTTAAAAACTTCAGGTCATAAACACTTTTATCCGAAGAAGCTCCGGTACTTTTATCCGCCATAAAATTGGCGAACACTTCTTTCATCCAAACATCATTAAACCAGTTCATGGTCACCATATCTCCAAACCAGAGATGAGCTACCTCGTGGGCGATGAGATTGGAACGGTTATTCAATTGATTTTGAGTAGCATTTTGATCTAAAAACAATGTGGAATTTTGAAATAAGATAGCTCCGGGGTGCTCCATTCCTCCAAACTGAAAATCAGGAACGGCAACCATTCCATGCTTTTGAAAAGGATGAGGAATATCAGTCCATTTTTCGAAGTAAGCAAGAGAGTTTCTATACAGCGAGAAAATAGAATCCATGCTGTTTTTAATTTTCACGGAATCTGTTTCACGGTATAAAAGTCTGGAGTCCTGCTGTCCTATTTTTTCTGTAGAGGTCTTAAAATCTCCGGCAGCAAAAGAAAAGAGGTAAGTGGGAAGTAAATCCGACTGATTAAACTCTAAGGTTTTTTGCCCTTGCCTGACAGTTGTTTCCTTAAGCTTTCCATTTGCTATGGCACTCCATTTTTCAGGGATGGTTAAGGTCAAAGAATAATTAGCTTTCAGGTTAGGCTGGTCAAAACACGGAAACATTGTCCGCGCACGGTCCGGTACAAATAAAGCATATAAGTAGCCATCACGCCTGTTCAAAGCTCCATTACCGGCAAGAAAGGTGAAATGAATCTGATTCATTCCTGATTTCAGGTATTTTGCATCAATGATTACATGTTCGTTTTCCAGAGCAGGTTTTGTCATCTGCCCATTCACAGACACTGATATCAGTGAAGAAGCTTCTTCTTTAAAATCGATCTGCAGTGGGGCTTCATTTTGTTTTTTATAGTTAAAACGAAGAACTTCTGTCCCGGAAATCCTCTCCGATTTGCTTTCAGGAATCTTCAGGCTGAGCTCATATTTGATTTCACTTATTGTATTCTTTCTCAACTGAGCCAATTCATATGAAACACCGGATTCAATCTTCGGTAAAGATTTTACCTGTGTATGATAACTACTGCTAAAAATAACAAAACATAATGCTAGTACCCCTTTTTTCATAATTCAAATATAAGGATTGAAATTGTGATGGAAAATAGAAACATCTTCTGATCAACGCCACAATAATTCCTATTGCTACTATATTTACATTCTCAGGATGATATACTAAATCATATTTACCGGATGTTGATAAATATGATTTAGCAATTGTTCATTTTATAAAAAAATCTCAACCAAAATATCAAAACAAGCTAAAATTACCAAAGCAAAAAACACCCAATTCTCCTTTTATTTATATTAGTTCCAAATAAATTAAATTCATTATATCCATTGTCATAAATATTTAATAATTTAGCCTAATATTTTAAACAAATGGGACTATTCCTTAAACCAATTGATGTAGTAGATGACATTTCACAAGAAGATTTCCGTGAGAAGTATCTAAAGCCATGTAAGCCAGTGGTAATCAAGAATATGGCTAAAAAGTGGCCTGCCTATCAAAAATGGACAATGGAGTACATGAAAGAGGTCGTAGGTGATGTGACTGTCCCTTTATATGACAGTGCTAAAGCTGATCCTGCAGCCCCCATCAACACCCCTACTACCAAAATGAAATTCGCAGACTATATTGATTTGATTCAACGGGAGCCTACCGATCTGAGAATTTTCTTTTTTGACCCTATTAAATTTGCACCCAAATTACTGGATGATTATATCCCACCCAAAAATCTGATGGGAGGATTTTTGGACAAATATCCAAGTATGTTCTTTGGAGGAAAAGATTCTGTAACCTTCCTTCATTATGATATAGACATGCCTCATATTTTCCATACTCATTTTAACGGAAGAAAGCATGTTCTTCTTTTTGAATACAAATGGAAAACCCGTTTGTATAAGCTCCCTTATGCAACATATGCTTTGGAAGATTATGATATTGCCAATCCTGATTTTGAAAAATTTCCGGCACTGGATGGGATTGAAGGAATTGAATGTTATCTGGAACATGGAGATACTTTATTCATGCCTACCGGTTGGTGGCACTGGATGAAATACCTGGATGGATCTTTCTCTATCTCTCTTCGTGCATGGGACAAAAGCTGGGCTGTAAAGGCACATTCTCTTTGGAATCTGACCGTTCAGCGAAACTTTGATAATTTCATGAAGGGACGCTATAAAAAGAGATATATGGACTGGAAAGAAAGAAAGGCTGTGGAGAGAGCTCATATAGCCCTAAAAAAAGGACTGCCAAAATAAGTAATAAACTCATTAAAAAACAGGTTGAAAGAAGTTTCTTTCAACCTGTTTTTGTATTATAACTGAAAATCTCTTTACTCTTTACTCTTTACTCTTTACTCTTTACTCTTTACTCTTTATTCTTTATTCTTTATTCTTTATTCTTTATTCTTTAATACACAATTTCATGTTTATCCATCATATCAATTAAAATTTTATTTAAATTGCATAGACAAACTATTTCCTCATTCTTTATTTGGTCTATATGTTTGAAAAACTCATTGATAGCTTCGAGAAACTCTGTCTCCAGATTATTATCGAAATACTATTGGTTCCGGTAACTATCTTTAAATTGTTTCAGGAGCCCAGGCGTTGCTATGATTTTTCTGTACATGAAATGGAAAAAGAAGAAACGGAACGCTTCCAGGATTATTTATCGCCAATCAAACTTTCGGTATATACCTCTGTCATTATTTCTGTATTGCTGATGGATTACGGTGGTGAACAAAGTTTTATTTCCAAGATCAAAGGATTAAGTATGGTGGAAAAAGCCTTATTTATATTCCTGATCAATAATTTTACAGCGGTATTATTCAGTGTGATATTATTATGGTATAAAAAAGAAAAGGTAAATACACCTACTTTTCGTACATTACTGTTTTCTTTCATCTACACAACTGTTTATACCTCTACTCCATTCTTTTTACTCATTCTTTCGGCTATGTTTCTTGGGCAAACGGTTAATGTACAGGCCTACCTGGGCCATCTTGAAAAACTGGAAACCTATGGAACCAGGGATTATGCATTTTTTATTGTTTTCTTAGTATTTACCATTATAGGACTTATCGGTCTTTTTAAACTGTTCAAAGCCCTGCATTATATCCTGAAAGAAAACTTCCGTTATCATCCGTATATAGTATGGATCTTTACTTTACTGTTTTTTATTATTCAGCTTTATTATGCAAGAGGATTTATTTAAAAATTAATTAAAGTAGATTCTCGCCTTTTATCTAGATCAACACCTAATTCGTCTGGGGTTTACTTTTTGTGTGCAACAGCAGTACCTTCCGTTCAAAAAAACATGTAAGATATCAATCAAACACACCAGTCTGTTCATATTTTCTTTACATTTGCAGGAAAGCCACAATCAATGTCCAGACCTCGCGAAAGAATCGTAAGTACAGCTATGGTCCTTTTTCATCAACAAGGCTATAACAGTACCGGTATCAATCAGATTATTGAAGAAGCAGGTGTATCCAAAGCAAGCTTCTACCAACATTTTAAGTCTAAAGACGATCTATGCATCGAATTTTTTAATAAAAGATTTGACTATTGGGTCTCCGAGTTGGAAAACTTTATATCTGATGCCCAGACCATGGAAGAAAAATTCATGAAATCATTTGATTTTTTGATTTATATGAATGAGAAAGAAGATTTCAGGGGATGTAGTTTCTTAAATATCATGTCTGAAATACCGGTTGATAAAACAGAAATTCATCATGTAATCCGGGATCACAAGGGTAAATTGAGAGATTGTTTCAATAAGGACCTTAACAATGATATTTTATCAGCCCATATTTACCTTCTTTTCGAAAGCTCAATACTTACCAGCCAGCTCTATAGATCAAACGAATTAATAGAAAAATCCAAACTCATCCTAAAAGATTTGCTTCAGTCTTCCACCTTAAAATAAGGAAACAACATAGTATGCATTATAAATTTTGGCTAAAGCCAGTGGAGTATTTTATACCGAGAGCGGACTAAAGTCAACTCTTACTAGATCATCCGTTGTCTGATATTTTTTTATCTTTTTTAATGAAAACCGTCACGTTTTCTTCACTAAGTTTGTCTTACAAAGAAATATCATGCAGGAAAATTACAACAGACTCCTCACCTATGCCTATAATATTACCGGTTCTTATGAGGATTCTCAGGATCTGGTACAGGATGTTATAGAAAAATATATTTCACTGGATAAATCAGAGATCAGGGATGAGACTAATTTCCTGATCAAAAGCACCATTAATCATGCTATTAATTTTAAAAACAGGCACAGCAAAAAAATGGTGTATGGAGAATGGCTTCCCGAGCCGCTTTCTTTTGAAAATGCAGAAAATAAACTCATCAAAGAACAGACTGCCCGATATACCCTGCTTGTCCTTTTAGAAAAGCTGAATGCCAGAGAACGTGCAGTCTATATTCTCAAGGAAGCTTTCGACTATTCTCACCAGGAAATTGCAGAGGCTCTTGATATTTCGGTGGAAAATTCCCGTAAACTGCTAAGCCGCGCAGGTAAACAGCTGCAAAATATAAAATATACCCCGGATTCTATCAGTATTTCTCCTGATATGGGCATTCTTCATCAATACCAGCAAGCATTAAGCGAAGGAAATGTACCTGATATTGAAAAACTTCTTATCGATGATATCAGGCTTTCTGCGGATGGTGGAAAGCGGGTTCGTGTGATCAAAGCTGTAGAAGTTGGAAAATCTGCTACTGCCCAGCTTCTGGCCTATGTACAGCAGCAATTTCTTGGTAACAGGCCTTATACATTCCATATTTTTAATCATCAGCCTGCTATTTGTTTCTGGCAGGGAGATCGTATTTACAACTGTCATATTTTAGATATTGATCCCAAGGGACTAATCCGTGAAATCTATTCTATTGTAGATCCAGAAAAATTAAAAAGACTGCAATAAGTGTCACGTTTGGAAGAAGCTATGTGTCTTAAAAGAAAAAAGTATGAACACATTACTCAGAATCGACAGCAGTCTTAGAACTGAAGGCTCCTATTCAAGGACCTTAGGAGATTATTTTATCCGACAATGGCAGACAAAAAACCCAGAAGGGATTATGATTGAAAGAGATGTTACGAGAAAGCTTATCCCTCATATTACCCAGGAAACAGTCGATGCATTTTTCAGTGAGATTCCGGATTCCGAAAATATTGAGCTATCTGATGAACTGATCAATGAGCTCTACCAATGTAATGAAATTCTCATCACCTGTCCGATGTACAACTATGGAATACCGTCTTCTTTGAAGGCTTACTTTGATCTGGTGATCAGAACAAAAAAAACATTTGCCGGCAGCTCCATCCCAAAAGGATTGCTTGCAAATAAAAAAGCTTACATTATTTCTTCAATGGGAGGAATTAGTACTGAAACATTGAATCCATTGGAAAACCACCTCACTCAGCTTTTAAGTCTTATGGGAATCACTGAAATCTCTTATTTCCCTCTGGATGGTACAGTAGATCAGTCCAGAACCGGTGAAAAAATACTCATACAACAATCGGAAATTTTAAAACAACTCAATGCATATGCAACAGATACAACAAACCATTGAAAAATTCATTAAAGGAGGCGACAACAGTGATACAGCAATTTTAGAAGAGATCCTTCACAAAGATTATCAGAATATCCAGGACGGTTTTTTTGATCAACCTGGAATATTCGTTATCCCCAAGAACGAGTATATCAGGTTGGTACGGGAAAAAATTTTTGGTGGAAAACCACGTAAAATTACCTATCATTTCCTGGAGCACAACAACAATATTGCTTACGCTAAGGTTTCTCTGGAAAGCTCTGTATTAAGGTTTTCTTCTCTTATTACCTGTGTACAGGAAAATGGGAAATGGCAGGTGATGACCAATATGCCTTCCATAGAAAGCAAATAGAAGGTAGTCTCAAAAACAATCCTCTCTATGCAATATTTTGTTTTAGCTGCGAATGTACTACTCTGTGTATCGAAGCAAAAACATTCGTGGTTAAAACAAATTTTCTATTAACCTATATCTCGTTTTGTCACATTTCTTTACAAATGTTATCGTTCAGCCAAGAATGCCGGATGTAATTTTGTTTCAAATAATAAAATTATGAAACATTTTATACAACAGGTTTTCAGTGAGGTGCTGGAAAAACCAGTTTTTGATCAGTCAGCAATTGAAAAGTACTTTTCCAAGCAATATGTCCAGTTTGTAGATCATGCCCAGCTAGATTATAACGAATTCGTCCTGCACATAAAGAAACTTAAAGAAAAAGTAGCTGAACAAAAGCTCGAAATTATTAACAGTGCTGAAAACGGGAACACTATTTTTACCAAACACATCGCAACATCTGTTTTAAAAGATGGAAGTACCGTTCTGCATAAGGTATTGGCAGAATTTACCATTCAGGATGGTAAAATTATACAATGTGATGAATTGACTTTCTTATTAGAGGGAAATCATTCAGCAAAGGGGTTGGGATCTGAAACCTAGGAAAATAGGGAGCTCCATGCTTCCTATATTAACAAATCTTAAAACAATCTTAATTTTTACTTCAACACTTTCCCCAAACAGACGTTTAAATTTGTTTCAATTTTTAACCTAATAAAAGAAAGTGAAGAAAATTTTTACATCCGTTTTGTTTTGTGCTTCCATTTTTTTCTATGCACAAACCGGTTCTCTTTCCGGAAATATTAATGACGACACTAAGATTGCATTACCGGGCGCCAAGATATCTTTAAATCCCGGAAATATCTATACAACCTCTGATGAACATGGAAATTTTGTATTCCTTAATGTTCCTCCAGGCACTTATACCATGAGGATTGATTACCTGGGATATGGAGTACATGAGTATAATGTAACCGTTGAACCTGAAAAAAACACCCGTCAAAATATTGTTTTTGATAAAAAAGAAAACTCTATTGCCGAAATTGTAGTTTCAGGCGCTACTTTAAAAAACCAGGCAAGAGCCTTAAACAAGCAAAAAAACAATGCCAATATCACCAATGTGATTTCCTCCGATCAGATCGGCCGTTTTCCTGATGCCAATATTGGAGATGCATTAAAACGTGTTCCGGGAGTTACTATCCAGAATGATCAGGGTGAAGCAAGAAATCTTATTATCAGAGGTCTTGCCCCAAATCTTAATTCTGTTACCCTAAACGGAGACAGAATTCCTTCTGCAGAAGGAGACAACCGTAATGTACAGATGGACCTGATTCCTTCGGATATGATCTCTACCATTGAGGTTAATAAAACCTTAACTCCCGATATGGATGCTGATGCTATCGGAGGCTCTGTAAATCTTATCACAAGGGCTTCCCCTAACGGACAGAGAATTTCAGCAACCCTGGCCGGAGGATATAGTCCGATTCGCGAAAAAGGCAATTATACAGCAGGATTTGTATATGGAAACAGGTTTTTAAATAAAAAGCTGGGTGCTGTATTCAGTTTTTCCTATAACAACAATAATTTCGGCTCAGATAATATAGAACCCGTATGGAGCCTGGCTAATGACGCTGCCCAAACAGCATACATCAGCAAAATGGGCGTTCGTTACTATAATGAACATCGTATCAGACATAGTTTTGATCTTAATATGGATTATGAATTCAATTCAAAAAATAAGATCTATGCTTCAGCGATGTACAATTTCAGGAATGATAAGGAAACCCGCTATGCTTTGGGATATAAAATAAAGCCTGTGTATAATGCCGATGAAACGGAAATCACAGACTGGAAAGGCAGCATTACCAGACAGAACAAAGGTGGCGATGCAAGCAATGATAACACCCGCCTGGAAAAACAAAAAGTTCAGAATTATGCCTTACGGGGTGAGCATTTGCTTGGATCTAAAGTAGACCTTGACTGGTCGATGAATTATGCCATAGCCAGTGAAGATAAACCTCATCAGCGCTATATAGAATTTGAAAACAGCAAAATGAACTTCTCCCAGAATCTGAGTGATCCTGAAAACCCGGTCATTACCCCTCTGGCCGCTGATAATTTAGGAAGCTATAAATTAAGTGATCTTTCGGATGCCAACAGCTTTACCCAGGAGAAGGAGTTTGGGGCGAAAGTGAATGTACGTTTTCCTTTTTCTGTCATTGAAGATCAGAAAGGAAGACTTCGTACAGGTTTCCGTATGCGTCTGAAGGAAAAAGAAAGGGAAAATGACTTTTATGCTTTCCAACCGATCAGCAATATGGGAAGTCTACTGTCCGTGCCTACGGTTTATCTTGACGGACACAACTTTCAGGCGGGAAATTATATTCCGGGCACATTTGTTGATCCGGCCTATCTTGGAGGATTAGACTTATTTAACCAGGGTCTGTTCAACGGCAAATCCAAACCTGAAAAATTCCTTTCAAGCAACTATACCGCTAAAGAACAGATCTATGCAGGGTATATCCGTTGGGATCAGGATTTTAACGACAAACTTTCCATGATTGTTGGGGCACGTGTGGAAACAACAAAGATTGATTATACCGGGAATTACGTTATGAATGAAAAAGACCTCGTAGGACAGATAAACAATACCAATACGTACACCAACGTTCTTCCCAACCTTTCTTTCAAGTATGTTCCGGTACAGGATCTTGTACTTCGTGCTGCATTTACTACCGCACTTGCCCGTCCGAACTATTACTCATTGGTACCTTACCTGAATGTGATCTCTGAAGATGAAATTGTGGCCGCCGGAAATCCCAACTTAAAAGCTACCTACGCTTATAATTTTGATTTTATGGCTGAAAAGTATTTTAAGTCTGTAGGGATTCTTTCAGGAGGAATTTTCTATAAGAATCTTAATAATTTCATTTACACATACTCCAAAAGAAATTATACGGCTGGTGACTTCGCTGCCGACTTTGCAGGGCAAACCAACCCTATTCCTTCCGGTGAAAGCAACTGGAAATTTACCCAGCAGCGTAATGGTGATAATGTAGATATCTACGGATTTGAAGTTGCATTGCAAAGACAGCTTGATTTTATTCCCGGAGCATTCTGGAAAGGTCTTGGTGTATATGTCAACTATACCTATACGAAATCCAAAGCAAAAGGTATTACTAATGAAGACGGTATTGAAAGAACGGATGTAGGACTTCCCGGAGCGGCACCTCATATGTTCAACGGATCTCTTTCATGGGAAAACAAGCGTTTTTCAGCCAGAGTATCTATGAATTATGCTTCTCATTATATTGATGAACTGGGAGGAAAAGCTTTTGATGACCGGTATTATGACAAGCAGTTTTTTCTGGATGCCAATGCTTCCTATAAAATCACCAGCCAGTTGAGGATTTTTGCTGAAGCCAATAATCTGACCAATCAGCCGTTAAGATATTATCAGGGAATTCAGAGCAGAACGGCTCAGGCAGAATATTACAGACCCAGATTTACCATGGGGGTAAAATTTGACTTTTAAAATAATCATGAAGAAAATAAAATATTATATCATTGCGGTTTCAGTTTTTCCTTTTGCGATCAGCTGTACAGGGCAGAAAGAATTGGGAGAAAAGCTTAAACCAACCGTTATTACCGAAACCGTAGCTCATGATACCGATGATCCGGCAATATGGATCAATCCTGAAGACGCTTCAAAAAGTATCATCATCGGAACGGATAAAGATACTGATGGTGGGCTGTATGCCTTCGATCTTAACGGAAAAATCATCCATAAAGTTTCGGGACTTCAACGTCCCAATAATGTGGATATTGAATATGGTTTTACGGTGAACGGTAAAAAAGTAGACATTGCTGCAGTGACAGAAAGAGAAACCAATAAAGTAAAACTGTATACTCTTCCCGAGCTGAAAGAAGTGGGAGAAATCTCTGTATTTGAAGGAGAAACAGAGCGTGGCCCGATGGGTATTTCTATGTATAAAAACCCGGGAACTGGAGATATATTTGTTGTTGTCGGAAGAAAATCAGGTCCGAAAGACGGTTACCTCTGGCAATATAAGCTTTCTGAAAAAAACGGAACCATCACAGGTGAGGTAGTCAGGAAGTTTGGAAAATACAGTGGCTTAAAGGAAATTGAAAGTATTGCTGTAGATGATGAAAAAGGTTATATCTATTATTCTGACGAACAGTTTGGAGTACACCAATATTATGCAGATCCGGCAAAAGGGAATGATGAATTATTGGTTTTTGGAAAAGGAGATTTCACCTCTGATGTAGAGGGAATTTCCATCTATCCTACGTCCCCACAGAATGGATATATTTTGGTTTCCAACCAACAGAAAGACACATTTAATGTTTACCTCAGAGAAGATCCTGCAAAAGGAAAAATTGCAGAAATTCCTGTTTCTACCAGTGAAAGTGACGGTTCTGAAGTAACGAATATTAATCTGGGACCTGCCTTTCCAAAAGGAGTATTTGTTGCTATGAGCAATGGCAGGGTATTTCATTTCTATGACTGGAGAGTGATTGAAGAGAGAATCAAAAAGACTATAAAAACCGCAGATCAATCCAGATAAACAGGTTTAAATTATTAATAAGGGGTGGTAAGAATACTATATTTCAAATCTTGATAGCATTCTTACCTCCTTTTTTTATTGTAACGGTTTATTTTTATCCCTGAATATGTTTCCTAAGAAATTCGGCAGTATAGGATGTTTTATTTTTCAACAGTGCTTCCGGACTTCCTTCAAACATAACTTCACCCCCAAATTTCCCGGCACCCGGACCTATATCTATGATCCAATCTGCCTGGGCAATAATATCTAAATTATGTTCTATAACAATTAATGTATTCTTCTTATCCGTAAGCGCATTTAGGAAAGATAGTAATTTCCGCGTATCGCTGGGATGCAGACCTGTACTCGGTTCGTCCATGACAATGGTCCGGTTACTGTGTTTCAGTTCTTTGGTAAGTTTCAGACGCTGTCTCTCACCTCCTGAAAAACTGTTCAGCCTTTGTCCTAACGTCAGGTAATCCAGTCCTAATTTTATCAATACCTCAAAGTGTTTAATGACAGATTCATCGGTAAAAAAGGATATCGCCTCTGAAACGGTCATATTCATGACTTCTACTATTGTTTTCTGATTGTACTGATATTTCAGAACCTTAGGATCAAATCCTGAGCCGCCACATTCTTCACAGGGCTGCTCAATATCGTCCATAAATGCAAGATCTATTTTTTCGATACCCAACCCTTTGCAGTTTTTACAGGCTCCTTCACTGTTTCTGCTAAACAACTTCTCTGAAACGTGGCTGGCATGAGCAAAAAGCTTACGTACCATATCTGATATATTCAAATAAGTAAGCAGATTGGAACGGGCACTGGCTGCAAATAACGATTGGTCTATAATCGTCACATCAGGATAAAAATCGGGTAATACCCTATTGATCAAAGTACTTTTCCCTGAACCTGCCACTCCCGTTATTACAGTCAATACCTCTGTGGGAATACTGACATTTATATTTTTAAGATTATACAGATGGGCATTCCTGATTTTCAGATAATCCTTTGGTTTTCGGGGATGCAACTTAATAACCGGCTTTTCAGCAAAATAAGATCCGGTTTTACCTGCAGATTGCCTCAGCTCATTAAACGTTCCTTCATATATCACTTTTCCTCCTTTTTTTCCGGATCCGGGGCCCATATCAATCACCCAGTCTGCCATTTTAATAATATCGGGATCATGCTCTACGATTAAAACGGAATTTCCTTTATCCCGGATCTGTTCCATAATACGGATAATGTTCTGTAGGTCCTTCGGATGAAGGCCAATGCTCGGTTCATCAAAAATATACAGCAAATCAACAAGACTGTTTCCAAGATTCCTTACCATTTTTATCCGTTGAGATTCCCCTCCGGAAAGCGTTTGGGTAGTTCGGTCCAATGTAAGGTATTGTAACCCTATATTGATTATATTTTGGAGTTTTCCGGAAAGCTCCTTGATAATGACATCATAGGTTTTGGATTCCAGCGAATTAATAAATTCAAGCAATTCATCCATTGAAAATGCCGTACAATCCGCAATATTTTTTCCTTTAATGGTACAGGACAGTATTTTTTCATTAAGCCGCTTTCCCTTACAGGATGGACAGGTCTTTGTTGTGACAACATTTTTCAACGCATCTTTCCTCGTTATGTTTTCTTTTGAATCTTTTTTTAGGAATGCTTTTTCTATTCTTGGAATAATCCCTTCGTATTTTACCGTTTTCCCCCATTCTTTATGGGGATATTTGGGTTTATGCTCTTCTGCATAGAGCAGTGTTTCCCATTCTTCGTCAGTAAAATCTTTCAGCTTTTTATCATTATCAAAATATCCGGATAAGGTATATCTTGTCAGACGCCAGCCTCCCGGCTGAAAGGTTGGAAATCTGACAGCCCCTTCCTGTAAAGATTTATTCTTGTCGATCAGAGTGGCAATATTCAAGGTCTGGATGAAACCCAGTCCTTCACATTCCGGACACATCCCCTGGGGATTATTAAAGGAAAAAACATTGGAATACCCCACAAACGGGCTTCCCATTCTTGAAAATAACAGCCTCAGGGAAGCATATACATCAGTAGCTGTTCCTACGGTAGACCTCGCATTCCCCCCTAGCCTTTTCTGATTGATGATGATAGGAACATTCAGGTTTTCAATTTTGTCCACATCCGGTATTCCATAATGCTGTAATCGGTTTCTAATAAAACTATTCTGAGTTTCATTAATCTGACGCTGGGCTTCAGCTCCAATGGTTTCAAATACCAGAGAAGATTTTCCGGAACCCGATACTCCCGTAAAAACAACAATCTTATTTTTTGGAATTTCTATGGAAATATTTTTGAGATTATTTTGCCTTGCATTTGTAATTTCTATATTTTCCATGATATAATGATTACCTTTGTTAATAGTTAACTAAGTTAATCATATTTCTCATGAAAGCTATTGAAAAAGAATTTTTTAACACATTTACTGATTTTCAGTGTCTCATTCTTGCTCATATGAACAGAGGGGATATTAATGGCGTAACAGCAGCTCATTATAATATTATGGAGTTTGTTTTGCGGAAAGAGGGAGTAACGGGCAGAGAAGTATCCACTTCCTTCAATATCAGCCAGGCCGCTGTCTCAAAGCAATTAAAATTCCTGATCAGCCATGATTTCATTATCCAGAAGCAGGATGAAACCGATCGACGAAAATTCAATCTTTACATAACGGAAAAAGGACGGTTTGTTATCGAAAATTCAGAAACATTCCGGGAAAATATCACCCGGCAGACTGCTGCGATATTAACCTCTAAAGAATTGAAGAATTTTAATGATCTGCTGGGGAAAGTTTTACTCCATATCAAGCTTTAATCAACCCAGCTCCATTTATTGTAAACACTGTCTCTTTGCCTTCTTAAAATAATCAGCTCTCATTTAAAAACTTTGCGTTAAAACATATTTATTGAAAAAAGCTCATGTTAGCTTATTTTTTAACTCAAAAATTATTATGATTACGTTATATTTAAGTGAGCGAAGATAGAATCGATTGAAAATAAACTTTACTCATACAGCTTCAGTTCTCTTACTTATATGTTCCAAACAGTCTGTCCCAGATAGAGGTGTAAAATCCAAAATTTTTACTGCCATCCAAATGGTGCTGATTATGAAATCTGGTGGTTCCTATCCAATATCTGTCAAACTTTGCAGGAAAAAATTCCCTGTTCAAATGGCCTATCGTTCCCCAAATAAGATTGAGCAGTAAATAAATGGAAATGGAAACAACAGAAAAAGGATAACAGATCAACAAAACAAGCATCATCACCCCAAATCCAATCGTTTCTAACGGATGAAGCACAAAAAGGCTTAAGTAATTGGTGCTTATATGCTCATGATGTTTACCATGCAGTAAGGTATATATAAAGGGTATATGAGCAGCATAATGAAAAAAATACATCAGGAGATCCATTAAGAGAAGTAAAGCAACGACCTCTGAAATTATCCAAACCGCCGATTCTTTATTTCCGACTTCAATCCATCCGTTTTTCCATAAAAACACCCCCAGTAAAAGTACAAGACAGTTGCAGGCAATCGTCAAAATACTAAGATAAAAATCGGATGACGTAATGGGATGATTTTTTTCCTGAAGTCTGCTTTTAGGACATGTCTTCTCTATAAAAAGGTATAGGCCAATAGAAAACAGATATAGAAAAACATTAATGATAAGGCTGAATACGATCCATTCCAGCCATGAAAAATGCCAAAATATCTGTAAATAGCCGGAAAGTTCAGTCGTATTAAAATTCATAAATATACCCTCTGTCATCTTGATTGTATAAATGTATGAATTTCGCAAGAAAGACCACAGAAAGCAGGTCAAAAATAATGGCTATCTCCTATTCAGGATTATTTCTGTCTTGCTTTTCTTTTGAGTTCCCGAAACCTGATGGTCAGTCTTTTTCTCAGGTTCTCATGATACTCTCTATAGTTTTTAATACTCTTTTCTAGGTTCTTTTTATTGGATAAATAATCTTCATACAGGTTTCCTAATTCTGAAATTTGCAGAGCAATGTCAGAAGACCGGGATTCAGGATCTTCCAAAGCTTCTAATAAAAGACGGTAATTTTCGATACGGCTGGTAAGGCTTGTATGAAGTTGTGGTTCTATTCCCTGCATGATATTAATTTTTTATCTTATTATTTTTTAATTTTTTTAAAGAAGATTAATAACAGTTTTTTATTCATTTTTTAATTTTTCCGTTTACTTTCCCTTTGCAGCAAAAGGTACATCACTTTGATACAGAATTTTTGTTTTGTGGTAGGGTTCAGAATGGACCTGTTTTAAATAAACATTGGTTAAAGCTTCTGAAATTAAGGTTTCTCCGGGATCTCCCAATGGAAGTAATGGCAGCTGAGTGTATTCATTCACCTTAAACTGTGGGGAAATCCCATTGCTGTATTCCCCTGTTCCGTTCGCATTGAATACCTTATAAATAACAGGGTGGATCTGCCAGGAAATCTTTTTGGGTTTCCTTTTGTCTTCCACTACAAACCCGGCCATATCTTTTCCTAAGGTAACATCTCCTATTTGGACAACCTGCAGATAGGGTTTCAGGTTATTGACTACTATTTCTGCGGCTGAAGCCGTACTGTTTGAGGTAAGAACATAGAGTTTATTCAATCCTAATGAATTGGCGTGCAATACATTAAAATCAAGCGCCTTAGGATCGTAAGAAATCTGTTGTCCAAAGGTTCTTTTAACTTCACCTCCGTTTTTATTTCCTTTAAAAATAATAAAGGGTGAACTGGCTGATATTCCTGAGGGAATTAATGCACAAAGTGCTGCGGCAGATGAAACGGAACCTCCATAATTATACCTTAGATCAAGAATCAATTCCTGAACTCCGGCAGCTTTAAACTCTGCAAACTTCTGATTAAGCATAGGGGTCATCCCATCCGGAAAATCATAAATATACAGATACCCCGTCTTTTTACCGTTTTCATTAAAAATTTTTGATAAGAGAGGCTGTTCCAAAGAATACCCATAATACACGGTGACATCCTTTTCATCGGCAACAGCTCCGTTTTTCCAGCTTCCCACCTTAAGATCTATCACCGTTTGATCTTTCATAGAAGAAGTAATGGTTTCTGCATTGGCAGCCGTAACTGCTTTTCCATTTATTTTTGTAATAATCATTCCTCTTTCCAGACCTGCATTGAAAGCCGGAGAGTTTGTAAGGACCAGTTTGATCACCGTAACCACTTCTCCACTGGTAAGCTGGATCACTGTATAATCAAAGCCGTACATATTTCGTATCGAACGCGGATATGTAGAGGAATCTTGCGTATTGACGATAAAAGAAAACCTGTCCTGAGGGGATAACAGACTTTTAAAAAAATCTTTTACCGGAAGGTGATAATCCGGCTTGGCGGGCATCTGATCAGCCCAGTAATAATACCTTTTCATGCTGTCCTGTACCCAGACATTCAGGGATTCTGTACTTCCGTCGGGGAAAACAGGTGCACTTTCGTCATTATTGGTACACGAAACGAAAAAGGCTATAATAGCAATAAACTGAAATTTCAAAAATTTTTTCATATATAATTACAGATATTCTGCTACATCAATGTCTCCCTTTACAACCCATACTCCATTTTCCAATTTTTCCTGAAGTACGATCATATTGGCTCCCATATGTTGTTTTACGGTCACTTTAATCATTTCGGACCCTACATAAGGTTCTGTAGTTCCCGGTTTATATAATTCCAGATATACCGGAGCGGTAGCACTGAATGAATTATAAATTTTCACCGCGGTAAAATCATCCTTTCCAATGCTCTCAAATTCGGCCAGTACCACTCCATTTTCTCTTTTTAAAATGCCTTTTACATGGGTAAGAGATGATCCTGAAAATTCTCCCAGGTTAGGAAAAATAAATTCAAATCCTACTTTCCCAAAATTAACCTGAGGTTTTACTGCATAGGTTTGCAGGAAAATACCGGGAAGATTAAAAAAGTATAGATTTTTATAATCTGCTATATTGTCATAGCTAATGGTATATTTTCTGATTTCGGCTCCTGTTTCATTATTATATATTCCCAGTTTGTTGGTTTCCCCTTCATCCAGTACAAACTGAAGCTGAGTTTCTATTTTATTGGTGTATGAAGTATTTCCGTTAATAGATACCGGAACTCCATTAAACCTCAGCTGAAGTACATCAGGTTTTGAAAATCCTTTAATGGTTACTTCTCCGGGTTTCTGTATTTTATCATACCTTTCCATTACAGTGTTGTCTGTACATGAAAATAGGATGGTAAAGAATAGTAATGCAAAGATCTTATTCATCTTTTTGAATCAATTATATCATTTAAACTTTAAAATATTGCCCCACCCTATGAGCAGGGCAATACATAATTATAAAAAAACTAGTTGGATATGTTTCGGATAACCTTTTAATTAAAATGTTATCCATTATTGTATATGTGAAATTTGATGGTCTCTTTAATGATTGGTTTTTAAGAGTTAACTGATTATTTTTTAATAAATTTCAATCGCTCTGTAATCTTTCCGTCAGTAATTTCCGCGATATAAGTTCCTGCCGATAATCCTGCTACATTAATAGATTGGGAATACTGAGCTGTAATCACTTTTTGGGCTGCAACATTGTAAATCCTTACTACTGCTGTTTTTTCTTTCAATTCCGGGTTAAGCTTTAATTTCAGAGTTTCTTTTACAGGATTCTCTGCTATTTGAGTTAGATTTTTCTTTGTTTTTACATCCTTTGTTCCTAAAAAAGCGCTGGCATAGATAGCCATTTCATCGATATTGATATTTTGGATATTATTACTGTTAGGTTTTCTGTTGGACCACAATCCGATATAGATTTTCTTTCCTGCAAAAGCAGAGATATCTACCAGATCCTGTACAAATTGGGTAAGATCTGTAGGGAAAGGATTATCTGATCCTCCCACTTGTATTTTATAAGGGCTTGGAAGCTCGTTCCCTGCAGTATCTACAGTCATTGCCTGGAAATCTGACAATTCAGGAACTGCTTTCTGAGGAGTACTTACATAGATATAAAGGTCTCTGCCAAGCGTAGTATGGGTAGTTCTTTGTCTTCCGATATAGGCAGCCAGAGTAATGGTTCCTGCGGTATTTGTCAAATCAATCTGAGGAGAAATGATCCAGTCATTTTCCGCCAAAAATCCTGTTGCATTTCCCGTTGGAACTAGGTTAATGGAATGACGGAGAACCCCTGCAGTTCCATATACCATAGAAGTACCATTGTGATAAATATTTTGTCCCTGAAGCCATCCATTGCTGTTGTTATTCAGATCATGGAAAGTCCATCCCTGAAGATCAGCAGGAGTATCAAAAGTATTTCCCCATACCAGGGTTTGTGCTGTAGCCAGCTGAGATAAAAACAGAACAGATGATAAAATTATTTTTTTCATGACAATTATTATTATGATTTTTTTGAGTAATAAAAAGCAAGGAATCAGCATACGCTGTTTCCCTGCTTTTAAAAATTTATTATTCTACAATAGCAAAATTGTATTTTGTCCAAGTTCCCTGGAAGTTTCCACAGTTTCTAGGTGAAACATTCCAAAGACCTTCGTTGAAGAATGGTTGGCTCATTCCCCATAATGCCGCTGTATTTCCTGTAAGAAGATTAGCTGCCGGAATTCCTGCTGTTCCTGCTCCTGTCACAGAAGTTGTAAAGCCATGAACCTGAATAGTGTTTAAAGTAGAAGCAGAAGAAAGCTCAGAACCTGTACCTTCTACTTTGATCCCTACCGGATATCCTGTTACTACAGCATTATTTAAAGTTAACTTACCGTTTCTTCTGATATGGATACCGTTTTCGTATGCAGCACCTTGTCCTGCATTACCATATTTAGCACCAATGATCGTAAGGTTATTGATTATAGGATTTGTAATCAATGAAGTAGCTGTACCTGTAGCGTTGTTATCCAACTCAATACCGTTAGAATCAGGACTTCCACCACTTACAGTATGTGCTGAATTGTAATCTGCCAAAGAAAGGGCACAAGTAATAGTTCCTGTATATCCGTTATCAAAGTCAAAATTATCATCTTCAGCAGCAAAAGAAATTAGGTTTGAAGCATTTACTGTACCTCCAAAGAATTCGAAAGAGTCATCCTGACCGTAAGAAACCTGGATATGATCTAAAGTAGTTCCGTTTCCAACACCTCCTAATGATAAAGCGTTAACTTCATTACCAGAGTTAGCTCCTACGAAATCGTACCCAGCAAACTCGATACGTACATACTTTAAGATCCCTGCATTATGAGAAGGATTCGTTCCTCCGAAATAATAATCACTTCCTGTAAGACCTTCAATAGTAGTTGTAGAAGGTACATTGGTAGGTGCATCTCCTAAAAGGATTACCCCTCCGAAATCTCCAGGAGTTGCAGTAGTGTCTTCGTTTCCGTCCAATAATTTGTAGCTAGTAAAAATAATAGGCTGAGACTCTGTACCGGTAGCATTGATTTTACCTGTTTTTGTAATTACTAAAATTCCTGAACCTTCTCCTGAAGCGTTTGGTTTAGCTTTGATAAAAGTTCCTGGCTGAATAGTAAGGGTAGCTCCATTTTTAACAGCTACAGTACCGTCAAGCTCTATAACACCACTCCATGTAGTATTAGAAGTAATAGCACCGCTAACAGTAGTAACAGGAAGCGCAGAAGCCGTAAGATATTCCGCAGAAGTTGCTTTCATATCGAATGGTGTAGAAGAATCTGCTAAGTTATCGTGTTGACAAGCAGTAAGAGATAATGCAGCAGCTGCAATAAGAGTTAGTTTTTTCATTGTTATAATTTTTAAGAGATCCGGTTGTTTATTTTAGGACCGGAAATTTTAATATTGAGGAATATCCGCCTCTATATTCCTGCGATTTGGTTTTTATTTCACCCTGCATCCCATGAGGAGCTGATCTGCCGGGGTTTCCTGTTTATCCGCTACTACCCGGAAAAATATAGTAGCGTTCGGTTTTTAGCTGATCCGGTACTGCTGTGCGCATCATCAGTATTGATCCGGCTCATGTTCAGGATTCCGAAACCTGTACATTTCTATATCAAGAGCTCTTCACTTTTATCTAATTATTGATCAAAATGTATAATTCACACTTAGCCCGAATATTCTTCCACTGTAAGCACGAAATAAGATTTTGTCAATATTTTTATCATATTTATTGGTAGCTCCCGGTAACAATTCCAGGGATTCCCTTTCTGTTTCCAGGCCGCTTCCGCCTCCACTTTTCTTTCCTGCATAGGAATTAAAATTGTTATAGTATTCCTTTACCCTGTTGAAAAGGTTTTTGACATTTAATTTGATTTCAAGATTTCTGTTCTGAAGAAATTTATAAGAGATCTGAGCATCTGCTACGGCATACGGCCGCTGTATTTCTTCCCCGTTATAAGAATACCCTACGGTAATATATTGATCACTTTTAGCGTTATACAGGAAGCTCAGCCCCAGTCTTTCATCATCATACATTAATCCCAAATTGTAAGCATAAGGAGTCTGCCCATACAGAGGCCTGGAAACTTCGTAGGTAGCATCATTGTCACCGGTTTTCTCCCGATCTTTAAAAGCAATAACTTTGGTGTCGTTATAAGTGAAATTTCCACTTACAAAAAGATGGGATAATATGGAATTGGCTGCAATGAATCCTAGGTTTTTCCGTACTTCCACTTCAAGACCTTTCAGTTTTGCATTCTTAGAATTTCCATTGTACAGGTACAGGTTTCCCTCATTGGAAATATAACCTTCACGCTCTATAGGATGGTCTATATTTTTATAGTAGATCCCCGCAGAAAAAATCTCTCCCAATCCCGGAAACCATTCAAATTTAAAATCATAATTATTGACTACAGAAGATACCATTTCTGTATTGTAAATCTGACCGTTGGCTATTGGGTCAAAATAGGGCAATCCTGTTCTTTCATTAAACTGAGGACGGATGACCGTTTTATTATAAGCCAGTCTCACATTGATTTTATTGGTAGGACTGTAGGTAAAATTGGCAGAAGGCATCCATTGCCAAGGTTTATCATCAACGCTCGGTTTGTTTACATTTCTGGCATCTTCAGTATCGAGTTGCTGAGAAATAAGATCATATTTAAAATATTCTGCCCGTAATCCCCAGACCAATCTGAATTTGTTCCTCCAACGGTTATCAAACATAAGATACATGGCATGCTGCTCCACTTCACCTTCATATTTATCATTTTTATAGAGAGGCCTGGTCTGCCATCCAATCCCACCGGGAACATAATGAGAACCATCAAACCAATCGGAAAGAGCACCGTACATCTGTAGTATTTTACTGTTCGGAACATTCCTGTTCGGATCTACTCTCAATAAAAATTTCTGCTGTTGGTTGGTATTGGTTTTGGATGCACCGGCATACCCTATCTTGATATCATTTTTAAAGGCTGCTCTATCTAAATTCCATTTAAATGACGCCCCATAATTATAATCTGTTTCCTTAGTCCCAATATATCCCCTGGCAAAATCACTTGAAGAATTATTGACCTCGTGATAGCTCAAAATCTCACTTCCTATAAAGTTATATAAACTCTGATGCAGTGTATAATCTTTTGTATCTGAGGAAACTCCGGTTCTGGCAGCAAACCAGCTGATCTCCATATTTCCGAGCTTGTGATTACCTTCCAGCTTATTCTGCAGGAACATCTGGTAAACAGGGTAATTGGTGTTTCCTGTAAAAGGTTTATCCAAAGATTTAATTTGCGAAGGATCATTGTTTGGAATAACACCGTTATAAAAATAATTATAGGAAATTTCCGCATTGGAAGGTAAACCACTTCCACTTGTATATTCATTCCAGCCTGTAATCCGGGTCAGGGTATTATCATAAATATGCGTGTAGGAATTACGGAAGGAAATTCTGCTTTTATTAAGCTGCAATCCAAAATTCAGCATTCCTGCCAGTGTAGAATTGTAATTGTAAGAAGCTCCCGTATTTTTAAAATTATAAAAAGGAATCTGCCCGTTGGCATCAAGAGGTCCGGTAGTATCCAGCCAGTTTCCTCTTCCCGTATGGTCGATATCCAGTTTATTCTGTTCATTTTTAATGATAAAAGCCCCTGCAAAACCCCATTTATTATTGTTTTTTAGGGCATATGTTCTTCCGATTGCCATCTGTATATTGGATCCCATATCCCCTCTCGTCTTATACGTCGTAAAATTATCATTGGCGAACTGTTTAGACTGCTCGAAAAACAATGGGTTATTGATTCCCATAGCCTCGAGCCCTTTCGGGAAGTTTCTCGTTCCGTCATCATATCCGAAATAATCATATTTTCCTCGCTTACGGGTCAGGAATTCTTTAAATGCTGTCTGATCGTTATAGGAAGTTCCCAATGTCACCGTAGTGAAGTTTTCGTTGGGAATATCTTTTGTTCTTACTTCTACATACCCTCCTGCAAAGCTGGCATTCATATCCGGAGTTGCAGATTTACTCACCACTACACTTTCCACCATGGCGGTAGGAATAATATCGAAAGAGAAGTTTTGGTTATAAGCTTCTGTACTGGGCAAATTGATACCATCCATAGCTGCCGTATTCCAGCGCTCTCCCATTGATCTTACCACTACATATTTGTTATCTATAGTTGTAATTCCGGTAACTCTTTTTAACGTTCCCCCTACATCACTATCCGGAGTTTTAGAGATCTGCTCTGCCGAAATTCCGTCACTCATCTGGGCTGCTTTTTTCTGTTGAGTCAGTAATCCGGCCTGCGTATCTGCTTTACGGGTGGCTGTTACCACCACTTCTTTAATGTCCGTAATTTTATCGGAAGCCGTATTTAATGCAAATGAAACCGTATTGGTCTCCTTATTGGTAACGGATAGTTTCTCTACCCTGAGTGTATTATATTTAGGGGCTTTTATCGTAAGATTATAGATTCCTGAGGGAAGATCTATAGTAAAATCCCCGTTATTATCCGTGGTTACAGTTTTCTGGGCGATACTTACTTCTGCTCCGGCAATCGGATTTCCCACTTCGTCAACAATTTTCCCTGAAATACGTCCGTTTCCCGGTACAGCAATACCCGATCCGGCATATTGTATTGAAATAAGATCGCCATGCAGACGAAATACTACCGGAAGTCCGCTGGTAATATCTTTCAGGCAGCTGTTGATAGAACTGTTTTCACATTTTATTCCTTTTACCTTCAGCTCTTTGATATCTGTTTTTGAGTAGGCCAGTCTCATCCCGGTTTTTCCTGCAAATTCTTCCAACACTTCAATTAACGGTCTGTTTGTAGGAACAGAAAATGACACTTTCTGAACCAATTCCTGAGCTTCTGCTGCTACAGTAAAAAATAACGCTGCTATGGTAAAACCACATTTCAAACTTTTCATACGTGAGTGTTCTCTTTTAAATTATAGGTTATCTGATTAATTGTTTTTTTGGTGATAGTCTGTTTTATTTTTTCAGGATGTAGGTATTCTCTTTTTTCTGGACTTCCAATCCTAATATAAAAGCCAGTGATTCAATATTTTCACCCACTGTTCCTCCCGTAAAATCTGCGGTGATCTTTTTATCTTCTGCTTCTTTAGGGTAATAAATTTTTGTACTGTAATTGCCTTCCAAAACGGCCACCACTTCTTTTAGCGCAACATCATTAAAGCTTAAAGACAGCAGTGCCGGAGTCTGTTTATTCAGGGTTCCGTCCGGAGCAAATGAGATAATAGCAGTAGTACGGGCTACCCCGAAGTTGGTCCACTTCTGATTGGGCTTCAGGTAAGAATCAGGAACCCCTGCAGTAGAGACGGCCACTTTCCCCTCATAAAGATCCACTGCTTTTTTCTTTCCGGATTGTGAGATTTTGAATACCGTCCCCAATACTTTTGTACTGAAACCTTCAGCCTGAACTATAAAAGGATGTGTTTTTGATTTTGCTACAGAAAAAACAGCATCTCCTTTCAAATCTACAATTCTGGTAGATGCCGGAAACGATGGATCCACACTAAGCTCAGCTCCGGGCAGTAACGTTACCACAGTTCCGTCTGAAAGATGTACAATTTTGTTTCCTGCTCCGGCAAGGTAAACATCCGGCTTAAAGAATGTATTATAGGTAATCCATCCTCCCAATGACAAAAGCAAAACAATAACAGCTGCTGCACTGTAAGCATATTTTTTAAAGCTTCTGATCTGTGTGCTTTTTTCAATAGGAATGAAATAATGTTCCAGCGCAGACAGTATCCTTTCTCTGGCTTCTTTCATATGAATGGGATCCAGCTCTTTTTCTGCATGGATTTTCCACTTCTCTATAATTTCATTTTCCTTATCAGAGATTTTTTCTTCCGAAACCTCCCTTGCCCAAAGCCTGAAAACAAAGGCTTCAATATTTTTATATCTAAAACGTTTCATAAAATAGTTCATCGTATTCACAGATACTTCTATCTATAAGACAGTGAAAATGAAAAACTTCCCCAGAGCATTCTTAATATTCTATTCACATTAAGCCTCTTTTGCTTATTATTTTTAATATTTTTTACATTTATTCAACATTAAATTCATATTTAAGCTCTGATCTTCAGAAATATTTAACCTTACCATAACTAAAGTTCATAAAAAGTTAATTTTCCTTTAAGTAATTTTGTTTCAACAATATGAAACTAACAGACACAGCCTTATTAAAGAAAATAAAATCAGGAGACCGCCCTGCATTTACGCTGTTGTATGACCGATATTGGGATAGTTTATACCGCTTTGTTTTTGTACGGACCAGAGATAAAGAAGTTTCCGAAGAGCTGCTCCAGGATTTATGGATGAAAATCATTGAAAATACGGATGCCATACAAACAGATGAATCAGGAAGTGCGAAAGGATATCTGCTCCGCCATCTTCACTACCGGATCATTGATTATTACAACAGCTATAAAAAAGCACCTCCCATCCTGAGTATTGATGAGATTGATTTCCCTCTGGAAACAGATTTGACAGATACAGAATATTTTGAAATTCTTGAAGAAAATGAAATTTCTACTTTGTTATCCATGATCGACAATGTAGTTTCTCAACTTCCCTCCACAGAGCAGCAAGTCTATGATATGAGGATCCGGAGAAATATGTCGGTGAATGAAACAGCAGAAGCCTTAGGAATAAGCAATAAAACCGTTAGTAACAAATTAAGCAAAGCATTGGGGGAAATCCGGGAAAAACTGAATCCTGAGTACCAATCCTCTAAAAAACTGGTATCTATCCTGATGCTTATGGAAGTGCTGACCATATATTGATTCCCGGGAGAATGGTCCATCCTGTACATCATATCCAATTCATAGTGAAGCGGATTCACCTTTCACCATTCAAGGGTGAATATTAATAATCAATTTGCTGTGCAGTTAACCGTAAATAATCTACAATATTATAAATTGCTGATCTTATACACACAACGCTGTCCTCCTGAAATAATATGATCTATTCTTTCTACAATATAGTCTTTCCCGATCAATGACTGGAAATTTGATAATTCAGCCCGGCAAAAACCCTGACATTCAGTAGCTGCAGCACATATTGGGCAATGATTTTCGATCAGGAAATATTCCTGTCCTTCTTTTTTCCATTCTGCCATATAACCTTCATCACTGCGGACCTTAGCCAGAACTTCCAATCTTTGCTCAATGGATTTTGATTTAGAAAGTGCTTTTTCGTACCGGTCGTGGGTATTTTTTTCCCTGTCACTGATCAAAAGATCCAGGGCATTTTCGCCTAAAAGATTTTTTACAGATTTTAAAAGCTGTACAGTAACATCAGCATGGGTATCCGGAAACTGGGCCAATCCTTTTTCGGTGAGTGTATAATAGGTAGATGGGCGGCCAACACCCTCGCTTTTTACGGTAGATTGGATCAATCCTTCCTGGGCAAGATTCAGTAAATGCTTTCTCGCACCCTCTTTAGTAACAGACAGTTCTTCAGCAATAAGAAGTGAAGTTGCTTCTCCTCTCATCTTGAGAAACATCAGGATACGATCTGCTGCCGACTTCTTCATTTGACAATATTTAGGTTGTTTTATTTTCCAACAACAAAGATAGTCATTTTCTATAATCTTTAACAAACAATCATAAAATACTGATTTAAAGCACATTTAAGTAAAAGCATTCAAACCCTATAAAACAACCAAAAAGTTGTTTTATTCAAATATATGTTTACCTTTGTCAGACAATAATCAAAAAAAATAAATACAATGAAACCGTTTACATTACCTCAGCTTTCTTATGCTTATGATGCTTTAGAACCATTTATCGATAAAGAAACGATGACCATCCACCATCAGCGTCATCACCAGGCGTATGTAGATAATCTGAACGCAGCATTGGAGCAAACCAATGAAATCAATCCTGATCTGGATTCACTATTACAAAGAATCAGTGAGTATAGTCCGGCTGTAAGAAACAATGGTGGTGGACACTATAATCATTCTTTATTCTGGGAAGTTATCTCTCCATCGCCAAAATTAAATCCTGAAGGCCCATTGAATGATGTTATTACAGCAACAATTGGAAGCCTTGAAAACCTTAAAGCAGAAATGAAAAAAGCAGGACTTGGCCAGTTCGGTTCCGGATGGGTTTGGTTATATGTGAAATTTAACGGTTCTCTGGCAGTAAGCTCTACCCCTAATCAGGATAATCCCATGATGGATGTTTTATCTATGAACAGAGGTTTTCCAATTCTTGGGATAGATGTTTGGGAACATGCTTATTATCTGGCTTATCAAAATAAAAGAGCAGACTATCTCGATTCATTCTGGTCTGTGCTGGATTGGTCTTCAGTAGAGAAAAAATATGAAGAAGCCCTTTTAAAAATAAGATAATTGATTACCAACCAGTTATGAAAACTTTCATCAATAAAGCAGAAGCTTCAGGCATTATCGCTCTGGATCTTTTAGACTACAGACCTACTACAGAAATTGTAGAACTGGATATTAAAGATCATCTTTTTATGGGAATGATTGTCAAAGAGAAAGAGTTTAAAGAATCAATTGCAGCAATCGACTTTTCCGTATACAACGAAAAAGCTGTAGGAATCATCTGTTCCACCGATGCTATCATTCCACCATGGGTATACATGTTCCTGATGGAGAAATTATCGCCTTATGCCATTTATGTGGATTTAAACAATGCCGAAAATGTTCTTCTTGATCTTTGGAAACGCCGTCTCACCTATGCGGATCTTAAACATTATAAAAATCAGAAAGTGGTTGTCCGGGCACGGGCTGATCACGATCCTTCGCTCTATTTACTGGCTGCCGGACTTCTGAAGCCTCTTGTTAAAAGCCTGATGTATGGAGAGATAGGGCTACCAAAAGTAATTTTCAAAACATAAAACAAAATGAAAGCACTCATATTCAACGGATCACTGGAAAGAAGAGCCGAATCTACTTCAGGACATATTTCCAATTATTTTTCAGATCGTCTGCAAATGCTGGGGATTCAAACTGAAATTTTCACTCTCGCTGATTCCGGGATCCCTTTATTTGATTTTACTCTTACCAAAACACCTTTGGCTGTGGAACGGATGGCTCAGCTATTTACCGATGCAGACCTCCACCTCTGGCTTGCTCCTCTATACCATGGAAGCATCCCCGGAGTCATGAAAAACTGCCTGGACTGGCTTGAAGTAACTGCCAGCAGATACGAACCTTACCTTACAGATAAAACTGTCGGATTGGTATGCTGGGCCGATGGATTACAGGCTATGCAGGGAATTAATACGATGGATGCTATAGCCAAATCACTTAGGGCCTGGCCATTGCCATTCAGTGTACCTATCGTCCGGTCTTCATTGTTTGACAGCGAACGTAAAACAGAAATTTCATCTTTATATGCCGGAAAGTTTGACAAACTTATCAGCATAGCCACCTCAAAAAAATAGAAAAAACTACAATAAATCAATCATAACATGATAGAAACAGATATACTGATCATTGGTGCCGGCCCTGCAGGGTTGTTTACGGTATTTGAAGCCGGCCTTCTCAAAATGCATTGCCATATTATAGATGCATTACCACAGATGGGAGGCCAGTTATCAGAATTATATCCCAAGAAACCCATTTTTGATATTCCGGGATTTCCCAGTGTGCTCGCTGGTGATCTTGTGGATAATCTCTATGAGCAGATCAAACAGTTTGAACCTGGTTTTACCTTCAATGAAACTGCCGTACATCTTCTGAAGCTGGAAGAAAACCTGTTTGAAGTGATTACCGATAAAGGAACAAGACACAGAGCAAAAGCAGTAATCATTGCCGGAGGTCTGGGCAGTTTTGAACCTAAAAAACCACCCATTGAAAACATCGCTGATTTTGAAGACCGGGGCATTAATTATTTCGTAAAGCGTCCCGAGGATTATGCCGGAAAGCGTGTGGTGATAGCAGGTGGTGGTGATCCAGCTTTAGACTGGACCATTCATCTTGCAGCAATTGCCTCCTCTGTAACATTGATCCACAGAAGAAATGAATTCCGGGGAGCATTGGATTCTGTTGAAAAAGTGAAAAAATTAAAACATGAAGGAAAGATCAATCTCATCACGCCGGCCGAAGTGACAGAGGTTAATGGAGAAGATAACCTTCGTGAAATTGTTGTTGAGAAAGAAGGGGCTATCCACACCATTGAAACCGATTATTTCATTCCCCTATTTGGTTTGGTTCCCAAACTTGGACCTCTTACAGAATGGGGACTGGAACTGGAAAAGAATGCCATAAAAGTAGATAACGGCACCGATTTTCAGACTAATATTTCCGGAGTCTATGCGGTAGGCGATATCAATACCTACCCTTTTAAAATGAAGCTGATCTTATGTGGCTTTCATGAAGCTGCAATAGCCTGTCAAAGTATATATCAGCGCCTTAATCCAAATAAAAAATTTGTATTGAAATATACAACTGTAAGCGGCGTAGAAGGTTTTGACGGAACCAGGAAACAGGCGGAAAAACAAGTAGTAGCTACCATTGACTGATCTTTATGAAAGAAGAAATTACGATTACAGTAACAGATCCGGACGGAAATATACATACCCTACTTTGCCCACTGGAAATGGGGCTAAGCCTTAAGGATATCTGTAAAGCCTATGAATTACCGATGGAAGCAATGTGTGGCGGAATGGCCATGTGCGCCACCTGTCACTGTTTTATCCTCAGTGAAGCCATTCCGCTCTCTGAAAAAAATGAAATAGAAGAAGCGCTGTTATCAGAACTTTTTACCACCGATGCAACCAGCAGATTAGCCTGCCAGATCTATCTGACAGCCGAAATGGATGGACTTGCAGTAAAAATTGCTAAAGATTAACAGCTTCAAAATAAAAGTTTGCACAGTTTATGATGTTATAAATTGTTGAAACTGATTTAATTAAGTTTGTAAGGGATTTCTAAAACAGGACAACGTTGAGGAAGTCCCTTTTTAAACCATAAAAATAAAATAAAATGGCCATAAAAATAACAGATGCCTGCATCAATTGTGGAGCCTGCGAACCGGAATGTCCCAACTCAGCCATTTACGAAGGCGCTATAGACTGGCGCTGGCAGGATAAGACAAAGCTTTCAGGCAGAGTAACATTTCCTGATGGGACTGAAGCTGACACCAATGCTTTCAATCCCGCTGTATCAGATGATGTGTATTATATCGTCTCCGGAAAGTGCACCGAATGTAAAGGCTTCCATGAGGAGCCACAGTGTAAAGCTGTATGCCCGGTAGACTGCTGCGTTGATGATCCTGATCATCGTGAATCGGAGGAAGAGCTTTTGAGCCGACAGCAATTCATGCATGGAACCTGAGCTGTATATACTGTTTACCAGTGAAGTTCATTTTTGTAACATCATTTAATTTTCTTCTACTCATTGAGAAAATTAAAATATCATCAATAATTTAATCACCATATTATAAATTATGAAAGCGATATTATTTTTTCTCGCCCTGCTATCTTCTTTAGTGTCGGCTCAAAGCAATATTAAAGAGATTAAAAATGAGTACTCCCGGCTTTTAGAGAAATCCAGCTACGGTAACAATCCAAAAGCAGGTAAATATTATGAAGTCAACGGAATAAAGATGTACTGCGAAACCTATGGCCAGGGGCAACCTTTACTTCTCATTCATGGAAACGGAGGTTCAATCGTTGATTTTTCTAAGCAGATTCCCTTTTTCTCAAAGACGTACAAAGTTATTGTTGCTGATAGCAGAGCTCACGGAAAATCAATAGATAAACAAGATGCCCTTACTTATGAAATGATGTCTGATGATTATGCTGAATTGCTTCAGAAGATGAACATTGATTCAGCATTTGTAATCGGTTGGAGTGATGGTGGTATTAATGGGCTTTTGCTAACTATAAGACATCCGGAGAAGGTAAAGAAGCTGATCATTACAGGAGCCAATTTACGCCCGGATTCTACTGCTGTAGAGCCAGATGTATTCAAAAGAGTAAGTGCAAACTATTCAAAATTTAAAGAACAATTTGCCCAAAAGAAAGACAAGACAGCTCTGGATTATACTGTTCTTAAATATAAAAGACTACTGAGTGAGCAACCCAATATAGATCCTAAAACTTTGCACAATATTAAAGTTCCCGTTCTTGTCATAGGAGGAGATAATGATGTCATAAAACCGGAACATACACTGGAAATTTTCAGAAATATTCCTAACGCTAATCTTTGGATCCTGCCCAATTCCGGCCATAGCACCCTGGTAGTCTATACCCATGAATTCAACCTCAAAGCTGATACTTTTTTTAAAACAAAATTCAGAACTATCAAAGACAGGGATCGTGAGTTTTAATGAATCAAAGAAAATAAAATTTTATAATTTCAAATACATAAGGCGGGCTAAAACCCGCCTTATTAGCCAAAATATTTTTATCTTATTTCGTCTTAATTTCAGTATATATCTTTTGAGTAAAAGGAGTCTCTATACCAAGGTCAGCTCCATATTTTAAAATTGCCCCTGCGAATAATTCCAGTTCATTATCTTTTTTTCCGGAATGAATATCCAGCTGTAAAGAGGTTGGAGTTTCGAAAGGAAATGTAGATGCCTTTGTAAAGGTTGCTTCAATAATATCGTCCTGCAAAGGAATTTCTTTTTGAGCTGCAATCTGTTGTATTTCTTTCATGATTTCAGAAGCTTCATATTTCTGCTGCTCATCTGCACAGACCGTTCCGATAGATGAATTATGCTTTGCAGTTACCATTCCGAAGCTGGCGATAAAGAAAAACTTGGTCCAGATATCCGTTAACGAGTTATCTTTAAAATCAAAATCTATTTTACTTTCTTTCAATAGATCAACAATCCAGTTCACATCGCTGGAAAAATGTTGAGGGTCTCTGCCCACGATCATTTTACCGGCTTTTCCTTTATGTTCTACCGTTCCTCTTTCTTTAATATGGGAAGCTACATAAATACAGGTTGGCAATACAGTATGATCCGGGATTAGTTTTCTGATTCTGTCATAAATATCAGCTCCATTCATCATTGGAAGCAATACAGTATCATCGTTAATGACTTCTTTAAGCTGTCTGCAGACATTTTCGAGATCATATTCCTTCACACAGATCAGCACAAGGTCAGGATTTTTTATATCACTGATATGCTGCTCCACAGCATCAGGATGAGTACTGTTGTCAGGATGTTCCGGAGATAGTAAGGTCAGTCCGTTTTCTTTTACCTTGTCATAGGTTTCTCCTCTGGCAATGAAAGAAACTTTATATTTTTCTGACGTTTCATTAGCCTGGTTTATTTTAAATCCAAAATAACCGCCTACTCCCCCTAATCCAACAACGACAATATGTTTTTTATTCATGAAATTATTTTTTAGCAAAGATCAGTGATAAGCGATGAAATACCACTTGACAAATGAAAAGAAATTATTTTTTATTAATATCTCTTCTGATCCGGCTCAGCGAACTGTCTTTAATTCCCAGATAAGAAGCAATTACTTTCAACGGAACATGTTGAAATATATCAGGATCTTTCTTCATCAGATTGAAATACCTTGTAGCAGCCTTTTGGCTGGCCATCTCTATCAGCCTGTCATGGATCTGATAATAGTTTACCACGAAAAGAAGCCTGCTGAACTCTCTGAATTCCGGGATATTATGAAAATTGTGCTGTACGTTTTCTAAACCCGTCGCCCAAAAACTACAGTCTGTAACCGTCTGATAGACTTCTTTAGTGGGCTGCTGTCTGAAGAAGGATAAAAAATCATTTACAAAACATGGGGCTGCATAAATATTGGTGGTAATTTCTTCGTTATCTTCATTCAGTATATAGGAACGGACATAGCCTTTTTCCAAAAAATAGGTTTTGGTACTGATGGTATCTTTATCCAGCAAAATAGTATTGGCTTTTAGATCAAAATGATTGAATGTTTCTGTAATTTTTTCAACCACTTCCTCTTCAATACTGAATAAGGAATGAAAATAATTGTTGATTGATGATTTATTCATTACAATAAGTACTCAACACGAACATTTTAGCTATCCGACTGAGCAAAAGTACTATTTTTTATTACAGTTTTATTTTAAAAAGACTGTAATGGGTTTAAAAACGTTATAAAGACCACCCCGTCAAAAATTCTTTGAATTTTCGCCACCCCTATAGCGGAGGGGAATATGTAGACCTTCAATGGTAACAGTAGTGAAAACCAGATTTTTTTTATTTTAGTTTCACGGCTTTAGTTGCCATAAAGGTCGGCAGGTATTTATCAATTAAAAACCTCGGATTCGGCTGCATTTCTTCTGCAAAATCTTCAATTATAAAACCGGCTTTTAGCTGTCCTCCGATAAGGTCTGAAAGTGTATGACCAAAAACCAAAGCTTCTTTGTTCTCCAGTTTTCCGGTAATTTGCTGCTGGTTAAGATCTCTGATATCTGCATAGGGCAAAGTATAGTTTGGTCTTATGATTCCATCTGTCATATCCTGAGGATTCCGGTCTGCTACAAAAACAACAGGATTAAAAAAACTTGCCAGTAGAACCCCTCCTTTTTTTAATACCCTAAAGGCTTCTTTCCAAACAGGATTAACATCTTCCACGTAATGATTGGAAATCGGATGAAATACAATATCAAAGGATTCATCTTCAAAAATACTAAGATCGGTCATATCTCCCTGAACGGTTTTCAATGTGAGCCCGTCACGTTCGGCAACTTGTTCATCCTGTCTCAGCTGTTCGTCAGAAATATCAAAAACCACAACGGAAGCTCCCGCTGCAGCCAATACCGGCGCCTGCTGTCCTCCTGCTGAAGCCAGGCACAAAATTTTCTTCTCCCTGATTTCTCCCAACCATTTTTTGTCCAATGGCTTAGGAGTCAGATGAACGTCCCATTTTCCTTCTTTAGCATGAGCAATCAGTTCTGCGCTTACAGGCTGCGACCACTCGTTCTGTTCCAAAGCCTGTTTATTCCATGCAGATTCGTTATGTTGTAAAAAATCTATTTCCTGTTCTTGCATATCCTTTTCTTTTTCATTGTACATCATAAGCTATTTACAATGCATTACATCAACCAAATATAAGGACTTTAACGCTGACTGCCATTGGGTTTACTCTATATTTTGAAAGAAAAAAACTAATCGTAATATTTTTTTATTCCAATTAAATAAATGCAAGGTCTTGCTAGGTGTTTTCTTTTGCTTTTTATTATGTAACAAACTTCATAATCCTGCTACTCATTGATAAACAAAACACTATGAAAAAGATATTTAACGAACTGACTCAAATAAAAGCTAAAGATCTTCTTCCCTTTTTGATAGAAAAAGCTCAGAAAAGTCCTTCTTTTGGAATTATTATTATTTCCATTTCTGCTTTATTGATATTTACCGCCGGAAAAAGTTTTGGAAAGTTCTTATATTTACTTACAAACTAACACTATTCCTTCAGCAATCCGTCTTTCATTCATTTCTCCCGGCGAGTTGTGAACCGGAAAAAATATAATATAAATCCCTTCTTATCTTATAGCTCCACTACTACTTTCCCTATAGTACGTCCTGTTTCAACCTGTAGATGAGCCTGTCTCATTTCATCAAAACGGAATACATGAGAGATATGTGGCCTTATAATACCTTTTTCTAATAAGGAAGCAATATGCTGCATATCCCTTCCACTGGAATACACCGCCATAAAGTAGCAGGCATGCAGTTTTTTTTCCTGGGCAGCCATTTCATCTTCCAATGTATGGCCGGATGGCAAGGTAACGATACTACCGAAGGGCTTCAAAACCTGAACTGATTTTTGGAAGTTGTCTCCTCCAATAGATTCTAACACAAAATCAATATCATCAAGTATGTTTTCAAAGCGGGTTGTTTTATAATCAATATGCTCGTCGGCTCCCAGCCCCAGTACAAAATCCCGGTTAGACGCTGAAGACGTTGCCGTTACATGCGCACCTATATGTTTTGCTATCTGTACGGCAAAGTGCCCTACTCCTCCTGAAGCAGCATGGATCAGGACTTTATCTGTAGTTCTCAGTTTTCCATAGCTATCAAATGCCTGCCATGCAGTAAGTGCTGCCAATGTGCTGGCGGCAGCTTCAATATGAGTGATATTTTTAGGTTTAACAGCCAGTTGATCTGCCGGAGCTGCTACGTATTCTGCATAAGCTTTTCCATGTCCCACAAAATTGATCATCCCAAACACCTCATCCCCGACTTGAAATTGACTTACCTCATTACCTAGCTCTACAACTACACCGGAAATGTCCCAACCTAGAATTAACGGATTATATTGTGCCAGATCTTCAGCCAAAGGAGCGTGTCTGCTGCGGACTTTGACATCCACCGGATTGATGCTGACAGCCTTTACTCTGATAAGGACCTCTTTATCTTTTATGACAGGTTTTTCAATCTCTTTTTCAACAAGGTTTTCTACATCTCCAAATTTTTCCAGTACTATTGCTTTCATATGTCATTGTAATCTACCTGCAAAAATAGACTGACCAGACCTTTAAAAACAGGTATATTTTAAGGATATTTGGGTATATAATGACTTAAACCATTCAACCCTCCTGACTTTTATAAATAGTCCGGGTTTTTATTTGAAAAACTTAGGAATTAGGGTTGGGAAACGCTAAGACGCTAAGATCATAAAAGCTTTCTGTTGTAAGGCGCAAAGATTTTATCTCCGATAAAATTGAATACCGCATCTATTTTTCATTGTCATAGACTATTCATTCTAATTTTTTTAATCTTGTTACTATCCTGGGCTATCTTTTTAGTCCGGGTTTTTGTTTGAAAAATTGGAGAATTAAGGTTGGGAAACGCTAAGACGCTAAGATCGTAAAAGCTTTCTGTTGTAAGGCGCAAAGATTTTATCTCCGATAAAATTGAATACCGCATCTATTTTTCATTGTCGTAGACTATTCATTCTAATTTTTTTAATCTTGTTATTATCCGGGCTATCTTTTGATAGTCCGGGTTTTTGTTTGAAAAATTGGAGAATTAAGGTTGGGAAACGCTAAGGCGCTAAGATCGTAAAAGCTTTCTGTTATAAGGTGCAAGGATTATATCTAACATTGAATAACACCTTCTATTTTTCGATATCTGTACATTATAAAAATTCAACAAATGGCTTACGGTTGTCCATTTTTTGTATCTTCATGTACTGAAAGCTTATTAAGATCAATTATGGATAATGACTTCCATTATAATTTCATTGAACCGGATCAGACGATTGCAGATTTTGTAGAAAATCTGGGGACGTTTCAAAACCTTTCTGGAGCAGCTAAGGAAGTGGTTATCATTCCTGACGGACGGGTGGACTTATTCTTTATGCAATCGCCATCTGAACCTTTTTGTGTTACACTTCTGGGGTTGGAAACCTATCCGGAACAAAGAGAAATTCCTTCAAAAACGACAGCTTTTGTCGTCAGTTTTAAGCCTATCGCCGTAGAATATATTTTAAAGACCTCTATTGCCGGTTTATTAAATAAGGGGGAAGTACTTTCCAATGATTTCTGGGGTTATCAAGCGGATGATTTACAGGATTTTGAGCTTTGCTGTAAAAAAGCAACGCAAAAAATAAGAGAATCGATTCCTGAAAAAACAGATGAAAGAAAACATCAACTTTTTAAACTTATATATGAATCAAAAGGTGAAATGAGTGTAAAGGATCTTTCAGAAAAAATAGGCTGGAGCAGCCGTCAGATCAACCGTTATTTTACAAAACAATTAGGGCTATCCTTAAAAGCTTATTCTACTATTTTACGTTTCAGAACATCATTGGAACATATTGCACAGGGAAAGCTCTTCCCTGAACTCAATTATACCGACCAAAATCACTTTATCAAAGAGGTTAAAAAATTCTCCGGAGTTGCTCCTAAAGAATTGTCTAAAAATAAAAATGACCGATTTGTACTATTATCAGTGTTGAAAGGAAAATAAATTTGCCTTGTAAAATTTAAATTAACAATGCTGATAGACAATACATCAATAGCCATCGTCGGTGGTGGTCCTGCAGGACTTACCCTGGCAAGACTTTTACAATTGAAAAACGCGAATGTAAAAGTATATGAAAGAGATCCTAATAAAAATGCACGGGTACAGGGTTCTCCTCTTGATATGCATGAAAATTCCGGACTGGCAGCTTTACGTAAAGCTGACCTGTTGGAAGAATTCAAAAAGACATTCCGTCCCGGTGCAGATAAGACCCTTATTATGAATGAACAGGCTGAAATATTTTTCAGCGACCACGAACTAAAACCTGAGGAAGATTTCGGAGCTGAACATTTCCGTCCGGAAATAGACCGTGGTCCGCTGAGAAATATGCTGCTGGAGTCATTACATCCTGAAACCGTAGTTTGGGACAGTCATTTTTTATCAATGGAGGCCCGGCAGGGAGGCTGGATCCTTCATTTCAAAAATGGAACTTCCGCTTATGCCGATCTTGTGATTGCAGCAGATGGTGCTCATTCTAAAATACGTCCTTACCTCACAGAAATGAAACCTATCTATTCCGGAATCATCATGCTTGAGGGCAATGTTTCAAAGGAAGCGGCCCCGCATATTGATGCACTGATCAAAGGGGGCAAAATAATGGCTTTTGGAAATTCCAAGAATATACTGCTGGGTCAGAAAGGCAACGGTGATCTTGGGTTTTATGCCAGCTTTAAAGCAGATGAAAACTGGAGTGTACACAGTGGCCTGGACTTTTCGGATAAGATGCAGGTTTTGAAATGGTTTAAAACAGAATATTCTGAATGGAACAGCATCTGGGATGAATTATTTGAAAATGCTCAGACTCCTTTTATCCCCCGCCCGATCTACTCTATGCCTTTGAAACAAAGCTGGGAAACAAAGCCCAATTTAACCCTGCTGGGTGATGCCGCTCATGTGATGCCGCCATTTGCAGGTGAAGGTGCCAATATGGCCATGCTGGACTCTCTGGAACTTAGTGAATGTCTGACAAACCATACTTATTCCACTTTACAGGAAGCTATTTCTGCCTATGAAATAAAAATGCGCAAAAGAGCCGGCATTGCCACCCAGGAATCCCTTGAAAACGGAGAACGGATGCATTCTGAAAAAGCGTTAGTTAGTATGCTGAAATTTTTTAATGGTCATATAACTTCATAGTAAACAAAAGGCTGCCTCCAATAAGAGACAGCCTTTTAGTTAATACATCTTTTTTCTCTCCATTTTCAAAAATCTTAATGTGGAGATTTATTCATCTTATTTCTTGATCAACTTATTATTATAAGTGTTTTTGTCATCTTTTATCGTCATTACATACATTCCTTTTACCAGAGAAGCCACATTGATTTTTCCTTCAACTTTTCCCTCCTGAACAAGTCTTCCATCTGCACTGTAGATTTTGTAATCCGCTTTACTTCTAAGGTTCTTCACTTCTACAAATGTATCCGCAGGATTAGGGTAAATAGATACCTCTGATGATTTTATATCTTTTACTTCTCTCACAGCAAGTGTATTATCAGTAATTCTCACAGGAAGATCCATAATACCTCCTGCCTGACTTGGTATTTCACCGCACAAATCATCCAAAGAGCTGGTGGCATACTTACATACAATCCTCATTCTTGTCAACTTATCTCCTGAATACGTAGCTGATGGAACTGTAAAATTAATAGTCCCCATCCCAATATCACCTTTAGGTGCTGTTCCGGATACTTGAGCGATTCTTTCTGACACTTCGAAAACTCCATTTCTATTGTAATCAATCCAGGCAGACATATTTACAGGCATGCTTTGTAATAAGTTTCCTATTCTAGGTGCAATAGTATAGGTGCTACCCTGTGTCAAATTAATAATCTTATTAGGATCTTCACTTAAATCTTTATATGATCTTGCCGTAACATCAGTATAATTAATATTAGCAACAACTACTTTCAAAATTGCTCCTAAATAAGGTGATCCAGAACTTAATATACAGTAATCAACACCTGTCTTTAATCCTTTTGTTTTAAATGAATAGTTATTAGAAAAAACCCCAAGAGATGAATTGACTACAGAAGCCACCTGTACTTCATAATTCGTTTCGTCTTCTAAGTTATTCAACACTACTGAATTTGCAGCACTTACAACATTAGACCAATTTACAGTTCCTTCTTTTCTGTAATTAATTGAATAAGTAGCTCCAGGAATACTGTTCCATGAAACTCTTGCTGTTGTTTTGAAAACCTCAGTATCCAAAGTAGAGATACCTGTAGGAGCTAATGTAGAAGATGTAGGGGCACCTCCTACAGTAATAACAGGAGAAATTGCATAAAATATACTACCTACAGCCGATATTCTTAGTTTAACGGTACCACTTAGGCTACCCGGCATTTGCACATTATAATTTCCTGTATTGGGAGTTGCAGTCACAAGATCTGCCCATGTAATTCCGTTATCAGTGGTGTAATCTATTTTTACAGCTGCTACATTATAAGGAGCTGTATTTGTATTCGCAACATCCCAATATATTGTGTTTACTGCATCATTATACAGTACTGAAGATGTTGTAAGTCCATTGAATTTGAAAGGTCCATCATTTCCTACCGTTACTGAGGTTGTTGAGCTGGAAACCATTGGACGTTGTGGATTTTGATCTCTTACAGTTACTGCATAATTCAAAACACGAGGAATATAAGATACAGTTTCCCATTCTTGCTTGTTAGTTAATCCTCCATTCATTACTGTCTCTAGTTTAGGAAAATATCTTCTTCCATTCGGTGATCCGGGAAGCGATCTTGTGAGGGCTCCTTTTGAATTATATCCCCAACCGCTGTCTCCTGAAATGGTGGAAAATTCATCTGTACTGTCATTCTGCTCCCATGTATAATTTATAGGATCATTTTCAGCATCGGTAGCTGAAGCTTCAAGATAATAAGCGGTACCTTTAGGAATACTATAAGCTGCCAATGGATTGATCACCGGAGCCGTATTATTATTGATATTTTGAGAGACTCCACAATTAAGTTTATTTTCTAAATTAGTTAACACCTGATCAATTGATTTATAATGAAAATATCCATCCGAATTAGCCTGAACATTATCATATGTAATGCCTGCATATCCCATAATAGTTGTTCCTCCTCCAGGCTCTACATTAGCTCCCTCATTAGCATCTGTGACAGATGTGTTGGAAAACGTATGGTTAGCTCCCAGTTGATGTCCCATTTCATGGGCAGCGGTAAAGTCAAAAATTTCACCTACAGGTACAGGTCCTCTGGTAAAAGCTGATCCTTTTTTAATATCCATATTATTAGCGGGATCCGGATCTGTACAGACAATCCCAATTCCTCCGGCATTTCCACTTCTTTCTGCATTTTGATGAAAAACGTGCCCAATATCATAATTGGCATTTCCTACCTCAGAAGTAAGTGTTTGCTGTAATTGAGTATTTAAATCATTTGTATAAGGATCTGTAGCAGCATCAAGATAGATGATTTGTGGGAGATTCTGAACCGTAAAATGAGCTCCAAAATCACGTTCGAAAACACCATTTATTCGTGTCATTGTATTATTCATAGCGGCCAGAACAATTCCTTTTTTTATATCATCGGGAGCATTGCTGGGAGTTCCTGCTGCTGTTAGTTGATATTGGCTGTATTCTCCTGTAGCGGACAATGCCATTCTGAAATCTCTGTATTTTGTGTTAGTTGGTCTGCTGGCAATTCCTACTCCCGAAAGCATTTTTTTACCATTCTCTACTAACTTATTAATGTCATTAAGATGATGTTCTCCCGTTTCGCATTTAAAGCCATGTTCTCCCCTCTCTTTTGTTTTGTAGAAAACTCCATAAGTTTGTTTATCAGCACTTATCGGCTCTATAAACTGAAATACCCCGTCTTTGATAATCATAGACTGCATATCACCTGGAGACGTACTGAATCTCAAATATTTAGAAGGATCATCCACTCCAACTCCTACATAAGAACCTAGCTGATATCTGTCTACCAGAGATCTATCCATCACCGGATTGCTATAGACCGCAAATTTTTCGATTCTTCCTTCTGCAGTTGGTAAAGAAATAATAACAGGTTTTGCATTTCTTCCTGTTTCTGCAGCATCTTTTAGAAGGTTTCTCAGAGATTGTAAGTTTAGCTGGTACGAGTACTGAACTTCAATATTTTTATCTATTTGAGATGATTTTTGAGAAGCAGGTTCCCATCTCTGTCCATAGGTAGCTATACTTCCAGCTACTAATGTACTAACCAATAATAATTTTTTTTTCATAATGTTTTTTAATATTTTTCAAGTATAATTCTTAATGTGAGTAAAGAATAATTTTGGTAAAAACTATCTTCATTTGGTTTTTAATTAAGTAACAAAAAACAATGTCAATTTATATTTTTAAATAGTAAATAGCATTAGATAGATCTACTACATAGATACAACACAATATACAACGTACTGAAATCCAACAACATACAAATCAAGTTGATTATTCTCCTGATGAAAAAAAGATTACAGAATGCTAAAAATTAATGAGAAAAAGAGATAAAGATGTTATCATTGAGCACTTAGAAAGTACACATTTTAATAATCAATTAAAAAAATCAATGATGCATAGAATTTCAACAAAAACAGATAAATGATAAAAAAAATTCAACAAAATAATAATGTAGTACGTATGTAGTAGGTGATTATTTTTGAATTTCATGAAAAATATTCAAATTTGAAAAAGCAAATCACCAAAAAGCTAAATGGTGAAAAAAAACATTTCGAATAACTGCCTGATGGAATCATCAGGCAGTTTTTTATATCGGATTTATACCAAATTATCAAAAAAATGATAAATATCTGTCTCTGTAGGGATATTAAGTCTTTTTC
>Ga0105243_10000125_pt1 | contig 86522 bp, 67 predicted proteins | sample KBSM34metaG_FD_81525 | JGI IMG/M metagenome (GOLD analysis project Ga0105243, IMG submission 81525) | Miscanthus rhizosphere microbial communities from Kellogg Biological Station, Michigan, USA - KBS M3-4 metaG | ecosystem: Host-associated > Plants > Roots > Rhizosphere > Soil | place... | reverse complement strand
GCGTTGCCGGCGATCATGAATTTTCGGTAGTCGAAAAAGTAGGTCTTGTAGCGACCGCCCTCGCCCTCGCGCAGCAGGGCGATATTGCGGCTGTCGCCCACATTCAAGAGGCCCCCGGCGCCGACTATGGCCTGCTCCAGGGTGGTGGTCACGGTCACCGGCAGGGACGCCGGGTTGCGTACCGAGCCGCCGACGAACACGGTGTTGCCCGGTGCCTGGTTGATGTTCACGGTCAGTGCCGAGTCCTGGTAGATGTTCTTCAGCTTGTTTTCCAGGACCTGGGTCAGTTGCTGCGGAGTCAGCCCCGCGGCCTTGACCTGCCCGGCATAGGGGTAGGCGAAGGTGCCATCGTTGAGCACGGTGAACAGCGTCAGTTCGTAGATCGAGTTGGCGGTGAATGCCGAGATCGATGGCGCCTCACCAGTGTTGCGGACGATGCGCAGGGTGTCCCCCGGGCGAATCCGCTGGGGCGGCAACGGTTGGCCGGCCAGGGCATCACCGGCCCGATGGGCGGCCTCCAGGTCCTGGCTGGGCGGCAGTTCCACCTTTGCCGGAATGGAGCAGGCGCAGAGCATGAGAACACTGGAAATCAGCAGGAGTCTTTTCATCGAGCGGTCTTCCTGGCGTGCATAGTCACAACTCCCTGTCGGGCCAGATTGCTGCTTGGAGCGTCAGTTCAGGTCTTGGCGGCTTCGGCGGGAGCCCGCCCGTAAATGTCGTTGAAGCGCACAATGTCGTCTTCGCCGAGGTACTCCCCGCTCTGTACTTCGATCATCACCAGGTCGATCACCCCGGGATTGACCAGGCGGTGAGTGCGGCCGGGCTTGATGAAGGTGGACTCGTTGGTATTGAGCAGGAATTCGTCCTCGCCATTGGTGACCCGGGCCATGCCGCTGACCACGATCCAGTGTTCGCTGCGGTGGTGGTGCATCTGCAGCGACAGCGAGGCATTGGGCTTGACCATGATGCGTTTGATCTTGAAGCGCGGCCCTTCCTCGAGCACGGTATAGGTGCCCCAGGGACGGGTCACGGTGCGGTGCAGCTTGTAGGCGTCGTGGCCCAGGCGCTTGAGTTCCTGGGCGATCAGCCTGACGTCCTGGCTGCGGTTGCCGTCGGCCACCAGCAGGGCGTCCGGAGTGTCGATGATGATCAGGTTGTTCAGCCCGACCCCGCCCACCAGGCGCTTGCGCGAGTCGATATAGCAGTTGCTGACATCGTGCAGCACGGTCTCGCCGTTGCACTGGTTGCCATGTTCGTCCGCCGGGGTCAGCTCGCGCACTGCCTGCCAGGAGCCGATGTCGCTCCAGCCCAGCTGGCAGGGCACCACGGCGACTTTCTTCGAGCGCTCCATCACCGCGTAGTCGATGGAGATGTCCGGGGCCTGGGCAAAGCTGTCGCCGTCCAGCTCCACTTGCAGTTCGTGCTTGCCCTCCTTGCGGTGGCTCTGCTCCAGGCAGTGTTCGACGGCGCTGACCACCTCGGGCACGAACTCGCGCAGTTCCTGCAGGATCACGTCGGCACGCATGCAGAACATCCCGCCGTTCCACAGATGCAGGCCGCCATCGACATAACGCTGGGCGGTGGCGGCGTCGGGTTTCTCGACGAAGCGGCTGACCTGGAAGCTGTCCTTGTTCAGGCCCTGGCCTTTCTCGATATAGCCAAAGCCGGTCTCGGCGTGGGTGGGCACCAGGCCGAAGGTCACCAGCCAGCCTTGCTCGGCCAGTTGCCGGGCGCTGTCCACGGCGTTGGCGAAAGCCTGCACATCCTTGATCAGGTGGTCGGCGGGCAGCACCAGCAGCTGTGCATCATCGCCATACAGGCGGCTCACGTGCAGGGCGGCGGCAGCGATGGCCGGTGCGGTGTTGCGCCCGAACGGCTCAAGGATGAAGTCCAGCTCCACCCTGGCCTTGTTCAGCAGGCGATAGTCGTCGAGGGTGCGAAAGAACACCTCGCGGTTGGTCACCGTCAACAGGCGGCCGACGTCCTTGAGCGCGGTGGCGCGCACGAAGGTTTTCTGCAGCAGGCTTTCGCCGTCTGGCAGGCGCATGAAGGGCTTGGGCATCGCCTCGCGGGATACCGGCCACAGTCGGGTGCCGGCGCCGCCAGCAATGATGCAGGGAATGAGTGTGCTCATTCAGAAGGCCTCGCGGGTCATGATCACGGACGGAACAGTGCGGAAGAGGATGTACAGGTCGAACCAGACCGACCAGTTTTCAATGTATTCCAGGTCGAACTCGACACGTTTCTCGATTTTTTCCAGGGTATCGGTTTCGCCCCGATAGCCGTTGATCTGCGCCAGGCCGGTGATCCCCGGCTTTACCCGGTGGCGCGAGGTGTACTCCTTGACCGCCTCTTCGAAGAGAATGCCGGCGGCCTTGGTCGCGGTGGCATGGGGGCGCGGCCCGACCATGGACATGCTGCCGCCGAACACATTGAACAGCTGGGGTAGTTCATCGAGGCTGGTCTTGCGAATGAAGCGCCCGACCCGGGTGATGCGCGGGTCGCCCCGGGTGGTCTGCTTTTCGGCATGGGCGTCGGCCATGTGCTGGTGCATCGAGCGGAACTTGTAGACCTCGATCAGCCGGTTGTTGTAGCCGTAGCGCTTCTGCTTGAACAGCACCGGGCCGCTGGAGTCCAGTTTGATCGCCAGTGCCACCAGCAGCATCACCGGCGACAGCAGCACCAGGGCGATGCTCGACAGCACCATGTCTTCCAGGCGCTTGAAGAACGGCGACCAGCCCCGCAACGGCACTTCGGAGGCGTTGAACATCGGCAGGTTGGCGACTTCGGTGATGCGGTTGTGGGCGTGCCGGAAGGCCACCATGTCGGGCACCAGCAGCACGTTCACCGGCAGCCTTCGCAGCTCGCGGATGACATAGGCCATGCGGTTTTCCGCCGACCAGGGCAGCGCCACCAGGACCTGGGTAACCTTTTCCTCGCGGATCAGCCGTTCCAGGTCGCTGGAGTTGCCCAGCAGCGGCAGGTTGCACAGGGTCTTGGGCAGGCGGCCGATGCGGTCGTCGATGAAACCGGTCACTCCGGAGCGGATGTCCTGATGCTGGGCCAGGTATTCGGCCAGGCGCTGGCCGTTTTCCGTGGCGCCGAGAATCACCGCGTTCTGCAGGAACACGCCGCGCTGCATCAACTGCTGGAACAGGGTCAGCAGCACCAGGCGCTCGATGCCGAACAGCACGAAGCTGCCGGCAAACCAGCCGAACAGCTCGGGGTTGCCGATGGTGTTGAACATCTGCATCGAGTGATGCATGAACAGCAGCACGCAAAAGGACGAGGCCCAGGCGAAGAGGGTCAGCTGGAAGCGCAGCTGGTTGCTGAAGATGGATTCGGCGTACACCCCCAGGGCCTGGAAGATCAGCACGCTGATGAGGGCGAAGAACACCAGCAGGGTCAGGTCGCTTTTCAAGGCTTCCTGGCTGTTGTTGGACAGCAGGATCAGCAGCAGCCCGGGAAGGATTGCAGTCAGCCCATGAACCACACGGATGCCGAACAGGAAGTACTCGACCATGCTGGGGCGAGTCAGTAACAGGCTGTCTACAGGTTGCAACCGCATAAGATCAATTCCCTCGACCTAAGGCACACCGGTTGACTGGAGAGATCGCGAGGAAGTTCGCAATGTTTGCGACTTCCCATCGTCTGGTCCCGGCACCGAAAAAAGCCACGTCCCTTCATCCCCAGGCGTGGTCGGCATTCAAGTGGGAAAACCGTGCCCTCTGCGTATTCAGGTGGGGCCCCCGGCGCCGGTCAAGGTGATGACCTGCACTTCCTCATCTAAACGACAGGGGTCAGTAAAGCTCATGAAACAACGACCCGCTAATTGAAAGCCGGACCGTGCCGGACGAATCCCTGCCTCCCTGCGGCTAAGCTGCCGGATTGCCGGGGGGCCATGGCCAGACTGCTTCCGGCAAAAAAATAAATTCCGACGACAGACTTTTTCTGCGGGCGGCAGGGTCAACATCCTTCATGGAATCCATAACCGGAGTCAGGGCTGATGAGTGAGCGCAAGGCATTGTTGATACTGCACGGCAAACAGGCCCTCAACGAGGAGGTGCGCGCGGCCGTCGAGGCCCGGCGCGCCGCCGGCTGGGACTTGCAGGTGCGCCTGACCTGGGAGGCGGGGGATGCCCAGCGCCTGGTGCAGGAGGCGTTGGCTGCCGGCCATACCCGGCTGATTGCCGGCGGTGGCGACGGTACCCTGCGGGACATCGCCGAAGCCCTGGCCAATGCCGACGCCCCGGCCAGCCTGGTGCTGTTGCCGCTGGGCACGGCCAACGACTTTGCCCGGGCTGCCGGCGTGCCGCTGACCCCGGCGGCGGCCCTGGACCTGCTGGATGTGCCGGCGCGGGCGATCGACCTGGGGGAGGTCGGCGGGCAGATGTTCCTCAACATGGCCACGGGCGGCTTTGGCAGCCAGGTCACCGCCAACACCTCGGAGGATTTGAAGAAGGTCCTGGGGGGCGCGGCCTACCTGTTCACCGGTCTGTCACGTTTTGCCGAGCTGAGCGCGGCCTATGGCGAGTTGCAGGGGCCGGGTTTCCACTGGCATGGCGAACTTCTGGCCCTGGGCATCGGTAACGGCCGTCAAGCGGGCGGCGGGCACGAGTTGTGCCCGGGGGCCCTGGCCGATGACGGCTTGCTGGATATCAGCATCCTGCCGGCGCCCCAGGAACTGGTCGGCACGCTGAAGAACCTGCTGGCGGGCGGGTTGGGGATCGACAATCTGTTTGTCCGGGCACGCCTGCCCTGGGTCGAGATCAAGGCGTCCCGAGGCCTGGACATCAACCTCGACGGCGAGCCGCTGCAGGGCGATACCTTGCGTTTCACCGCCCGTCCTGGCGCGTTGCGGGTGCATCTGCCCGAGGATTCGCCGCTGCTGGGAGGCGCCCGCTGAGTCAGTCGTCGAGGCTGATGATGCGTTCGCGCACGGCGAACAGCACCAGCCCGGCAACGTCGAAGATCTGCAGGCGCTTCATGATCTGCGAGCGGTGGGTTTCCACGGTCTTGATGCTCAGGCCCAGGCCCAGGGCGATCTCCCGGGTGGATTTGCCGCGCACGATCAGCCGCAGGATTTCCAGCTGGCGGGCCGTCAGGTTGTGGTTCTGCTCCGGTGGCGGAGGTTGCTTCTGAGCCCGGGTCAGGGCCTGGTTGATCACCGTGTGGGCGATGGCCGGGCTCAGGTAGCGTTCATTGTTGCGCAGGGCCTGGAGGGCATGCTCGAGTTCTGTGGCGGTGGTGTCCTTGAGCAGGTAGCCGTGGGCGCCGCATTCCAGGGCCTGCATGATCAGGGCCGGGTCGGTGTGCATCGACAGGATCAGCACCTTGCTCTGCGGGTGGAGCGCCTTGAGCCGGCGCAGGGCGTCGAGGCCGCCGGTGTGTTTCATCGACAGGTCCAGCAGGATGATGTCCGGATGCAGCCTTTCGACCATTTCCAGCAGGAACGAGCCGTCATCCGCTTCACCGATCACCGCGTATCCGGGAATGTCCATGACCAGGGCACGCACGCCAGCCCTGATGAGCGAGTGGTCATCCACCAAGAGTAAATTACAGGTCAATGTAAAACCTTATTCGTGCTGGCCCGCTCCAGAGTGCGAGGGGCCCAGGGAAAGAGTGCTTCGATCTGTGTGCCTTGGTCGGCCTCGCTGGTGACCTTCAACAGGCCGCCCAACTGACTGATTCGTTCCTGCATTCCGGCCATGCCGCGCTGGCCCTGGGCGCCCGGGTCGCTGGCCGGGGCGAAACCCTGGCCATCATCGCTGATGAACAGCGACAGGCCTTCGGGCAGTCGTTGCAGGCGTACCAGCAGGTTTTTCGCCTGGGCGTGGCGCAGGATGTTGGTCACTGCTTCCTGGGTGATGCGAAACGCTGCGACGGCCATTTCCTCGGGAATGCCTGCCAGGCGCTGGTGGCACTCCAGACTCCAGTGCACTGAGGTGTTTTCCAGGGTCTTGAGCAGGTGGGCGCGCAGGCTGGCTTCCAGCCCGAGGCTGGCCAGTTGCCGCGGGTTGAGGATGGCGGAGACGTCCCGCACCTTGGCCAGGGTCTCTTCCAGGGTGGTGCCCAGCACCGCGCAATGTTCTTGCAGCTCGTCCGGCAGGCGGCGCTTGAGCCAGTCGGTCTGCAGCTTGGCGGCGGTCAGCAGTTGGCCGATGTCGTCATGCAGTTCACGGCTCAGACGGTGCCGTTCGTTTTCCTTGACCTCCAGCAGGCGTTCGGCGAGTTCCTGGGGCTGGAAGCGGATGGATTTGCGCGAATAACCGTATTGCATCCAGATGCAGGCCAGCGCTGCCACGTTGATGACCAGCAACCCCAGAGGCAGAGGCCGGCCCAGCCAGTAGACCAGCACACTGGCCAGGGTCGAGCAGGAGCACAGCAACAGGCTGAGCCAGCGCAGGTGATCACGGGAGGGGGGCCAAGAGAAGAATGACTTGAGGCTGGCGTACATAGCGGATGGAGCCAATGGATGTTCGCTGCGAAGAGCCCGGTCAAGTATGGATGACGAGGCTTGTTTGGGAAACGGTGCTCTTTGAATACCCGGTTTCAATCAACGCTGTCTGTTCGTGTTGTACAGGCTGAGTAGTAACTGCCGCCATTGGAATCAATGTGCCATTAACTGTGTCCGTTTATGCGCCGCATAATACCACCGAAGATACCGTCGGTCGCGTTTATACGCTCAGTCATATAGGACTTCAGAGTCAGGAACTGGAGGGTAGCGGTACGTCGGTACCATTGGCGCCACGTGCGCCCGAACATCGCGCAAAGTGTGCTGGGGAGCGGGTTTGCCCGCATGCACAGCGCGTTGAACAGCAAGTCCCGGTGACCTTGCTAGTTGGCTTTATGGAGTGATTGATGTCGCTCTTGGGTATGAATTAATCAATAACGACCGGGTGCTTGGCAGTTGGCCCGATATTTTGTCGATGTTGTGCAGTAGGGCGGTGATCGGCGAGAGTTTTATCCGCTGCCCCGCCGGATAAATACAACTTCAGTGGCTGCAAGATGGATATGTGCAGTTACAGTTTTGTCCCACTTGCTCTGTCAGTTCTTCGATCAGCATGACTTGTTCGCTGTCGTCCAGATTGAGCTGGCCGTTGCGCGGGTCGATCAGTTCCAGTTGCCAGGCCATCAGCGTCAGGCAGCTCTTCAAGGCATCGAGGATCGGATCGTTGAGGTCCAGGGGATGGGGGGTGCGCTTGAGCACGCCATGAATATGCAGGGAGAATTCGGCCAGCGGGCTGACTGCGTGGCGGGCCGCGGCCTGGGCCAGGCTCAGCAGGCTGGCGAGCAGGCAGTTGATGGCTTCTTCATCGTTTCTGATCAGGTGCAGGTGGCTCAGGCAGTCTTCCGATCTGGCCAGCAGGGCCTGGGCTTCAAGCAGGAACTCGGGCAGCGGTGTGGCGCACTCGTGGCCGTCCTTTAGCATGCTTATCTCCATGACTGCGTGTCCGATGGCTTGATAGGGCGTTGGCTGAACGGTTTGCAAGTTGGACGCGATAGGTGCAGCTGGATTGACGTTATAGCTGAATGCTTGCCTGCGGTCGCAGCCTGCCGAGCGAGTCGAGTGGCCTCGAACCCGGTCCGTGCGCGCATGCCGGCCACAGCAAGGCGGCGCGAGCGCGCTGGGGCAGGATGAGCGAGGGTAGTGGGGCTTGAAAGGGGGCCAAGCCACCTTTCTGCGATCAAAAACAAAAGCCTGACTCCGTTCATGCAATGAGAATGGCGTCACATTAATGGCTATTGGATATCGCGAATATCAGGCTGGTCCTGATTGTTGATAGGGGATTCCCCTAGGCACGGGAACCTTGCACCGAAATAGAGGTCTGGCCGGCGCAGAGGGTGGTGCTGAATTGACCGCGCCAGTAAAGCATGATGTTAATGTGACATCAACGGCTTTGTGTGGCAATTTGCATGCGGGTCAAGATACGGCAGACCCGGCCGATATCTGTCTTTAGTGAATTCATCAGAACAAGCCCAGGAGTCATTAATGGCCGGCATTCTCGACACGGTAGATCAACGCACGCAACTGGTGGGTGAGAATCGCCTGGAAATCCTCATGTTCCGCCTGGCCGGCCGGCAACTGTTCGCGATCAACGTGTTCAAGGTCCAGGAAGTGCTGCAACTGCCGAAGCTGACGCTGATGCCTCAGCGCCATCCTTTTGTCTGTGGGGTGGTCAATCTGCGCGGGCAGACCCTGCCGGTCATCGATCTGTCCCAGGCCATCGGCATGCGCCCGCTGGTTCCGGGCCCCAACAGCACCATCATCGTTACCGAGTACAACCGCTCGGTGCAGGCGTTCCTGGTCGGTGGCGTGGACCGCATCGTCAACATGAACTGGGAAGCCATCATGCCGCCGCCCACCAGCGCCGGGCGCCAGCATTACCTGACCGCCATCAGCAAGGTCGATGACCAGTTGGTGGAAATCATCGACGTGGAAAAGGTCCTGGCGGAAATTGTGCCCTACAACGCCAAGGTTTCCCGGGACAAGCTGGAAGATCCGGTGCTGGAGCGTGCCCGTGGCCGCGAAGTGCTGCTGGTGGACGACTCCAACGTGGCCCTCTCGCAATTGCGCGACACCCTCGGCCAGCTCGGGGTCAAGATGCACATCGCCAGTGATGGCCTCAAGGCCCTGAACATGCTCAAGGCCTGGGCCGACACCGACGTGGTGATGACCGACAAGCTGCTGATGGTGTTCACCGATGCGGAAATGCCGGAAATGGACGGCTACCGCCTGACCACCGAGATCCGCAACGATCCGCGTTTGCGCGGGCTCTATGTAGTGCTGCACACGTCCTTGTCCGGCAGCTTCAACGAATCGATGGTGAAGAAGGTCGGTTGCGACAACTTCCTGTCCAAGTTCCAGCCGGACAAGCTGGTGGACGTGGTCCGCCAACGGCTGATGCTGGACGAAGCCGACGCCTGACACGGGCCTTGCGCCGGCGCTCCTTTGTTTCGGCTAAATGCTGGTATAGGGTGAGCGCTTTTGCCCATACAGGGAGCTGGACATGCGTCTTAGCGCGCTTTACCGATACCCGTTGAAATCCGCCAGGGGCGAAACCCTGCAACAGATCGGCCTGGACAAGCTCGGGCTGCAAGGGGATCGCCGCTGGATGCTGGTGGATGAGGCCAGCGGGCGTTTCCTGACCCAGCGCGCCGTAGCGCGGATGAGTCAGCTGTCGGCCTTGTGGAATGACCAGGGTGGCCTGACCCTGAGCGCCCCAGGCCACTCCACCCATGAAGTAGCGCTGCCGGGTGCGGATGCACCGTTGCGCGGCGTGACCATCTGGCAGGACACCTTGCGGGTTCCCGATGCGGGGGACGAAGCCGCGGCCTGGGTCAGCGAATTCATCGGCAAGCCCAGCCGCCTGGTGCAGGTTCCTGCGCAGCGGGCACGGAGCACCGCCGCCGGTTATGGCAGGGACGATGATCAGGTGGCCTTCGCCGATGGTTTTCCCCTGCTGCTGATTGGCCAGGCCTCCCTGGATGATCTGGTCGCTCGCGTGGGCCGGCCCCTGGAGATGCTGCGGTTCCGACCGAACCTGGTGGTCGAGGGCAGTGCGGCCTTTGCCGAGGACGACTGGAAGCGCGTGCGTATCGGCGATGTCGAGTTCCGTGTGGTCAAGCCGTGCTCGCGCTGCATTCTCACCACCATCGATCCGCAGACCGGCGAGCGCAGTGCCGACCGCGAACCGCTGGCCACCTTGCAGAAGTACCGGGCCCAGGCCGATGGGGCGATGTTCGGCCAGAACCTGGTCAATGATGGCAACGGTCGCTTGCAGGTAGGGATGGCGGTGACGGTTATCGAATAACCGGTGCCACCTCGAAAAATGCCCGTCTCCTGGGAGACGGGCATTTTTTATTACGGGGTAACGCCGCGATGCTTGATCAGCCGCGGTATTCGCACAGGTAGGCGGTGTCCACCGCGACTTTGAGCTGGAACTTGCTGTTGGCCGGAACGTTGAACTGGCTACCGGCCGGGAAGGTTTCCCAGTCTGCGCTGTCTGGCAGGCGCACGGTCAGGGCACCGGAGACCACGTGCATGATTTCCCGTTGTGCGGTGCCGAACTCGTATTCGCCCGGGGCCATGACGCCAATGGTGGCTGGGCCTTCGGCCGTGCCGAAGGCAATCGACTTGACGGTGCCGTCGAAGTACTCGTTGACTTTAAACATGGGCGATTCCTCAAGAAAGGGTCAAAAAGGGCGGCCAGTATGCACAAGGCCTTCAGGGCCGTCACCTGCCGCCATCAAGGAAGAATCAGCGGTAATAAGCGTGCTGTATTGCGCGCATCTTCCAGGGCCCGATGCTGCTGGCCGGTGAACTGCATGCCGGCCAGTTGCAGGGCTGCGTTGAGCCCCAGGGGCCGTTCCAGGCGCCGGGCCTTGGCGAAGCGCTGCTTGAGGTTCATGTGCGGCACCTCATTGAGCAGGCTGTGCAGCTGTTGGTTGTGCCATTCCAGCTGCAACTGCTTGCGATCGTAGTCGCCCCAGCTGGCCCAGCCTTCCAGGCGCGGCTGATGCTGGCCGAGCCAGCGCTCGAACAGGCCCCAGACCTCGCTCAGGGGCGCGGCGCTGTCGATATTGGCCTGGGTGATGTGGGTCAGTTCGCGGCAGAACGGCGTCAGCATGGGGCGCCGCAAGGGGCGGACGAAACGCTGGAAGTGGTCCTGTTCCCGGCCCTGACGGTTGACCAGGGTGGCGCCGATCTCAATGATTTCCATCTCGCTCACCGGCCAGCCCCCTTCATCCGTCGTGGCTTCCAGATCTATTACCAGCCAGTGGGGCATCACGAATTCCAGCCTTGAAACATCCTGAAGAGGCTTGAGCGTAGCCAAAGCCGAGGCATCCGCCTAGGGGGGCGGCTGCTTGAGCGCATCGAGGGGGCATCGTCCCGACCGATGCCCCGTCTGCCTGGATCTACTGGAAGATGCCCGGGCTACTCCACCTCCACCAGTACCTGGCGGTTTTTCACCTGGTCCCCGAGGTTGACCTGGACCCGGGTGATCACCCCGTCGATCCCTGCCTTGAGCGGGTGCTCCATCTTCATTGCCTCCAGCACCAGCAGCAATTGGCCCTTGCTTACGTGCATGCCCTCACTGACCAGTACATCGACGATCGCCCCGTCCATGGGCGCCTTGAGCGTACCGCTGGAGGCAGTGTTCTGGCCCTGGGCCGGGGCATGGGTACGATCCACCAGGTGCAGGCTGCCCTTGGCGTTGCTCAGCCACAGCTCCCCGCCCTCCAGCCGATAGGCGCACGGGCGGCGAATGCCGTTGATCTCCAGGCTGGCCCGCCGGCCATCGGCGCTGCGCACCTTGAGCTCCAGCAGCCCGTCGCCCTGGCGCACCTTTACAGCGCCCGATGGCAGTGCGTTCAGGTGCAGCGACCATTGCCGGTCCTGCACCCCGAGCCGGTAGTCCAGGGGCACTCCGGCGTTGTTGCTCCAGGCATTGAGCGCCGGGCCATGGGCGCTGGCGCTGTGGTGGTGGAACAGCGCAGCGGCGATGGCCAGTTCCTCGGCAGTGGGCTCCTGGGGTTGCAGGCTCGGGTCCTGGGCAAAATGCTCGGCAATGAAGGCGGTGCTGAAGTGGCCGCTGGCGAACACCGGGTGGCGCAGCAGGTTGGCCAGCAGCCGGCGGTTGCTTTCCAGCCCCAGCAGCACGCAATCCTCGACGCCACGCAGCAGCTTGCGCCGCGCCTCTTCGCGGGTAGCACCGTGGGCGATCAGCTTGCCCAGCATCGGGTCGTAGAACGGGCTGATCCATTGGCCTTCCTGCAAGCCATGGTCGGTGCGGATCCCTGGTGCCGGCTCCCAGCGCAGGATCTGGCCGGTCTGCGGCAGGAAGTTCTGTGCCGGGTCCTCGGCATACAGCCGCACTTCAATGGCGTGGCCGTCGAGGCGCACCTGCTCCTGGCCCAGGGGCAGCGGCTCGCCGGCCGCCACTTGCAGTTGCAGGGCCACCAGGTCCAGGCCCGTTACCAGTTCGGTGACCGGGTGCTCCACCTGCAGCCGGGTATTCATTTCCAGGAAATAGAACTGCCCGCTCGCATCCAGGAGGAATTCCACGGTACCGGCGCCCACATAGTTCACCGCCCGCCCGGCCTTGAGCGCTGCCTCGCCCATGGCCTGGCGCAGCTCCGGGGTCATGACCGGGCAGGGCGCCTCTTCGATGACCTTCTGATGGCGGCGCTGGATCGAGCAATCCCGCTCACCCAGGTAGATCAACTGGCCATGCTCGTCGCCGAACAGCTGCACCTCCACGTGCCGCGGCTCGATCAGCGCCTGCTCCAGGATCAGTTCGTCGCTGCCGAAGGCGTGCAGGGCTTCGGAGCGGGCCGTGCGGATCTGCTCCAGCAACTGGCCGGCTTGGTGTACCAGGCGCATGCCACGCCCGCCACCGCCGGCGCTGGCCTTGATCATCAGCGGATAGCCGATGCGCTGGGCTTCGCGCTGCAAGGTGGCGTCGTCCTGTTCCGCCCCCTGATAGCCCTGGATGCACGGCACGCCGGCTTCGAGCATGGCGATCTTCGAGCGACGCTTGCTGCCCATCAGCTCGATGGCGGCAGCGCTGGGGCCGATGAACACCAGGCCGGCGCTTTCACAGGCGGCGGCGAACTCGGCATTTTCCGAAAGAAAGCCGTAGCCCGGGTGAATGGCGTCGGCACCGGTGCGCCGTGCCGCTTCCAGCAGCGCGGCGCCGTCGAGGTAGGACTGCTGTATCGCGGACGGGCCGATATGCACCGCTTCGTCAGCCAGTTGCACATGCAGGGCCTCGGCATCGGCATCGCTGAACACGGCCACGGTGCGATAGCCCAGGGCCTGGGCGGTACGCTGGATGCGGCAGGCGATTTCGCCACGGTTGGCGATCAGGATCTTGTTGAAATTGGGCATACAGGCTCCCGGGAATCGGTGGGGGGCGTTCGCCGGCAAGCCGGCTCCTACAAGGGCTCAGTTGGCCCAGGCCGGTTTGCGTTTCTGCACGAAGGCCAGGGTGCCCTCGACCCCTTCCTCACCCAGGACTGCATTGGCGAAGTCGTTGGCGGCCTGGTCCAGCAATGGCCCCTGCGGTTGGTCGACACTCGCCAGGAGCAAGGCCTTGGTCGCCGCGTTGGCCCCCGGGGCGCAGCGCAGCACCAGGGAAAGCTGCTGCTCCAGGCGTTCCTGCAGGGCCTTGGCATCGTTCTCGACAAAGTGCACCAGGCCCATGCGCTGGGCTTGGGCGCCATCGAAACGGGCGGCGGTCAGGGCCAGGCGCCGGGCCTGGGCCAGGCCGATGCGCTGCACCACGAACGGGGCAATTTGCGCGGGCAGCAGGCCCAGGCTGGTTTCCGGCATGCCGAACTGGGCCGAGTGCTCGGCGATGGCGATGTCGCTGACACAGGCCAGGCCGAAACCGCCCCCCAGCACCGCGCCCTGCAGCACACACACCAGCACCTGGGGCAGGTGCTGCGCTTCTTCCAGCAGGGCGCCGAAGGCCCGGTTCAGTTCACGGTAGGCGGCGCTGCCATGGGCACGGGCGCCGGCCATGTCCTTGAGGTCGCCACCGGCACAGAAGTGCTCGCCGGTGCCGCGCAGCACCAGGGCACGGATGCTGCGCCGGTCACGGACCGCGGCCATCACCGTGCGCAGTTCGGCGACCATCTGCAGGCTCATGGCATTGCGGTTTTGCGGGCGATTGAGGCTGATGAACAGTACGCCGTTGCGCGGCTCCAGCAGCAGGGTCTGGCAGGCAGGGAGCGGGTTCATTTCTTTTTCCCCGGCAGGATGCCCATGAGCTTGCAGATGATCCCCAGCATGATCTCGTCGGCACCGCCGCCGATGGACACCAGGCGCACATCGCGATAGGCCCGGGCCACCGGGTTGTCCCACATGAAGCCCATGCCGCCCCAGTATTGCAGGCAACTGTCGCTGACCTCGCGGCCCAGGCGCCCGGCCTTGAGCTTGGCCATGGAAGCCAGCCGGGTCACGTCCTGGCCGCGTACATACTGCTCGGTGGCCTGGTAGACCAGGGCCCGCAGGCACTCGATCTCGGTGGACAGCTCGGCCAGGCGGAAGTGGATCACCTGGTTGTCGATCAGCGGGCTGCCGAAGGTCTTGCGCTCCTTGCAGTACTCGATGGTGCTGTCCACGCAGTACTCCAGGCCCTTGATCATGTTCGCCGCGCCGAACAGCCGTTCCTCCTGGAACTGCAGCATCTGCATCATGAAACCGGCGCCTTCGTGGCCGATGCGGTTGCGTTGAGGCACCCGCACATTGTCGAAGAACACCTGGGCGGTTTCCGAGCTGCGCATGCCGAGCTTGTCCAGATGCGAGCTGAGGCTGATGCCCGGGGTGTTCATCGGCACCATGATCAGCGACTTGTTGACGTGGGGCTTGTCGTCCGAAGTGTTGGCCAGCAGGCAGATGAAGTCGGCGCTGGGGGAGTTGGTGATCCACATCTTGCTGCCGTTGATCACGTAGTCGTCGCCGTCCTTGCGGGCGTGGGTCTTGAGCCCGGCCACATCGGAACCGGCGCCGACTTCGGAGACGCCGATGCAGCCGACCTGCTCGCCCGTGATGGCCGGCCGCAGAAACTCGTCGCGCAGTTCATCGGAGCCGAAGCGCGCCAGGGCCGGGGTGCACATGTCGGTCTGCACGCCGATGGACATGGGAATGCCACCGCAATGGATGGTGCCGAACTCCTCGGCGGCGACGATGGAGTAGCTGTAGTCCAGACCCATGCCGCCGAATTTTTCCGGCTTGGAGATGCCCAGCAGCCCCAGCTCGCCGGCTTTGCGGAAAATATCGTGGATGGGAAAGCGCCCGGCCTTTTCCCATTCCTCGACGTGGGGGTTGATCTCGCGGTCTACAAATTGGCGCACCGTGCGCCGCAGTTCTTCGTGTTCCTGGGTGAAGATCATTGTTGTTCTCCTCAAGTGGGGTCAGACCGCGAAATGTCCTATCAAAACCGCGCCACGCCAAAGCTGTTGGGCGCCAGCTCGCGCACCTGCGCCTCATGGCAGATGTCCAGCAGGTAGCCCAGCAGAGTGCGGGTATCGCGGGGGTCGATCAGCCCGTCGTCCCACAGGTTGGCGCTGCCGTAGAGCGCCGTGGACTGGCTGTCGAGCTTCTGCGCGGTGACCTGTTCCAGCATGTCGAGCATCTTCGGGTCGGCTTCCTGGCCGTTCTTCGCATGCTTGGCCTCGGTGACGATGCGCAGCACCTTGCCGGCCTGGGCGCCGCCCATCACCGCGGTGCGGCTGTTGGGCCAGGCGAAGATGAAGCGTGGGTCCAGGCCACGGCCGCACATCGCATAGTTGCCGGCGCCGTAGGAGCCACCGACCACGATGGTCAGCTTCGGCACTCGGGCATTGGCCACTGCCTGGATCATCTTCGCCCCGTGCTTGATCACCCCCTGCTGCTCGGATTCGGTGCCCACCATGAAGCCGGTGGTGTTGTGGAAGAACAGCAGCGGGGTCTGGCTCTGGTCACAGAGCTGGATGAATTGCGCGGCCTTGCTCGCGCCCTGGGGCGTGATCGGGCCGTTGTTGCCGATAAAGCCGCAGGGCCGGCCCTGGATCTGCAAGTGGCCGCAGAGGGTCTGGGAATCGAACTCGCCCTTGAACTCCAGGAACTGCGAGCCGTCTGCCAGGCGGGCGATGATTTCCCGGGCGTCGTAGGGCTTCTTCGGATCGTCGGGAATCAGCCCGAGCAACTCGTCGATGGGGTACAGCGGCTCGTTCCAGGTCCTGGCGGGCTGCACTGGCAGTCGGGCGTTCCACGGCAACAGGTTGACGATCTCGCGGACGATGCGGATGCCGTCGGCGTCGTTTTCCGCCAGGTATTCGGCGGTGCCGGCCACCTGGGCGTGCATCTCGGCGCCCCCCAGTTCTTCATCGGTGGCCACTTCACCGGTGGCGGCCTTGAGCAGCGGCGGGCCGGCGAGAAACAGCTTGGCCTCGCCACGCACCACCACCACGTAGTCCGAGAGTCCGGGCTGGTAGGCGCCGCCGGCGGTGGCCGAGCCGTGGACCACGGTGATCTGCGGCAGGCCCATGGCCGACATCCGCGCCTGATTGGCGAAGCTGCGTGCACCTTCGACGAAGATTTCCGCAGCGTAGTTGAGGTTGGCGCCACCGCTTTGCGCCAGGGTCACCACTGGCAGTTTGTTCTCCATGGCGATCTGTTGCAGGCGCAGGGATTTCTTCAGGCCGCTGGGGGAGATGGTCCCGCCCTTGATCGCGCAGTTGTTGGCCACCACCAGCATGCGCACGCCGCACACATAGCCGATGCCGGCAATCAGGCCGCCGCCGGCCTGGGTACCGTCCTTGTCGTCGTGCAGCTTGTAGCCGGCCAGGCTGGCCAGCTCAAGAAACGGCGCGCCCGGGTCCAGCAGCAGGTTGAGGCGTTCGCGGGGCAGCAGTTGGCCGCGCCGGTCGAACTTGGCCTTGGCTTCGGCGGCCTTGGCCAGCAGGTTCTGCTGCAGTTCCTGCAACTGTTGCAGGCCCGCCAGCATGGCTGCGCGGTTTTGTGCGAACTGCGGGCCGTGGGGGTCGAGTTGGGACTGGATCACCGGCATGGCTTATTCCTCGCCCTTGAGTACGTCGGGCAGGTAGGCGCGATGGAAGCCGTTGTAGGACTCGCTGTTGCGTGCCTTGCCCAGGGGCCAGGCACGGCTGCCCAGGCTGGCGGCGCCGTCGATGCGCAGGGTGCTGCCGCTGATGAAGGCCGCGCCGGGGCTGAGCAAGAAAACGATGGCGGCGCTGACTTCCGATTCGCTGCCGATGCGCTTGAGCGGCACGTGTTCACGCAGGGTGGGGATCACTGCCTTGAACGCGCCTTCATAGGTGTCCATGCCGCTGGAAGCGATCCAGCCCGGCGCCACCGCGTTGACCCGCACCCCGGCGTGCCCCCATTCGTAGGCGGCGGTCTTGGTGAAATTGTCCATTCCCGAGCGCGCCGCACCGGAGTGGCCCATGCCGGGCATGCCGCCCCACATGTCGGCGAGCATGTTGACGATGCTGCCGCCGTGGCGGCTCATGGACTGGTTGAACACTTCCCGGGCCATGAGGAAGCCGCCCACCAGATTGGTGCGCAGCACGGTTTCGAAACCCTTCTGGTTGATCGAGGCCAGGGGCGCCGGGTACTGGCCGCCGGCATTGTTCACCAGGCCATGGATCGGACCAAAGCGCTCCATCAGCCGGGCCACCAGGGCCTTGACCGCTTCCTCGTCGCGGATGTCGCAGGCCTGCCAGTCGGCCTTGCCGCCGTCCTCGGCAATTTCGCCGGCGACCTTCTGCAGTTTTTCCGCCTTGCGCCCCACCAGCAGCACCTGGGCCCCCAGGGCCGCCAGTTCGTGGGCAGTGCAGCGGCCGATACCGCTGCCGCCGCCGGTGACGATGATGGTCTGGCCGGCGAACAATTGCGCTTTGAAAATCGAGTCGTACACCACGGCAGCTCCTTTAATTGACGGCGTCGGCGATGCTCTGCGGCACCGGGATCTGGATTTCCAGCAACTGCTGGGCAAAGGCCTTGCCTTGCGGGTCGATGCGCAGGCTGGCGACGCCGCCGCCGCCCAGGGCGTTCTCCAGCAGGAAGTTGAGGCTATGGGTGCCCGGCAGGTACCAACGCTGGACCCGGCCATGCACCGGGTCCAGCACATGGCCCATCCAGTCCACCAGCACCTCGGGGGTCAGGGCTTCGGCGATCCACGGCAGGTAGTCGGGGTGGCGCGCCATGACCCCGATATTGCTGTGGTTGCCCTTGTCGCCGGAGCGTGCCACCGCCAGCTTCACCAGCGCCACGCTGGCATCGGCGCGGCCGCGGGGGGCGGGCAGGGAATGGGGGGCGGGCAGGGCTGCCGGGTCCAGGCGGTCGGTGTGCGGCAGGGCGCAAGGGTGACGCTGGCCGGCAAGGTCGATCTCCAGCCGGCAGGCGTCCTTGTCCAGCAGGAAGGAGAACAGGCGGATCACCGGGTACACCGTCGGCCGGCCACCGACGATGCCGGTGAGCCCCGGGGCCATGCCGGTGGCGGCCTGGGCGATTTCCCGGGAGAACAGCACCAGCGCCGCCTTGTTCGGGTGGCGCACTGCCAGCTTGATCACCACCTCGCGGCTGTCCTGGCGCTGGCCGTGGGGGCCGTAGGTGGCCTCGCTGCCCAGCAGTTCGATGTTCACTTCGCTGTAGGGCCCCCAGCCGCGCTGGGCGAACATCTCGCTGGTCTTGTCGATGATCGCCTGGCTGACCCGGTGCGCCTTGGCGACCGCGTCGATCCCGGCCATCAGGCAACTGGCGGTGCAGCGGAAGCCGTCCGGGTAGGTGGCGCTGACCTTGTACTGGTGGCTGGGGGGCAGGCCCCTGGCACCCTGTACATGAACCCTTTCCGGGCCCTGTTGCCGCAGTTCCACCTGAGAGAAATCGCACACCACATCCGGAAGCAGATAAGTCCTGGGGTTGCCAATTTCGTACAGCAGTTGTTCGCCCACCGTCAGCGGGCTCACCAGCCCTCCGGTACCGGGTGCCTTGCCGACCACAAACTGGCCGTCAGCGCCGACCTCGACGATGGGGAAGCCGATATGTTCGTAGTCCGGCACCTGGCGCCAGTCGGTGAAATTGCCGCCGGTGCACTGCGCGCCACATTCGATGATGTGCCCGGCCAGGGCGGCCTGGGCCAGGCGGTCGTAATCCTGCCAGGACCAGTTGAACTCGTGGACCAGGGCGGCGCTGACCACCGCGCTGTCGACGCCGCGGCCGGTGATCACGATATCCGCCCCCAGGCGCAGCGCTTCGACGATGCCGGGGGCACCGAGGTAGGCATTGGTGGAGACGCACATTGGCGGCAGGGGCGCGCCGCTGAACATCTCCACAATGGCGGCGTCGCTCAACTGCTTGAACTGCGGTTGCAGGTCGTCCCCCAGCAGCACGGCGATCTTCAGCGCCACCCCGGCCTGTTCGCAGGCGGCCTGCAAGGCACTGGCACAGGCCTGCGGGTTGACCCCGCCGGCGTTGCTGATGACCCGGATGCCCTGTTCGCGGATCGAGCCCAGCAAGGGTTTGAGCACCTCGACGAAATCCGTGGCGTAGCCCGCCGTCGGGTCCTTCATGCGCGCTCCGGCCATGATCGACAGGGTGATCTCTGCCAGATAGTCGAACACCAGGTAGTCCAGGCGGCCGCCTTGCACCAACTGCGCTGCGGCGCTGCTGGTGTCGCCCCAGAAGGCACTGGCGCAGCCGATTCTTACGGTCTTGGTCATGACAGGGCTCTCGAATGAAGAACTGCGAGGAGGCTACCAAGCAAGCGCTTGGTTTGTAAATACGTTGGCCTATTCTTCTGGCCAAGCGCTTGCTTGGTAACCGGCAGAGGCTTAAATTGCGCGCGCCGCGCCCGGATTTGCCGGGTTACGCTGAGCTATTGATGACGTGAAGGTAGGAGAACACCGGTGGACGAGCAAAAAGCCCTGCAGGTAGTACGCGAGCTGATCGCCAGTGGCCAGGTGACCGACCCCGAGAGCGCCCGGGGCAAGCTGCTGCAAACCGCAGCGCACCTGTTTCGCAACAAGGGTTACGAGCGCACCACCGTGCGTGACCTGGCCAGCGCGGTGGGCATCCAGTCGGGCAGCATCTTTCATCACTTCAAGAGCAAGGACGACATCCTGCGGGCGGTGATGCAGGAAACCATCCACTACAACACCGCCTTGATGCGCGCTGAACTGGCCGAGGCCGGCAGCGTGCGCGAACGGGTGCTGGCGCTGATCCGCTGTGAACTGCAGTCGATCATGGGCGGCAGCGGTGAAGCCATGGCGGTGCTGGTGTATGAGTGGCGCTCACTGTCCCCGGAAGGCCAGGCAGCCGTCCTGGCGCTGCGCGATATCTACGAACAGATCTGGCTGCAGGTGCTGGGGGAGGCCAAGGAGGCGGGGTTCATCAAGGGCGATGTGTTCATTACCCGGCGCTTTCTCACCGGCGCCCTGTCCTGGACCACCACCTGGTTTCGTGCCGAGGGCAGCATGACCCTGGAACAGCTGGCCCAGGAGGCCCTGCTGCTGGTGCTCAAGGATCATTGAGCGGCTGGCTAATTGTGCGTGGCAACATTGTCGAAGTGGCTGAAAACGCCTAGCTTTAGCTCATTCATTTTCATTTCCTTGAGGTGTGTTGCCTTGATGTCCTTGCCGCTGCGGTCAGCCTTGCGAATGCTCTTGCTGGCGCTGGCAACACTTTGGGTCTGTCCGGCCTCCTCGGCGCAGCTGGTGCGGGTCGCGGCGGCGCATTTCCCGCCTTATACCGTCCGTCCAGAAACCGGTGCCGACACCGGTTTGCTGCCGCAACTGGTGGAAGCCCTCAACCAGTCCCAGAGCGACTATCAGTTCGTCCTGGTGCCCACCTCGATTCCCCGGCGTTTCCGCGATTTCGAGCAGGGCCGGGTGGACCTGGCGATCTTCGAGAACCCGGCCTGGGGCTGGCAGAACATTGCCCACACCAGTGTCGACATGGGCCTGGAAGACGCGGAAATTTTCGTCGCCCAGCGTCAGGGCGGGCGCCAGCAGGACTATTTCGCCAACCTGAAGGGCAAGCGCCTGGCTCTGTTCAGCGGTTATCACTACGCCTTCGCCCAGTTCAACGCCGACCCCAAGTTCCTGGCCGACACCTACAACGCCACCCTGACCTATTCCCATGACAGCAACCTGCTGATGGTCCTGCGGGGCAGGGCGGACATCGCCCTGGTGACCCGCTCCTACCTCAGCGACTTCCTGGCGCGCAATGCCGAAAGCACGGAGCAGTTGCTGGTTTCCGAACGCATCGATCAGGTCTACCACCATTACGCCCTGATCCGGCCCAAGGCGCCGATCACGGCCGAAGACTTTTCCGGGCTCCTGCAAAAACTGCGGGACAACGGCCAGATGCACAAGATCTTCGATCCCTATCGCATTGTGGTGATGAGCGTGCCCCACGCCTGACATCACGCAGCGACCGGCCCGGCCCGCGACGGGCTAAATTTCCGGCGGCGGCCCACGTCACTTGGTTGAATGCCCAACCGACGGTGAGCGCTGCCATGTCCTCTGTTGATCCGCTGAATGTTGCAGCCCTGCCCACTAGCCAGCTCACGGGAATCGATGAGGTCATCGCCCGCCAAAGGCTGTTCGAGTCTCTGCGGGGCCGGGGGCAGGCGCCCGTGCCGGTGGATGCCCAGGCAGCCGAGGCGGCGCGCCAGGATCGGCTGGCTTTCTGGCTGTCGGCCCAGGTACATGCCCTGTATCTGGACCCGCCAGGTGCGCAGCGGCCGGCGCCAGGCGCCCACGCGCCGCCCTGTGCTGCGCATGACCGTTGTCGGTTCTGCCAGCAGGAGTTCGATCTGTTGCATAAACGTGCAGCGTTACTGGTGCTTGGCCGCAGTGGCCTGCTTGAGGTGTAGGCACCCTTCAAGCCGGGTCATGCAGGGCGCCAGTCAGCGACGGGCGAAGGTATCGGGGCGGTTGCCCGAGACTTTGCGGCAATGCACCAGGGCATCGCGAATCATGAAGTTGACCAGGGTCGGCGATACCCCCAGCTCCTTGGCGATGTCCTTTTGCGGGACGCCATGCAGGCGGTACATCTCGAAGGCGTAGCGCGTGCGGCTGGGCAGCTCGGTCAGGGCTTCGGCGATGTTTTCCAGGGTGGAAAAGTTCATGTGGGAGGTTTCAGGTGAAGCGCCATGAATAACCACATTCAAGCCTTCCTCTTCAGTACCCGAGTACTTCTGTTCCAGCGCCTGCTTGCGGTAGTGGTCGATGGCCAGGTTGCGCACGATCTGGAACAGGTAACTGAGCTGGGCCTTGAACGAGGAGGTGATCTGCGGCGCCGACTGCAGGCGGAAAAACGCATCTTGAACCACGTCTTCAGCCCGGGATCGGCAGCCGGTAATGCGGGCTGCAATCTTCACCAGGATCAGACGGTTGTCGACAAAAGCCTGGAGTAACGGTGAATCGCACCTGCTTGTGGATACTTGTTCCGTCATGGAAATCACCTTGTTGCAAAGAGGTTAGTGGGACGTCAGAAAAATCTGACCCGTCCTACACATCGAGCGACAAATTAGGCTGAATGATAATGATTGTCAATTGAGAAAAAGAACTAATGCTCTCTGTCAGTGCAGATTGCGAACGGCTGCTCGTCAGTGGGCTGGATCAGGCCTTGAAGGGCAGGATGCGGACTAATTATTTCAAGACGTCATCCGTTCTCATTGGAGAAAGATTCCGGGTAGCAGACCCGGCCACGGCGCCCTCCGGATGCCCACGACTTTCTTATAACTATTTGATTTATAGATAGTTATTAAAGTTATGGGAGAGCAGGGCCCGCTCTCCATTGCAAGCACAATCCTGGCAGGAAACCCCATGACGGACGCGTTCGAACTCCCCAGCACCCTGGCCCAAGCCCTTCAACGCCGGGCAGTCCTGGCACCTGATCAAGTGGCGTTGCGCTTTCTCGCCGAAGAGCAGGATCAGAGCGTGGTCCTCAGTTACCGGGACCTGGACCTTCGTGCGCGCACCATTGCTGCGGCTCTGCAAGCCAACGCCGAATTCGGCGATCGCGCGGTATTGCTGTTTCCCAGCGGCCCGGACTACGTCGCGGCGTTCTTCGGTTGCCTGTACGCCGGGGTGATCGCGGTGCCGGCCTATCCGCCGGAGTCCACCCGTCGTCATCACCAGGAGCGCCTGATTTCCATCATGGCCGACGCCGAGCCACGGTTGCTGCTGACCAGCGCCGGGCTGCGGGATTCACTGTTGCAGATGGACGAACTCAAGGCCGCGGGCGCGCCGCAACTGCTGTGTGTGGACACCCTGCAAGCCGGGCTGGCCGAAGATTGGCAGGCCGTGGCGCTGCAGGGCGACGACATCGCCTTCCTGCAATACACCTCGGGCTCCACCGCGCTGCCCAAGGGCGTGCAGGTCAGCCATGGCAACCTGGTGGCCAACGAACTGCTGATCCGTCGCGGCTTCGGTATCGACCTCAACCCGGACGACGTGATCGTCAGCTGGCTGCCGCTGTACCACGACATGGGCTTGATTGGCGGCCTGCTGCAACCGATTTTCAGCGGCGTGCCCTGTGTGCTGATGTCACCGGCCTACTTCCTGGCACGGCCCGTGCGCTGGCTGGAAGCGATCAGCGAATACGGCGGCACCATCAGCGGCGGCCCGGATTTCGCCTACCGCCTGTGCAGCGAACGGGTCAGCGAGTCGGCCCTGGAGCGCCTCGACCTCAGCGGCTGGCGCGTGGCCTATTCGGGGTCCGAGCCGATCCGCCTGGACACCCTGGAGCGTTTCGCCGAGAAGTTCAGCGCCTGCGGTTTCAGCCATGAAAACTTCCTCGCCTCCTACGGCCTGGCCGAAGCCACCCTGTTCGTGGCCGGTGGCGTGCGCGGCCAGGGCATCCCGGCCCTGCACCTGGACGACCAGGCCCTGGCGCAGAACCGCGCCGAGCCGGGGCAGGGCAGCGCGATGATGAGCTGCGGCTTCAGCCAGCCGGAACACGCCGTGCTGGTGATGGATCCGCAGCAACTGGGCGAATTGCCTGACAACCGTATTGGCGAAGTCTGGGCCGCCGGGCCGAGCATTGCCCATGGCTACTGGCGCAATCCCGAAGCCAGCTCCAAGACCTTCGTCCAGCATGCCGGCCGTACCTGGCTGCGCACCGGTGACCTGGGTTTCATGCGCGACGGTGAGCTGTTCATCACCGGGCGCCTGAAGGACCTGCTGATCGTGCGCGGGCACAACCTGTATCCCCAGGACATCGAAAAGACCATCGAGCGCGAAGTGGAAGTGGTGCGCAAGGGCCGGGTGGCAGCGTTCGCGGTCAGCGACCAGGGGCAGGAAGGTATCGGCATCGCTGCGGAAATCAGCCGCAGCGTGCAGAAGATCCTGCCCCCCGAAGCGCTGATCAAGGCCATCCGCCAGGCCGTGGCCGAAGCCTGCCAGGAAGCGCCCAGCGTGGTGGTGTTGCTCAACCCCGGGGCCCTGCCGAAAACCTCCAGCGGCAAGTTGCAGCGCTCCGCCTGCCGCACCCGTCTGGCCGATGGCAGCCTGGATTACTACGCGCTGTTCCCGCAGGCTGGCAGCGCAACGGCTGACGCCGCAGACAGCGCCGGTGACGCGCTGCAAACCCTGATCGGGCGCATTTGGCAGGAGCAACTGCAATGCGCTTCAGTGGCCGCCGACGATCACTTCTTCCTCCTGGGGGGCAACTCGATTGCCGCTACCCAGGTGATCGCCCGCCTGCGTGAAGAGCTGGGGCTGGAACTGGGCTTGCGCCTGCTGTTCGAGGCTCCGACCCTGGGTGCCTTCAGCGCTGCCGTGGCGCGCCAGCAGCAGGACGGCGGCGTGGCCCAGGGCAGTATCAATGCCCTGTCGCGCCAGCAGCCGCTGCCGCAATCCCTGGCGCAGAACCGCCTGTGGATCACCTGGCAACTGGACCCGCAGAGCAGCGCCTACAACATTCCCGGCGGCCTGCGCTTGCGTGGCGAGCTGGATGAAGAGGCCCTGCGCGCCAGCTTCCAGCAACTGATCCAGCGCCACGAAGCGCTGCGCACGCGCTTCTTCGAGCGTGACGGCCAGGCCCTGCAACAGGTGGATGCCGCCGGCGAATTCAACCTGCAGGTGATCGATATCAGCGACCTGCCACCGGCCGAGCGTGAAGCCCGGGCGCGGCAGATCCGCGAAGACGAGGCCCGGACCCAGTTCGATCTGGAGAAGGGGCCGCTGTACTGGGCGACCCTGGTGCGCCTGGATGACGAAGAACACCAACTGCTGCTGACCCTGCACCACATCATCGCCGACGGCTGGTCGCTGAATGTGCTGATCGACGAGTTCTCGCGGCTCTATGCCGCCGCGGCCCAGGGCCAGAGCCTGGAGCTGGCGCCCCTGGCCCTGCAATACGCCGACTACGGCAGCTGGCAGCGCCAGTGGCTGGCCCAGGGCGAAGGCCAGCGCCAGCTGGACTACTGGAAACAGCAGTTGGCGGACGAAGCCCCGGTGTTGAACCTCGCCACCGACCACCCGCGCTCGGCCCAGGTCCGCCACAGCGCCGCGCGCCATGACCTGCGCCTGAGCGCGAGCCTCAGTGAAGCCGTGCGCCAGACCGCCCAGGCTCGGCAGGCCACGCCGTTCATGCTGTTGCTGGCGGCGTTCCAGACCCTGCTGCACCGCTACAGCGGGCAGAGCGATATCCGCATCGGTGTGCCCAACGCCAACCGCCCGCGCCTGGAGACCCAGGGCCTGCTGGGCTTTTTCATCAACACCCAGGTATTGCGCGGGCAGTTGGATTCGCGCCAGTCCTTCGCCGACCTGCTGCAGCAGACCCGCCGCACCGCCCTGGAGGCCCAGGCCCACCAGGACCTGCCTTTCGAACAATTGCTCGAAGCCTTCCCCGAAGCCCGTGAGCAGGGCCTGTTCCAGGTCATGTTCAACCACCAGCAGCGCGACCTCGGCGCCTTGCGCCGCCTGCCGGGGCTGCTGGCCGAAGAGCTGCCGTGGCACAGCCGCGAGGCCAAGTTCGACCTGCAACTGCACAGCGAAGAGGACCGCAACGGCCGCCTGAGCCTGGCCTTCGACTACGCCGACGAGCTGTTCGACGCGGCCAGCATCGAGCGTCTGGCCGGGCATTTCATCAGCCTGCTGGAGCATGCCTGCCTGCAACCGGACTGCGCCCTGGGCGACTTGCCGTTGCTCGGCAACGCCGAAGCGGCGCAACTGCAGCAATGGAGCGTGGCCCCCTGCGCGCCGGCCGAGCAGTGGCTGCCGGAGCGCCTGCACGAACAACTGCGCCAGAGCCCGGAACGCACCGCGCTGGTCTGGGACGGCGGGCAACTGGGCTTTGCCGAACTGCACGCCCAGGCCAACCGCCTGGCCCACTACCTGCGGGACAAGGGCGTCGGGCCGGACGTGTGCGTGGCCATCGCCGCCGAACGTTCGCCGCAACTGCTGATCGGCCTTCTGGCAATCATCAAGGCCGGTGGCGCCTACGTGCCCCTGGACCCGGACTACCCTGCCGAACGCCTGGCCTACATGCTCGAAGACAGCGGCGTGGGCCTGCTGCTGACCCAGACCCATCTGCTGGGCCGGATGCCCGAAGCCCCGGGTGTCAGCGCCATCGCCATGGACAGCCTCAAGCTCGACAGCTGGCCGAGCCACGCGCCGGGCCTGCACCTGCACGGCGAACACCTGGCCTACGTGATCTACACCTCCGGTTCCACCGGCCAGCCCAAGGGCGTCGGCAACACCCATCGCGCGCTGATGGAGCGCCTGCAATGGATGCAGGACAGCTACCAGTTGCAGGCCGACGATGTGCTGATGCAGAAGGCTCCCATCAGCTTCGACGTGTCGGTGTGGGAATGCTTCTGGCCACTGATTACCGGCTGCCGGCTGCTGATCGCCGCTCCCGGCGAGCACCGCGATCCCCATCGCATCGCCCAGCTGGTGCAGGAGTACGGCGTCACCACGCTGCACTTCGTGCCGCCGCTGTTGCAGTTGTTTGTCGATGAGCCGCTGAGCGCCGAATGCCACAGCCTGCGTCGGGTGTTCTCCGGTGGCGAAGCCCTGCCGGCCGAGCTGCGCAATCGCCTGTTGCAGCAGTTGCCCAATGCGCAACTGCACAACCGCTACGGCCCGACCGAAACCGCGATCAACGTCACCCATTGGCAGTGTTCAGTCGATGACGGCGAGCGTTCGCCCATTGGCCGGCCCCTGGGCAACGTGGTGTGCCGGGTGCTGGACGCGGACCTCAATCCGTTGCCGGCAGGAGTTCCGGGTGAGCTGTGCATCAGCGGCCAGGGCCTGGCCCGGGGTTACCTGGGACGCCCGGCGCTGACCGCCGAACGCTTTGTGGTCGACCCCCTGAGTGAGGAGGGCGCGCGCCTGTACCGCACCGGTGACCGCGTACGCTGGTGCGCCGACGGCGTGCTGGAATACCTCGGTCGCCTCGACCAGCAGGTCAAGCTGCGGGGCTTTCGGGTCGAGCCGCAGGAAATCGAAGCGCGGCTGCTGGCCCAGGACGGCGTGGCCCAGGCCGCGGTGCTGGTGCGCGACACCGTCGCCGGCCCGCAGTTGATCGGCTACTACACCGCCCAGGCCAGCGACGAAGATGAAACCGAGCAACGCGCTCGGCTGACAACCGCCCTGGCCGCCGAGCTGCCGGAGTACATGGTGCCGGCGCAACTGCTGCGTCTGGACGCCATGCCCCTGAGCCCCAGTGGCAAGCTCGATCGCCGGGCCCTGCCGGAGCCGCAATGGCAGGTGCGCGAGCACGTCGAACCGAGCACCGAACTGGAGCAGCAGATCGCGGCTATATGGCGCGAAGTGCTGGGCCAGCCACGCATCGGCCTCAAGGACGATTTCTTCGCCCTGGGCGGGCATTCGCTGCTGGCCACCCAGATCATTTCCCGCACCCGCCAGGCCTGCGACGTCGAGCTGCCACTGCGGGCGCTGTTCGAAGCCAGCGAGCTGGGGGACTTTGCCGAACAGGTGTTGCTGATCCAGGAGTCCGGCGCGCGCAACCAGCAGCCGGCGATTGCCCGGGTAGACCGCAGCCAGCCGGTGCCGCTGTCCTATTCCCAGCAGCGCATGTGGTTCCTCTGGCAGATGGAGCCCGACAGCCCGGCCTACAACGTCGGTGGCATGGCGCGGCTGTCTGGCGTGCTCGACGTGGGCCGCTTCGAGGCCGCGCTGCAAGCGCTGATCCTGCGTCACGAAACCCTGCGCACCACCTTCCCCAGCGTCAATGGCGTGGCCCATCAGCAGGTGCATGCCGACACCGGCCTGCGCATGGCCTGGAAGGACTTCTCGGCCCTGGCCCCGGATGCCCGGCAACAACGCCTGCAACAATTGGCGGACAGCGAAGCGCACCAGCCCTTCGACCTGGAGACCGGCCCCTTGCTGCGCGCCTGCCTGGTCAAGGCCGGCGAGCATGAGCACTACTTCGTCCTGACCCTGCACCACATCGTCACCGAAGGCTGGGCCATGGATATCTTCGCCCGCGAGCTGGGCGCGCTATACGAAGCCTTCCTCGACGACCGCGAATCGCCCCTGGAACCCTTGCCGGTGCAGTACCTGGACTACAGCGTGTGGCAGCGCCAGTGGCTGGAATCCGGCGAGCGCCAGCGCCAGCTGGACTACTGGACCGGGCAACTGGGCCGCGAACACCCGCTGCTGGAGCTGCCCAGCGACCGGCCACGGCCCGCGGTGCAAAGCCACCAGGGCGAGCTGTACCGCTTCGATTTGAGCGACGAGCTGGCGGCCCGGGTGCGCGCCTTCAATGCCGAGCACGGCCTGACCCTGTTCATGACCATGACCGCCGCGTTGTCGCTGCTGCTGTACCGCTACAGCGGCCAGAGCGACTTGCGCATCGGTGCGCCGGTGGCCAACCGTATCCGCCCGGAAAGCGAAGGGCTGATCGGCGCCTTCCTCAACACCCAGGTGCTGCGTTGCCAGCTCGACGGGCAGATGAGCGTCGGCCAGTTGCTGGAGCAGGTACGCCACACCGTGATCGAGGGCCAGTCGCACCAGGACCTGCCGTTCGATCATCTGGTGGAAGCCTTGCAACCGCCGCGCAGCACCGCCTACAACCCGCTGTTCCAGGTGATGTGCAACGTCCAGCGCTGGGAATTCCAGCAAAGCCGGCAACTGGCGGGCATGACCGTGGAATACCTGGTCAACGATGCCCGGGCCACCAAGTTCGACCTCAACCTGGAAGTCACCGACCTGGACCAGCGCCTGGGCTGCTGCCTGACCTACAGCACCGACCTGTTCGACGAGCCGCGCATTGCGCGCATGGCCGGCCACTGGCGCAATCTGCTGGAAGCCTTGCTCAGCGACCCGCAACGGCGCCTTTGCGAATTGCCACTGCTGCAGGCCGATGAACAGCAGCACCTGCTGGACAGTTTGAGCGTCGAGCCCGGCGAGCAACGCCTGGATCAGTGCATCCATCATCTGTTCAGCGAACAGGCCCTGGCCCGCAAGGACGCACCGGCCCTGACCTTCGCCGGGCAGACCCTGAGCTACAGCGAGCTGGACAGCCGCGCCAACCGCCTGGCCTGGATGCTTCGTGAGCGTGGCGTGGGCCCGCAAGTGCGGGTTGGCCTGGCCCTGGAGCGTTCCCTGGAAATGGTCGTCGGCCTGCTGGCGATCCTCAAGGCCGGTGGCGCCTACGTGCCCCTGGACCCGGAATACCCCCTGGACCGCCTGCACTACATGATCGAAGACAGCGGCATCGGCCTGCTCCTCAGCGATGCGCGGATGTTCGCCGCCCTGGGCGAGCTGCCGGCCGGAGTCGGCCGCTGGTGCCTGGAAGAGGACGGTGCGCTGCTGGCCGACTACCCGGCCAGCGAGTTGCCCTTCATCAGCCTGCCCCAGCATCAGGCGTACCTGATCTACACCTCCGGTTCCACCGGCCAGCCCAAGGGCGTGGTGGTGTCCCACGGGGAAATCGCCATGCACTGCCAGGCGGTGATCCGCCGCTTCGGCATGCGCCCGGACGACTGCGAGCTGCACTTCTATTCCATCAACTTCGACGCCGCCACCGAGCGCTTGCTGGTGCCGCTGCTCAGCGGCGCCCAGGTGGTACTGCGGGCCCAGGGCCAGTGGGACGCCGAAGAGATCTGCCAACTAATCCGTCAGCACCGCATCAGCATCCTCGGTTTCACCCCCAGCTACGGCAGCCAGTTGGCCCAGCATCTGGCGACCCAGCAGCAGACCCTGCCGGTGCGCATGTGCATCACCGGCGGCGAGGCCCTGACCGGCGAACACCTGCAGCGCATCCGTGCGGCCTTCCAGCCGAACCTGTTCTTCAACGCCTACGGCCCCACCGAAACCGTGGTCATGCCCCTGGCCAGCCTGGCGCCGCAGCAGTTGGCCGAAGGCGTGGCCAGCGTTCCCATCGGCAGCATCGTCGGGGCCCGGGTGGCTTACATTCTCGATGCCGATCTGGCGCTGGTGCCCCAAGGGGCGACCGGTGAGCTGTATGTCGGCGGCGCCGGTCTGGCCCAGGGTTATCACCGTCGTCCGGGGATGAGTGCCGAGCGTTTTGTCGCCGATCCGTTCGCCACCGATGGCGGGCGCCTGTATCGCACCGGGGACCTGGTGCGCCAGTGCGCCGACGGCCAGGTGGAATACATCGGCCGGGTGGACCATCAGGTGAAGATTCGCGGTTTCCGCATCGAGCTGGGGGAAATCGAAACCCGCCTGCTGGATCATCCGGCCGTGCGTGAAGCGGTGGTGCTGGCCTTGGATACCCCGGCCGGCAAGCAGCTGGCCGGCTATTTGGTCAGCGAAGTGGCCGAGCACAACGAGGTGCAGCAGGCCAACCTGCGGGAAGCCCTCAAGCAGCAGCTGAAAACCCAGCTGCCGGACTACATGGTGCCGACCCACCTGATCCTGCTCGGCAGCATGCCGTTGACCGCCAACGGCAAGCTCGACCGCCGGGCCCTGCCATTGCCGGACCCGGAGCTCAACCGCCAGCAGTACGTGGCGCCGAGCAACGAGCTGGAACAGACCCTGGCCAGGGTCTGGGGCGAAGTGCTGAACGTGCAGCAAGTGGGCCTCAACGACAACTTCTTCGAACTGGGGGGCGACTCGATCCTGTCGATCCAGGTGGTCAGCCGCGCCCGCCAGTTGGGGATTCACTTCACCCCGCGGGACCTGTTCCAGCACCAGACGGTGCAAACCCTGGCGCGGGTTGCCAGCCACACTCAGCGCGTCAGCGCCGAGCAGGGCCAGCTCAGTGGCGAAGCGCCGCTGACGCCGATCCAGCACTGGTTCTTCGACAGCCGCATTCCCCAGCCGCAGCACTGGAACCAGGCCTTGTTGCTGGAACCGCTGGGCACCCTGGATGCGTCGTTGCTGGAGCAAGCCCTGCTGGCGGTGCTGGAGCAACACGACGCCCTGCGCCTGCGTTTCTCTCAGGCAGGCGGGCAGGCAGGCGGGCAGTGGCGCGCCGAGTACCTGCCGCTGTCCGACGCACCCTTGCTGTGGCAGGTGCGGGTGCCGTCCATGGCCACCTGCGAGGCGCTGTTCGCCGATGCCCAGCGCAGCCTCGACCTGGAACACGGGCCGCTGCTGCGGGCGGTGCTGGTGGACGGCCCTGAAGGCGAGCAACGCCTGTTGCTGGCCATCCACCACCTGGTGGTGGACGGTGTGTCCTGGCGCGTGCTGCTGGAAGATTTGCAAAACGCCTATCGTCAGTTGCAAGCCGGAAAGGCCCTGAACCTGCCGGCCAAGACCAGTGCCCTGCGGGACTGGTCGAGCCGCCTGCAAGCCTATGCCGGCAGCGAGTCCCTGCGTGAAGAGCTGAGCTGGTGGCAGCAGCAACTGGCCGGCCCGGCCGCGCAACTGCCGGGGCTCAAGGCCACTGGCAGCCAGCAGCATCAACAGGCTCAAAGCCACAGCGTGACCCTGGATGCCGAGCGCACCCGGCAACTGCTGCAACAGGCGCCGGCGGCCTACCGTACCCAGGTCAACGACCTGCTGCTGACCGCCCTGGCCCGGGTGCTGTGCCGCTGGAGCGGGCAGCCTTCGGCCCTGGTGCAACTGGAAGGCCACGGCCGCGAGGCGCTGTTCGACGAGATCGACCTGACCCGCACCGTCGGCTGGTTCACCAGCGCCTATCCACTGCGCCTGACCCCGTTGCAGGTGGAAGAAGCGGCCGGGCAGGGCGCCTCGATCAAGGCCATCAAGGAACAACTGCGGGCCGTGCCGCACAAGGGCCTGGGTTATGGCGTGCTGCGCTACCTGGCGGATGAAAGCTGCCGCGAGGCCCTGGCGGCGCTGCCGCTGGCGCCGGTGACCTTCAACTACCTGGGGCAGTTCGACCAGAGCTTCGGCGCCGACGCCTTGCTGCGCCCGCTGGATGAATCCGTGGGCCCGGCCCATGCACCGGAAGCACCGTTGCCCAACGAACTGAGCATCGACAGCCAGGTGTATGGCGGCGAGCTGGTGCTGCGCTGGACCTACAGCAGCGAACGTTTCGACGCCGAGCTGATCGGCGAGCTGGCGGACGCCTACCTGGGCGAGCTGCACAGCCTGATCGCCCATTGCCTGAAGGACGATGCCGGTGGCCTGACGCCGTCGGACTTCCCCCTGGCGCGCCTGACCCAGGCCCAGCTAGATGGCCTGCCGGTACCGGCGGCGCAGATCGAAGACGTCTACCCGCTGACCCCGATGCAGGAGGGCATGCTGTTGCACACCCTGTTGGAGCCGGGCACCGGCCTGTATTACATGCAGGACCGCTACCGCATCAACAGCGAACTGGACCCGGAGCGTTTCGCCCAGGCCTGGCAGGCGGTGGTGGCGCGCCACGAAGCCTTGCGCGCGTCTTTTTGCTGGAACGTCGGCGAAGACATGCTGCAGGTTATCCACAAGCCGGGCCGCACCCCGATCGAGTTTCTCGACTGGAGCGCGGTGCCCGAGGCCGAGCAGGAAGCCAAGCTGCAAGCCCTGCACAAACAGGAGCGTGAGGCCGGCTTCGATCTGCTCAACCAGGCGCCGTTCCACCTGCGGCTGATCCGCGTTGGTGCGGCCCGTTACTGGTTCATGATGAGCAACCACCACATCCTCATCGATGCCTGGTGCCGCTCGCTGCTGATGAACGACTTCTTCGAGATCTACACCGCCCTCGGTGAAGGTCGCGAGGCGCAACTGGCGGTGCCACCGCGTTACCGCGACTACATCGGCTGGCTGCAACACCAGAGCCTGTCCGAGGCGCGGCAGTGGTGGCGGCAGAACCTTGAGGGCTTTGAACGCACCACGCCGATCCCCAGCGACCGGCCGTTCCTGCGCGAACACGCCGGCGACAGCGGCGGCATGACAGTCGGCGACTGCTACACCCGCCTGGATGCCCGGGACGGCGCGCAACTGCGGGAACTGGCGCAACAGCACCAGCTCACCGTCAACACCTTCGCCCAGGCGGCCTGGGCCCTGGTGCTGCGGCGCATGAGCGGCGATCGCGACGTATTGTTCGGGGTCACCGTGGCCGGGCGCCCGGTGGAAATGCCGGAGATGCAACGCACCGTCGGCCTGTTCATCAACAGCATCGCCCTGCGGGTCAAGCTGCCCCAGGACGGTGAGCGCTGCAGCGTGCGCCAGTGGCTCAGCGCCTTGCTCGACAGCAACATGCAGCTGCGCGAATACGAGTACCTGCCGCTGGTGGCGATCCAGGAAACCAGCGAACTGCCCAAGGGCCAGCCGCTGTTCGACAGCCTGTTCGTGTTCGAGAACGCGCCGGTGGAAGTCTCGGTGCTGGACCGCGCCCAGAGCCTGAACGCCAGTTCGGATTCCGGCCGTACCCACACCAACTTCCCGATCACCGCGGTGTGCTACCCGGGGGATGACCTGGGCCTGCACCTGTCCTACGACCAGCGCTACTTCGAGCAGGCGACCATCGAGCGCATGCTCGGCGAGTTCAAGCGCCTGCTGCTGGCGCTGATGCAGGGCTTTCATGGCGACATGGCCGAACTGCCGCTGCTGGGTGAAGAGGAGCAGGACTTCCTGCTGGCCGGCTGCAACCAGAGCGAGCATGAGTACCCGCTGGAGCGCAGCTACGTGGAACTGTTCGAGGCCCAGGTGGCGGCTCATCCGCAACGCATTGCCGCCAGCTGCCTGGACCAGCGTTACAGCTATGCCGAGTTGAACCGCTGCAGCAACCGCTTGGGTCATGCCTTGATCGCCAACGGCGTGGGCTTTGATCAGCCGGTGGCCCTGCTGGCCGAGCGCGGCCTGGAACTCTTGGGCATGATCATCGGCAGCTTCAAGGCCGGGGCCGGCTACCTGCCCCTGGACCCGGGCCTGCCGGGCCAGCGCCTGGGCCGTATCATCGAGCTCAGCCGCACGCCGATCCTGGTCTGCACCGCGGCCTGCCGCGAACAGGCCCAGGCCCTGCTGGACGAGTTCGGCTGTGCCGGGCGTCCGCGGCTGCTGGTCTGGGAAGAGCTGCAAGCCGCCGGGCATGCCGAGAGCAACCCGGGCCGCTACAGCGCGCCGGACAACCTGGCCTATGTGATCTACACCTCCGGTTCCACCGGCCTGCCCAAGGGCGTGATGGTGGAGCAGCGCGGCATGCTCAACAACCAGCTGAGCAAGGTGCCGTACCTGCACTTAAGCGAAGCCGACGTGATCGCCCAGACCGCGTCCCAGAGCTTCGACATTTCGGTCTGGCAGTTCCTTGCCGCACCGCTGTTCGGTGCCCGGGTCGACATCGTGCCCAACACCATCGCCCACGATCCCCAGGGCCTGTTGGCTCACGTCCAGGAGCAGGGCATCACGGTGCTGGAGAGCGTGCCGTCGCTGATCCAGGGCATGCTCGCCCAGGACGCCATCGCCCTGGATGGCCTGCGCTGGATGCTGCCCACCGGCGAGGCCATGCCGCCCGAGCTGGCGCACCAGTGGCTGCTGCGTTATCCACAGATCGGCCTGGTCAACGCCTACGGCCCGGCGGAGTGCTCCGATGACGTGGCCTTCTTCCGTGTCGATATGGCCTCGACCCGGGGCGCCTACCTGCCCATCGGTACGCCCACCGACAACAACCGGCTGTACCTGATGGACGAAGCCCTGGAGTTGGTGCCCCTGGGCGCCGTCGGCGAGTTGTGCGTGGCCGGCACCGGTGTTGGCCGTGGCTACGTCAGCGACCCGTTGCGTACCGCGCTGGCCTTCGTGCCCCATCCGTTCGGTGCAGCGGGCGAACGCCTGTACCGCACCGGCGACCTGGCACGCCGGCGCAGCGACGGCGTACTGGAATACGTCGGCCGGATCGACCATCAGGTGAAGATCCGCGGCTATCGCATCGAGCTGGGCGAGATCGAAGCGCGCCTGCATGAACAGCCGGAATTGCGCGATGCCGCCGTGGGGGTGCAGGAAGGGGTCAACGGCAAGCATCTGGTGGGGTATCTGGTCGCCGGTGACTCAAGCCTGAGCCCGAGCGAACGCCTGGAGCGGATCAAACCGCGGCTGCGTGCCGAACTGCCGGAATACATGGTGCCGCTGCACTGGCTGTGGCTGGAGCGCCTGCCGCTCAACGCCAACGGCAAGCTCGATCGCAAGGCCCTGCCGGCCCTGGAGATCGGCCAGCTGCAGAGCCAGGACTATCAAGCGCCGGGCAATGAACTGGAGCAAACCCTGGCCGATATCTGGGCCGAGGTGCTCAAGGTCGAACGGGTGGGCGTGCGCGACAACTTCTTCGAGTTGGGCGGGCATTCCCTGCTGGCGACCCAGATCGCCTCACGGGTGCAGAAAACCCTGCAACGCAACGTGCCGCTGCGGGCCATGTTCGAATGCAGCACGGTGCAGGAGCTGGCCGCCTACATCGATGGCCTGGGGGCCAATGAAATCAGCGAGGAGAAAGTGGATCGGCTGAGCGACCTGATGGCCGAGCTGGAGGGGCTGTGATCGACGGATGAGCGGTGGGGCGTTGTTCGCGCAGCAGGAGGACCGACATTTGGCGTAGGAGCCGGCTTGCCGGCGAAGAGGCCCGCAAGCCTTGCATCGTCCTGGCCGACGCCTTCGCTGGCAAGCCAGCTCCTACGGGCGAAGAGGCCCGCAGGTCCTCTGCTATGATCGCGCCCGGCCCAGGTCCAAGCACCTGCGCCGGGCGTTTTCATTCAAGGACCGGAACCATGGCAGAACAGCTTTACTGGCGCGACATCGAAGATTCCCTGGGCAACTGGAGCGGCCTCGGTGTCGAGGTCGAACCGGGCCCCACGAACAGACCGCCGTTGTACTTGCGCACCGGCGCCAATGCCCGGATCAAGCTGATGCACCACGACATGCCGTTGTTCTGGGCCACCCTGGCCCGGGACCACGGCGGCGTCTGGCTGGTGCGCAACCCGCTGGCGGACGGCGCCGAATGCCGGCTGCTGGCACCCATCGACTCACCCACCGTGGAGCAGCACGCCGCCCTGGCGCCCGAGCTGCGGATCAAGGCCTGGAGCCGCTATTTCGTCAGCCGTCTCAGTGAAAGCGCCCGGCACTTCCTCACCCCCGGTTTCTGGCTGGCCCAGGGCCTGCTGCCGGAGCCCTCCAGCACCGCGAGCGGCCTGGACCACTGGCGCTTCACCTCGGTGATCGACCCTTTGACCCATGTGCCCAACTGGCACCTGTACGGCGAGGATTTTCTCGACAACCTGCAACCCCAGACCCTGGAGTGGATCGACTGGTGGCATGGCGGCGGCAAGCTCATCGGCCTGCACCGTGTCGACCCTGAGGCCGGGCGCCTGAAGTGGTGGCGCAAGAAGGCCCGCGAAGGCAGCCTGGCGCCGATCCTGCTGTGGTACGTCGGCGGGTTGGCGTCCTACGTGGTGATCGACGGCCATTACCGTTTGCAGGCGGCCATCGCGGAAAACCTCGCGCCATCATTCATCGTCCTCAGCGCCACCCGCGAGCGCGGCTTCGCACCGAGCCTGGAGCATCAGCAACGGATCATGGATTCACTGCGCAAGCGCGGCGACGCGGTGCCGCGCAATCCGGCCCTGAGCACCGAGAACCTCAACCGGGTGCTGATCCAGGCCTTCGATGACCGGCCGCAGTACCGCAGCGCTACCCCGGCCTGGGCCGGCAATGAGCCGGAGTCGCAGTGGTGCGACGAGGTGCGTCAGTGCCTGGGCGGGCAAGGGTTGGCAGACGAAGTAGACGCGGTCATTGGCCGCCATGGGTAAGGCGCTGGCCGCCTTCGCTGGCAAGCCAGCTCCTACAGGCGAATGCGCCCTCCAGCCCTCTGCTATAGTCGCGCCTGCCCGCCGCAGGGCCGGTCATTGATCAAGGATTAGGGACAATCGTGGAACAGATTTTCTGGCGTGATATCGAGGATTTGGCCGGCCACTGGAACGGCCTCGGCGTGGACGTCAAACGCCCGGCCAGTGGCAAGCCCAACCTGTGCCTGCTCAGTGGCAACAACAGCCGTATGCAGTTGGTGCTCGGCGACCAGACCCTGCTCTGGGGCACCATGTCCCGCTGCCTGTATGGCGTATGGCTGGTGCGCAATCACCTGCCGGAGCAACTGCCGCAAACCCTGGTGGGCCCCATCGACTCGCCTCAGGTGGAACAACAGGCGCGCCTCGACCCGGCGCTGCGCCTCAAGGCCTGGAGCCGCTTCTTCGTCGAGCAACTGATGCAGCACCAGCCGGACTTCTTTTACCCCGGCTACTGGCTGGTGCGGGCCCTGCGCCCGGCATCGCAGAAACCGATGCGGCCGCTGCTCAGCGGCACCGAAGCCTGGTACTTCAAGGGCGGTGAAGATGCCCTGAGCCATATGCCGCAGTGGGCGATCTATGGTCGCAACATCCTCGACAACCAACAGGCCGGTACGGCGCGCTGGGTCGGGTTGGGGGAGTACGGTGGCGCAGTAGTCGGCCTGCATGCCGTGGACCCGCATTCCGGGCGCTTGAAGTGGTGGCGCAAAAAAGCCCGCGAAGGCAGCTTGCCGCCGATCCTGCTGTGGTATGTCACCGGTCTGAGCTGCTATCTGATTCTCGATGGCCATTACCGCCTGCAGGCGGCCATCGATGAAAACCTGCCGCCGGAGTTTCTGGTGCTCAGCTCGCCGCGGCTCTACCGCTATCGCCCCAACCCGCAAGAGCAGCAGAAGGTGCTGGGGGCGCTGCAAGTGCAAATCCAGCGCAAAAAACTGGACACCGGGCGCTTCAACCAGTTGCTGATCAGCACCTTCGACGACCGGCCGTATCACGGCTTCGGCAGCCAGTCCTGGGCGGGGATTGCCTCGGAGCAGGCGTGGATCGACCAGGTCAGCGGCATCCTCAAGGAACGCGGTGACCTGAGCGACCTGGAGGAAATCCTCGAACGCGAAGCGCCGGAAGAGTACCGCTGATCGCCACCCCCGGATTTGCCGCGGCGCTGGGGGATTTGCAACGACGAACGTTGATTTTCATGACCGGCAAACTGGATAATGATAACAATTACCATTAGCGTGCCGGTCTCGATGCACAGTCCCGTAGACACCAAAGCCATAGTTGCCAACCTCTATAGCGAGAATTACCGCTGGTTGCGTGCCTGGCTGTATCGCCGATTGCAGTGCCCGCAGGATGCCGCGGATCTGACTCAGGACACCTTCGTGCGCACGCTGACCGCCGGCCAACTGGCCGATCTCAACGAACCGCGGGCCTTTCTCGCCACGGTGGCCAGGCGCTTGTTGAGCAACCTGTTCCGGCGCCGTGCCTTGGAGCAGCAGTACCTGCTGGAACTGGCGCGGATGCCGCAGGCCTTCAGCCCCTCCGAAGAGGAGCTGGCGCTGGTGCGCGAAGCGCTGGAACTGATCGACCGGCTGCTCGAAGGTCTACCGCAACGGGTGCGCCATGCTTTTATCCTGCATCGCCTTGAAGGCCTGGCGCAGCCGCAGATCGCCGAGCGCCTGGGAGTTTCTCTGGCGACCGTCGAGCGCGACCTGCGGCGAGCCTTCCTGCATTGCCTCAGCGAGCGCGCCGCATGAGCCGTACCGCCAGCGACCAGGCCAATCGCGCCGCCGTGGACTGGTTGCTGAAGCTGGAATCCAGCAGCCAGGGAGATGCCGTGCAGCAAGCCTTTGCCCACTGGCTGGCGCAGAGCGGCGAACACGCCGCTGCCTGGCAGCGGGTCAACGCCGTGCTCAGCCAGCCCTTGCAGCAACTGCAGAGCAGCGAGCAACTGCAGGCGGCCAGCCGGGCCTTGCGATCGCTGCCTTCGCCAGCGCGGCGCAAAGTGCTGGGCGGCGGGCTGGCGTTGCTGGTGCTGGGAGGCGGTGCTGCCGGGCTGGTTAACCGCGTGTTGCCCTTGGGTCAGGTGCTGGCCGACCTGGATACTGCCACCGGCCAGCGTCAGTCCATGATCCTGGCCGATGGCAGTCGGCTCCACCTGAACGCCCGCAGCGCCGTGGATATCCGCTTCGATGCCGGGCAGCGGCGCATCGTCCTGCGTGAAGGCACGGTGCAGGTCGACGTCGCCGCCGACCCGGCGCGGCCGTTTATCGTCGAAAGCCGCGAGGGGCGGGTGCAGGCCCTGGGCACCCGTTTCATGGTCAGCCGCAACGATCTCGGCAGTCTGGTTTCCGTGCAGCAACACAGCGTGCTGCTGACCACCGCCCAGGGGCGCCAGCAGCGGGTCGAGGCCGGTGAAGCCTTTGCTTTCGGCGCTCAAGGCATCGAGCGTCAGGCACCGTCGTTGCGTACCCGGGTGGACTGGCTCGACGGCCGCATCGATGTGCGCAACGAGCCCCTGGGCGAATTGATCGAGCTGCTGCGGCCCTACCGCAGCGGCCTGTTGCGCATCAGCCCGGAAGCGGCGCGGGTCCGGGTCTATGGGGTGTTCCCCTTGGATGACAGCGATCAGGTGCTGCGCTCCCTCGGCGAAACCCTGCCGATCCAGGTGACTCGCTATGGCTTCTGGCTGACCCGTATCGAGCTGCGCTGATTGTTAAAAAAGCCAGGAACAGTGAGGGGGTTCGGTTTTTCCCGTGTCCTGGTTATGGAAAGCCAACCTAATAACGAGCCCTTTCCATGTCCCAGATTATTTTCCGTCCCAGCTTGCTGGCGATGGCTGTCGTTCTGAGTTACGCCGCTCTGCCCACTGTCGCCCATGCCGCGACCGACCCGCAGCAGGCTCAGGCCACCCGAGCGTTCGATCTGCCCGCCGGTGACCTGGGTGAGACCTTGAGCCGCATCGCCCGGGACAGCGGCCGGGTGCTGTCGGTGGCCCCGCAGTTGCTCAGCGGCAAGCGCGCCAGTCGGGTCAGTGGCCAACTGACTCCCGAGCAGGCTGTGCAGCAGGCCCTGGTGGGCAGCGGCCTGGGCCTGACCACCACCCCCAGTGGCACCTGGAGCCTGTACCTGTTGCCCACGGGGTCGGCGTTGCAACTGCAGCCGACCCATATTCAGGGCCAGGATCAGGAGCAGGCCTGGGGGCCAGTGGATGGCTACGTGGCTACTCGCAGCGCCACCGCGACCAAGACCGATACGCCGATCCTGGAAATTCCTCAGACCATCAACGTGGTCACTGCCGATCAGGTGCAGACCCAGGGCGCGCGCAACCTGACCCAGGTCCTGCGCTACACGCCGGGACTGAGCGTCAACGGCTACACCGACCGCAATACCATTGCCGACGAGATCACCAGCCGCGGTTTCGCCCCGACCCCGCTGTACCTGGACGGCGCCTACCTGCCCTATGCCGGCAGCCTGGGCGGGGCGCCGCAAATCGATCCCTACACCCTGGAGCGCGTCGAGGTACTCAAGGGGCCGTCGTCGGTGCTCTATGGACAGAACCAGCCCGGTGGCCTGGTCAATCTAGTGTCCAAACGCCCCAGCAGTACGCCGCAACATCAGGTCAAGTTCGGCCTGGGCAGCTACAACCGGGTCTATGGCGCCCTGGACAGCAGCGGCCCACTGGATGATCAGGGAGAGTTCTCCTATCGCCTGATCGGCGTGGCGAAAAAGGGCAACGAACAGGTGGCTCACACCAACAGCCAGCGCACCCTGCTGGCGCCGAGCCTGACCTGGAGCCCAAGCGACGCCACGCGCCTGACGCTGTTTGCGCAGATCCAGCGCGACGACGGGCTGGCCGACTACCAGGCGTTGCCGAAAATCGGCACCCTCGAACGCGGCCCCGATGGGCGCAAGATCGACCGCGATTTCTTCAATGGCGATTCGCGCTACAACGACTACAAGCGCGACCAGTACATCCTTGGCTACGAGTTGAGCCAGGCCCTCAACGACGACCTGAAATTCCGTTCCACCGCGCGCTACATCGACGTGCGCGACCGCTACAAGGGCTTTTACCTGCGTGGCTTCGTCACCGATGCTGGCGGTGTGACCGACTACACTCGAGCTACCCGCACCAAGCTCGACTGGCAGCAGCACAACACAGCCTACACCCTGGACAACAACCTGGAGTACCGCTTCAACACCGGTGCCCTGGAGCACACCACCCTGGCGGGCGTGGACTATCGCCATTTCAATCGCAAGTACACCGGCTACAACGCCTACGGGGTCTTGCCGGTAGACCTGTACGGCAAGAACAACTACGACACCAGCAGCGTCACCCCCGAACTGACCACGCGCTGGGACAACACCGTCAGCCAGACCGGCGTCTACGTCCAGGACCAGATCAAGCTTGACCAATGGATACTGACCCTCGGCGGCCGCCAGGACTGGGCCGAAGTGGAAAACAAGGACCTGCTGGCCCGCAGCATCGTTGAACAGCGGGACCACAAGTTCACCGGTCGGGTGGGCCTGACCTACGTGACCGATTTCGGTCTGGCGCCCTATGTCAGCTACTCCCAGTCCTTCCTGCCGACCGTGGGCACCAGCGCCCCGGAGCGCGGTGCCAAGGCCTTCAAGCCGACCGAGGGCGAGCAGTATGAAGTGGGGGTGAAGTACCAGCCCGTGGACAAGACGCTGATGACCGCGTCGGTGTTTCAGGTGAAGCAGAAGAACGCCCTGACCAACGACATCGACTACCCCGAATACAACGCGCAGCAGGGCGAGATTCGTTCCCGGGGCATCGAGCTGGAAATCAAGTCCAGCCTGGACAACATCGATGTGATGGCTGCCGCCACCTACATCGATTCCTTCTATACCAAGGCCAATGACTCCACCAAGGGCAACCGTAATGAAGCCCAAGCGCCGGTCTCGGCCAGTGCCTGGGTCGACTACCACTTCACCCAGGCGGCGCTCAGCGGCCTGACCTTTGGCGTGGGCGCGCGCTACACCGGCAGGAAGCCGGGGGACTCGGGCAGCACCTTCAGCACACCAGCCTATGTGGTGTACGACACCACCGTCAGCTATGACCTGGGCAAGCTCGACCCGAGCCTGCGCGGGCTGAAAAGCAGCCTCAACGTGCAGAACCTGTTTGACCGGGAATACGTCTCCGACTGCAACTACAACTTCGGCTGCTACTACGGCCAGGAGCGGGTGGCTTCGGTGGAAATGAGCTACGACTGGTAACGCAGGGCCAGGGGAGCAGATGGCCGTGAAGGCGCCTGCTGCCCTGGAACGTAGTGGCTCCGAATGTCGAGGAACAACGTCTGATAGTCAGGCGGTTCGCTTTCTTTTGTAAGGCAAATCCGAGAAACTGCGGGCCGCTTGAATGCGCCTGGTGGGCGGGCTAGGGTTCCGGAGCCATCGCTCAATCGATGGCTCGGATGTGCAAGTCCGGTCATGTCGGCGCATCGTTGTCAAAAGCAGTTCGGGGTTTTTTGCCCGTTGTTTCTGCGTTATGGCAGCCGTGCGTGGGAGACTTTCGAGTCTGCCGGGTTCCGATATGCCCGGTCTTGCACACCTGCGTACGGCTGCCACCCTATTCGTGTGCAAGCGAACGGTGACGGCTCCTTTGAGTTCATATCGGAGTTACACCATGAAAAAGCTCGTCCCCGATCCCCCCTCGTCCTATCGCGATCCCGCCCTCAAGGCCGCCAACACCACCCTGCGCGTGGCCCTGGCCCGGCAACCGCTGGACCCCGCGCTGTTCCAGCTCACGACCCTAGCCAAACCCGTTTCCCCCGACTCGCTGTTCAGCGTGCGCGAAGGCGTCAGCGCCGAAGAAGCCCTGGTGCATGTGGCGCTGCTGCTCAAATGTGCCGAGGAGGTGTGCGATGAAATCACCCAGCAGGGCAGCGGCCTGAAGCGCGGGCTGATCTGGTCCATGGTGCATTCCGTGGAAATGGCCAGGGCCGTGGTCGAAGCCTTGCTCGACGGTCAGCGCGGGCCTTGAATCCGGGCATCTCCTGATACGTTTTGTCGGACGGGTCCGATTGACTGGGCTTTTTTCACGGCACAGTCTGTCGGACCTTTTTCGTCATTTCCTGCAGGAGCTAGCCCATGCCTTTCGCAACCATCGATGGACAACCGCTGCACTACCTCGACCAGGGCCAGGGGCCGGTGGTGTTCCTGGCCGGCAGTTATTTGTGGGACACCGGCATGTGGGCGCCGCAGATCGAGGCGCTGTCGGCGCAGTATCGGGTGATCGCCGTGGACCTGTGGGGCCATGGCCAGTCCGGGGCGCTGCCTGAGGGCACGGCGTCGCTGGATGATGTGGCGCGGCAGATGCTGGCCTTGCTCGACCATTTGCAGATCGAGCGAGTAACCCTGGTGGGCTTGTCGGTGGGGGGCATGTGGGGCGCGCGCCTGGCCCTGGCGGCGCCGCAGCGTATCGACGGGTTGGTGCTGATGGACACTTACCTGGGCGCCGAGCCTGAGCCGACCCGGCAGTATTACTTTTCCCTGTTCCAGCAGATCGAGGACAGCGGCCTGATCGCCGAGCCGCTGCTGGATATCGTGGTGCCGATCTTCTTCCGTCCGGGGATCGATCGGCAGTCGGCGCTGTTCCAGGATTTTCGTGCCAGCCTCGCGGCACTGCCGGCCGAGCGCCTGCGCCAGAGCGTGATTCCCATGGGGCGCATCACTTTCAGCCGGGCGGATGTGCTGGATCAGCTGCAGCACCTGGATGGGCCGAACACCTTGTTGCTGTGTGGTGATCAGGACAAGCCGCGACCACCTGCGGAAACCCTCGAGATGGCCGAACGCATTGGCTGCCCTTACCAGTGGGTTCCTGACGCGGGGCATATTTCCAGCCGGGAAAACCCGGAGTTCGTGACCCGGGCCTTGTTGGCGTTTTTACAGCGCAACGGCTGAAGCCTGACTCTCTTGCCGTAGGAGCTGGCTTGCCAACGAAGAGGCCTGCAAGCCAGGTGCCCGCCTGACGGGCGCTTTCGCCGGCAAGCCGGCTCCTACGGTGAAGGGGCGGGTTATTTGGGGCCGAGGATCTGCGTCAGCTTGCCCGGGGCCGGGGCGCCTTGCTGCTGTTGCAACTCGCCCTTGTCGTCGAGGTAGAAGATCGCCGGGGTCGCCGACAGCTCCAGCTCTTCCATCAGTTTCATGTTGGCGTCGAGCTTGGCCTGCACCGCTGCGGGAATGCTGGCCAGGGGTTTCAGGGCGCTGCCCTTGCCGGCCTTTTCGTGATCCTGCAGGGCCTGCTGCGGGTCCTTGGCGGCTAGCAGGGCGGCGGATTTGCCCGGGCTGTCTTCGCGGATGATGCCCACCATGATATGCCGCAACTGCACTTTGCCGGCCTTGACCCAGGGCCGCGCCTGTTCCCAGAACATGTTGCAGTAGGGGCAGTTGGGGTCGCTGAACAGGTAGACGATGCGTGGTGCATCGGCCTTGCCGTCGGCGATCCAGTTGCTCTTTTCCAGGTTGCCCCAGACTTCCTTGGCCATGGGCGCGTAGACCAGTTTCTGCAACGGCTCGGCGCTCAGGTCCTTGCCGTCTGCATCGTAGAGGTTGCCCAGCAGCACGTGCTTGCCGTCAGGGGTGAGGTACAGGGTCATGCCGCGGTTCTGGTACTGCGCGGCGTAGCCCTTGAGGCCGTCCGGGGCGTCGAAGCTGCCGATGATCTTGGCACCTTTTTCTTCGATCTTGCGGATGGGCGCAGGCAGTTCCTCGGCCTGTAGCAGCGGGGCGTTGAGCAACGCCGCGCCCAAAGACAGGCTTAGCAAGTGGCGGATGAAGGGCATGGCAGTTTCCTTGAAGGGGCGACCGAGGTCGGGTGGGCGCCGTCGAAGTTTTCCAGGGCCCGGGCCAGGCTGGCTTCCGAGAGTTCCCCCAGGTGGCTGCCCAGCAGGCGGCCATCGGCGCTATAGAACAGCGTAGTCGGCAGGGCCATGGAGCCCACGGCCTTGCCCAGGCGGCCACTGCCGTCGAACAGCACGTTGTTCAGGTTCAGGTCCTGGGTGGCCAGGAAGGTGCTGACGCTTTGCATGCTTTCGGCCTGGTTGACGAACAGGAAGGTCAGGTCCGGGCGTTGCTGCTGGGCTCTTTCCAGCACTGGCATCTCCCGCCGGCACGGTGGGCACCAGGTGGCCCAGAGGTTGATCACCAGCGGGCCACCCTGGTAGTCGGTGAGTTGCACGGTTTCGCCGGCGGCGTTGCGCAGGGCCACTTCCGGCAGGCGCGTGCCCTGGTCGTAGAGGGTCAGGGCCAGGGTCGCCAGCAGCCAGAAGGCCAGGCCGCTGGCCACCCCGGCACCCAATGGGCGGCGCAGCGCCGGGCGTTTCCAGCCCCAGGCCAGGGCCGCCAGGAGCATGACGATCACCCCCGGCCAGGCCAGGAAGCCGCCGTCGCGCAGGTCGATGATCATCCACAGGTCGTGCTGGTAGTGCTTCCAGTAAGCGAGCACGAAACTGACCCGGGCGGCGAGCATGCCCAAAAGGAACAGGCTGAACAGCACGGATTCGGGGTTGTCACCGCCGCGCTTGGCCACGCGCCAGCCCACCAGGGTGGCCAGGGCCAGGGCACTGATCAGCAGCAGGTGGTTGAGGGCGATGGCAAAGGTGCCGATGGTAAAGGTCAGCATCAACGGGCTTCCCGGGTCTGGGTCCAGCGTTGCAGGAAGGCGTTGGCATCCACTTCGCCGGTGATGCGCTGGCTGCGGCGTTCACTGCCGTCCGGGCCGATCCACAGCATGCTCGGTGGCCCCGGCACCTTGTAGCGGCTCAGGAGTTCGCGGCCGTCGGCGTTGTCCAGGGTCACGTCCAGGCGCAGCAGGCGCACATCCTTCAGGGCCTCCAGCACCTGAGGCTGGCCGAACACGGTTTTCTCCATGATCTTGCAGGACACGCACCAGTCGGCGTAGTAGTCCAGCAGCACCCACTGGCCCTGGGCCCGGGCGCTGTCCAGGGCGCCTTGCAGCTCGGCGGGGGACTTCACCGTGGTGAAGGCATCATGGGCCGTGACGCTATTGGCCACAGGGCCACCGCTGTAGACCTTAAGCGGCCGCCACAGGTCGTCGCCGCCACCGGCGGCACCCACCAGCAGCATGCCGCCCCAGGCCGCGAACAGCAGCGCGCCGGCACCGAACAGGTGCAGCAAGCGGCCGGCAATCGCCCGTTGCTGCCAGGCGCAGTAGGCCACCACCAGAGCCAGGGCGCCCCACAGCCCCATCCACAGGCCGGGGTTCAGTACCGGGCGCAGCATGTAGATGGCGGTGCCCAGGAACAGGATGCCGAATACACCCTTGAGCAGGTTCATCCACGGGCCGGGCTTGGGCAGGAAGCGGTTGCCCAGGGTCACCAGCAGCAACAGCGGCAAGCCGATGCCCAGGCCCAGGGCGAACAGTGTCAGGCCGCCAAACAGCGCGTTGCCGGTCTGGGCGATGTACAGCAGGCCGCCGGCCAGTGGCGCGGTCATGCACGGGCCCACCAACAGGGCCGACAGCGCGCCGAGAATGCCGCAGCCAATCAGGCTGCCGCCCTGGCGCTGGCGGCTGGCGCCTTCCAGGCGGTCGCGCAGCAGGGCCGGCATCTGCAGTTCGAAGAAGCCGAACATCGGCAGCGACAGCAGCACGAACAGCGCGGCGAAGCTGCCCAGGACCCAGGGTTGTTGCAGCCAGGCTTGCAGGTTGCTGCCCAAAAGGGCGGCGATTACCCCCATGCCGGCATACACCAGGGCCATGCACAGCACATAGCTTGAGGCCAGGGCCAGGCCCCGGCGCGGGCTGGCGCCGCTGCCCACTACCATGCCGGCCAGAATCGGCAGCATCGGCAGCGAGCAGGGGGCGAAGGCCAGCAGCAGGCCGAAACCGAAGAAGGCCAGCAGGCCCAGGCCCCAGGATTTTTGTTGCAGGTCATTGGCCAGCAACTGGTCCTGGGCCGAGCCATTGCTGGTGGGCGCGACGTTGCTGGCGGCCACCGCGGGCGCACCGCCCAGGTCCACTTCCAGGGTTTGCGGCGGGTAGCACAGGCCGGCGTCGGCGCAGCCTTGCCAGCCCAGCTTGACCTTGCCGCTGGCGGCGGCCGGCAGCTTCACTTCCAGGCCCTGGCGATACACCGTCTGCTGGCCGAAGAATTCGTCGCTGTGGTCTTCACCGGCCGGCAGGGTGGGTTGCAGCTCTGGCGCCACGCCGTCGAATTTCAGGCGCTTTTGATACAGGTAGTAGCCGTCGGCGATCTGCCAGAACAGCTGGGTTTCCCCTGAAGGCAGGCGCTCGGAGGTGAAGACGAAGGCCTTGCCCACCGGCAGGAAGTCGGGCTTGACCTCGAACGGGTTGTTGCCGGCGTGCGCCAGTGTGGTGAAGAGCATGAACAACAGGAGAAACAATCGACGCATGGCCAAGCCTTAAACCGGTGCAAGTTGCGAGCACAATGGCCGGTCCTGATTAACCGATGATTAACCATACTTGGCTTGTGGCCAGGAAACGGCGGGCATAATGTCCGCTTAATCCGCAGCCCGCTTAATCAACGCCTTTGTACAGGACCGACCATGCACGTACTTGTCTGTGAAGATGATGAGCTGATTGCCAGCGGGATAGTCGCCGGCCTCACGGCCCAGGGCCTGACGGTCGAGCATGTGGCCACCGCTTCGGCAGCGCGGGCCATGCTCGGCGTGGCCGATTTCGACGTGATGGTACTGGATCTTGGCCTGCCGGATGAAGACGGTTTGAAGCTGCTCAAGCAGCAGCGCCAGCAGGGCCTGGAGATTCCGGTGCTGATCCTCACCGCCCGCGACTCGGTGACCGACCGGGTCGATGGCTTGCAGGCCGGTGCCGACGATTACCTGCTCAAGCCCTTCGACCTGCGGGAACTGGCGGCGCGCCTGCACACCCTGTTGCGCCGGGTGGCGGGGCGCAGCGTCAACCTGATCGAGCACGGGCGCTTGACCTATGACCCGAGCACCCGGGAAACCCTGCTCGGCGGCCAACCGGTGGACCTCTCGCGGCGCGAGCAATCCCTGCTCCAGGCGCTGCTGCACAACCGTGGCCGGGTGCTGTCCAGCGAGCAACTCAAGGACAGCGTCTACGGTTTCAACGATGAGCTGGAGAGCAACGCGCTGAATGTGCACATCCACCACCTGCGGCGCAAACTCGGCAACGGCATCGTCGAAACCGTGCGCGGCCTCGGCTATCGCCTGGGCCCGGCCGACGGTGAGGAGAACCGCTAAGTGAGAAGCCTGCGCCTGCGCCTGAGCATGACCCTGGGCGCTGCCTTCATCCTGATCTGGGCCCTGGCCGCGGCCTGGATGCTCAGTGACCTGCGTAATCAGATGATGTTCTCCCTGGACCAGCGCCTGGTGGCCTCGGCGCGCATGGTGGCCGGCCTGCTGGAACAGATGCCGGCGCTGCCGTCCCATGGCCCGAGCAACCAGATCAACAGCGCGGCCCTGACCATCCCCGGCGGCATGGCCTGCCAGGTCAGTTCCCTGCGCGGGCAGATCCTGGCCCGCAGCCACAGCACTCCGGAGCACCCGCTGGAAGCCGAGAAGCTGGGCTTTCACGACCAGATGATCGACGGCGCGCCCTGGCGCACCTTCACCCTGGTGCGCGGCGACATGCGCATCACCACCGCGGATCGCCAGGTCGAGCGCGAAGCCCTGAACATGTCGGTGCTGCTGGCGGCTTCGGTGCCGGTGGGCGTAGCCCTGCTCGGCTGCCTGTGGCTGCTGTGGCTGGGCATCGGCCAGAGCCTGGCCCCGCTGAACCGGATTCGTGACGCGCTGATGCGCCGCAGCGCCGACTCCCTGGAACCGTTGCAGATCCAGCCCATGCCCAGCGAGCTGCGGCCGCTGCTGGAAACCCAGAACCAGCTGTTCCAGCGCATCGCCAAGACCATCGAGCGCGAGCGCCGGCTGACCGGTGACGCAGCCCACGAACTGCGCAGCCCGCTGACCGCAATCAAGACCCACCTGCAAGTGGCGCGCATGACCGAAGGTGCGGCCCGGGACCAGTCCCTGGCCCGAGCCGAAGAAGGGGCCGACCGCATGCACCGGACCCTGGAGCAACTGCTGTTGCTGGCCCGGGTCGAGGGTAGCCTGTCGTTCGATGACGGTGTGCACTGTAACGCCGAGCAGGTGGCGCGCCTGGCGATCCAGGACGCCGCCGTGGGCGCTCGGGCCCGGGTCAAGCTGCATATGCACGGCAAGGCCGGCGAGGCTGCGGTGGAAATGCCCTCGACCCTGGCCATCGCTGCCTTGCGCAACTTGCTGGACAACGCACTGCGCCACACCCCTGAAGAATGCCCGGTGGAGCTGAATCTGGAGACAGTCGGCGCCCGGGTGCGTTTCCAGGTCCGCGACCATGGTTCGGGCATTCCCGCGCAAGACTTGCAGCACCTGACCCAGCGCTTCTGGCGCGACAGCCAGAGCAGTGGCTGTGGCCTGGGCCTGGCGATTGTCCAGGCCATCGTCCAGCGTTGTGGTTGCGAGCTGAACTTCGACAGCCGCCCCGATGGCCTGCGAGTCGAGCTGACCCTGCCTGCCCACCGCGCCTGACCCATCACCGTCCGCTGTAGGAGCCGGCCTGCCAGCGAAGAGGCCCTTGAGACCGCCTTCACCAGCAAGCTGGCTCCTACGGGGCGGCATGTGCAATTTCCTCGCCTTGGGGTGTAAATCCCCGCCGCGCTGAAGCGTTTTTAGAACAGGAAAACCTGTCAGTGCGCGCCCGCGCTTGGGCTGCGCATCCGGCCGGTGGCCGTTTTGCTCAAATTGCAGCGTGAGGGTTCGAGACATGTCAGCCGTTACCAGCCTGATGGAAGATTCGCCGGTGGGCCTTGGCGCCGCCCCGCAAGAGACGCTTTACCAGTTCGACGAGTCGCCCCTGCTGGCCCGCCAGAGCCGCCAGGAATCCAATGCCCGCAGCTATCCACGGCGCATTCCCCTGGCCCTCAAGCGGGCCAGCGGCATTCACGTCGAAGACGTCGAGGGCCGGCGTTTCATCGATTGCCTGGCCGGTGCCGGGACCCTGGCCCTGGGCCACAATCACCCGGTGGTGATCGCCGCGATCCAGCAGGTGCTGGCCGATGAGTTGCCGCTGTTGACCCTGGACCTGACCACCCCGGTCAAGGACCAGTTCGTCCAGGACCTGTTCGGCCTGTTGCCCGAGGCCCTGGCTGGCGAGGCCAGGATCCAGTTCTGCGGTCCCACCGGCACCGATGCCGTGGAAGCCGCGCTGAAGCTCGTGCGCACCGCCACCGGACGCAGCACCGTGCTGTCGTTCCAGGGCGGTTACCACGGCATGAGCCAGGGCGCGCTGAGCCTGATGGGCAGCCTGGGGCCCAAGCGCGCCCTGGCCGGGCTGCTGAACAACGGCGTGCAGTTCCTGCCGTTCCCCTATGACTACCGCTGCCCGTTCGGGCTGGGGGGCGCCGAAGGGGTCAAGGTCAACCTGCATTACCTGGAAAACCTGCTCACCGATCCGGAAGCCGGGGTGGCCCTGCCAGCGGCAGTGATTGTCGAGGCGGTGCAGGGCGAGGGCGGGGTGATCCCGGCCGACCTGGAATGGCTGCAAGGTGTGCGCCGCATCACCGAGAAGGCCGGGGTGGCATTGATCGTCGATGAAATCCAGAGCGGCTTCGGTCGCACCGGCAAGATGTTCGCCTTTGAGCACGCGGGGATCATTCCCGATGTGGTGGTGATGTCCAAGGCCATCGGCGGCAGCCTGCCGCTGGCGGTGATGGTCTATCGCGACTGGCTCGACACCTGGCAGCCGGGTGCCCACGCCGGCACCTTCCGCGGCAATCAGATGGCCATGGCCACCGGTTCCGCGGTGATGCGCTACCTCAAGGAACACCGGGTGCCCGAGCACGCGGCGGCCATGGGCGAGCGCTTGCGCGAGCACCTGCTGATCCTGCAGCGCGACTTCCCGCAACTGGGGGATATCCGTGGTCGTGGCCTGATGCTCGGGGTGGAGCTGGTGGACCCGGCCGGCGTGCCGGATGCCCAGGGCCATCCACCCCAGCATGCGCGCCTGGCACCGCTGGTGCAGCGCGAATGCCTCAAGCGCGGGCTGATCCTGGAGCTGGGCGGGCGCCACGGCGCCGTGGTGCGTTTCCTGCCGCCGCTGGTAATCACCGCAGCGCAGATCGACCAGGTGGCCCAGATCTTCAGCAAAGCCGTAGCGGCGGCAGTGGCCAGCCTCTAATTTTTTGCCCCGCCGTTTCGTTCCTTCTACACAACCGCCGTGCGCTGAGCGCGGCGAACCTTATCAGTGATGGAGACAAGCAATGACTTCAGTATTCGACCGTGAGGACATCCTGTTCCAGGTGGTGGTCAACCATGAAGAGCAATACTCGATCTGGCCCGACTACAAGGCCGTGCCCAAGGGCTGGCGCACTGTGGGCAAGAGCGGTTTCAAGAAGGACTGCCTGGCCTACATCGAAGAAGTCTGGACCGACATGCGCCCCCTGAGCCTGCGCCAGAAGATGGACCAGCAGGCCGTCGCCGGCTGACCTGTAGCCGCTGCCGAGCCTGCGAGGCTGCGCAAAGGGCCGCAGGACCTTCAGCGATCTCAAAAGCAGCGCCTCCTGCGGAGCCATTCGCAGCCTGCGGCAGCGGCTACAAAGATCCCGGATCAAGATTGTTCTGTAGCCGCTGCTGAGCCGTGGCGAAGCTGCGAAAAGGGCCGCAGGACCTTCAGCGATCTCAAGAGCAGCGTCTCCTGCACAGCCGTTCGCAGCCTGCGGCAGCGGCTACAGAGGCGCTGCCTTCTTGAGCTTGGCGGTTTTTCACGCCGGGCGATCAGCCCCCGCGCTTGACGGCCTGCAGGGTGTAGCTCAGCGGCAGGCGCCATGGCGCTTCCTTGAGTCGCCATTCGCCGCGTTCATCCACCACCATCTGCCCGGGCAGGGCTTCCCAGGGGATGCTCTGGTGCTCCACCAGTCCCGTGATGTCCAGGCCCTGGGCCAGCAAGGCGCTGATGATCTCTCCCAGGCCGTGGTTCCATTCGTGGGTCATGGTGGCCTTGAGGGGGCTGTCGGTTTCCACGTAGGTATTTTCGTCGTCCCAGACCAGAGGCTCGCGGGTTTCGAAGTAGGGCAGTTCCACCCGCAATGAGTCGTGGTGATCTTCGTTGATGGCCCAGAGCATCGGGTGGCCTTCGCGGATGAACAGCCGGCCCCCGGGCTTGAGCAGGGCGCCGACGGTCTGCGCCCAGCGCTCGATGCTCGGCAGCCAGCACAGGGCGCCGATGCCGGTGTAGACCAGATCGAAGTTGCCTTGGGGCAGTACCTCGGCGGCCAGGAACACGTCGGACTCGTGGTAGTCGATAGGCGTATTGCAGCGTCGGGCCAGGGTCCGGGCTTCCGCCAGGGACGCCGGGGAAAAATCCACGCCGCTCATCTGCGCGCCGAGGCGGGCCAGGGACAGGGTGTCGGTGCCGATATGGCATTGCAGATGCACCCCGCGCAGGCCTCGGATATCCCCCAGCAAGGGCCGGTCGAACTGCACCACGTCGGACAGATAGCCGGCTTCGTCGACAAAACGCTGCACCGCGTAGTCCGCCGAGGCGGCATGCAGGGGCGCGCGTTCGTCCCAGTTGGTCTTGTTGAGGTTTACGTAGTCGCTCATGGCGCGGGCTTCTTCTCTGGGCTTTTGGCGAAGCGCAGACTAGCACCGGAAAATGCGCGCGATCTTGAGGGAATATGTAAGCGGCCCCGGCCCCTGACCCCGACTGTAGCCGCTGCTGAGCCATGGCGAAGCTGCGCCAAGGTCCGAAGGACCTTCAGCGATCTCAAGAGCAGCGTCTCCTGCACAGCCGTTCGCAGCCTGCGGCAGCGGCTACAGGCTCAGGGCCTGGGTGACTTTCTGTAGGTTGCCTTCCAGTTCGGCGAGCGGGTCGGCGCTGTCGGTTTCCAGCACCAGTAGCTGGCTGCCGCCGGCGCTGATGGCGGCTTTCAGTGCATCGGATGGCTGGCGGTGGTGCAGGACCAGGGCCACATCGTTGTCCTTGAGCCGGGCTTGCAGCTTTTTCAGGGCCTCGGGGGTCCATTCGTTGTCGGCCCGGGCGTCCACTTCCAGCAGTTCCAGGTTCAGGCCACTGACCAGGTACCCGAAGTGCTCGGAGAGGCTCAGCACGCTGAGGTTGTCGGCCTCGGCCAGGCGCGCTTCGCTGTCGGCGCTGAGTTTCAGCAGGCGCTGTTTGAGGCCTGCCAGGTTGCTTTCGATCTGCGGTTTGGCTTCGGGCGCCAGCCGCGCGAGGTCCGCCGCCAGCACGTCGGCCATGCGCCCCAGGTTGTTGCTGGACAGCCAGGGCTGGGCGTTGAGCCCGTCGCTCTTGCCCGGTTGCAGGGCCACCCCGGGCAGGGCGCCGTCCACCGGGCGTGCAGCGTCGATCTCGACGATGCGGATGTTGCTGCGTCGGGCGTTGGGGTACAGCGGGTCGTCCGGCCAGATCGAGCGCAGGCCGATCACTGCGTCGGCATTGAGTGCCAGCTTGGCCAGGGCCGGAGCGCCACGCCCGGTGAAATAGGCAGTCTGCCGCGAGCCCGGCAGGTTGGCCGGGGCGGCCCGTTCCAGCTTGATGTCGGTACCCTGCAGCAGGATCTGCCCCAGGCCGAAAGTCACCGGCAGGGAAGCCAGCACCGTCGGTGATTTGCTTGAGGTGGCGCTGTGCAGCGCGGTGTTGCCCATGCCGTGGTTGGCGACCACGCGCATCGGTTCGAAGTGGTCGCGCTCGGCCAGGGCCGGAGTACTGATCAGGCCGCCGAGGGCCAGGGCCAGGGTCAGGCGACGCAGTGACAGGTGAGGCAATGAACTGTGCATTTATCCGATATTCCCTTTCAGGCTGGGGACAGTGCCGCGAGCGATGGCGGCCAGGGCGAAGGCGACACCGGCCACCAGGATGATCGCGGCGCCGGAGGGCACCGGCAGGTCGAAGACGATGGGTAGCAGGATGCCGCACAGGGTGCTGACGGTGGCGATGCTCACCGAGATCCAGAAGAAGCCCTTGAGCGACTGGCTCAGCAGGCGTGCCGCGGCGGCCGGAATCACCAGCAGGGCGCCTACCAGGATGGCGCCGATGACTTTGACTGCGGCCACGGTGATCAGGGTCACCAGGATCACGAACAGGTAGTCCAGGGTCTTCACCGCTACGCCGCGTACCGCCGCCAGCTGCGGGTTGAAGCTGGCCAGCATGATGCGGTTGTACAACGGCAGGCTCAGGCCCAGCACCAGGGCGCCGACGATCAGCAGCACCAAGAGGTCGCTGCCGTTGACCGTGAGCACCGAGCCGAACAGCACGTTTTCCAGGATGTGCACGTTGATCTTGCCGGCGAGGATCAGCAGCAGGCTGGCGCCCAGGGCCAGGGACACCGAAAGGAACACGCCGATCAGGGTGTCCGGGGCCAGGCCGGTGCGGTTGCGCAGGTAGTTGAGCAGGATGCCGAACAGCAGGCAGTAGCCGAACAGGCTGCCGTAGGGGCCGGTGTAGGGTTCGCCCAGGAGGATGCCGATGGCCACCCCGGTCAGCGCCGCGTGGCCCACGGCTTCGGAGAAGAAGGCGAAGCGTTTGACCACCACCAGGGTACCCAGGCCGCCCAGCACCGGGCCGATCAGCAGCCCGGCCAGCAGGGCGTTGACCACGAACCCGTAGGCCAGGGCTTCGGGCAGGTAGCCGGCCGAAGCCCAGCCCTGGACCATCAGGCGAAAAGCTTCATAGGTCATCAGGCGGCGCTCCCGGCGGCTCGTGGATGGGTGGAGAACAGGCTGAGCAGGCGCTCCGGGGTCAGGGTCTGCTGCGCCGGGCCGTCGAACAGCACCCGACGGTTGAGGCCGGTGACCCGGTCCGCCAGGCGGCCCACGGCCTCCAGGTCGTGCTCGATCCACAACAGGGTGATGCCGCTCTGGCGCCAGTCGTGGAGCAGTCGTTCGAAGACCTGGATGCCGGCCTCGTCCAGGGCCGACATCGGTTCATCCAGTACCAGCAGTTGCGGTGCCGGGATCAGGCCCTGGGCCAGCAGTACCCGCTGGCGTTCACCGCCGGACAGGGCGCCCATGCGCCGCTTGCGCTTGTCCTGCATGCCGACTCGTTCCAGGGCCTCGCCAATGGCTTGGGCGTAGTGCCGGCTGAGGCCGAGAAAGGCCGGGCGGCGCTGGCACATGGCGGCCATGAAGTCGTCCACGGTCATGGGCAGGCCGCGGTCGAACTCCAGGGCCTGGGGCACGTAGCCGATGGTGCCGGGGGCATCCGGCCACTGCAGGCGCAACTGGCCCTGGTGCGGCATCTGCCCCAGCAGGGTCTTGATCAGCGAACTCTTGCCGCCGCCGTTGGGGCCCACCAGTGCGTGCACGCTGCCGGGCTGCACCTGGAAGGTCACCCGGTCGAGGATGGTGGTGCGGCCCAGGGTCAGGCTGACCTGGTCGAACTCGATGGCCGGGCCCCGCAGCAGGGTCTCGATGGCGGTCATGCCCCGGCCTCCTGGATGGCCCGGACCACGGTGTCGAGGTTGCCTGTCATTTCCTTCTCGTATTTCTCGGCGCTGTAGTCGCCGTAGGAAATGTGCGACAGCGGGTAGAGCTTGACCCCGGATTCGCGCTGGATGGTGTCGACGTAGGTGGAGGGGAAGTCCATCTCCGAGAAAATCACCTTGACGTCCAGCTCGCGCAGTTGGTCGATGGTCTTCTTCAACTGGCTGGGGCTGGGTTCGATGCCGTGGGCCGGCTCCACCACCGCGGTGACTTGCAGGCCGAACTCGCGCAGCAGGTAGTCGTAGGCAGCATGCACCGTGGCCACCCGCAGGTCGGCATTGGGCGCCTGTGTCAGCTTGGCCAGGGCGTCGGCGCGCATCTGCCGCAGGCGCTTGCCGTAGGCGCGGGCGTTCTGGGTGTAGGTCTTGGCGTTGGCCGGGTCCATCTTGCCCAGCTCCCGGGCGATGTTGTTGACCTGGGCGATGGAGGCGCTGATGGAGAGGAAGGTGTGCGGGTTGACCACTTTGCCGGCGCCTCGCGCGGCCACCCCGGTGGCGGCCAGCAGCGGCACGTTTTCGTTGGCTTCGATCACCGGGATGTCCGGGCGCTCGCTGGCGGCGATCATGCGGTCGGCGAAGTCATCGTGGCCCACGCCGTTGAGCACTATCACGTCCAGGGTGCCGATGCGCTTGATGTCCTCGGCCCGGGGTTCGTAGGCGTGGGGGTTGAAGCCGGCGGGAATCAGCGGCACCACCTCGGCCTTGTCACCGACGATATTGGCCACGTAGCTGTAGTAGGGGTGCAGGGTGATGCCGATGCGCAGGCGCTTGGCCGGGTCGGCGCTGGCCAGGGGGCTGAGCATCAGGGCCAGCAGACTGACCAGCAGCACCTGCAGAAAGGGGCGGCGTTGAGATGAAATAGGCATGGGCAAGCGGTCTTCTCTCGGGTGAATGCGAATGATCAGTGGCGATGCTGGCGGGTCACTCCGGCATCGAATTGCGCCACCACCTGTTGCCAGCCGGCGGCGGCCAGTGGTTCGTCGCCCAGGTCAGCGGGCAGGGCGGCGGAAGGGGCGCGGTTGAGCCAGATATCCACCTGGGTGTCATCTTCGGCGTCGATGCGCATCAGAAAGGAGCCGGCCACTTGCGGGTTCTGGCTCAGGCCCAGGTAGGCCTGGTTCTGCACCGTCCAGATATGGCCACCGCGGCTCACCGAGCTGGCGTCCTGGGCGAAGGGCGCGAAGCCTTCGCCGGCCAGTTCCTCGGGGGTCGGCAGGTCCTGGCTTTCGGCGCGCAGCAGGTGGATTTCGTCGAGGGTCACCCGCAGGTCGGCATAGATGCCCTGCTCGCCGGCGCTGAGGTCGCGGCGCGCGTCCAGCTGGTGGCTGGCGACACTGCCGGTCGCGGTTTCTTCGCCGCGCCACAGCACCACGGTGGCAGCCACACTCAGAATCAGTGCACACAGCAACAGCACATAGAGGGTTTCATGGCCGGCGCCGGCGGGGCGCACAACCTGGGTGGTGGCAGGAGTCATGGGGCCTCGATATCCGCTTGGTCGATCTCGACCACGTGGCCGGGGCCCGCATCGAAGAGTACGTAGAACTCGCTGGAAGGTTTCTTGAAGGTCAGGGTCGAGTCGGCTCCCAGCTTGCCCGGCACCAGGATGGTTTCGTCGTAGCCGATCACGTCCAGGGTCACCCCCGGGGCGCCGCTGCCATCGGAAAAACCACCGGTGCAGCGGATCTGCTCGGCGTCTATGGCCTTGCACTCGCACATCGGGTTGTGGGCCAGGGCGCTTTGGCTGAAGGCGCCGCCCAGCAACAACAGGGCCAGGGCGCCAAGGCGTCGTGGGGATACTGCGCAACTCATCGTTTGCCTCCTTGTTTTTCGAGCCAGGCCACGGTGGCGGGTGACGCCTGGCTCAGGGGAATGGATGCCTGGTGCATGCTGCCGTCCCAGCCTTCCATGGTGATCCACAGCTCGGAATCGGCCTTGGTCTTTTCCGGGATGGGCAGGCTGGCGCCCATGCGGTACGGGCTGCCGAAGAAAATCACCCCGGCGGCCCGCAGGCTGCGGGGCTTGCCGATGCGCAGGTAGGTGGCCTTGACCGGCTCGATGCAGGCCTGGCACAGGGCGGCGTTGAAGCTTTTCAGGTAACCGGCGGGGCCATCGCTGCGTGGCGCTTCGTTGCGCATTTCCGCCAGGCGCAGGCTCCAGGGGCCGACCTGGATTTCGCCGATCTCCCGTTCACCCAGGCCGCTTTCGCCGCGAAACAGGGCAACGTCGGCGAAGTATTTGGGCATGAAGCCCAGGGGAATCAGCAACAGCAGGATGTTCAGGTGAAAGCGCCACTTGTGCCAGAGCCGGCTCAGGTTCGAAGGCGCGGCGGCGGTGCTGGTCTGGCTCACAGGGTGCTCTCCGAGGTTTCGGCGCTCATGGCCGGGGCGGGTGCCTGGGCGGGTTTGCTGGCGGGGCGCGCACGGGCGGCCTTTTCTTCGCGCTTGAGGGCGTTGGCGGTGGCCAGGGCGGTGCGTTTGGTCCAGATCAGCAGGCCGCTGAGGACCATCATGCTCAGCACCAGGCCGAAGAAGAACCAGATCAGCTTGATCCAGAGGCCGCCGAAATCACCGGTGTGCAACGGGCGCATGGATTCGGTGACGAACTCCAGGGTGTTGCGGTCCGCCAGCAGGTGCGAGGTGTCCAGGGAGCCGGTATAGGGGTTGATGTTGGCCGTCTGGTACATCAGCGGATACCAGCCGCGGCCGCCGACATACAGGTGGCTGTAGGCGTTGCTCGGCAGGCTGACGAAGCTGATGTCGAAGCCGGGGATTTTCTGTGTGGCAATGCCGATGGCCTGGTCCAGGCCGATCATCGGCGCCGGGCTGCCATCGCCCGTGGTCGGCACTTGCTCGCGGGCGATCACCGGGACCACGGGTTCGCTGGAGATACTGATGTGGTTGTCCGAGAGAATCGCTTCGATCATGAACCAGGTGCCGGTGATGGAGATCACCGCGATGAACCAGATCGACCAGATGCCGCTCAGGCGATGGAAATCACCCCAGAAGATCCGTGCACCGTGGCGCAGGCGCAGGGTCGGCTTGAGAAAGCCTTTCCAGAACTTCTTGTAGACCACCAGCCCGGTGATCAGCGACACCAGCATGGGCAGGCCCAGCAAGGACACCAGGTACCAGCCCCAGCTGTAGCCGTTGGTGAAGGGCACCAGCCACCAGCCGTGCAGGGCGCGGGTGAAGCCCTGGAAATCGAACTGCGGGCTAGTGCCCTGGATCACCCCGGTGTAGGGGTTGACGTAGAGCGTCGGCGAGCGGCCGTCCGGGTAGCTGACACTGACACTCAGGGCGAAGTGGCTTTCATCCGGGGTGACGATGGTGTCCACCCGGGTCTGGGGTTCGGCACGCTTGATGGCCTGGACGATCTGGTCGTAATTCAGCGGTTGTGCGTCATCGCTGGGCTTGCTGGCGCGCACGTCGGGGTTGGCCAGCCACACGATCTCCTGGCTGACCACCGCCAGGGTGCCGGTGACGCAGACAATCAGCACAAAGAACCAGATGGGCAGGGCCAGCCAGCTGTGCACCAGAAACCAGATTTTTGAACGGGACTTCTTCGACATTGAATGGGCGTCTTGATTCGAGGAATGGAGCGGCACTGGAACCCGGGACCGGGCCCGGGACAAAAAGCGCCGGGCATAGCCTGGGCCAACGCGGCCTGCTGCATCTAATTAAGACGAATGAGAATCGTAAATCCCGAAAGGCGATATGAAAGTAAATGTTACGAAGCTGCGAAACCCTCGTGAAAGCCGCTGCTTGACTGGTTTGGTCAATGCCCATGGCCCCGTAGGAGCGGGCTTGCCCGCGAACGGGTCCGCGAGACGCCTTCGCCGGCAAGCCGGCTCCTACAGGGGCAGGCTCAGCCGGCCTGTTGCTGGAACATTTCCCGGGCCCGTCGGCCGATTTCCTCGGCGCTCAATTCCTCCTTGCGGCTGGCGAGGAACCACACATGCCCGAAAGGGTCGCGCAGGCTGCCGCTGCGATCGCCGTAGAACTGGTCCTTGACCGCCGACACTTCGGTGCCGCCCGCGGCGATCGCCTGGGCAAAGCGGCTGTCGACATCTTCCACATACAGGTGCAGCCCGACCGACGTCTTGTGGGCTTCCGGGCTGCCCATCGGGGTTTGTTCGCAAGGGCTGCCGAGCATGATGGCCGAACCGCCGATGCGCAGTTCGGCATGGCCGACCCTGCCGTCGGGCATGTCCAGGCGCATGATCTGCACCGCGTCGAAGGCCTTCTTGTAGAACTCGATGGCCTCGGCGGCGCGCTGGATGCCCAGGTAGGGGGTGACGCCGCTGAAACCTTCGGGAATGGGATTGACGCTCATCAGGGTTTCTCCTTGATCTTGTTGTTGGGGGCGACGCTGACGCCGCGTGGAGCAGGCTTCACTCTATACCCGGGCCCTTGCTTGCCCGGCACGGGCCGACGAGGTGTCGTCCAGGCAACACTGGCCTACTGTTGGCCCATCAACAGCGTTCCAGCAATCTGCCCGGCAGAGGGCCTGATGCCGGGGCGAAATACCCACCCAAGTCCTTGAATTCATGGGGGCAGGCTTTAGGCACAGAAGCTGCAATGAGCGGCAGTCACCTTCATTCGCCCGAGAGCGCCGTATGCCTGCATTGCCTGAATCTGCCGTTTATCCCCTGCACACTCCCGCTGCCCATGTGATCCGCGATGGCGCCGAAGCCCTGGCCGTGGCCCGGCAAGTGGCCGCGATCCTGCTGGAGCAGGACGCCGAGCGCGACCGTACCCGGGAAGTACCGGCGCAGGTGGTCGACCTGTACTCCAACAGTGGCTTGTGGGGCATCAGCGTGCCTCGCGAATTCGGCGGCGCCCAGGTGTCCTATGCGGTGCTGGCCGAGGTCATCGCGATCATTTCCGCTGCCGACCCGTCCCTGGGGCAGATCCCGCAGAACCACTACTGCCTGCTGGAAGACATCCGCCTGCAGGGCACGCCGGAGCAACAGGCGCACTTTTTCGCCCTGGCCCTGCAAGGCCATCGCTTTGCCAATGCGTTGTCGGAAACCGGCGGCAAGAACGTCCAGGACATCCAGGCCACTATCCGCCGCTCGGGTGACGGTTATGTGATCAATGGCCGCAAGGGCTACTGCACCGGTTCGCTGTATGCCCATTGGCTGGCAGTGCTGGCCCTGGACGAGCAGGGCAGGGGCCAGTTGGCCTTCGTGCCCCGGGGCAGCGAGGGGCTGGCGGTGATCGACGACTGGGACAGCATCGGCCAGCGCACCACCTCCAGTGGCACCGTACTGGCCCAGGACCTCAAGGTGCCGGCCTTCAACCTGTTTCCCACCTACCGTTCCTACGAAAGCCCGACCCTGGCCGGGCCCTTCGCCCAGCTGACCACGGCCGCCATCGACGCCGGGATTGCCCGGGCGGCGCTGCGCGACACCATCGCCTTCGTGCGTGAGCATGCCCGGCCGTGGATCGATGCCGGGGTGGAGAAGGCCAGTGAAGACCCGCTGACCATCATCCAGGTGGGGGCCCTGGAAATTCGCCTGGAAGCCGCCGAGGCCCTGCTGGAACGGGCCGGCCTGGCCCTGGACGCGGCCCGCCCGGCACCCGATGAAGACAATGTGGCCCGGGCCTCCCTGGCGGTGGCCAAGGCCAAGGTGCTGACCACCGAAATCGCCATCGAGGCCAGCAACAAACTGTTCGAACTGGGGGGCACCCGTTCCACCCTCAAGCGCCACAACTTCGACCGCCACTGGCGCAACGCCCGGGTGCATACCCTGCACGACCCGGTGCGCTGGAAATACCACGTGGTGGGCAACTGGCTGCTCAACGACATCAAGCCTCCGCGCCATGACTGGTCCTGAACCATGGCCGAACTGTTCAAGAACATTTACTGGGCCGATATCGCCCAGGCCTGCGTCGATACCCTGAGCATGCTCGGCGCGGCCCTGGGTTTTACCGTGCTGCTGGGGCTGCCCCTGGGCGTGCTGCTGTTTCTCACCGGCAAGCGCCAGTTGCATGAAGCGGTGGGCCTGTATCGGGTGCTGTCGGTGCTGGTCAACATGCTGCGCTCCTTGCCCTTCATCATCTTGCTGATCGTGCTGATTCCCCTGACCACCTTGCTGGTGGGCACCTCGCTTGGCGTGCCGGGCACCATCCCGCCGCTGGTGGTGGGCTGCACGCCGTTCTTTGCCCGGCTGGTGGAAACCGCCCTGCGGGAAGTGGACCGCGGGGTGGTGGAAGCGACCCAGGCCATGGGCGGCAGCACCTGGCAGATCATTCGCCACACCTTGCTGCCCGAAGCCCGGGGCGGCCTGCTGGCGGCGGTCACGGTGACCGCCATCGTGCTGGTGGACTACACCGCCATGGCCGGGGTGATCGGTGGCGGCGGCCTGGGCGACCTGGCGATCCGCTACGGCTACCAGCGTTTCCAGACCGATGTGATGGTGGTCACCGTGGTCCTGCTGCTGGTGCTGGTGCAGGCCCTGCAGATGACCGGTGACCGCCTGGTGGCGCACTACAGCCGCCGTTGAAGCGATTTCTTCGAACCCAACCCGAAACACGGCCCCACGTGCGCCCCACGACGGCTGCCTGCCTCTGCCTTAGGAGCAACCCATGAAGAAGACCCTGGCCGTATTGGCCGCCGTACTGTCCCTGAGCGTCAACGCCAACGAAAAGCTGCTGGTGGGCGCGACCCCGGTGCCCCACGCCGAGATCCTCGAATTCGTCAAACCGCAACTGGCCAAGGAAGGCGTGGACCTGCAGATCAAGGTGTTCACCGACTTCATCCAGCCCAACCAGCAACTGGCGCTGAAGAACCTCGACGCCAACTACTACCAGTACCGGCCGTTCCTCGATGACTTCAACAAGACCCGGCACACCGACCTGGTGCCCGTGGTGGGGGTGCACATCGAACCGTTCGGCGCCTACTCCACCAGGATCAAGACCATCGCCGAGCTCAAGGACGGGGCCAGCGTGTCGATTCCCAACGACCCGGTGAACACCGGCCGGGCCCTGGTGCTGCTGGATGAAGCGGGGCTGATCAAGCTCAAGGACCCGAGCAACACCCTGGCCACCCAGCGCGACATTGTCGAGAACCCCAAGCACCTGAAGATCCGTGAACTGGAAGGCGCCTTGCTGGCCCGCTCGGTAAGCCAGGTGGACCTGGCGTTTGTCTTCGCCAACTACGCCCTGGAAGCCGGGATCGATACCAACAGCGCCTTGATCGTGGAGAAGGGCAAGGACCTGTACATCGAATTTCTGGTGGCGCGCCCGGACAACATCAACGACCCGCGGATCCAGAAACTGGCCAAGGCGCTGAACTCCGACGCCGTGCGCCAGTTCATCCTGACCCGCTACAAAGGCCAGATCGCCCCCGGCTTCTGAGCATCTGCCCTCTTGTAGGAGCTGGCTTGCCAGCGAACGAGCCCGCGAGATCGCCTTCGCCGGCAAGCCGGCTCCTACGGGGAGGCGGGTCAGGTGCGCTGTTGCGCCTGCTCCCGGTATTGCTGCCGGGTGTCGTCCAGCAGCACCTCCCTGAGCGGCACCGCCCCTACGGCCAGGGCTTTCTCGATGCTCAGGTCGTCGCCACGGGCCGCCAGCAGGGCTTGCAGCCGCTGGAACTCGCCGCACCAGATGGTCTCGATGTCTTTGTCGCGCTGGGTATCGCGCTGGGCGCTGAGGGCTACCGCGCGTACCTGCAACCGGCCGTTGTCGGCATTGCCGCCCACCTCCACGCCATAACCCGGAGTGGCGCCCTTGCGCAGCACCACCCTGCCGTCCTGGGCCCAGGCGGTGGCCATGCCCTCGCGAACTTCGTAGCCCAGGCTGGCCAACCCTTCGAGTACCGCCTGGCGGCGGGCCAGGGCGGCGCGTTGTTGCAGCTCGGCTTCGATCAGCGCACTGAAACGGGCAATCAGCCCGTCCACTGGCGCCATATGGGCCAGGCTGCATTGGCCGGCCTGGGCCAGCTCGTTCTCGGCGGTTGCGGGGCACAAGGTCGCCACTTCGCTGGCCAGTTCCTCAAGGCGCGCCAGGCGCGCGCGGCGCTCCTGGCTGTCGCGGGTGGCCTGGGCCAGCTCCAGCACCAGGCTGTCCAGCAGCAGGTTGCGCTGCTGCACGCGGGTTTCTGCATCTATCTGGCGCAACTTGGCCAGGTAGGGTTCGGCGCTGGCCTGATCATCGAGGGTCAGCAACTGGGCAATGTGCTGCTCGATGCGTTCCAGTCTGGGTTCCGCTTGCTCATGGGCGGCGCGCCACTGCGCCAGGGTCTGGGTTGGGGTTTCGCCTTGCAGGCGCCGGGCCAGTTGCTGCTGGGCCTCGCTCAGGCCCTGTTCTTCGACTGCCGCCCCCAGGCTGGCGAAACCCTGGGCCAGGATCGACTCCACAGCCGGCACCGGCTGCCCATCGGCAATCGCCCGCAACGGCTCCAGCAATTGGGCTGCGAGCGGCTTGCCTTGCAGGGCGCCCAGCAGGGTGGCGGCGTTTTCCCGCTGGCGGCGGGCCAGTTGGCGCTGTTGCGTGGCTTGCTGCACGGCGCGGTTTTCCCGTTGTTGCAGATCGTCCTTGAGGAACTCGATCTCGATCGGTACCTGCTTTTGCAGGTCCTGCAGGCGATCGGCCTCGATCAATTGGCGCAACTGTTTGAACCGCTCGTGGGTGGCGGCCCGTTCCTGTTCGGTCAGTTGCCCCAGGCGCTGGGCTTGTGTTTCCCAGCGGGCAATCGCCTGTTCCAGGCGCCGCAGGTGACCGGCGCAGATCTCCAGGATTTCTTCACGGGTGACGATACGCACCACTTTCGGGCCGCTCATGGGGTTTGCTCCGTATCTGCCAGGGCTTGGGGCTGCGTGACCGAATCGGCGCCGGCCAGCGGCTGCAGGGCCTGCTCGATGGCGGCCTGCAGGCGAGCGCGCTCGCCTTCAGGGTCGTGGTACCAGGCCTGCGACGAGACCCGGTGCAGGTGGGGAATGGCCCGGCGCAGCACCGAAGGGCGCCAGATTTCCCGGGAGCGAGCGCGGGCCAGGAGGCCGTGGCGCGGGGTATCGCATTCGATGCCCAGAGCGTAGAGCCCGGTATCGGGGTGCTCGATGGCAAAGTCCAGGCCGAAGGCATCCCCTTCGTTGGCGCTGACCGGGCTCCAGCCAAGGGTACGGATGAACGCCGCCACCGCCTGGGTGAAGCCGTCGCTGTGGGCGTTGTGCTGGACCTTTGCATCCTGGCGCTCGGTGACCAGGCGCCCCAGCAGGCTGTGGCCGCTGGCAAACTCCCCGGCCGACAGGGCGCGGGCGTACTCCAGGTAGCCTTGCAGGTAGTCCCGCGGGCTGGCGGGCGGGCGCTGGGTGGTGAGCATGTCGGAGATATCGGCAATCGGCATCGAGGTGATCATCACCACTTTGCGCCGGGCCCGGGTCACCGCCACATTGAGCCGGCGCTCGCCGCCGGTCTGCCCCAGGACCCCGAAGTTGCGGCGGAAGCTGCCCTGGCTGTTACGCCCGAAGGTCGAGGAGAACACGATGATGTCGCGCTCATCGCCCTGGACGTTCTCGACGTTCTTGACGAACACCGACATGTCCTCGCCGTCCTCGCTGCGTTCGCGCTCCTGGCTGTAGGCCGCACGAAACGCCGGATCCTGCTCGGCGCGCAACTCCAGGCGCTCTTCGATCAGGTCGGCCTGCTTGCGGTTGAAGGTCACCACGCCCACCGAGGGGCGTTCGGCATAGGGCGCCTGCCAGAGCTCGGCCAGGTAGTCCACCACCCGTTCGGCCTCGTCGGGGTTGACCTGCTGCTGATAGACGCCGTCCACGCGGATCAGCTCCAGCGGCTTGATGGCGAGGATATTGGCCTGGGGATGGCGTACCGGGATGCTCAGGCGGTTGCCGTAGAACGAGGCGTTGGAGAAACCGATCAGCTCGCGGTAGGCCGAGCGGTAGTGGATCTGCAGGGTGGTGGCGGGTAGCGAGCTGCGAGCCAGTTGCAGCAGGTCCGGGCAGTCCTTGATTTCGCGGCGGTTCCAGGTGTCTTCGAAGGCCTCCCGTTGTTCCTCGTCGGCATCGGCGTCCGGCTGGTCGCCATCGAACAGTTCGGCTTCGTCGCTTTCCACCCGGCTGGAGAAGAAGGCGGTGGGCGGCATCTGCTTCTCGTCGCCGCTGACCACCGTGACCCGGCCCCGGTACAGGGTCGGCAGGGCGAACTCCACCGGCATCTGCGAGGCTTCGTCGTAGATCACCGTATCGAACAGCCCGGGCTTGAGCGGCAACACCCGGCTGGCCACGTCCGGGTTCATCAGCCACACCGGGCGCAGGCTCATCAGCCCCAGGCCGGCGCCCATTTCCATGAACTCGCGCAAGCGTCGCGAACGACGCCCGGTGAGGCGGGTGACGTCCTCCCACTGTTTGCGGGTGCCCAGGCGCGACAGCTCGATGCCTTCACTGAGCAACTGACGGTTGAGGTTGCGCATCTGGGTGTCGGCTTCGCCCAGGCTGGCGATCTTCGCCGCGGTTTCGCTGTGCTCGAGCATCAGCTCGGGTTGGCGTTGTTCGATCTGGCGCTTCCAGCCCAGCCGTGCTTCGCGGTTGAGCATGCGCCGCACCACGGCTTCCAGTTGCTCGGCGGGAATGGCGTCGAGCGTGTCCTGGTAATCGCGCAGGACTACCAGCAACTCCAGGTCCGCCGGCGACAGCTGGCCGGCCCGGGCCCGGAAAGCTTGGTAGGCGCTCAGGGTCGGCAAGGCGTCGCGCAGGCGGTTGAGGGCCGACTGATTGCCCTGGTTGTGCTCCACGCGCTGGCGCAGTTGGCCCAGCAGCTCGGGTTGCAGCCACTGATCCAGGCGCTGCAGGGCATTCAGGCTGTCCTGGCGCACGCTGTGGCGGATAAACGCGGCGTCGTAGCCGGCCAGCAGGCTGTCCAGAGAGCGCCGCTCGCCGGTCAGTACCACCGCATCCAACTGCTCCACCCGGGGGGCTTGCGCCAGGGTCATGGCCAGGGCGCGCATTTCTTGCAGTTGCCCGAGGTCCTGGCGTACCTGCGGCAGCAGGCCCGGGCCGCAATCGCTGGCGATTTGTGCAAGGCTCAGTTGCTGATGCAGGTGTTGCAACTGCGCGCGCAAGGGCCGCCACTGGCTTTCCAGCAGGGCCGCCGCCAGCAGTTCTGGCAGGCGCTGCGGCTGGGCCGCGGCGCCCTGTTCGGCGAGGAAGGCCAGCAACTGGCGCTGGCGGATCAGGCGCAGCGGGTTGAGCCGCGCCAGCCAGGAGCGACCCTGGATAACGGCGCGGGCGCGTTGCTGCAGGGTGCGCAGTTGGGCCGCGGGCAGGGCGCTGAGGCCCGGCGCCAGGTCGGCCTGGTAAGCGGTGGCGTCGCACTGTTCCAGTTGTTGAGCCAGTGCCTGCAGGGCCTGGATCAGCCCGTCGCCTTCTGCGGCCTGGCCGTTGCTGCCACGAAACAGCGGGAGCCAGCGTGCCAGCCGTTGGCGACGCTCATCGTCCAGGCCCAGCAGGCTGTGCAGGTGCTGGTCGAGCCAGGCGCGGTAGGGCGCCGGGTCGTCGACTTCGAAGTCGGCCGGGTGTGCCTGCAGGGTTTCCAGGCGCTGCTCCTCGCAGCTCAGCAGGCGCTCGAAGCCCTGGTTGAACGCTTGCACCGTGGCGGCGTCGGTGGGGAAGGGCTGGAGCTGGGCCAGGGCGCTGTGTTCATAGCGGGCCGGCAGCCACAGGCGGATCAGCGGCGCGCAGGCCTCTTCCAGGCGGGTCAGGCTGGCGATGTCCAGGGCCGCCAGGTGCTGGCGCAATACCGGGACATCCAGGGCCGCTGGCCCCTGTTCCAGGCCGATCAGCTCGCCGATCAACTGGCGGTAGCTCAAGCCACAGTGTTCATCGATGCGGTGCAGGCTCTGGTGGAAGCGATCCAGTTCGCCCTCCAGGGCTTCGATGCGTGCCGCCAGGCGTTCACGCTGGTGCAGCCAGGGTTGCTGGACGGCATCGTCCTTGAACAGGGCCTCAAGCTGTTCGCGGACACTGCGGATCACCGGTTCGCGGTCACGGTTGATGTCGTTGAGCATCACCACCCGGTTGCCCAGGCCTTCGGCCACCAGGCGCTTGTGCACCACTTCCAGGGCGGCGTGCTTCTGGCAGACGATCAGCAGGCTGCGCTGGCGGCCGATGGCGTCGGCCACCATGTTGACGATGGTCTGGCTCTTGCCGGTGCCGGGCGGGCCTTCCACCAGCAGCCCGGGGGCCTGTCGGGCCTGGAGCACCGCGGCTTCCTGGGAGGGGTCGCTGGCCACGGTAAAGAAGCGCTGCAGTTCAGGCGCGAGCGCGGTGGCAGCGCTGTCGCCGCTGTCGCCGCTGTCGGGCTCCGCGGGGTTCAGGCGCAGGGCGGTTTCCAGGCCGGTGCCGCCGGGGGGCAGGGCCTTGAGCTGGCGCAGGTCCTCGCCGATGGCCTGGCCCATGAAGGCCACATGGAACAGCACGGCGGCACAGGCCAGTTGATCCTGGTAGGGCTGCACTTCGGTGCTCGGCGGTGGCAGGCTGCCGAGCACCCGGGAGCTGGCAGTGGCCAGCATGCCGAAGGCGTCCATCACGTCGGCGGCCTTGAGCGCCGAACGCCCCAGCAGTTCATCGGCGGCCTTGCGCCAGAGCTTGGCGGCATCGATGCCCAGCAAGGTGTCGAGCCCCGGATTGAGGCGCACCTCTTCACGCTCGCTGTCGAAGACCAGGGCCACCTTGCCGCGGCTGCCGACTTCCAGCAGCAGCTTGACCGGCCACAGCAGCAACGGCGCGATGCGAGTGCGAGTGGTGCCACGCGCGTCCCGGGTCAGGAGGAAGGGGAAGCCCAGGTACAGGCCATCGATCCCGGTGTCGCGCTTGTACAGCGAACTCTGGCGGTACAGGCTGTTGAGCCGTGCATCCAGCTGCAGGTTTTCGGCGAAGCACGCCGGGTCGAGGCTGATGGGCTGGGCGTTGCGCGCCACCAGGTGATCCAGCAGCGCCGGGGCCGGGCTGCGCTCACTGTGCAATTCGTTGAGGTCGACCCGGGCGGTGGTCTTGCCGATGCTCATGCGCACCAGCGGGCCGCGCAGCACCACGCTGGCGACCTTCTTCTCGAAGAAGTCGAGGATCTGCGACACGTAGTGCTGCTTTTGCGGCTCCAGCCACTGCTCTGCGCCGATGGCCAGCAGCACCAGGGCCCTGGCCAGGGGCATGCGGCGTTCCAGGCGGAACTGCTCGGCCCATTCATCGACGCTTGGCACGCCACAACGGGCGAAGCCGCTGATGCGCTCATCGACTTCACGGTACAAGGCCGGGCGCGGCAGCCCCAGCAGGGCACGCGCACTGGCCGCATCGAAGCTCAGGACCACGGCTTCGCGGGCCAGGGTGGCGGCTTCTTCGAGGATCGCGTCCACCGAGCGGAACTGCCCGATGGCGGCGCTGAGCAGCACGATCAGGTCTTCTTCGCTGATGGAGCGGCGGTCCGCCAGGGACAGGATGCCGTTGTGCTCGCTGTCCGGCAGCAGGCGCTGGCGTTCTTCCCACTGTGCGGCCAGACGGGCGCGGGAGCTGGAGAGCAGGTAGATGCGCAGTTGCTCCTCGTCCAGTTCGATGGCCTGGTGCTGGGCGCGCTGGCGTACCTGTTCGGCCCGCAGCTTGAGCCGCGACAGCCAGTGCTCGGTCTCCAGGCGTTCCAGCAGGTCCGGGGCCGGGCCGCTGATCAAGCGGTAACCGTCCAGGGGATGCTCCAGCAACCAGCCGGGGGTGACGATCTCGCCGCGCTGGATCAGGGGCATTTCCGGGTTCAGCAGTTTCAAGGCGAGCATCAGCCGGGTGTCATCGTCCAGCCCTTCGTGCTGGGCCACCTGGCGCAGGCCCGCCAGCTGCCGTGCGGGCAAACCGGCCTGTTCGGCCCAGGTGACGATCACCCCGCGCAGCAGATGATCCAGGGCCTGGGGCCAGTGTTCGACTTCGGCGGCAGCCAGGGCGAACGGCCCTGGCCGGCGAAAGCGCCGGCTGCCCAGGGCGATGCTGGCGCCTTCCTCGGCGTCCTCTTCACTGGCGACCGAGGCCGGGACGCTGGGGCTTTCGCCCTGGAGCCAGGCCTGCACCTGAGGCCATTGCCAGCGCTGGTGGCGGTCCCGGGCCAGCAGGCCGCGCAGCAGCAGTTCCAGGCGCGGGTCGAGGTCATCCGGCAGCAGCACGCCGTTGGCCAGAATGTGAATCAGGTAGGCGTTGGCATTGATGCCGGCGAAGCATTCTCCCTGGGTCAGCTGTTCCAGCAGGATCATCCCCAGGCTCCACCAGTCGGAGGCCGCGGCCACGCCCCCGGCAATGGCTTCGGGGGCCATGTAGCGGCTGGTTTCCAGGGGCGAGACGATGTCCAGGTCGAACTCCGACAGCCGCGCCGAACCGAAGCCGCTGATCACCAGGTCCAGGGGCTCGCGGCTGCGCACCAGCAAGGTGGCCGGGCGCAGGTCGCGGTGGCGCAGGCCGGCTTCGCTGAAGGCATGCAGGGCCTGGCCCAGTTCACGGACGATGTGCTGCACCGCGGCCCTGTCGCTGACCACGATCCCCAGGTCGGCCAGGGTGCCGCCGGTGAGTTCTTCAGCCACTTCGAAGGCGCGCTCGTCCCAGCGGCCGGTGAGGATGATTTCCGGCACGTGTTCCCGGGGCAGGCGCTTGAGGGCTTCGTACACCGATGGGTCGGGTTCGGCGCCGGCCTGGTACAGGGTCAGCACCGCCTGGTGCGCGGTTTCCCGGTGCTCGGCGATAAAGCGCTCGCGCACGCCGCCGCTGCTGATCTGGCGCAGGAGGCGCCAGCCTTCGATCACGGTTTCACTGTCGGCGGCTGGGGGCGCGGCGGGTGGCTGTTGCTCCGGGGCGAGCGGGTCGGCGCCGCAGACCAGGCACATCAAGTCGCCGTCCACCATGGCATGACCGTTGCCGCAGAGCAGGGGGGAGCCGCTGTCCGCCGCGACCGGGGGCTGCGGCTCAAGCGCTTCGAGGGTGACTACCGGTTGTGGGCGCAAGCCTTCGGGATGAATCGCTTCGGCGGAAAGTTCCCAGCCGCAGGCCCGGTTGTCTACCTGGCCTTCACAGAAAATTTCGGCCAGTGGGCGTTCAGTCTGGCAATTGGGGCAAAAACGTATCATCGGTAGCGGTTCCGGTTAACGGCGGCGTGAGGTGTGGGCGCTGATCTGGAGTTGGTGGCCCTGGTCGTGCAGCAGGTCGCGCAGACGCAGCACGTCGTCACGCCGGGGAATTCCAGCCATCCAGACACTGCCGTCGTCGTCGAACATCACATCCAGCGCGCGGTCTTCGTGGTGCAGCGGGCGCTGGTAGGTGGACAGACGCCGGCGGCCCAGCTCGGTCAAGAAGATCAGGCGCTGGTTGTCGCTGCCCCGTAGGACCAGCGTTTGCGCCTGTTGTTGCTCGAAGGGGTCGCAGATCAATGCATCCAGCAGGCCTTCGGCTTGTTGCAATAGCGGTTGCAGGGTTTCCAGGGAGTGGCCGCTGTAGACCAGGATGTCGACCCCGGTGCGCTCGCGCAGGCCTCGAAGCAGGGCCAGCAGCGCCTCGGGCTGGTCGAAGGGCTCGCCGCCGGACAGGGTGATGCCTTCGGCCCGGGCCAGCCAGGGTTGCAGGTCGTCCAGCACCTGGGCCAACGGCAAGGGGTGCTTGCCCGGCCCCCAGGTGTCCGCGGAAATGCAGCCTGCACAGCGGATGCTGCACCCCTGGAACCACAGGCCCAGGCGCTGCCCCGGCCCCAGGGTGGTGACCGGGAAGTGCACCCGCGACAGGCTGATGTTCACGAGGCGCGGGCAAGCAGTTGCAGGCCGCCGGCCTGCAGTTGGCGGATTTCGAAGGATTGGCCGGGCTGCGCATCCTGGTCGAACAGGGCCCGGGCCAGGGGGTTGAGCAGGTGCGCCTCCAACTGGTTGCGAATGCCCCGGCCACCGTTGGACAGGTCCTGCAGGCACAGCTGGCGCAGGTTGTGCAGCGAGTCGTCATCGAGCTGCACATGCAGGGCCTGGGCCGCCAGGTCGGCGAGGATATTGCCGACCATCTGCTGGAAGATCTGCTCGGCGATGTCCGGGCGGATGAAGTCGAAGACGATGATGTTCTCGCCGATCCGGTTGAGGATTTCCGGGCGGTTGAGCACCAGTTTGAAATAGCGCTCGATCTCGCCCTGGACCTTGCCTTGCACCGCTTCGAAGGCTTCGCCGGGCTGGACGTTGGCGACTCGCTCGCCGTTGTCGCCCTGGCGGTAGATGCCCAGGTTGGAGGTGAAGACGATCAGCGCCTCGGAGAAGTACACCCGGTCGCCCCGGCCTGAGGTAAGCACACCGTCATCAAGGATCTGCAGGAACTTGTCGAGGATCCGCGGGTGAGCCTTTTCGATCTCGTCGAACAGCACCACGCTGAAGGGTTTTTCGCGGATCGCATTGGTCAGTTCGCCGCCCACGTCGTAGCCGACATAGCCGGGTGGCGCGCCTACCAGGCGCTGGTCCGCGTGTTCGGCGCTGAATTCCGACATATCGAAGCGGATGTACGCGCTTTCATCGCCAAACAGCAGGCTGGTGATAGTCTTGGCCAGTTCGGTCTTGCCGACCCCGGTGGGCCCGGCAAGAAAGGCCACGCCCCGGGGCCGGTTGCCCTTGCGGCTGGCGCCGACCCCGGTCATGGCGCGCTTGACGATATCCAGCATGTGGGTCACGGCGTGGCCCTGGCCCTTGACCCGCTGGCGAATGAAGCTGTCGGCCTGGCGGATGCGCTGGCGGTCGATCTTCAGCCAGGGGTCTTCGGTGACCCCGACTTTATAGCGGCGTACGGCATCGCCGATGCGTTCCATGGCCAGGCCTTCGACCCGGGCCAACTGGACGATCGCGTTGAGGTCGAGCAGCAGCAGGCCCTCGGTGTTTTCGACGAAGGCCCGCACCGCGCTGTCGCGGCTTTCTTCGCTGGCCTCCTGGGCGCCGGGCAGGCCGCGCAACAGTGCCGGAGCCAGGGCCTGGCGGGCCTGCTGGTCGGGTTTGGACACGGGAATGGGCCGCAGGCGTGGGTTGTCGATCAGCATCCAGTCGGGCAGGTCGCCTTCCTTTTCCACCACCCAGAGAATGCTGTTGAAGAACGGCGTGCGCTGTTCCCCGGCCGGGCGGCTGCGGGCCTGGTGGGACAGCACCAGGGCCTGGGTGAACAGCTGGTGTTCTGCGGCGCTCAGGGCGTCGTTGCGGATCACCAGGCGTGAAGCGAAATCGACAATCAGGGCCAGGGGGGCGCCTTGGCGCTCCACCAGGCGCGGCAAGGTGGCCGACAACAGGTCGAGGCCGGCCGGCGCGGCCCCGTCCACCGGGGTCAGGCCCAGCTCGCGCAGCAGGTTATCGGCCTGGGCCGGCTCGCTGCCGGGGGCCAGCAAAACCCTGAGGCCGCCTAGGGGATCCCAGCTCAGCACCTGGGCATAGCCGGCTGCCAGCAGTTCATCGCGCAGGTTGAGGTTGAAAGGCTGGGGGGTGATGACCCCGGGGGCGACCTCACTGGCCTGCAGGTCACGGACGTTACCGGACAGTACGAACTGGCTTTTCAGTGGGAGAAAGCGCAGCAGATCGCGCAGCCAGCGTGGCTTTTCGAAAGTGGCAGTCCTTGGCATGGAAGCGGAGCTCGTCGTAGGAAGCAGGACGCGACATTAGCATAGGGACGTTTTTACTTACGATGCTCCACAGGCTTTCTTACCTGTCAGCGCTGAGCGGGAATCCGGCTTGCGAGGGAAGAGACCCGTGAGATCGCCTTCGCCGGCAAGCCGGCTCCTACGGGTATGAAGGCGATGTGGCTGTAGGAGCTGGCTTGCCAGCGAAGAGGCCCGAGAGTCAGCCTTGGCCGGCAAGCCGGTTCCTGCGAGGGAGGCCGGCTACGGGGTGTCGGTGGCGGCGTCGGGCTCCAGCAGGCGGGCGCCCGGGCCGGCGTCTCCCAGGGCATCTCCATAGTTGCGCAGCGGGCACCCTTCCATGGACAGGCAGCCACAGCCAATGCACTGGTTCAGCCGCTCGCGCAGCAGGCTCAGTTGGCGGATGCGTTCGTCCAGTTCGCGGCTCCACTGTTCCGACAGGCGCTGCCAGTCCGCGGCAGTGGGCGCGCGGTCAGCGGGCAGGGTCGCCAGGGCCTGGCCGATCTCTGCCAGGGGAATGCCCAGGCGCTGGGCCACCTTGATCAGCGACACCCGGCGCAGCACCGAACGTGGGTAGCGGCGCTGGTTGCCCGCGTTGCGATGGCTGTGGATCAGGCCCTTGGTTTCGTAGAAATGCAGCGCGGTGACGGCTACGCCACTGCGGGCCGACAGTTGGCCGACGCTCAGCTCTTTATGACGGGAGTCGGGTTCGATCATCAGTGGACCTCGGGAGGAAAAATACGCTTGACCTTGACTTAACTAGAGGTTTTACCCTGCGGCGCATTCAACGGCAATATTCTGTTTGCCCCCAGTGGAGAGTGATCCATGAGCGCCTTTGAAAAGACCCGCAGCTTTACCCAATTGATCGAGTTTGAGATCGAGCCCCATCAGCAACAGGCCCTGGTATCGGCCCTGGCCGAGCAGACCGAGCGCTTGGCCCAGGGCTATGGCGGTTTTCTGAGTGCCAGCGTGCAGGCCAGCGACGATGGCCGGCGGGTGCTCAATTACCTGCAATGGCAATCCCGGGAAGCCGGCGAAGCGGCGTTCCGGCGCTTCGAGAACGGCGAGCAGGATTTCTGGCAGTTGATCCTCGCCCACCAGGCCAAGACCGTGACCTTCGGTTCATTCCAGGTGCGCAGCAGCATCGCCCGTAGCCACGACAATGCCTTGCACTGCGACCTGCCGGGCTAGATCGACAGTTGCAGGGTGCGCTCGTTGGGCGCATCGATCGGGCGCCGCTTGGTCACCGCCAGCTCGCCGATCTTGATCAGCCGGGTCCGGGTGACGTTGCGGCTCAGGCCCAGCAGGTTGGCGGTGTGCACCTGGTTGTAGTGGCTGAAGCGGTAGGCCGCGCGCAGCAAGGCATCCTCGACCTTTTCGTGCAGGGCCCCGGCCTGTTCGGCGAAGAGTTTTTCAAAGGCCCGTTCCAGCAGGGCCTCGGCGGAGTCGTCGTGGCTCGGGTGGCTGTCGTCGGCGCGTTCGATGCGCATGTTCGACAGGCGCAGGTCGTCGCGCTGGATCACCCCGTTGCGGCAGATCAGCAGGGTGTGGTGGATGACGTTTTCCAACTCGCGGATGTTGCCCGGCCAACTGTAGCTCTTGAGCTTGTGCTCGGCCTCGGGGCTGATGCTGATGCTGCCGTAGCCCAGGCGCTGGCTGTAGGCCTCGATGAAGTGCCGGGTCAGCGGCAGGATGTCGCCGGGGCGCTCGCGCAGCGGGCTCAGTTCCAGGCTGACCACGTCCAGGCGGTAATACAGGTCTTCGCGAAAATGCCCGGCGTTGATGGCCTTTTCCAGTTGCACGTTGGTGGCGGCCAGTACGCGCACATCGATGGGAATGCTCTTGCGCGAACCCAGGCGCACCACTTCGCGCTCCTGCAGCACCCGCAGCAGCTTGACCTGGATGGCCATGGGCAGGTCGCCGATCTCGTCGAGGAACAGGGTGCCGCCGTCGGCCTCTTCGAACCACCCGGCCTTGGCGCTGAGGGCACCGGTAAAGGCGCCTTTCTCATGGCCGAACAGTTCCGCCTCCACCAGGGATTCGGAGAAGGCACCGCAGTTCACCGCCACGAACGGTCGGTTGCGCCGGGCACTGAGGTTGTGGATATGGCGCGCCACCAGCTCCTTGCCGGTCCCGGTTTCGCCAATGATCAGCACGCTGGCTTCGCTCGGTGCCACCTGTTGCAGGTGCGCCAGCAGGGCCTGGGATTTCGGGTCCTCGAACACCTGGGCGGTGGCGCGGATCGAGGTCGCCAGGGCGGGCGAAGGGGGTAGGGTCAGAAGCTGCATCGGCACTCTCCGTCGAACAGAAGGCTAGGAGTAGAAAGTCGGGGTTGGCAGGGACTGGTTCAGCGCCCAGTCGCCCAGCTCATGAAGCTTGTAGTCCAGCGGGTCGTGCAGGGTCTGGGTGCGCAGGTTGCGCCAGTGCCGGTCCAGGCCCAGGGAGGCGTGGGTCGAGCGCGCGCCGGTGACTTCGAACAGGCGGCTGCACAGCTCCAGGCCCTGGCGGCTGGCGGCGACCTTGGCGGTGGCGATGGCCGTGGCCAGGTGCCCGCGCTCTTCGGCGCTGAGGGCCGGGCCCTTGGCCCAGGCCTGGTCCAGCAGCGCGGCGGCCCGCTCCACCAGCAGGCGGATGCCTTCCAGGGCGACCCAGAATTCGCCGTAGTGGCTGAGTATGTAGGGGTCCTGGCGCACGTCCTGGGCGCTGGACTTATGCCAGACCCGGGTTTCGCCGAGGGTGTACTGCCGGGCTTCTTCGAAGGCGCCTTCGGCGATGCCGAGGAACATGTGGGTGAAGGTCAGTTGGGCGATCAGCGGGCGCAGGCAGGCGAATGGTGTGCTCAGCGGGCCGGGGTCCAGCAGCAGTTCCGACTCCTCCACCCGTACCCGTTCGAAGGTGGCGCTGCCGCTATCGGTCTGGCGCTGGCCGATGTTGTTCCAGTCGTGGTGCAGGGTGATGCCGCTGCGGCCGCTGGGGATCGCGGCGATCAGCAACTTGCCGCCATTGCTTTCATCCACTGCCGAGGCAATGAGCATTTCCGAGTCGCTGGCACCGGAGCAGAAGCTCTTCTTGCCGGAAAACTCGCGCCAGCCCCCCAGGTTCCGGACCACGGTGCGGGTGTCCAGTGGGTTCAGGGCGTTGCCCCAGAACCAGTTCTTGCGTGCGGTCTGTTCGAACCAGGGTTGCCACTGTTCGGGTTTGGCAAACAGGCGCACGGTGGCCAGCATCAGGTGGTGGAAGCCGAAGACATGGGCGATGGAGCTGTCGACCCGGGCGAATTCGCGGACGATGTTCAGCGTCTCGCTCCAGGGCGCGCCGAGCCCGCCGAACTGGCTGGGAATGCTCAGGGCCAGCAGGCCGCTTTGGCGCAGCGCGTCACGCTCGGCCTTGGGGGTGCCGCCGCGCTCGTCGCGTTCGACGGCGGTCAGGGCAAACTCGGCGGCCAGTTGGCGGGCGGTCTGCAGGGGGGACAACAGGGCGCTTTGCGGTTTGGCAGTCACGCGGTGTTCCTCGTTCGTGGCCGTTGTGGCGGCCGGGAAAAGGTGCTGCGAGCTGCAGGAACTGGCTTGCCAGCGAAGCGGGCCGGAAGATCGCCTTCGCCGGCAAGCCGGCTCCTGCAACAGCATTGGGGATTTCAGCGGCTGTTGGGCAACACGTCGTTGGCGATCATTTCGCCGAACGGCCCGGTGAGGTTGGTGACACCGCGGCCGGCCAGGCTGGCATAGGGCTCCGGCAGCAGCGGGAACACCAGCTCGGCGAAGCGATAGGCTTCTTCCAGGTGCGGGTAGCCGGAGAAAATGAAGCTCTCGATTCCCAGGTCCGCGTACTCCTTGATGCGCTCGGCCACTTGCTGCGGGTTGCCCACCAGGGCGGTACCGGCGCCACCGCGCACCAGGCCGACCCCGGCCCAGAGGTTGGGGGCGATCTGCAACTGGTCGCGGCGCCCGCCGTGCAGCGCTGCCATGCGCCGCTGGCCTTCGGAGTCGAAGCGGGAAAAGGACTGCTGGGCGGCGGCGATGGTGTCGTCGCTGATGTGCTCGATCAGCTTGTCCGCGGCTTTCCAGGCTTCGTCCTCGGTCTCACGCACGATCACATGCAGGCGGATGCCGAACTTCACCGTGCGGCCCTTGCGCGCTGCACGTTCGCGTACGTCGGCCAGTTTCTGCGCCACCGCCGCCGGTGGCTCGCCCCAGGTCAGGTAGACATCCACCTGGTCCGCCGCCAGTTCATGAGCGGCCTCGGAGGAACCGCCGAAGTACAGCGGCGGGTAGGGTTTCTGCACGGGCGGGTAGAGCGCCTTGGCGTTCTGCACATGCAGGTGCTTGCCTTCGAAGTCCACGGCTTCGCCTTGCAGCACCCGACGCCAGATCTGCAGGAATTCGTCAGTGACTTCATAGCGTTCGCTGTGGCTGAGGAAGCTGCCGTCGCCGCGGTTTTCGTCCGGATCGCCGCCGGTGACCACGTTGATCAGCAGGCGGCCGTTGGACAGCCGATCCAGGGTCGCGGCCATGCGCGCGGAAACCGTGGGGGAGATGATCCCCGGGCGGATCGCCACCAGGTAGCGCAGGCGTTCGGTCAGGGGCACCAGGGCCGAGGCGATCACCCAGGAGTCTTCGCAGGAGCGCCCGGTGGGAATCAGCACACCGTGATAGCCCAGGCTGTCCGCGGCCTGCGCCACTTGCTTGAGGTAGTTGAGGGTGACCGGGCGCGCGCCCTGGGCAGTGCCGAGGAAATGGCCGTCGCCGTGGGTCGGAAGAAACCAGAACACATCCATGACAGCTCCTCAGGCGATTTTCAGCAGGTGGGTCGGGTGGGCGCGAAACAGCGGCGCGGCCCGTTCGGCGGCGAGCTGGATGCGCGCTTTGAGCAGGTCGCTGGTGATCTGGTAATTGCTGAAGTCGGCCTCGGTGGCGTACACGCCGATCGGCAAGGTCAGGGCCTGGAAGAAACTGAACAGTGGGCGTAGCTGGTGATCCAGAACCAGGGCATGGCGTTCGCTGCCACCCGTCGCGGCCAGCAGCACCGGGGTATCGATCAGGGCATTGAGATCGATCAGGTCGAACAGGTGCTTGAGCAGGCCGGGATAGGAACCGCGATACACCGGGGCGGCGACGATCAGCAGGTCGGCGTTCTCGATGGCCTGGAGTTCGGCTTCAACCTCGGCCGGCAGTTCCTGGCGCGACAGGGCGGCACCCACCGGGCGGGCGATATCCCCCAGTTCGATCAGGTGGGCGTTGAAGGACAGGTGCCCGGACAGTTCAGCCAGCAGGGCCTGGGTCAGCACCAGGGTGCGCGATGGGCGCCAGGTTCCACCGGAAAGGGCTACGACGTTCAAGGGGCGGGACATGATCAGTTCCTTTTTAAACAGTGGCTCAACGAGCAGTGGCAGGTCCCGGGCTCTGGAGCAAGAGCTGTACCAAAGACTTGCAGCCCTTGTACGGCGCGGTTTTGCGCTGATCTGCAGTTGCCGGGTGCTGTTGCCCAACCGCTGTTTTGTTGATCGGCTGTTGCCTGGCCAACAGTTGCTCTGGCAACAGTTGGCGGGCGAGATGGGACTGTTATAAAGGCTTGTTGTTATTCCTTAAAAGAGCTTGTTTTCATATTTATAGAGCTTTATTGAATATAAGGATGAGCAGCGCCCTGGCCTTGGAACGATCGATAGCCACTATCGAGCAGGGTGATTTTTGCCGCTGATGGCGCGCGAGTAGCCTGTGTCCATTGTTCGCAACCCGCCCCAGGTGCTCGCCATGAAGGCTTTCTCTGCTGTCTTGCTGTTGTTGGTTTCCAGTGTGCTGGCCGGTTGTGCCAGCCCCGGTGCACCGGAGTTGCGGCCCTATACCGCGCAGGAAACCCGGGAGCTGGCTATGGAGGCGTTGAACCGGCGCGGTTTGTCCTTCGATGAATACCAGCAGAAAAAGGCCGAGTTGCTGGGCCGCCCGGCGAGCTTCGACAGCCAGGGTGAAATGAGTGCACAGCGCAATATCAGTCGCCATCAACCTGCCAGTTGAGAAGAACTGTACTGGTCCAAGTTTTCAGCAACTGTCCATGGGTTTCAGCCTGAGGCTGGGTTAGGGTCGAGGCCTGATCGACCTGCCCCGGACCTTGCCCCCATGAGCCTTTCCCCTGACCTGCTGTTGGCCTTCGCCCTGTTTGCCCTGGTCACTTCCATCACGCCCGGTCCCAACAACACTATGTTGCTGGCCTCGGGGGTGAACTTCGGCTTCAACCGTTCCATTCCCCACATCCTCGGCATCAGCTGCGGCTTCTTTGTCCTGGTGCTGGCGGTCGGCCTGGGCCTGGGCGCGGTGTTCGAGGCCTACCCGCTGCTGTACAGCGTGCTGCGCTACGTTGGCGCAGCGTACCTTCTGTACCTGGCGTGGAAGATTGCCCGTTCCGGGCCGCTGTCCGATGAACAGCAGCACCACGGCCGGCCGCTGGGCTATTGGGGCGCCGCGGCGTTCCAGTGGGTCAATCCCAAGGCCTGGGTCATGGCAGTGGGGGCCATCAGTACCTACACCCCATTGCAGGGCTACTTCACCAATGTGCTGGTGATTGCCGCGGTGTTCGCGCTGATCAATGCGCCCACGGTGAGCCTCTGGGCTGCGTGCGGCAGCCTGCTGCGCAATGTGTTGCGCAACCCGCGCTGGTTGCGCCTGTTCAATCTGTTGATGGCCGCCTTGCTGGTGCTTTCCCTGGCACCGCTGTTGTTCGAAAAGATGAGTTGAACGGCGCTTCATGGCGCTGCCTCGAGCCTGTAAGCTGCGATGCAGGAGCGTTCCTACGCACTTTTAAACGAAGATGTTCTTCTTTAACTGCATCCGATCGGGTATTGCTCAAGGCCAGCATTTGCCGCGCCGCCTATGCACAGCGCGTGGCTGCTTCGCCTTTTTGCCAGCATATGCCGACCCTGGAACAAGCTCTGCGGGTTTTCAGTCATGAACAAGCGTCCTCTTTATTTCGACTACGCCGCCACCACGCCGGTGGATGAGCGAGTCATTCAGGTCATGCTGGAGTGCCTGGGTTTCAACGCCCATTTCGGCAATCCGGCGTCCAGTTCACACGCCTTTGGCCGGGAAGCGCGGGGTTACGTCGAGCGCGCCCGGCAACAAGTGGCACAACTGGTCGGCGCGCAGCCCGAGCAGATTGTCTGGACCTCCGGCGCTACCGAATCCAACAACCTGGCCCTCAAGGGGGTGATGCAGGCCCGGGGCGTGAGCGGCGGCCATGTCATCACCAGCCAGATCGAACACAAGGCGGTGCTCGACACCGCCCGGCAACTGCAGGAGGCCGGGGTCGCAGTGACCTACCTGGTGCCGGATGCCGATGGCCTGATCACCGCGCAAGCGGTCAGCGAAGCCCTGCGCGACGACACCTTCCTGGTGTCGCTGATGCTGGTGAACAACGAACTGGGCACCCTCAACGACATTCCGGCCATTGGCCAGGTGGTGCGTGAGCGTGGCGCCCTGTTGCATGTGGATGCCGCCCAGGGTGCGGGCAAGGTGGCCATCGATCTGGCCCGGTGGCCGGTGGACCTGATGTCGTTCTCGGCCCATAAGCTATATGGCCCCAAGGGCATCGGCGCGCTGTATGTCGGGCCGCGGGCGCAGCAACACGTGCAGGCGCAGATTCATGGCGGCGGCCATGAGGGCGGCTTGCGCTCCGGAACCCTGGCCACCCACCAGATCGCGGCCATGGGCGCCGCCTTCGCCCTGGCCGGCGAACTGTTCGAGGAAGAAACCGCCGCCATCGTGCGTCTGCGCGGGCGCCTGCTGGAGCAACTGGCGGGTATCGCCGGCCTGCGCTTGAATGGCAGTGTCACCCAGCGCATTCCCCACACCCTGAGCCTGACCTTCACCGAGGGAGGTTTTGATGGGGCGGCGTTGGGCGCGGCCCTGGCCTTTTCCGCGACTTCGGCCTGCAACTCGGCAAGCAATGCGCCTTCCCATGTATTGCTGGCGCTGGGGCATGATGCCGGGCAGGCCGCGCGGACCATCCGCTTGAGCCTCGGGCGTTTCACCTGCGAACAGGATGTGGATCGCGCCGCTCAACTGATCCAGGCGGCGACCGCCTCAGCCCCTGCGTTCTGGGCCACAACACAACCTTGAGGGTCGAGTGACTTCGATCTTCCATAACAATGATTAAGCCGGTTAAGGAGACACAATGAGTACCCAGCCTTCGACCAATGGAGTGGTCCCCCAGCGCTTGGCGCATGTCCGTCAGCTGATGAGCCGCGAAGGCATTCACGCCTTGCTGGTGCCCTCGGCCGACCCGCACCTGTCGGAATACCTGCCGGGCTACTGGCAAGGGCGCCAGTGGCTATCGGGGTTTCATGGGTCGGTCGGGACCTTGATCGTGACCGCTGACTTTGCCGGCGTATGGGCCGACAGCCGTTACTGGGAGCAGGCCACCAAGGAACTCAAGGGCAGCGGCATCGAACTGGTGAAGTTGCAACCGGGCCAGCCCGGGCCCCTGGACTGGCTGGCCGAGCAGACCCCGCAAGGTGCGGTGGTGGCGGTGGACGGCGCGGTCATGGCCTTGGCTTCGGCCCGTACCCTGGGCAGCAAGCTGCAGGAACGCGGGGCCAGCCTGCGTACCGATATCGACCTGCTACAGGAAGCCTGGAACGACCGTCCGTCATTGCCCGATCAACCGGTCTATCAGCATCTGCCGCCCCAGGCCACCCAGAGCCGGGTCGAGAAGCTTGCGGCGTTGCGCGCAACCCTCAAGGAGCGCGGCGCCGACTGGCATTTCATCGTTACCCTCGATGACATTGCCTGGCTGTTCAACCTGCGCGGCGCCGATGTGTCCTTCAACCCGGTGTTTGTCTCCTTTGCCCTGATCAGCCAGCAGCAGGCGACCTTGTTCGTGGCCTTGAGCAAGGTCGATGAGGCATTGCGCGCGCAACTGGAGGTGGATGGCGTCAGCCTGCGCGACTATTCAGGGGTGTCCGCGGCCTTGCAGGCAGTGCCGGAAGGCGTAGCGTTGCAGATCGACCCGGCGCGCGTCACCGCGGGCTTGCTGGAGCACCTGAACCCCGGGGTGAAGCTGCTGGAGGGGCTCAACCCCACCACCCTGGCCAAGTCGCGCAAGAGCCTGGCGGACGCCGAGCACATTCGCCAGGCCATGGAGCAGGATGGTGCGGCGCTCTGCGAATTCTTCGCCTGGCTGGACAGCGCCCTGGGGCGTGAGCGCATTACCGAGCTGACCATTGATGAGCGCCTGACGGCCGCCCGTGAGCAGCGCCCGGGTTATGTCTCGCTAAGCTTCAATACCATTGCAGCGTTCAACGCCAACGGCGCCATGCCCCATTACCACGCCACGCCCGAAGAGCATGCGGTGATCGAGGGTGATGGCCTGTTGCTGATCGATTCCGGCGGCCAGTACCTGGGGGGCACCACCGATATCACGCGCATGGTGCCGGTGGGGACGCCGAGTGCCGAGCAGAAGCGCGATTGCACCCGGGTGCTCAAGGGCGTTATCGCGCTGTCCCGGGCGCAGTTTCCGCGGGGCATTCTGTCGCCGTTGCTGGATGCCATCGCCCGGGCGCCGATCTGGGCCGAGGGTGTGGACTACGGGCACGGCACCGGGCATGGCGTCGGTTATTTTCTCAACGTTCACGAAGGCCCGCAGGTGATTGCCTATCAGGCCGCAGCGACGCCGCAGACTGCGATGCAACCGGGGATGATCACTTCGATCGAACCCGGGACCTACCGCCCTGGCCGCTGGGGCGTACGAATCGAGAACCTGGCGCTCAACCGTGAGGCGGGCAAGACCGAGTTCGGTGAGTTTCTGAACTTCGAAACCCTCACCCTGTGCCCGATCGATACCCGTTGCCTGGAGCCATCGCTGCTCACCGAGGATGAGCGCGAATGGTTCAACGGCTATCACGCCGAAGTCCGCCGGCGCCTCAGCCCGCTGCTGGAGGGCCCGGCCCTGGAGTGGTTGCAGGTTCGTACTGCGGCTATCTGAGGAAAGATGTCACCCGCGCAAGGCGGGTGACGTCACGCGATGGGCTCCTGGCAATGGCGCGGCCGCTGCCAGGGACAGGGCAGGTTACGGCGCGTTCAAGGCTTCGCGGACGAAATCCAGGCGGTCCTGGCCAAAGAACAGTTCGTCTCCCACGAACATGCTGGGCGCGCCGAACACCCCTTTTTGCAACGCCTGTTCGGTCTTGTCCTTGAGGGCGGCCTTGACCTCTTCGTCATTGCTCAGGTCGAGGATCTGCTGCGGGTCGAAGCCACCTTGCTCCAGGACCTGGGTGATGGTGGCCGGGTCGTTGAGGTTGCGTTTGTCCACCCAGAGCGCATGGAACAGGCAGTCGAGGAATTCGCCGAAACGTTCCGGCAGGCGCAGTTGAACCCCGGTGGTGGCGCGCATCAGCAGCAGGGTATTGATGGGAAAGTGCGGATTGAAGTTGAGCTCCACCCCATAGCGCCGGGCAAAGCGCGCCAGGTCGTGCAGCATGTACCGGCCCTTGGCGGGAACACTGATGGGGGAAGCGTTGCCGGTGGTCTTGAAGACCCCGCCCAGCAGCATGGGCTGATACACCAGCTGGCTATCGGTTTCGGCGCAGATTTTTGGCAGTTGGGTATAGGCCAGGTATGAGGTCGGGCTGCCCAGGTCGAAGAAGAACTCCACCTTTTTGCTCATGTTTCAGACTCCTTGATTGTTGTTATTGGAGAAGGCCTTACCAGCGTTCGTTCCACGGGCGCAGGTCCAGCTCGAAGGTCCAGGCGTCCCGGGGCTGGCTGTGCAGGTACCAGTAGTTTTCGGCGATATGCTCGGGGTTGAGGATGCCGTCCTGGTCCTTGAGGGCGTATTTTTCGGGAAAGCTGGTACGGATGAAATCGGTGTCGATGGCACCGTCGACGATGACATGGCCGACATGGATGTTCAGGGGGCCCAGTTCCCGCGCCATGCTCTGGGCCAGGGCGCGAATGCCGTGCTTGGCCCCGGCGAAGGCGGCAAAGCCGGCGGCACCGCGTACGCCTGCGGTGGCGCCGGTGAACAGAATAGTGCCGCGTTGGCGTTTGGCCATGCGCTTGGCCACTTCCCGGGCATTGAGAAAGCCCGAAAAGCAGGCCATTTCCCAGATCTTGAAATACTTGCGTGCGGTTTCTTCAAGAATGCTGCAGGGCACATTGGCGCCAATATTGAAGACAAAGGCCTCGATAGGGCCGATCTGGGTTTCGATCTGCTCGATCAGCGCGATCACGTCTTCCTCTTTGCGTGCATCACAGCCAAAACCATGGGCCTGGCCGCCGGACTGCTGGATGGCGTCCACCAGGGGTTGCAGTTTGTCCGCGCTGCGGCGGGTCATGCAGGCAATAAAGCCTTCGGCGGCGAAACGCTTGGCAATAGCACCGCCGGTCGCGTCGCCGGCACCCACTACCAGTACGACTTTGTTCTTGTTCAAGGTTGCAGTCATGGGAGGTTCGCTCTTTGGTAAACGATCGTTAACTAAACGAACGTTATGCTATGATTTTTCCGTCGTCAAGAAAACTTGGGAGCCCGTCAGGGAATGCGTTATTCAGCTAGTCACAAGCAGGAAACCCGCGAGCGTCTGCTGCAAAGCAGCGCGGCGCAGGCCAAGAACGAAGGTTTTTCCACTGTGGGGGTGGATGCCTTGATGAAAGCCATTGGCCTGAGTGGCGGGGCTTTCTATAGCCACTTCACCTCCAAGGACGAATTGTTCAGCTCGATTGTCGAGCGCGAGTTGAGCCAGAGCCTGGCGCGCCTGGGCGGGGAGGGGCAGCAGAATCAGGAGAAGTTGCGTCGCTGCCTGAAGCAGTACTTGAGCGTGGCGCATCTGCAACAGCCGGGTGCTGGCTGCGCACTGCCGGCATTGGGTGCGGAGATTGCCCGGGGGAGCCTAGAGGTGCGGCAGGAGGCGCAGGACTGGATTTGCCGCTTGCATCAGGCTTGGGCGCAGACTCTGGGCAGCGAGAGCCTGGCCTGGTCGATCCTGTCCCAGTGCGTTGGCGCGTTGGTGGTAGCGCGAATGCTGGTGAACCCAGCCATTCAGCATCAGGTGCTGGCGTCCAGCCATGAGCAGATCATCGGGCAGCTGGAGCGGCTGCCCGCAAGTTGACCGGCAAGGCTATTTGCAGATGACGATCATGCTGCGGCTGGTGTAGCCGGCAGGGTTCAGGCCGAAGGGGTAGTCGCCTGGGTCTTCCACGGCATCACCGGACTTGGCGATGACCTTGTAGCCTTTGGGGCCGCAGGACTCAGTCGCCTTGGTGTAGCACTTTTCCCAGGAAGAAGATAAACCCGAGCAGTTGATGTGGAGTCCTTTCTTGCCCCGTTTGACTTCGGTTTTCGCGGTCGCCGCGCAGCCTGCAATTGCAAGTACGGCCAACAGTATCAAAAATCGTTTCATCCCCGTCCTTATCGCTAGCCCCGGATCTGGCGTCCGAGTGTGACTGCATTACCTGTCGTCTTTTGCGTGTGCGATATCCCTGTCCGGCAACTCCCTGGGCGACGTTGAGTAGCCGGCTAAACATGGCCTAAATGAGCACTAATTACCAGAGTTGAATCTCAATCAACTGCAACTATTGGTTTGGTCTCGCGGCGCATGGTCATGGTGGCGCCTACGGAAGCCAGGATGATGCAGGCGATTGCCGTCCACTGGGACAGGGACAGGTACTCGTGGAGGAACAACAGGCCGGAAAGCGCGCCGAAAGCGGGCTCGATACTCATCAGGGTGCCGAAGGTCCGGGCTGGCATGCGAGTCAGGGCAACCATCTCCAGGCTATAGGGGAGGGCTGTGGACAAGATAGCGACTCCCAGGGCAACCGGGATCAGGGAGGGAGTCAGTAGTGCGGCGCCGGCATGGACTATGCCTATGGGTGCAACAAAGAGAGCAGCAATCATGACGCCCAGGGCGGCGGTCTGAATGCCGTTCTCGGCTCCGGCCTTCTGTCCGAAGAGTATGTACAGCGCCCAGCAGACCCCGGCCCCCAGTGCATAGCCTGCACCGACCAGGTCGATGGCTGTTTCTGTGGCTCCGGTGGGAATAAGCAGTAGCAGCCCGACGATCGCCAGAGCGATCCACAGGAAGTCTATGGCCTTGCGTGACGCATAGATGGCTACTGCGAGGGGGCCTGTGAACTCGAGGGCGACGGCGATGCCCAGAGGGACACTCCTGAGGGACATATAGAAGAGGAAGTTCATGCCGCCCAGGGCCATGCCGTAGATGATCACGGTGCGCAGGGTGTTGGTGGTGAACTTGGCGCGCCAGGGTCTTAATAGAAGCAGCATGATGATGCTGGCGAAAATCAGCCGCAGGGTTGTGGTTCCTTGTGCGCCAACGATTGGGAACATGCTCTTGGCCAGTGAGGCTCCTGATTGAATCGAGGCCATGGCAATAAGCAGCAGCCCCACCGGAAACAGGGTCGAGGCAAGGCTGCGCGGTTGGTCATTCATGCAAGGGGTCATCCAGAGTGTTGGGGGAGGGGCACCTAGAACATGATGCTCAACTAATCACGGATGAGCAATATAGTGCGCATGGTCTTTTTTACGCCTCTATATAGAAGCTGCGAATGGGCTGTTTTGCGGCTGATCATAGAAAATGCAAATTAAGTCTTGACGGCAGATTCTACAGGTCTATAATTCGCCCCACTTCCGGCGCAGTCGAAACGGAAAACTCCTTGAGATTCAATGAGTTGCGCAGTTTTCGACAGCGGTTACGCTTCAGTTCATCGAAG
>Ga0105243_10000117_pt1 | contig 91860 bp, 87 predicted proteins | sample KBSM34metaG_FD_81525 | JGI IMG/M metagenome (GOLD analysis project Ga0105243, IMG submission 81525) | Miscanthus rhizosphere microbial communities from Kellogg Biological Station, Michigan, USA - KBS M3-4 metaG | ecosystem: Host-associated > Plants > Roots > Rhizosphere > Soil | place... | reverse complement strand
GTGCCGGAATGAAAATTAATGGAAAATAAATTATAAATATATTTTATTGTATAATCTTAAATGCAATTTTTTGAATATGGTATAGTATGTGCACTCTTATGGTGAATATGAATAATTTTAATTCAATATAATTAATTGATTAATATTATTTTAAAAATATAAGCATCATGAATAAGTTATTTATTTCCACGTTGTTGGTACTAGGTTTATCAATGAATGTTTGTGCCCAAAAACGTCCACCTCTTCCTCCACATCCGTCAAAAACTGAGCTGGTAGATGCTAAAATGCGTGAACTCGATAAAAGATACAATACTGAAAAGAAATTGATTTTGAATCATCCGCTTGCGACCAAACAGATGAAAAGAGATCAATTAAAAGCTTTAAATAAAAGATATCAAAGTGAGAAACGATTGCTTAGAAGTCTTAAATAATATGGATTTCTTACACTTATTAAAATAAGATAAGTCAAATTTCACATGTTTGATTTTGTGAAATTTGTAATTCTCTATATGATTTATTGAAAAAGGGTGCTATTGTGTGCTCTTTTTTTATTTAAAATTGAATAAAATAAGCTTGTTGGTGCATTTTTAGATCAATTTCCAGAAACATGAAACATCCAATATTTTTCCTTAAATTCGCATAAAAATTTTTAAAGTAATGAATTACGATATTATTGTCATTGGAAGTGGTCCTGGTGGATATGTTACTGCGATCAGAGCAGCACAGTTGGGTTTCAAAACCGCAATTATCGAGAAAGAAAACTTAGGAGGGATTTGCCTTAACTGGGGATGTATTCCTACTAAAGCTTTATTGAAATCTGCTCAGGTTTTTCATTATATTAACCATGCTGAAGATTACGGATTGAATAAAGTGGAAGCTAGCTTTGAGTTCCCGAATGTTATTCAGAGAAGCCGTGGGGTAGCCAGCAAAATGAGCAAAGGAATCGAATTCTTAATGAAAAAGAACAAGATTGACGTAATTCTTGGTACAGCAACTGTTCAGAAAGGTAAAAAAGTTTCTGTTACAGATAAAGATGGTAAAGTAACTGAATATTCAGGAAGCCATATTATCATTGCTACAGGAGCTCGTTCAAGAGAATTACCAAACTTGCCACAAGACGGTAAAAAAGTAATCGGATACAGACAGGCATTATCTCTTCCTGAGCAGCCAAAATCTATGATTGTTGTAGGTTCTGGAGCAATTGGAGTAGAATTTGCCGATTTCTATAATACAATGGGAACAAAAGTAACTGTTGTAGAATTTATGCCAAATATCGTTCCTGTAGAAGACGAGGAAATCTCTAAGCACTTAGAGAAATCTCTGAAGAAGACAGGAATTGAAATCATGACCAACGCTTCTGTAGAAAGTGTGGATACAAGTGGAGAAGGAGTGAAAGCTACTGTAAAAACAGCTAATGGAACTATTACCTTGGAAGCTGATATCTTATTATCTGCTGTAGGTATTGCTGCGAACATCGAAAACATCGGTTTAGAAGAAGTAGGAATCCAAACAGATAAAGGAAGAGTTTTAGTAAATGAATGGTACGAAACTTCAGTACCGGGTTACTATGCGATTGGAGATATCATCCCAACTCAGGCATTGGCTCACGTAGCTTCAGCAGAAGGAATCACTTGTGTTGAGAAAATCAAAGGATTACACGTTGAAAAAATCGACTATGGTAATATCCCTGGATGTACTTACTGTCATCCTGAAGTAGCTTCTGTAGGTCTTACAGAAAAGCAGGCTAAGGAAAAAGGATACGAAATCAAAGTAGGTAAATTCCCTCTTTCTGCAAGTGGTAAAGCTACTGCAAACGGGAATACAGATGGTTTCATCAAAGTTATTTTTGATGCTAAATACGGAGAATGGTTAGGATGTCATATGATTGGTGAAGGAGTAACAGATATGGTTGCTGAAGCTGTGGTAGCAAGAAAACTTGAAACTACAGGTCATGAGATCATCAAGTCTATTCACCCTCACCCAACTGTTTCTGAGGCGATCATGGAAGCAGCAGCAGCAGCTTACGGTGAAGTGATTCACATTTAAGACATAAAAAAAGAGCAAAACTCTTTATTAATGATATAAAACCACAGATTTTGTCTGTGGTTTTTCTATTAAAAATACCTAATTTCGGTAAAAAATTAACATGAGGAATAAATCTATCATAGCCGCTTTTGCTCTAGCAGGAACACTCTTCTCTGCACAGGAAAAAAATGAATTTGTAGCTCCCAATGAAAACCTTGTTGCACAAAATATTCTGCCAATTCCCAAAAGCTTAGGCCAGAGTCTCAAAAAATATTCTGAAAGCAGAAATGCCTCACTGGCAGATATACATCCGAACGGAAATGAAATTATTGCCGTTACCCGTTTTGCATCTACCAATCAGCTGTATAGAATTGCTAAGCCTATGGGGACCAGAAGACAGATCACCTTCTTTGATGAACCTGTTAATACTGCTTCTTATGAGCCCACAAAAGGGGAATACCTGGTCTATTCAAAAGATACGGGAGGAAACGAATTCGGGCAGCTTTATACATTAAACCTCAAAACATTGGAATCTAAACTGCTTACCGATGGAGGAAGAACCCAAAATGGTGGTATCACCTGGAAAAAAGACGGTTCAGGGTTCTATTTTACCTCCACCAAAAGAAATGGGGGTGACCGTGATATTTATTATATGAATCCTTTAAAACCTGAAGAAACCAAGCCCGTTCTGGAACTTAAAGGTGGTGGATGGGGAATCAGTGATATTTCTGATGATCATAAGAAGCTGCTGATCACAGAATATGTCTCTGCCAATGATTCTTATCTGTATATCTACGATACAGAAACAAAAAAATTAGAACCCGTTACAGACAGAAAGGAAAAAGGAATTGTTCAGCTTAATGCTTCTTTCGGTAAAAATCCTGATGAAATCTACTATATTACAGACAGGGATAATGAGTTCAGCAGACTGGCTGTATTCAATCTAAAAACAAAAAAGATCAGCTATCTGACGACTTCTATTCCATGGAATGTAGAAAATTATGATCTTTCTAAAGATAAATCCAGGCTTTCTTTCATTACCAATGAGAGTGGGATCAATAAACTGTATCTAATGAATACAGATAACCGGAAATATACACCTGTAAGCGATATTCCGGTTGGTCTTATCGGTGGAGGAAAATTTTCAGGAGATGGAAAATCCCTGTATTTCTCACAGTCGGCAGCTAATTCAGGATCAGATATCTATAAAATGGATATAGCTTCTCAAAATATTGAAAAATGGACAGAAAGTGAGCAGGGAGAAATGCAGCCTGCAGATATGGCTGTTCCAAAACTGATAGAATGGAAAAGTTTTGACGGCATGAAAATTACAGGATTCTACTATCCTGCGCCAGCAAAGTTTACCGGGAAAAGACCGGTTCTGATTTCAATTCACGGAGGTCCGGAAGGACAGTCTATGGCTACATCACTTGGGCAGGCCAATTATTTCCCCAATGAAATGGGGATCGCAATGATTGCACCTAATGTAAGAGGATCTTCAGGCTTCGGAAAGACTTATATTGCAGCAGATAACGGATATTTGAGAATGAACTCTGTGAAAGATATCGGGGCTTTATTGGATTGGATTGCAACACAACCTGAATTGGATAAGGACAGGATTATGATTACAGGAGGAAGTTACGGAGGGTTTATGACGTTGGCTACAGCATATGAATATGCAGACAGAATCAGATGTTCCATGGATGTAGTAGGGATTTCTGACTTCAATACATTCCTTAAAAATACTGAAGAATACCGAAGAGATCTGAGAAGAGTAGAATACGGTGATGAAAGAATCCCTAAAATGGCAGAATTCTTCACCAAAATTGCTCCTTTAAATAATATTGATAAGATTAAAAAGCCTATGTTTATTGTTCAGGGAACCAATGATCCAAGAGTTCCTGTATCAGAAGCTATTCAGATGAGAGATAAGCTGAAAGCTCAGGGAAAAACCGTATGGTATCTGGAGGCAAAAAATGAAGGGCATGGCTTTAGAAAAAAAGAAAACATCGATTTTCAACGCCTTGCTATGATCAGATTTATGCAGGAATATCTGTTGAAATAGATAAGATATAAAACAGTTTATATTCTGCGTTTTAAAATATTTAACGAGGCTTATACAATAAGCCTCGTTTTTTGTACAATTAAAATGAAATATATTTTCAGCCATAAAGGATCACAGCTTAAGTTTTATTTTTCTAATAAATAGATATGTTGCTTATTGTATTGGTACTGCGGAAATAATATTTTCACCCCAATTAGAACCTCCCAAGCGGTCTAAATAATTGGAAGCAGTAGGATTGCCGATCACTTCGGCATTTCCTACAATGAGCCAATATTTTTTATTAATCCCGGATTTGTTGTTAATTATGAGTTGTCCATTAGCGATATTATATTTTAATGATCCTGTAGGAACTGGCCCTTGTAGCATACCGCTGATTTTATCTGCATTTCCTTCTATGTCCTGGCTTTTATCAGTAAAAGTTTGAGAATCTGAAAAAGTGGATCTGAACCAAATATAATCGTCTTCATCTAATACAGAGTTTGGATTATTTACAGATAAAAGATTTACGGTTACAAGCCATTTTCCTGGAGGAAGTTCAATGCTAGAACCTGTATGATGGTAATTATAATCAAAGAAAAAAGGAAGATTATATCCATTTCCCATGATTCCTACCACAAGCTCTAAACTCTGTCTTTTCCATATTCCTACACCATTTTCATCTGATGTAAGGACTTTGTTTTTACCCTGTAGCCCATCAGTAATCATAATTCCTGGAACAGGAGTAGTTGGGGTTCCTGTCGTTGATATTTCCAGTTTTACAGAAGGAGATATTGATCCGAGACCCACATTTCCAGACTGTGTAACAATAAAATCATCCGTGGATTGGGTTAATGATGGAGAACCGGAAGATGGGTTGTTTTTTCCTCCGTCTACATGGAAGGTACCCATTGGGTTTGCTGTATTTATCCCTACCTGTCCAAAAACAGAAATTCCAGTAAAAATAAAGGACGCACCGAAATGTTTCAAAAATGTCATGTGTTTTTTGTTAGTTTGATTAAGCGCAGCAAAATTAGATGAGCATCTTTGATTAGACAATGAACAAATGTTAATAAATTTGCCTTTTGATTCTGCTTAAAGCCTGAGGAGTGATTCCTAGATAAGATGCAATATATTTTTGAGGGATTTCTTTAATTAAAATAGGATTTTCCTTAAATAAATTCTCATATCTTTCCTTAGCAGAATATCTTAGAAAGGAGTACAGTCTTTGGGACCGTTCGAGAAATAGATTTTGATGGGCTATTCTTCCAATACGTTCTGCAGATTCTGTTTTTTTATAAATATCCTGAAGATCTTCATATGTAAACCTATAAAGCACTATATCTGTTAATGCTTCAACTCCATATAAGGAAGGGGTTCTGGTTATAAAAGACTCATCTGCACAAACAAATTTTTTTTCAAACATAAAATCATAGGTAATATCCGTTTCTTTATCATAATCTGTTGGTACGAAAAATCTCAATGCCCCTTTAGATAAGAAAGAAAGCATATTTTCCTGCCCGCCGGCTTCAAGAATGATCTCTTTTTTCTTAAACTTTTCTATATAGAATTTTGATGCAATAATTTCCCAATCTTGATAGGTAATGTCGAAATTAGTCTGTAAGTATAAATAAATTTCCTCCATGTGATGACGATAGTCGGTTTGTGATAACTGGCAATTTTTTGTGAATTTATTAAATTTTCTGTCATTTACGTGAGTATATAAAAAAATAAATAGAAACAATGATTATTGCATATTTGTTAAAATAATTTTAAAATCAACATATTTATTAAAATTAATCTGATTTTCTCAGCCTGATTTCTTACATTTATTCTATGAATTTTGAGAGAGTAGGACTTGTTTTATCAGGAGGTGGTACGAAAGGAATCGCCCATGCAGGAGTATTAAAATTCTTGAAGGAAAAAAGCATAGAAGTAGATATCCTTTCATGCTGTAGTGCAGGATCTATCGTAGGATGTCTGCATGCTGTTGGCAAAACACCTGAAGAAATTCTTGAGTTCTTCAATTCAATTTATTTTTTCAACTGGAAACATTTTACCTTCAACCAGCCAGGATTGGTTTCTTCGGTCATTTTCAGGAATTATCTTAAACCTATTTTTCACGATATGAAATTAAAGGATTTGGATATTGAAGTGAAAATTGTAGCCACAGAGCTGGTTTCCGGAACACAGAAAATTTTTGATGAAAATTTTGAAATAGTAGATGCTATTATTGCCTCTTGTTCGATTCCCGGAATCACAACACCTTACATCATTGATGAAGAAATGTATTGTGACGGGGGAGTGCTCAATAATTTTCCGGCAGACATTATCAGAGACGAATGCGACAAGCTTATCGGAGTTTTTGTATCACCGCCTCATGATACCAATATTAATGATTTAAAATCAATTAAAGCCATTGTTTCACGTTCTTATGACCTTCTTTCCTATAGGATCGAAAAAGTGAAGTTTGAGTATTGTGACTGGTTTATTACTTCACAGAAGCTGTCAACATACGGAATGTTTGAGCGTAGAAAAGACAGGCTGGAGGAAATTTTTGATATTGGGTATAAATCCGCTGCAGAAAGTTTTGAAGCCAGCCAATATCAGACGGAGCTCAAAAAATTAGGAACATAAAAAAAATCCTGCATCATCATGCAGGATTTTATCTGATACAACGTAAAGGAAATATGCTTTATGGATTGAAATCCACGTTGCATTTATTCTTAGTTTTTAACTACCTGCCCGTCCTCACGTACAATTTCACGACCATTTTCGTCATTTACAGTAAGGGTGTAGGGTGCTTTTTTAGGTGAATCGGTAAGATAGTTTCTCCAAACCTGATAACTGTACCCCTGATTGTTAAAGTCAATATAATAGTTTCCTCCTGTACCGTCAGGAACCAGTTCACCATCACTGATGATCATACTTGGTTTTGCCGTGATTTTAGCATTTGCATTCCATGACTGATACAAATACTTGCCGTTGGGCTGTTTGTCAATTCTTATCTTAAATTTTTTTGTTTTAATAATGACCGTTTTGGGTACTTTTTGAAAAGTAGCATAAGAGGCTACACGGTGGTCTTTTGATTCATTCGGAACTTCTTTTGCATATACAAAAGAAAACTGAGCCAGGCAGAAAGTCCCTAATAAGAAGCTTTTAATCATATTTTTAAAGGTTATTGGTTACTAATCAGAGTTTCATCAAATATAAAGCCATTTTTACAGAGATAAGGTATCGGATAGAATGGAGTTGTCTTTATGCTCTTCAAAAATCCGAAAAATCTGAAAAGATGAGCTAAGTATAGCAAAGAGAATTAGAAAGCTTAGATTCTTACAAGCTAAGAGATAGAGAATAGAGTCTACCTATGCCATTGTCATTCCGTAGGAATCTAAACACATATACACAATGAAATCAGAGACTTTTATCAAAATTTTGATTACATCGGATCTTCGGTTTGTGGTCAAAAATCAAATTTGTATCATTAACCACCCCGTCAAAAATTCTTCGAATTTTCGCCAACCTTCCTGAGGCGAATATTTTGCTTATCCATAAACGATATATTTTCTTAACACTTTAGATCACTTGAGAAAGAGCAAAAATTATTATATATAAGAAGTTCACTTGAGAAGAAAATCAAAGATTTTCATTAAGCTTAGGTGTACTTTTCAGCAGTGTCATAGTCACTTTAAATCTTAAGTGCCTAAATCTTTTGTGACTTTTGACTACGTCGAATCTTCGATTTGTGGTTGATATGTTCTCTCGCGGATTGAGCAGATCAAGCAGATTTTTATTTCTTATTATGCTAACATTCTATACTTAGATTCCTACGGAATGACAAAATGAGTGGACAGACAAAATCTGTTATTTATAATTCTGAAGGAATCTAGATTTGTATGCACAAGAAAATCAAAGATTTTCATTAAGCTTAGGTGTACTTTTCAGCAGTGTGATAGTCACTTTATAAAATCTAAAGTGTCTAAAGCTTTTTTGACTTTTGACTACGTCGAAATAACATTCATCGACTGAAAGGAGATAATCTTCGATTTGTGGTTGATATTTCTCTCGCAGATTTATCTTATCTAAAACTGTAAATTTTAATTGGATAGAGCGGTATAGCTTGCAAAAGCCTCTTCCAGGCTGTCAAATCTACCCTTAAATTCATCAATAGAGCAGTCCTGAAGGATATTCCCTTGATGAATCAGAATAACACGGGAACAAAGAGCTTCCACTTCCTGCATGATATGCGTAGATAATAAAACCGTTTTTTGCTGTCCGATTTCCTTTACCACATTTCTGATCTCAATAATCTGGTTGGGGTCAAGCCCATTGGTTGGCTCATCCAAAATTAACAAATCAGGCTGATGAATAATAGCCTGGGCCAGTCCTACACGTTGCTTATATCCTTTAGATAACTGGCCTATTTTTTTTGATTTTTCCGGAGTGATCCCTACAAGCTGAATCACTTCATCAACTCTGGCCTCGGAAATTTTATGAATGTTTGCAACAAACTGAAGATATTCCTTGATATACATTTCCAGGTAAAGCGGATTGTTTTCAGGAAGAAATCCTATTTTTTTCTTGCTTTCAATAGCATGTTCAGAAATATTTTGACCATTAAAAATAATTTCACCTTCATCAATTTTCAATGCACCAACGATTGATTTCATCAAAGTAGATTTTCCGGCACCGTTAGGACCAAGAAGACCGATGATCTCATTTTTATCAATAGAAATGTTGATATTGTTAAGGGCAGTTTGTTCCCCAAACTTTTTAGTCAAATTGATTATCTGAAGCGGCATAATAATGAATGTCTTTCTGCAAAAATAAAATAAAAAAACTCATTCGATGGAATGAGTTTCACAATATTTTTAAATAATATTTATTTTTTTGATTTCTTCCCATTACCAGTGGATCCCGGCGTTGCTGTAGAGGCTGTATTGGCACCTGATTTTGAATTTACAGCAGATCTTTCATATAATGCATATTTACCATTCGTTTTACCAAAAATTTTCTCAACCTGTTTTTTGGTTAAAAACTGAGATTTTCCCACATACTTTCGGTTTTTGTTGATGATCTGAATAAACTGGACCGTCGGCTGACCGTAGTTTTTCTCATAGTGAAGCTCAATAATATCATTAGGAAGTTCCAGGATGATATTTTCATCAGGAACAGCCGTTATAAAGCCTTCCATGATAAGTTTATAAAGTCCTGATACATCTCCATTCAGGTTTTGGAATGAGAAGGATCGGATGGTATTCAGGTTGCTGGTGTTCAAGTCCTGGTAATTGATTGTAAACTTATCTTCCTTTTTATATAAACCTACGGAATTATCTTTACCAATTTCCACTAAACTCTCATTTTTCAACACTTTAATTTGTGAGAAAACTGAAATGCTGAACATGCATGTAATAAGTAGAATTATTTTTCTCATGAATTGAATTTTAATGTTTTACAAATTGGTGTACATAAACTTACTAATAAAAAAGTTAAATAACAATTTTTATTTGTTAAACAAAAGTAACACTTTTTTTTGATATTCATAAGGAATTGCCTGTGGGAGCTATGGATTGGTGTTTGTTTGTAATGAATTGTAAATCATTTGTTTATTGCTTTTTTATGAATGTGCTCCTGTTTGAATCTCTGAAAAAAGCAGATCAGAAATTATAGGGTGTAATGTATTGAAAAACAGGTTGGAAATGAGTTTGCAGCGTATTGAATTAAAAATTATTTAAAATAAGTGTTGAATTTTATGATGATAAAAAAAGAAATGATGGTGCAAATAGCATTTTTGACGAAACCGATAATTCACCAATAAGCTTATAATAATCTGTTTTTTGACACTGCGGATATGAAAGCGTCAAATTCCTGGCGATAGCTTCTTCCAACAGGAATATGATGATTGCCAAGAAGCACTTCGGTGGTGTTGAAAGCACTAACGAAATCAATATTGATCAAAAATGATCTGTGAATTCTTACGAAACCTTTGGAGGAGAGGGTTGCTTGTAGATCTGTTATTTTATTCTTTGAAATAAAACTCTCCTTTGTGGCCAAAACAACCTTGATATCATTTCCCTGGCTCTCAAAATAAATGATTTCCGAAAGAAAAATTTTGCGCTGCATTCCTTCTGTCCTGAATATGATAAAATCTTTCTGAGGAGCCGCTGTATTTCTTAGAATACGTTCTACCGATTTAAAAAAGCGTTCAAAAGTAATGGGTTTAAGAAGATAATCTACCGCTTCCAGCTCAAAACCTTCAATGGCAAAATCACGGTAGGCTGTGGTGAAAATAGTGGCTGGCTTCTGAGACAGTGATCTTAAAAAATCAATTCCGTTTAAGTGGGGCATCTGAATATCCAGAAACATCAGCTCTACAGATTGACTCTGAATCATTTTATAGGCTTCCATTGCATTGTCAGCTTTCCCGATCAGTTTCAAATGATCGATTCTGGAAATGTGATTTTCCAGTAACTTTGCTGCCAAAGGCTCATCATCTACGATAATACAGTTAATCATATTGTGAAGGAGTGATTATTTCAACTTTAAAAATATTGTTTTCCCGGGAAATTCTGAAAGTAAAATTTTCATCATAATGATGCCGGAGCTGTTTTTTGATATTTTGAAGGCCAATTCCTTTCTCATTATCAGTCTGATCCTCATGGTAAGTATTTTCAATTGTAAAGACTGAATGTTGGGGGTTGGTTTCCATTTCTATTTTTATTTCTGTCTGCTGGATATTTTTTCCTGCGCCATGTTTAAAAGCATTTTCTACTAAACTGAGATATAAAAGCGGAGGGATGGTATTGGAAGAATTTAGTAGGACCTGCTTGCTTATCTGTAACCTGTCCGTATGGTAGCGGAGACTTTCCAGAGCGATATAATCTTCAATAATATCCAGTTCATCAGAAACGGATACCCATTTTTTCTGTCCTTTGTATAAAATATAATCTAAAATATCCGAAAGCTGGCTAATGGACTGGGAAGTCTTTTCAGAATGGCTGAGGGAGAGCGAATAGATATTGTTCAGTGTATTAAACAGAAAGTGAGGGTTTAGCTGGGATTTGAGGGCTTTCAATTCCAGTTCAGCTTTCTCTTTCTGCAGGTTGGCCGCTTTTTCTTTTTCATCTTTGTAGCGGATAAAAAACATCATTGAAATAAAAATGAAGGCCCCGCTGATGATCGGAAAAGTATAATGAATTAAAAGGTATTTCAGGTCTGTGAAAATACTGAAAATACTGTCTTTTGTTTCATTGATAAAAAAGGGCTCGGCAATATAAACAATAAAGAACCTGTTGATGACTGATAGGAGATAAAGGCTGATGATAAGAAATACTGAACATTCAAGGTATTTTTTCTTATCAAAAAAATGCCTGATGAGGATAAAATAAATAAAATTAGCGGCAATAATCTGGAAAATCCAATGACAGAAATTATAAATAATTATGTCTGAAGATAATCCATCGTATTCTCCGTAATTTCTTGCGGTTCCAAACAGAAATAAAGCTGTCCAAAAAAACAGCTGGAAATATAGGGTACGTCTGATATGAACCTCTGACTCATTTTTCATCTTCAAAAATATAAAATCTAAAGTAGAGCTGACGAAAAATGTTGCTGACGACGATCAATTGGAGATGAACAACCTTATTTGATATTCAGAAGACTTATTGTACTGTTGGCATCAGTTGAGCTGTTTTCCAGATGTCACGGTAAAAAGTATTCCGGAATCTGACAACATTTGCAAAAAAATGAAATGAAAGAACAGTCGGAAAGGTTGTATGGGTTGGATCACCTGAGATCCGTGGCCATTGTATTGGTTTTAATGTATCATTATCGGGCATTCAGGCACCCGGTATGGATTGACAGTATTGGCCGGTTCGGCTGGACGGGTGTTGATCTTTTTTTTGTTTTAAGCGGTTTTTTAATAGCAAGCCAGCTGTTTAAAGAAATAGAAAATAAGCAGACCATCAGTCTGAAAACATTTTATATTAAACGTTTTTTCAGGATTATTCCACCTTATGGGGTTACGCTGTTGCTGTATTTCATTTTTCCTTTTTTCAGAGAGAGGGAAGCACTGCCGCCTGTATGGAAGTTTATTTCCTTTACCCAGAATTTTGGATTGAATGTTATTGATCAGGGTACATTTTCCCACGCATGGTCATTGTGTATTGAAGAGCAGTTTTACCTTCTCCTTCCTTTGTCTCTTTTGATGGTAAAACGGATCAAGCTGTTTCAATATCTGGCTTTTTTAATTATTCTCCTGATCCCTTTTTCTCTGGTACTCAGATTCTTTATGTGGAATCAGTTTTTAGTTTCCGTTGATAGCAATTCTATGGAGTTCTGGCGTTTGTGGTATATGAAAATCTATTATCCTACGTATACCCGGTTAGATGGTCTGGGAATAGGCGTGCTTATCGGTTATTTAATGCGTCATTCATCGGTTTTTAAGAGGTTTGTTCATCATCATGGAAATAAACTTTTTTTCCTGGGATTGGTACTGTTGGGAGTTTCATTCTGGGTTTGTAATGAGCAGGGTTCAAAAGAAGCTTCTGTCTTTGGATTTACTTTGGTGGCTGTTAGTTGCGGAATACTGGTAATGTCTGCTGTATCTGAATCTTCATTTCTTTCCCGGTGTAGATGCTATGCTACCACGCAGCTGGCTGCTTTATCTTATGCCATATATCTTTCACATAAAGGAATTATCCACATGGTACAAAGCGGACTGGATAATTTGGGAATTCAAACTTCAGACAATATAAGCCTTATGATCTGTTTTTTTGCCTGCATTGGAGGAGGATTGCTATACAGGTTCCTCATTGAAAAACCATTTTCGAGACTTAAATACAAACTGTTGAATGCGAATTATCATTAACAATAAAAATCCCCAAATAGAAATACTTTTTGGGGATTTAATTTCTATAATGCCAGGAAAACAGCAGAAATTAAGACTTCAAATAAAAACAGTCCTATTCATCTGAAGAGATACGTTTTATGGTAAGCCTGGCTTAAGCTGTGTTGGCGATATTCCATATTTCTTTTTAAAAGCAAAAGAAAAGTGGGAGAGGTCCTCAAATCCTACTTCAAGGAAAACGTCTTTGGGTTTTCTGTTCTTTTCTGACAGCTGGTAATAGGCCAGTTCAAGCCTTTTGGCAATCAGCCATTTCTGGGGAGTATTGTTAAAATGCCTTTTAAAATCCCGGTTAAAAGTAGACAGACTGCGACCCGTGAGGTATCCAAGTTTTTCCAAAGGCATATTGAACATGAAGTTCCGTTCCATAAAATGGATAAGGTCTATTTTTCCCGGAGCATCGAAATGGGCAAGAACTTTATCTACACCAGGATTTACCGATCTGAGGATGGCTATTGCTTCGGTTATTTTAAGGGAAGCAATATGTTCAGGAAAGGTTTCCTCCATTTCAAAATAAGGAAGCAGAGAGTTTAAATAACTTTTCAGTAGCGGATGGTTATTAAAACTGTAAATACATTGCTCCGGCCGTATGGGTTTAGGAAGATCAATTTTTTCATAATAATGTTTCAGGCGTTCTACCGAGAGATGGAGGACGACTGTTTTATGAGGCAGCCCGTCCTTAGGATAGTTGACAACTGTAGCCAACTGATTTCGGGGAATTAAAAAAGTATCGCCGGCATGGAAGTAATACGTTTTGTCTGCCTGTATGATTTTGGTTTCACCTGAAATAAACCAGACCAGCATATGATCATCAAACATAAGATCTGACTTGAATAGTTTATCCTCATAGCAGGATAATTTGATCTCCTTTGTCAGGTATTTTGAAATATGATCCATGGCTCATGATATTTTTAGACTAATAAATATAATACATTTTGCAGTGTCTTTTTTGCCTTATTCAACCGGAAAACGGATGCCTGTTATTTTCTCACTCCAATCCCATAAACGGGTGGCACTGGATTGATCCAAAGAATAGGGTTTTACCCCTTTTGTTATTGCATTTTCAAGGGCTAATGGGGCAATATCCGTATCTTCACAGTAGACTCCTCCGATAGCATTAAGTTGTGGGCTGGTAGCACACCATACTGTTGTGGCAGCACCCTGAGGAATTGTTTTTAAGGTAGAGAGTATTTCCTCAGGAATATTCCCGTGAGCGTCTGCCAATCCCATTTTTTGGAAAAGTTCCAGGGGAGCTTCTCTTCCCAGTTCTGTACCGGCAATTGATCCCGGATGTAGAGAATATACTCGTACTCCTGCTGATCTTGCCCGGTTATCCAATTCAAGAGAAAAAAGATTCACTGCTGTTTTAGATTGCCCATATCCCTGAAGAGTTTCATATTCACGGGTAAGGAAATTAGGATCTTCAAAGTTGAAGGGGGCAAATTGATGTCCTTGTGATGATACATTAACCACTCTGGCTCCCTGGGCACTTTTAAGAGCCGGCCATAGCCTTGCTGTTAACTGAAACTGAGCGAGGTAATTTGTAGCCAGCTGAGACTCAATACCCCGTTCATCTTTACGTAAAGGTACCCACATAATACCTGCATTATTGATCAGCAGGTGAAGAGACCTTCCGGATGCGAGAAATTTTTGGGCAAAATCATCAATAGACGAGGGGTTCATGAGATCCATAGGCTCGATTTCTACGTTTTCAATTCCCTTCAGGTTTTCTACAGCCTTTTGTATATTCCGTGCAGGGACAATAACTGTTGCTCCCGCTGCAGCCAAAATTTTAGTCGTTTCCAGACCGATACCTGTATTTCCTCCGGTAACAATGGCGATCTTTCCCGTAAGATCAATCCCTTTGATCACTTCTTCTGCTGTCGACTGTGCATTAAACCCTGAAATAATAGGCTTTTGCATTGTACCCTGATAATTACTGTTTTGCATTGTTTTGGTATTTAAATGTTATACAGCAAAGGTATTCCGGATTTATTCTTTTCATTTTGTTGTAAGCGTCAATTTACTTTGTTGTAACTGTCGTGGTATTAGTTTTCTGTATTCTGTCTGAATATCATTTTAGAGGAATTTTTACGTTATAACATGAGCAGAATTAATAAATTAGCAAGTCAGATAAAACTCAATACATGATCACTATTACAATGAAGAATACATTAAGCAGGCTGTTAAAAACAGAATTATTCGGAAAGATAAAAACAATACGCACAGCAATGTTGTTTGCTTTGTTATGTATTTCTTTTACAGGGTTCGGGCAGACACCTGCTTCTGCATTTGATATGATATACGGTCAAATGAAGCAAAAGAATTTTTTTGAAGCCCGTACATCTTTTGCTGCGCATAAGAAAAAACTGCCTGTGGAATATCAGTATTTTACAGAAGCATTACTTGATAATGCATTTAACAAACCTGAAGAATCTAACCTGAAAATTACAAAGCTGGAAATGCTGAAGTCTTCATTTCCGGATTCCCTGATGCTTAAAATAGGGCGTATAAAAGAAGATAACTGTATGAAACAGTATGATTATGCCGGAGCTAAAAAAGCGGTACAGGGAACTCTTCAACAATATGACAGGTTACTTACAGAAGATGAAAAGGATGATCTGAAGAATAATCTGAAAATCTGGACCGCGCTGGAAAATGAGCCCCGTCAGAAAATTGTCATGAACGGTTCAACCCGTTTGAAAATGGAAAAAGATGCGGCAGGGTTGAAAAACCTGAAAGTGGATATTGGAGAAGGTACCATGAACTTTATTTTTGATACGGGTGCCAATATTTCTACAATTTCAACTTCAGCGGCCCAGCGTTTACATATGAAAATCATTCCGGCTGCTATTGATGTAGATGCCATTACCGGTATTTCTGTTAAAGCCGATCTTGCAGTCTGCAAAAAACTGGTTCTTGGAAATATTACCGTTGAAAATGCTGTATTTCTGGTGTTTGCAGATAGCGCACTCAGTTTTCCTCAAATCAAATACCAGATCAATGGTATCCTCGGTTTTCCTGTGATTGAAGCATTAAAAGAAGTTCAGCTGACTAAGGACGATTACTTTATAGTGCCAGATACAGAAACGAAAATAAATACAGTCTCCAATCTGGCTATTGACGGATTATCTCCCCTTATTTTTATCGATGGGAAACATTTTTCATTCGATACGGGAGCGGACCATACCATTTTGTATGCCCCTTTTTATCAGGAGAATAAAAAAAATATTGACAGGCAGTATCAGGTGACTAAGATCAGCATGGGGGGAGCCGGAGGTAAGATTGAATATGACGGGTTTAAGATCAGTCATACTTTTCATATCCTGGATAAGAAAATTCCTCTTGAGAATGTAAGTGTGCTAACAACCAAAATTAATAAAGAAACGGTTTACGGAAATATCGGACAGGACGTGATCCGTCAGTTTAATACAATGACCATGAATTTTGATCAGATGTTTATCAAGTTTGACTGATCAGAGGTAGGAAATTAAGAAGACTTATTATTATAATAGAATAGCACCATTTAATGAAAATGGTGCTATTCGTTTTAATGAACAGGAAAAACCTGTTCTAGATACAAAATATGATTGATATGAATGTGACTTTATTTACGGATTCTGGGTGATCTGTGGGTTGTTATTGATTTCTTTATTAGGGATCTGAAACCTGAATTTGTCCGGTGATAGATTAAACCTTCCGAAAGTATGGTTCGTTCCCGGGTATATCCTTTCTAATGGGGTATTTAATCTTTTCATATCAAACCAGGCGTAGCCTTCTCCCCAAAGCTCTATTCTTTTTTGAAGGATAATTTCACTGATCAGTTCATTTCCTGTTTTTGAAGAAAGGGTGTATGCCTTATCTCTTTTGGATGAAATCTCAAATAATACCTGTCTGGCCTCGGCTTCTCTTCCCTGTCTGGCAAGGGCTTCAGCTTCTATATAGTAAAGAGAGGAAGCTCTGATATAGATATAATCGCCCTCAAAAAGACTAGGATCTTTAAACTTCCAGCTTACATAGGCAGGATAGTTTTTGGTTTTTCCATTAAAAGTATATGAGGCACTTTGGCTGCCATTGAAAACTTTTTTCCGGTAATCCGTTTCCGGAATAGCTTCATAAAGACGTTTGTCTATCAGTTTACGGATCTGTGCAGCTCCGGCATAGCCTTCATTGGTATTATCAAACATAGAGAAGAAAGAAGCATAATAATTCCCGATACTCATAGTGGATATGGTATTGTGGAATCCCCATATTGCTTCGGGATTGCTGACAGTAGAGAATCCGGTAGTGGTATAGTCGTTTTCTGTCATCAGGGCAATACCCTGTTTACTTTCTTCTGCATATTGGGCAGATTTAGCATAATTTCCTGTTTCCAAAAATACTTCAGCAGCAATAGCCTTAGCTGTCCTCTGATCAATCTGAGCTTTAGAAGGGCGGGCAAAAGTATCCAGAAGGACAATAGACTCTTCAATATCTTTAATAATTTGCCCATATACTTCTGAAACGGTTGATCTTGGAAGTCCCTGGCTTGGATTACTGCTTGTCAGGACTAAAGGAACGCCGGGTTCCGACTGATGTTCTTTGTAGCTGTTGGCATAAAAGCGTACCAAATAAAGATAGGAATAAGCTCTTAATGCAAGCAGTTGCCCTTTAATAGCTCTGTTTTTTGTGCCCGTATCATTTTTCAGATCATCAAGAAGCTTATTGATTACAAATATTCTTGCATAAAAAGTGGTCCATACAATTTCTGAGGCAGAATTGCTGGCATTGGTTGCTTCATAATTATAAAACATTCCCAAATGCTGATTGGTAGACTGTATAACATCATTGGACATCAGGTCTGCACCTGCTTTTATTCCCATAATCCCAAAATCGGAATGAGAGGTCGTTCCTCCGGCTCCATTGCTTCGGAGATCAAGATAGATTCCGCCCAATATTTTTTCAGGGCTTGATGAGTCATTATTTAATTGCTCTCCGGATATATCGCCTTCCGGCAGCGTATTGAGGTCACTGGAGCAGCTATGGGCTATCAATCCGATGCTTATAGCAGTTATAAAGTATTTTATTGTTTTCATAAGTTCTTTTAAAATGTTAGTTTAAAGCCGAGAGAGACACTTGATAGCGTAGAATATTTGTATGAATCTGAAACTCCGGTTAATGAAGTTCTGGGATCATATCCTTTTCTCTTGGACCATAGGTAGAGGTTGTTTCCTGTGAGGTAAACTTTTAAGCCGGATAAACCAGCCTGTCCTGCAAAATCATCAGGCAGCTGATAAGACAGCGTAACATCCTGAAGGCTGATGTAATCTGATTTGATGAGATAGAGTGTTGAATTTCCATTCTGATTGGTTGATGTCAGGTCCACTCTTGGTAAAGCTGCACTGGGGTTTTCAGGAGTCCATGTTTTATCCAGATCAGTAGAGTAGTTAGAGGCATAGGTATCCGAATGGAATAAGCTTCTGTAAATATCATCATACCCATAGCCGCCAAACTGATAAGCAAAATTAACAGACAGGTTCAATCTCTTATAGGTTACATCTGTTCCAAAACCACCATATACCTTAGGAATAGCTGATTTCCCAGTATTGTAGTCTGTAGCCTCCTTATAATTATTGGTTATGGTTTTTTCTTCCTTTTGAGTGGTTGGGTTGATGGCTGTACGATACCATAAGGCATCCCCGTTATTGGGGTTTACACCGGCAAACTCCTTAAGATAGTAGGTATATCTGTCGCCGCCTTCCGCCAAAATAAACAGGCCGCTGACAAGACCCGTATTTCTCTGTTCAGCAGGTAATCTGGTAATTGTATTTTTATAATGGGTCGCATTGGCGTAGATATTCCATTGGAAATCATCGGTACGAAGAACGTCCACATTGATATTAGCCTGTACACCTCTGTTTGTCATGTCTCCTATATTTCCATATTTTACATAAGATCCGGCATTGGAGGGAGGAAGAGGAAGCGTATAAATCATATCTGAGACTTTCCTTTCAAAATAATCAGCATTTAAGGTAATCCTGTTTTTTAACAGGGAGATTTCAACACCGGCATTCAGATTCTTGGAAGTTTCCCATTTTAAATCTTTGTTTCCTTGCTTTTTGAGGGATAGCACAGGCTTGTCATCCCCAAAATTGTTGATCCCATAGATATCCTGATACGCATAATAATCCCTATTGGTACCGTCTAACAGGATGTTGTCATTTCCCTGCTGTCCGTAGGAAGCTTTTAACTTTAAAGAATTGATCAGCGTATTATCTTTAAGAAAGTTTTCTTTGGCCACATTCCATGCTACTCCCAAACCATAGAAATTTCCCCATCTGCTTTCCGGAGAAAAAACAGAAGAGCCATCTCTTCGTACATTGGCATTAAAGAAATATTTACCGTCATAATTATAGAGTAATCTGGAGAAATACCCTTCTACAGCGTACTCATAGCCATTTCCGGATAAGTCTGTTATTTTTACGGCATTATCGAAAGACAATGAATTCGGTAATAAAAGTTGTTGTTTTGATCCGGAAAATCCTTCATTTTTTATTTTGTTTAATTCGTGACCTACAAGGATGTTGAAACTATGATTCCCCAATTTCTTTTGATAGGTAAGCAATTGCTGATGATTCAGGGTATATTTGAAAATTGAACCTTTGGAAATAGTACCGCCCACGGATGATGAGGTACCTCCTTCTGTATTTCCAAACTGAAGGTTGGTGACATTCTCAAGATAAGCTCCGAAATTATAAGTAAAGTCTAATCCTTTAATGATTTCATAATTTAACCCCAGGTTGATATTCGTAATGTTGCTGGTCGTCTGAGATTTATCCTTTTGGAGATTGCCCACCGGATTTTCAAACACAGCATAAGATCTTGTAGCTCCATTAGGACCTTGCCCGTCACCATAATCATACAGAGCATTTCCATTAGTGTCATAGAGCTGCTGATAATTATTATCTCTGAGGAAAACAGGATAAAAAGGAGATATATTTCTGGCAAACTGAAAAGGATTGGAAAAACCACCTGACTCTCCAAAATCCTGCTTGCTGTAAGTATAAGAAAGGGCTGTCGTTAATTTTAGTTTTGAGGTAATAGAGTAGTCCAGGTTGGATCTTATCCCAAACCTTTCAAATCCGGAAGAGATAAGATAGCCTTTATCATCCAGGTAGTTTAAGGACGTATAAGATTTTACCTGATCACCATTGGCACTGATTCCTACAGTAGCTTCCCTTCTTAGGGCAGGTTTAAACAGCAGCTTTTTCCAGTTATCCTGATACAGTAACTGAGCATCCGGATTAAATTGACCGTCTTTTGTAATCAGCTGATTAAAAGGAGTGTTGTAAACATTGTATCCCAATTTGCTTAAAGCAGCCAATCCCGCAGCATGAGGACTGGCAGCAGAAGGTATAGCACCCGGTTGCTGGAGTCTTGCCACTTCTCCAATCCTCGCCCTGTTATAGTATGCGGTATAATAATCCTGTGGAGAGGTATAAACCGAATAATCTTCAATAGATCTGAAATTAACCCCGGTTCTCACATCAGCTTCAATATGTAACCCCTTCGTTTTACCTCTTTTGGTGTTGACAATAATAACACCGTTGGCTCCTCTTGATCCGTATAAAGCATTGGAAGAAGCATCTTCAAGAAAGGAAATACTTTCAATATCTGAGGCTGCAATACTGTTGAGGTTTCCGCTGTAGGGGATACCGTCCAGAACGATGAGTGGATCACTGGAGGCGTTAATAGAACCTATTCCTCTCATTCTTATAGTTGGCTGTGAGCCGGGTTGTCCTGAAGAAATTACCTGTACACCGGCAACCTTTCCACCAATTCCCTGAAGAATGTTTCCGTTTTGAAGATTAGACAGGTCTTTAGCTTTTAAGGACTGTACAGATCCGGTGATCTCTTCTTTTTTCTGTTTTCCAAAGGCTACCACCACCACTTCTTTGATCGAGGTTTCTTTGGAGAGACTGTCTTTACTTTGTGCAAAGCCATATTCTGCGAATAAAAGCATAGCCAATACACCAAGTTTGCATTGTTTTTTTCTCATTATATTATCATCTTTAAGTTTAAAATCGTAGGATATGACGGCCTGTACTTCCAGTTAAGGAATAAGAAGTCCCAGCCTCCCTTTTTGGGGAGGTTTCAGTGAAAAGCTTATAATAGGTACAGGGTTAGTTAGGCCTTGAAATAAAAGGCCCTACAGTATCAGATTGTGTATGTGAAGTTATGACATCATCATTGTACACATCGAAAATTCAAAACACATATTTTGAGAAGTATGATCGTGCTGTGAAAGACATAGATATGCACTGCGGTTATGTTGGGCAGACATCCTATCGACGATGGTGAACAGGTAAGTATCGGAGTAATTTTTATTCATGAGAATAAAGTTTATTTTTTTTAACTGTGTCAAAATTATTTAATTATTTGTAAACCCTTATCAATAGGGAATATGAGATATATCATATAAGTCTACTAATTTAGTAGGATAATAAAAAATTAAGTATTTGGAGTGTGTATTTTAAATGTAATATATTTTAAATCAGATAGTTATTTATTTCGTTGAAATGCGAGATAAAGTCTCTATTAAGCTTCTTGTATGGTATGAATAAATCTTAACAATAAAAGTCTATTGTTTTTGTAGACTTTTTGTTTATTTTATTGCGGTGCTTATCAATGTATTCATAACGGATGGTTACTATAATTAGCTTTTCAATGCTGTTTTCAGAATTTAAATTATTGTATTATAGTGATATAGATTAGATTTTATATTTTTGAATAATATTAGTTATCTTATAGAAAAACGTTTAAAAGTTTAATACATATAGATGGTATAACATGAAAAACAAACAAAAAATACTTGACAATTATTTAAAGAATTCTAAAGGTTTTATTGAGCTCCATTTAAAAAATGTATGGTTTTTGCATAAAGCTGCATTTATTATTTTTTTTATACTTCTTACCAACTTTACCTACGGACAGGGTGTTGATATCGGACAATTTGCAATCTGGAAAGCTAAAGATGGCCAGTTACGGAGTTTTGAAGAAGGATATAAACAGCATCTCAACTGGCACAAAGACAATGGTGATAAATGGGGATGGTATGGATGGTTTATTATTTCAGGACCTAGATATGGACAATTTGTAGATGCTACTTTCGGTCATGCATGGGCTGATTTTGATAATGCTGTAAAGCCTCTTGATGACATGGCTGACAATAAACTGCATGTTTTTCCTTTTGCTGATGTACAGATCATTTTCAAGGTTGCAGGAATTCCTGAAGCAAGTAGTGCCAATACACTCGGAATGAAAACAAAATTTATAAAACTTGTAACATTAACCGTAGATGATATGGAGCAATCTCTTAAAATGAGTGAAAAACTAAAAGATTATTATAGTTCAAAACAAATCAAGTTTTATAAGACTTATAAAGTTGTGGATGGGGGAAATATTAATCAAATGATCTTAATGCTGGGTTTTGACAACTGGGAAGATTATGCCAAAAGTGAAGATCTTAATAAAAAAATTGCAGAGTTTGAACAGATTTTGAAGATTGATACTATCCGTTCCATTGTTAGTGAAACAATGATATACCGGCCAGATTTAAGTTTCTTTCCCAACTAAAAAACTTAGAATCAATAATGGGAAAATAGAGAAGTTGTGTTTTGAACTTTATGTTAGGTTTGCTTTTGGCTAAGAAGAAGTGAGATTGAGCGAAGTCTGTTTTAAGCGGTATTCAGAATTTTACATCAACAAAAAAAAGATAAAAATGAATATTGTTTTAACAGGTTCCATCGGGAACATTGGAAAACCACTTACAGAAGAGCTCGTACAAAAAGGACATTCGGTAACCGTTATCACCAGTACTACAGAAAGAGTATCCGCTATTGAGATACTGGGAGCAAAAGCTGCTGTAGGAAATATGTTTGATGTAGATTTTCTGACCAAAACATTTGAAGGGGCAGATATTGTTTATTTAATGGAAACCATGGAGGCCGTGGGAGATCTATTTGATAAGAGTATTGATTTCATTGGTGAGATCAGTAGGATAGGGCATAACTACAAAAAAGCTGTTGAACGGTCCGGTGTTCAAAAAATCATACATCTCAGCAGTATCGGTGCACATACCGACAAAGGAACAGGTATCATTGTTTTTCATTATGATGTAGAGCAGATACTCAGAGAATTGCCAGAGGCTATTTCTATTAAATTTATTCGCCCGGTGGGTATTTACTTCAATCTGTTTTCCATGATTACCGGCATCAGAAACAAAGGAACGATTCTTTCCAACTGGGGAGGTGATAAAAAAGAACCCTGGGTTTCTCCATTGGATATTGCAGAAGCTATTGCAGAAGAAATTGAAAAACCCTTTGAAGGAAGAAGTGTTCGTTACGTAGCCAGCGATGAGGTATCTCCCAATGAAATTGCGAACGCTTTGGGAGCGGCTATTGCTAAGCCGGATTTACAATGGCAGATCATTCCGGATGAGGAATTATTCAATCATTGGGTGAATATCGGATTCAATGAGCAGGTGGCAAGAGGTTTTGTAGAAACCCAGGCAGCACAGGGGAGTGGTATATTATACGAAGACTATTATCAACAGAAACCTGTTTTAGGAAAAATAAAGCTGGCAGATTTTGCTAAAGAATTTGCTGCTGCTTATCAAAATGAATAATACATAATGCATCACTGGCAGTCTCAATACATGATTGATAAGGTTGAGACTGCAATGCTGCTGCAAATCACCACAAATTAATAACTTTATCCCTATGGAACAGCGGATTACAAAAAGAATAAAAACCATTACTGAATTTCACCGGTCAAGAGGTTTGCCCCATCCCGAACATCCCCTGGTGAGTGTGGTTGATTATAGTACCGTTATCCGGCCTGAAGATATTGGTGAGGCCAACTGGGTATTTGATTTTTATATGATTTCTCTTAAAATAGGAATCAATGGTCAATTGAAATACGGACAGCAGGAATATGATTTTGATGAAGGCACCATGTTTTTTATTTCTCCCAACCAGGTCTTCCGGATTGAAACTGAACCCGTTCTTCAGGAAAAGCAATCCGGGTGGATGCTGCTGATTCATCCTGATTTCCTTTGGAATACCCCTCTGGCAAAAGTGATCAGGCAATATGATTTTTTTGACTATTCAGTACATGAAGCTTTATTTCTTTCCAAAAAAGAGGAAAAAACCATCAATGAAATTATAGAAAATATTGAACAGGAATATCGGGCTACTCTTGATAAGTTCAGTCAAAATATTATTATCTCACATATAGAAACCCTGCTCAATTATTCCGAAAGATTTTATGAACGTCAGTTTATAACCAGAAAAATTACCAACCATCACGTTCTTAATCGCCTGGAGGAGGTGTTGAATGAATATTTCAATGACAATGCCCCAGTTTCAAAAGGATTACCCACCGTGCAGTATATCGCCCAAAAGCTGAATATTTCTCCCAATTACCTGAGCCGGATGCTTACCACACTTACAGGGCAAAGTACACAGCAACTGATTCAGGATAAATTGATTGAAAAAGCCAAAGAAAAACTCTCTACAACAGATGAATCCATAAGTGAGATTGCGTATGATTTAGGTTTTGAGCATCCCCAGTCTTTTACCAAACTGTTTAAAAATAAAACGAAGCTTTCGCCGCTAAAATTCAGAAATTCTTTTCATTAGATGAGGATTAAAAGCTCAGGATAGGATGCTTCGTATAAAAGGAATCAGGATATGTTGGGTCTAATGGAAGAATAAAATGGAAATACTTTAATGTCCATAGCTTACCACCCTTGAGATCATCCAGCCTTCATCAGTATGCTTCCAGATATGAACAAATTTGAACGTTCCACAATGGGTTAAAACTCCATTTTCCAGACGACAAAACTGATGTGTTCCTGATTGAATAGCTCCGTAATCTTTAACAGGATATACTTCTACGGTACCCGGCACAAGTACTCTCCTGGTGTAGGCATAGTTTTTAGCAACCCTTCGGAAATTATCAACGGTTTCTTCGTATCCAGCCAATCCACCGGTATCATGGAAAAATTCAAGGTCTTTGGTGAAAAAAGGTTTTGAGTTTGTCAATATCTCCACTGTTGGCAGCACTGAAAAGTGTGCTGTCCCTTTCCATAATGGTATGATAGAGTTCCTGGGAAACCGGAGTGTAGGATTTTGTTTGCGAAAAGGCTGCCGACCCTAATACACTACATATCAGGATGGAGAAAGAGCGTACCCCTATTATTTTTTTTGTAAAAATGTTCATTGAATAAATCTAAGCATTAAATTTTGATCAGCATTTTTAAAAGAATCCATTTATCTATGAAAGCTTGAAATATCGATGATTACCATAAAAGAAATGATGATATGAAAAGAGGCGGTATAAAAATTAAGCCCATTTTTAGGAGGTATTGAGAGTATTTTTGTAAAATTAATTATATTTTTGATGATGATTTTATTTGTACAATTGATATTCGTGATCAATTGTGTAACGTGAACCCTTACTATTATGATGAGAAAATATTCTACTTATATCCTGCTTTTTGGATTTCCTTTGTTCGGATGCCAAACTAAGGTGGTTGAAAAATCCACCTATGAGCAGAACTGGATGTTGTTAGAAAAAGATAATAAAGCACTGGCTTTTGATGCCGATATACACTTATCTGATGCTGAACTTACATTGGATAAAAGATTATTTGAACTACGAAAACAATTCCTTAACGAAACAGAGAAACAGAAGATCCCTTTATATAACAGTTCTTTTAACGAATTAAAACCGTTGATAGAAGACAGTAAGCTGTATAAAGTTTTTCAAACGATGCCTAAAGGTGGTCTGCTGCATACCCACAGTGGAGGAGTTACCGATATGAAATGGGTGATTGCAGCCGCAAGAAAGTATAAAGAATGTTATGTCTATGACCAAAAAGATAATGATAAGTTTATTGTAGGTCAGCTGGCTTTTTTTGAAAATGGGAAAGTTCCCCAAGGATTCGTCAGTCTTGATAAAAAACTTCTTTCAGATCCTCATTTTGAAAAAGAGTTATTGGAGCTTCTCACTCTGAAGCGGGATAAATTATGTACCTATACCAACTATTGGATTGAGTTTGAAAAACGTTTTCAACGCATCAATCTGCTGTTGCCTTACCGTCCTTTCTTTAAAGAATATTATCTGAAGGGCTTCCAGGATCTGGCGAAAGATAAAGTACAGCATGTGGAAATCCGATATGTTTTTGAAGAACTTTATGATTTCCAACATGGAAAATACCCTTTAAAGAAATCGATTACCGACCTGCAGGATATCGTTAAAGAAGTACAGAAATCAGACCCTCAGTTCAGCCTGAAGCTCATTTATTCAAGTTTTAAGTTTTTAGATCCTCAAAGTATTGAAAAGCAGCTTGAAACAGCTTTTGAACTTAAAAAAGAATTTCCGGATATGATTTCCGGTTTTGATCTTGTTGCAGATGAAGCGGCAGGCCATAGTGTTTCTTTCTTTGAGAAAAACTGGACCGCATTGGACGGACTTAGTAAAAAGTATGGCGTAGAAATGCCTCTTTTCCTCCATGCCGGTGAAAGTAATTCGGTCTTTAATAAAAATGTTTTTGATACTTCATTGTTGAATAACCGAAGAATTGGTCATGGTTTAAACCTGATCTATTTTCCGAAAACGATGGAGCTGATCAAAAAACAGAATAAACTGGTTGAGGTAAGCCCAATCAGTAACCAGATTTTAGGATACGTAAGTGACTTAAGGAATCACCCGGCAAGAGTGTTATTAAGTAATGGGGTACAGTGTTCCATAAACAGTGATGATCCGTCGGTATATGGATATGAAGGTCTCAGCTATGATTTCTGGGTTGCTTTTGTCTATTGGGAGCTGGATGTGAAAGCCCTGAAAAAATTGGTTTTCAATTCCATTACTTATTCTTCTATGAATGATAATGAAAAAAAGGTTGCCGTTGCCCACCTGAATAAACAGTGGAATGATTTTATTCAGCATGCTGCTTCAACACTAACGCAGCCTGCCAGGTAAATGTTTGATTTCATTACAATAAAAAAAATAGCATCAGTTTATGATGCTATTTTTTTTTGTGGCCTGCCCGGAATGTTATTATAGAAAATAGAGCCGTAACATATAGTAAATTAATAAATGACATTTAATTCAGAGTAGTCGCAAATACAATACACATTCAATGATATTTTTGTCACAAATAAGCACATTTACTTTTCCTTTATTTGTACGAACTGATGACTAAAAATCAGTATTATTGTAAGATCAATAATTGATACACTTTATGGGACATTGGGAAATCATCTTGTTCTTTCTGGTGATAGCTTTTGTTTATTCATCAGTAGGATTTGGAGGAGGGTCAAGTTATCTTGCTGTTTTGGCAATGTATGGACTTCCATATCAGGAGATACGCCTGATAGCTCTTATATGCAACGTGATTGTCGTTACGGGAGGAGTTTATATTTATATTAAAAATAAACAGACCGATTGGCGGAAAATACTGCCCATTACCCTTGTGAGTGTACCCATGGCCTATCTGGGTGCCATACTAAAGATCAGTCAGGAAACTTTTTTTCTGATCCTGGGGATCACCCTGATTATAGCAGCCATATTGTTATGGATAAAAACAGATGCAAAGAACAATGCTGAAATATCACAGGATTCACAGGCATCCGTCATTCGGAATGGCTTTTTGGGAGGCGGAATCGGGTTTCTTTCTGGTTTGGTAGGTATAGGAGGAGGAATCTTTCTTTCCCCACTGCTTAATCTGCTGAAGTGGGATACCCCAAGAAAAATTGCTGCCACCTCCAGTTTTTTTATATTGGTTAATTCCATATCAGGAATTTTCGGACAGCTCACAAAACTATCCGTAGATATGGACTTCTTTAGAATTCTGAGTTTATGTCTGGCCGTTTTTATCGGTGGACAGATAGGTTCCAGAATGTCTCTGAAATGGAACCCCTTAGTTATAAAAAGAGTGACAGCTGTGCTTGTTCTGGTAGCGGGAATAAATGTTTTAATAAAATACTGGTAAACCCCACTTAAAAATGAAACTTAATATATTGGCGTTCGGAATAGCAAAAGATATTTTTGGAACACCGGACATGGAAATAGAAACCACAGAAGACTTGAATGTCGGACAGCTAAAAGATATTCTGGAAGACCGTTTTCCACAGCTGAAAAAGCTGAAATCTTATTTTATTGCTGTGGATGAAGAATATGCGGATGATGACCGCATTATAACAGGTACTAACGAAATAGCAGTGATCCCTCCCGTAAGCGGTGGATAAAAAGTATGATTGATATAAAAATAACCGACCAGGCACTGAATATAGCTGACTGTTTAGAGGTTGCCCATGATCTGGGCAGCGGAGGAACAGCCACTTTTATAGGAACCGTTCGTAACAGGACCAAAGAAAAGCCTGTTGTCCGCCTGGAGTTTGAATGTTATCAAACTATGGCGATTAAAGAAATGCAAAAGATAGCCGACGCAGCTGCTGCTCTGTTTTCCGTTCGCAATATAGTAATTCACCATCGCGTAGGAATACTATATCCCGGTGATGCGGCAGTGATCATTGTTGTCAATGACGGACATCGTGAGGCAGTTTTTGATGCCTGCCGGTATATCATTGATACCTTAAAACAAAAAGTTCCGATCTGGAAAAAAGAAATTTTTGAAGATGGAGATGAATGGGTTTCCGCACATCCGTAATGGTAAGGAATAAAATTTCGTATATTTACTATAATACTTCTTGTTAGATGAAAATCAATACCTTGAAATATAATTCAGTACAGAAGATAGAGATTATCAAAGTTAAGGATAGCACAAGTTTTCCCTATACGGATGATATTTCAGTGGAAGAACCATTGGAAATCAGGATTTCATTCGGATCAGAATCCTACAGGGAGACGAAAAACCTATCCGTTACCATGAGAACTCCCGGAAATGACGGGGAACTGGCAGCCGGTTTTCTATATACGGAAGGGATTATTGAAGACCCAAAGCAGATCAGAAATGTACAGCATGCTCAGGAGGCATGTTCCAGAACCAGTGAAAATGTGATCATCGTTGAACTTACAGAAGGATTTGTTCCACAGCTGATGAAAACTGACAGAAATTTCTATACCACCTCCAGTTGCGGAGTTTGTGGAAAAGGATCCATCGAATCAATACGAACTGTAAGTGCTTTCCATAAACTGGAAAAAGAAAAAATTACCCTCAATCTGGAAACCATCTATCAATTATCAGAGAAACTAAAATCTTTTCAGGATAACTTCAGTGCCACAGGGGGAATACATGCTTCAGGCATTTTTGATCTGAAAGGTAATCTTCTTGCCGTGCGGGAAGATGTAGGAAGACATAATGCACTGGATAAATTGATAGGATATGCCGTGTTCACTGACCAGCTGCCATTGAAACATAAAATTTTAGTGTTAAGCGGAAGGGCAAGTTTTGAACTGGTTCAGAAAGCGGCAATGGCAGGTATTCCGGTTATTGCAGCAATAGGAGCTCCCTCCAGTCTCGCAGTAGATCTGGCAAAAGAGTTTGATATCACTTTACTTGGGTTCCTTCGGGATAACAGGTTTAATATCTATCACTCGGGGACTAATTTTGAAATTAAAAATTTGATATGAAAATAAGAATAAAAGATAATTCCGTGAGATTCCGAATTACCCAATCTGAGGTTACGGAATTGCACAAAAATGGAATGATCTCCAGCACTACACAATTTATAGACAACCCATTTATATATACTGTTGAAAAAACAGATGAACAACAGCTGTCAGCTGCATTTGTAGAGCATAGAATTGTAATGAAAATTCCAGGTTTTATGGTAGAAGAACTGGCTACTACAGATAGGGTGGGTTTCGACGGATTGAGCGGAAAGGTTCAGCTCCTGATAGAAAAAGACTTTGTATGCCTTGATAATACCGTAGAGGATCAGAGTGATAATTATCCGAATCCAAATATGAAATGCTAACCCCCAAAAAATAAAAGGCGATGGAAGAACATGATAACAATAAAATAGAAAAGGAAATTAAGAATGAGCCTCAGGCAGAAAATCCTTACAGATTACTTGATCTAAAACTTACACATGTTGAAAAATCAGCTGCCGGAATTCCTGCAGTATTAGCTGCTTTTAGTGATTTATTTGAAGAAAAGGCCCCTATTCGAGGGATGAGGGCTTTATTTAAAATGAATCAGATGGGTGGTTTTGACTGTCCCAGCTGCGCCTGGCCGGATCCGGATGATGAACGTTCGGTTCTTGGTGAATATTGTGAAAATGGGGCTAAGGCTCTCGCAGAAGAAGCGACAACCAAAAGAGTTACCCCGGAATTCTTTAAAGAAAATTCTGTATTTGATCTGGCAAAACTGGACGACTACGAGATCGGCAAGATGGGAAGACTTACGGATCCTATGTACTTGCCGGAAGGAGCTACTCATTACCAACCGATAAGCTGGGATGAGGCTTTTAAAAAAATAGCAGGACATCTCAATGCACTGGAATCTCCGGATGAAGCAGCCTTTTATACCTCCGGAAGAACGAGTAATGAAGCATCTTTTGTTTATCAGCTGTTTGCAAAGGAATTCGGAACCAATAATATGCCTGATTGCTCCAATATGTGCCATGAAACTTCGGGATCAGCACTGCGTCCTACCATTGGAATTGGTAAAGGTACAGTGACTTTGGAGGATTTTTACGAGGCCGAAGTCATTGTTATTATCGGACAGAATCCGGGAACCAATGCTCCCAGAATGATGAGTGCTCTTTCAAAAGGAAAAAAGAATGGAGCTAAGATTATAGCCATAAATCCATTGCCGGAAGCAGGTCTTATGGGCTTTACCAATCCACAGAGTGTTAAAGATATTCTTAATGGCGGAGTACAGCTGGCTGATCTCTATCTGCCCGTTAAGATCAACGGTGATATGGCTCTTTTAAAGGCGCTGGAACTTTTGTTGATCGAATTTGAAAAAGAAAAGCCGGGCTCTGTGTTTGATGAAAATTTTATTACAGAAAAAACAGTAGGATATGAGGATTTTATCAGACAGTTTGATCATTATAAACTAGATGAGCTGGCTTCCCTTTCAGGAGTTTCGAAAGAATTAATCTATGAGGCTGCAGTAACAATAGCATCTAAAAAAAGAATTATTTTCAGCTGGGGAATGGGGCTTACCCAACAGCCCAATGGAGTGGATATGATCCGTGAAATTCTCAATATCCTTTTGCTAAAAGGGAGTATAGGCATACCTGGAGCTGGGGTTTGTCCGGTTCGGGGGCACAGTAATGTTCAGGGAAACAGGACCATGATGATTGACGAAAAACCTACAGATGAACAACTTGACCGTCTCGAAAAGTTTTATGGTTTCAAAATGCCACGTAAGCACGGCTATGATGTCGTAAGAGCAATTAAAGCCATACATGAAGAAAAAATAAAGGTCATGTTCTGTATGGGAGGAAACTTCCTTTCGGCAACACCTGATACTACTTATACAGCCCATGCCCTCAGAAAACTTAACCTTCTGGTCTCTGTTTCTACCAAACTTAACCGGGGACATCTGGTTCATGGAAAAGAAGCACTTATCCTGCCGACCTATGGCCGCAGTGATAAAGATATTGTGAATGGTAAAATACAGATTGTAACAACCGAAAACTCTATGGGGGTAGTTCAGGATTCAAAGGGAATACTGGATGCTGTATCCAATAATCTGATCAATGAAACTCAGATTGTCTGCCGTATGGCAATGGCTACTTTAGGAGAAAGATCTGTGGTCAGCTGGCAGCGTTATCATGACAGCTACGATGCCGTACGGGATGATATCGAGCAGTGTATCCCGGGTTTTGAAAATTATAACGTCCGTGTCCGCCAGAAAGGAGGCTTTTATCTTCCGAATGCTGCACGGGATAAACAGGAATTCTCGAAAGAACTGGGAGGGCGTGCCCCTTTTACCTTGACAGAAGTACCGGATAATACGCTTGCTGCAGATGAATATATGATGGCAACCACCAGAACTCATGACCAGTTCAATACAACTATCTATGGATTGGATGATCGCTACCGCGGGATTAAAAATGAGCGCAGGGTAATATTTATGAATCAGAATGATATTGATAAAGCAGGTTTTAAAGCCGGAGATCGGGTAGACCTTTACAATTATGATGACGGGATAGAGCGTGTAGCACCACTGTTTATCATTGTTTCTTATCAGATTCCGGAAAAAAATACCGTTACGTATTTTCCGGAAACGAATGTCCTGGTATCCGTCAATAATGTTGTCAAGGAAAGTAATATGCCCGCATCAAAATATGTGAAAATCAAAATTATGAAACATAACCCCGAAGTATACAAAAAAGTAGATCAGATGTTCTATCAGGGGGCTATTCAAAGACCGTAATAAAAAATAAACGATGAGTATAAATCAGAAATCTCTATATTTAGGCAAAATATGGATATTCGCCCTGTTTTTGATTGCGGGCATGGTATCTGCCCAGTCGCAATTTAAATTAAAAGTAAGTGGGGAGGTATCACAGCCGCTGGAGCTCTCCTTATCTGATCTTGTAAAAATGCCCAGAAAGGAAGCTAAATTAAAAGATAAAGAAGGAAATGTTCATGTGTATACAGGAGTTTCTGTTCTGGATATTCTTGCCAAAGCCGGGGTTCCTTCCGGTAAAGAATTACACGGTGAAAACCTTTCCAAATACCTGCTGGTACAATGTACCGATGGATATCAGGTTTTATTCTCTCTGGCAGAGCTGGATCCGTCGATTGCAGATAAAAATGTGATTGTAGCAGATACCACAGACGGTAACCCATTATTGAAGGAAAAAGGTCCGCTCCGTATCATTGCCGAAGGTGAAAAAAAACCGGCCCGGAGTTCTTATCAGGTAGAAGCCTTGATTGTGGGGCATATTAAAAAGTAATTGTAACAAGTAATGACAAAGAAAATATGATTATTAGGAAAAAAGAGCACTGGTTTAAAATGCTTTTTGTTTGGCATGGATCTGTATTACCGGCTCTGTTGCCGCGTTTGTTGCTTCTTTTTGTATTTTCTTTGGGAGTGGTTTACTTTCGTGGAATTGTTTTTTCCTTTAAGATTCCGCTTAATCCCGCACCGCTTACTTTATTTGGTTTTGTACTTGCTCTTTTTCTGGGATTCCGTAATAATGTAAGCTATGAAAGGTTCTGGGAAGGACGCAAATTATGGGGAGCTTTACTGAACACTTCACGGTCACTGACACGCCAGGTACTGACTCTTGGGAATATAAAAAATGATACATCAGTCACCGAATTTATTGACCTGCTCAGTTCTTTTATTTTTGCCCTAAAACATCAACTCAGGGGAACAGATCCTTATGAAGATTTAAAGGACAGACTGGACGGAAAAAAATGGGAAACTGTACTTGCCGCGAAATATAAACCTGCAGTTATTATGAAGTTAATGGCAGACTGGGTCCGGGAAGCAAAAGAGGGCGGTAGGATCGATTCTATTCAGCAGGCGCGTTTTGATGAGAACCTGGATAAACTTTCAGATATTGTAGGAGGTTGTGAACGGATTGTTTCCACGCCGATACCCTACAGTTACCGTGTTCTGCTTCATCGTACAGTGTATATCTATTGTTCTCTGCTGCCTTTTGGATTAGTAGATACTTTAGGCTGGTTTATGCCCCTGATCGTTGTATTCGTAGCGTATACGTTTGTCGCATTTGAAGCCATAGCAGATGAAATTGAAGAACCCTTTGGTACAGAAGCTAATGACTTGGCATTAAATAGTATGTGCGAAATGATCAATGCTACCATTCATGAAATGGCCGGAGAGACCATTCCTGTGGTGCAGAAATCTTCACAGAATATTATCGATTAAATATTATCGGACATTTTAAAATCTGCCTCAAGGATTTTAGGAATACATTTTATAAATACCATCCTGTAAAGAAAACACCTCTTTTCCGGGAAAAGCCTTTTTAATTTTCCTTGCTGCTTCCTTGCTGCGTTTTCCGGACATGCAGTAGACTAATACCTGGTGGGAAAAACCGGAGATTTCATCAAAATGATTTTCTAATTCATCCAGAGGAATGTTCTTTCCGCCAATATTGAAATTCTGATGTTCATGGTCATCACGTACATCGATAAGTTCAAAATGTTCTTGATTTTCTTTAAATTCTTCGAAGGTAAGTGTGGGAACAGTCTGGGGAAGATCTGTAATTTGAACAGAGGATTTTCTCAGCTTTATAATTTGTGTTTTTCCACTCATCATATTGATCATCCATAATTTCCCGGCTAATATATCTTCGGAACCTGTAAGATATTTAATAGCTTCATTGGCCTGCATGCAGCCAACGATTCCCGCCAGTGGAGGTGTTACGCCACCTTCCTGACAGTTAGGAATCTGAGATTCTTCAACATTGGGAAATACATCACGGTAATGGGTGGAATAGCTTCCGTCTTTCTGTAAAACATTCCATAGGCTGACCTGGCCCTCATATTGATAAATTGCACCGTATACCAATGCTTTTCCTGCCAGTACACAGGCATCATTCAATATATATTTTGTTTCAAAATTATCTGTACCTTCAATAATCAGGTCAAATTCTGAAATCAGATCCATTACGTTTTCAGAAGTCACCCGAAGTCTGAACGGAATGATTTGTACAGATGGATTTTGTTGCTGTAACCGTTTTGCTGCCACATCCACTTTAAACAATCCGATATCATCCGAAGTATATAAAATCTGCCGGTGCAGATTGCTTAGAGAAACCTTATCATCGTCTGCAATACCTATTGTTCCTATACCGGAAGAGGTGAGGTATTGTGCACACGGACAGCCAAGACCTCCCATTCCTACGATGAGCACCCTGGCGTTTGTAAGAAGATGCTGTGCAGAGCTGCCAAATCCGGGTAAAGCCATCTGACACTGGTAGCGTTCTAGATTCCCTTCCATCTTTATTATTTTTGTCGGTTCAGTACCTGTTCTGCTATTGCTGCTTCCTCAGGGGTATTCACATTCATCAGAGCATCAGGATCATGAGGTTCTAAAATAAGCGTATCACTATTGATCAAAACCTTTCTGGGACAGGTATTCCCTATACCCAGGAAATTCAGGAGCAGCGGATAGCTCTTAGGCTCCCAGATGGTAATTAAAGGTTCCGGTAACCCATCAAAAGGGCTTTTATAGGTAGTGGCTGCTTTTTCAGGATTTCGTGAATGCAGTAAAAATTCCAACGATTTTTTATCCAGCAGGGGCAGATCACAGGCGACCACCAGCCAGGCTTTATCCCGCTGGGAACGCAGTGCAGAAAGAATACCACCAAAAGGTCCCATGTTCAGAAAGGTGTCCGTTAATGGATGATACTGCCTGTCAAAATTTTCTAGCTGATCCTGGCGGCAGGAAATATAAACCTCATCACAAAATTCTGCCAGCAGATCTGCTGCAAAATAACGCTGTTCTTTCCCATGCCAGTTCATCAGATCTTTGGGAGTTCCCATTCTTTGGCTTTTTCCACCTGCCAGTACCAGGCCGTTGATGGATGGAATTTTATTCTGTTCTTTTGAAATCATTTTTTCCGCCTGTTTTTTCTATTAATTTAATCTCCTTGATAGTGATATTGTGGCTCAGGGCCTTACACATGTCATAGATAGTCAGTGCAGCTACAGAAGCTCCTGTGAGGGCTTCCATTTCTATACCTGTTTTGGCTTCTACCTCTGCGGTACAGTATATTTCAATTTCATTGCGGTCGGTAAGTTCTATATCAACCTTACAGTTCTCAAGTCCTATCGTATGGCAGAGCGGAATGAGTTCGCCCGTTTTTTTTGCAGCCATAATTCCGGCAATGATTGCGGTTTGAAAGACTGAACCTTTTGGGGTATTGAAGCCTCCTTCACTAAGCTTTTGTAAAATATTCTCAGGAATTTCCACTATTGCTTTTGCAACGGCTTTACGGCGGGTTATTTGTTTTCTGCTGACGTCAACAATAGAAGGCTGCAGTTTTTTATTGAGATGTGAAAAATCAGTCATAATCTTTAAAAATTATATTTCCATATGGGATATACCTCTCCTTTTTTAAAATGATTCTGCTCCAAAGGCAGTTCTATAAAAGCATCAGTTTCGGCGAGGTGTGAAAAATCACCGGAGCCGTTTGTATGAACGGATTCAGCGGTAAGCTGTCCTGAGGAGTTAATATTGAGCTTTACCTGTGCAAAATACTGAAGCCCGAATGGAAAGTCAATATCATCCTGCAATACCGCAAATAAAGGTGAAGTTGGAGGTGTTTCCAACGATTTTTCCAGCCAGGGAATGAAATAGCGATGCAGACACATAAATACTGAAACAGGATTGCCGGGAAACGCAAAAACAAGTTTCTGATCTTTGCTTCCAAACCAAAAAGGCTTTCCGGGTCTCTGCTTTATTTTGTGAAAGCGTTTTTCTATTCCCAGTTCCCTGCATACTTCAGGTAAATAATCAAATTTTCCCATAGAAACGCCACCGCTCAAAAGAAGTACATCATACTCCTCAATACAGCGGGCTAGTTCTTTTTTGATCTCTTCATAATGATCATTGACATGAAGGGTATCTGCCTGAATCCCATATTTTTTCAATACAGACTGTATGGAAACTCCATTGGAGCGTCTCAATTGAAATGGGGTAGGAACAGACTCTGCACTTACCATTTCATCTCCTGTAGAAATGATGGCAATCTTGGGAAGCTTTTTAACAAATAAAGTCGTTTTTCCAATAGAAGAAGCGATACCAATGATGGCCGGACTGATAATCTGGCCGGCTTTGACCAGTATTTCTCCCTCTTTTTTATCTTTTGCTTTAAGGTGTATGTTTTGCCCTTGTTTTATATCAATATTGATATGTGCCGTTCCATGATCAATTGAAATATCTTCGTAACGGATTACCGTATCCGCAGAGCTGTCCAGTGCAGCACCCGTCATAATTTCAATACAATCCTCTGCCGAATGGATAGAAACAGAAGGTTCTCCGGCAGATTGTACCGCTTTAATTTTAAATGAACGGATTCCTTTTTCGTAGGCATGATAGCTGATGGCAATTCCATCCACAGTGGGCCTGTCAAAAGGAGGGAGATCCCGGTCTGCTTTGAGATCTTCTGCCAGAACTCTTCCTAATGCTGAGTCGTAATGAATGAATTCCTTTCCAAAATCCTGTGCCTGGGAAAGGATGATATTTTCTGCCTGTTGTACGGTAATCATTTCCATCTTATCCTCCGATTGTTGCCATAGACTGATGGATCTGTGCAGCATTCAAACCTGATTGTTGAGCTTCCCATCCGTCTTTGGGTTTGTGATGTATAGTACTGATGATTGTATTTTTTAGTTCCTCATTCGTTTTTCCAGCACGTATTTCGTCTTTTAAATTAACCCCGCCGCTTTCATACAAACAGCTTCTGAGCATACCCGTTGGGGTGATACGTATTCTGTTGCAGTCTCCACAAAATGAACGGGTATATGCTGCAATGATTCCAACTTCACCCATAAAGCCCGGAATCTTATAATTATAGGATGTGGAGCTTTTAGGATCTGCTAGTTTTTGAATATCAGGAAAATGCTCCCTGATATGCTGGTAGATCTTTGAGTGATTCCAGTTCAAAAGGATGTCTTTATCATTCCCGTTAAATGGCATTTCTTCAATAAAACGGACATCTACGGGAAGGGATTTTGTAAGCATAACCAAAGGAATGATATCTTCAATATTTTGATTTTCCATCACTACGGTATTGATTTTTACCTTGATATCATGTTCGATAAGGCTTTCCAATGTTTTGATGACTTTATGATAGCCCTTTCTGCGGGTAATTTTGAAAAAACGTTCTTCATCCAGGGTATCCAGACTAAGATTGACTGATTTTATTCCAAACTCCCTGAGCTGTGGAATGTACGGTTTGGTCAGAAGCCCGTTAGTGGTTAGGCTAAGGTCACTAAGGCCTTCCAAACGTGATATTTTTTCGATGAGATCAATACTGTTTTTTCTCACAAAAGGCTCTCCTCCGGTGATGCGGATTTTATTGACCCCGAGTTCCGTAAAAACAGAACATATCCTAAGCATTTCTTCATCCGTCATCAATTCTTCCTGTTTAATCCATGAAAGCCCATTTTCCGGCATACAGTAGGTACAGCGTAGATTACACCGGTCCACAACAGCCAGTCTGAGGTAATTAATTGTTCTTCCAAATTTATCTTTCAGCATGGGGATAGAAATGTCTTATGACAAATATACTGATTGTTTTCCATGAAGCGGACTGATTCTGAGTTTAGGAGTAAACAACAATACTTTTATCACTGTTTCTGATAGTTTTGTCTGCTTCAGGCATTTAATTCTAAAGAATTTATGCTTTGATGAAAAAATATGATAGAGTATTTTATAATTTAGCTGGTATAATAATGAGCAATGGAAAAGGAAAGGATTTCAAACCAATTACCCAATGAAAGCACCCCAAAAGTCGATGTAATTTATCAGGATGAAATAAGTTCTTCCGAACTCAATAACTTTCCGGAAAACTCCTTTACCATTGTTATTTTAGATGAATGCCGGGATGGTGAATGCATTACAGATATCAATACCTATGATCTGAATTCCAGGCAATTGTTTATACACCTGCCTCAGAAAGAATATATCTGGAAATTGCCTGCTGATGTATCGGGCAGAAGGCTGATTGTTCAGGATTCTATTCTTGAAACATTCTCTCCTACCTTAAAGCATACCTTTTCACTGCATAGCAAATATGAAATGATAGAGCCGAATGATGAAGCGTATGATAAACTGAGTGCAGAATTCAGTGCTATCCGGAAGGAGATTTATTCCGAGATGATATTTCCGGAACTTATCAATGCCAGGGTAAGGCTTTTAGCGCTCATGATCAATTTATGGGTAGAAGAAATATATGGTAAATCTGTTCTGAATCACCATGACAATCTTGCCTTCAGGTTTCATTCATTGGTTCAGAAGTATTATAAAACACAGAAAAATGTGTCTTTCTATGCACAGGAGCTATGTATCACCCCTAATTATCTTGGGGTTATCAGCCGGAAACAATATAAAATTTCACCCCTTGAATTTATCAGAGAAAGAGTCTTATTAGAAGCAAAGAAATTATTGCACAGCTCCGGAAAATCGATCAAAGAGATTGCTTATGAACTTGGATTTCGAAATCTTTCCCATTTCTCTTACTTTTTCAGATCACAAACAGGAATGACTCCCAAGAACTATCGGACGGCTATGAGCAGAAGTTGATGTATTAGAAATCAGTTATTTTGATAACCATCCCTTTTTAATTCTTTCTCAATTTCATCAATTTCCGGTAAAGGAAGAAGAAAAGAGTTTTCAATATAAGTCAGGATATTTTCATCAGTTTTATTATTTATTTTTCTGATGAAAAGCTGGTTACTGGATTCCAGTTTTTTAATATAAGTCAGGATGTCCTGGTTGTTTTTGAAAATAGATTTCTCAAATACGGCTCTTTTATCATCATTAACAATAATATCATTGAATGTTGTGTTCATAAGAACGGTCTGAAAAAACGATTCAGCAGGTAAGAAGGTATAAAGATAGTAATCTTCAAAGTCCATTACCCTTTTATTGTTAGTAAGGAATATGCAGGTTTCTCTTGTAAACATAAACCATTTTCCACCAATATAAGGAGTGACCCCTTTCATAAATTCTCTTTTATAAATGAATGAAGAGATGACGTAGGCCAGTTCTGTAAAATGATTCTGTATTCTCTGCAGGGTATCTGGTCTGTAAAACTTTTGATCATAATAAAAGAGATAATTTCGGCCTTTATTGGCTGTCAGAAATTTGCGTATGATTTTTTGAGATTTAAGCGGATAATCTTCACCGCTTAGGTTAATGAAATAATCCCATTCCCGGTTGACATTCAGGAGAAACTCCATGGCGTTGAGTTCGGCCTGAATCATGCTGAAGCCTCCTGATACAATATTCATGCTATCTAAAATATAGACGTTGGGAAACTGAACGGCATACTGCTGGATCTCTTCTGTGAACCTTGGAGTAGATTTCCGGTCAATATGAATAAGATAAAACTGATCCCGGGTATAAATCTTCTGAAACATGGCCTTAAATACTTCAGGCTTGTGATGCACCATAATAAAATAAGCAATTCTTACGTGCGGGGCAGCTTGTAATGGTAAAGTTTTTCGTTGGGGATCTGTTATGGGAGAGGGGGTTTGCATATTTCGGAAGATTAAAATCATCCGCGCCTGCAAACAATTCATTTAATGTGCATAAATTACGAATATATTTTTGATAATCAACTAATTAAATATGATTTTGTTTGTTTTCTTTATTGTAGGTTTGCAGAACGTTTATAAAACAGGTCACTGCCTTTGCTACTCTGTAATAGTTTAAAATCACAATTTTTTCTGTCAGTTTTGCTTTTTCAGCTACCATTTATAGTCTTCAATCAATTGCGGAAAATAGAGATTATAAAAGTCCTATTGTAAATAGGAGCGATACGTTATTGCAGGTTAATCAGTACTATTTAATAATATTGGTACAGCCTGAGCAAGCAAAATGATAAGCTGAAAAAGAGTATTCCTTATTTGTTTATCCTAATATATCAACACAAATTCTGATAAACAGATTTGCTTACAAACTGCCGGAAATCCGGAATTTATAATGAATTTTAAAAATTTAAACTTAATCAATCCCATTATCCGCGCTGCTACAGAAGCTGGCTACTCAAAGCCTACTGAAATACAGTATACTGCCATTCCACAGATTTTAGCAGGAAGGGACATTATAGGATGTGCAGAAACGAGTGCCGAAAAAACGGCTACCTTTGCTATGCCCATTCTGCAGTTACTGAAAAAGTATACCCCTGAACATAAAGAAATACGGGCTTTAATACTTACCCCGACCCGCGAACTGGCCTTAGAGATAGAAGAAAATTTTGGGGTATACAGCAAGTATTTACCATTATCCCAACTTTCTATTTATGGCGGTGTTTTAGCCGGAAGCCAACTCGCAGCACTCAGAAAAAGAGTGGATATTCTGGTTGCTACACCCGGAAGGCTTTTGGATTTAGTGAATCAAAGACATATTGATCTCTCTAAAATTGAGATTCTTGTGTTGGATGAAACGGACAGAATGCTTGACATGGGGTTGGTCAGTGATTTAAAAAAGATTCTGAAGCTGGTTTCTCCGAAGAAGCAGACCCTGTTCTTTTCGGCAACCCTACCGCTAAACGTACGGAAATTTGCGGAAACCATCTTGAATAACCCTGTAGAAGTTACAGGAAACGCTACATATCCGCTATCACAAACTATGGATCCTTCAGTTTTCTTTCTAGAGAAAGAGAGTAAAAAAAAAATGATTTGCTGATGGATCACCACTATTTTATAAATAAATCTGTAGAGTTTACAGATCAAAATACATACAATTTTTAATAATAATTACAATGCAAGAAGGCACCGTAAAATTTTTCAATGAAGCAAAAGGCTTCGGGTTTATTTCTCCAGCAGACGGGAGTAAAGACATATTCGTACATTCTTCAGGATTAAACACAAAAATGATCCGTGAAAATGATAAAGTAGTTTTTGAAGTACAAAAAAGTGATAAAGGTTTAAACGCTGTTAATGTAAAATTAGCATAATTAAATCCTGTTTGCTGATGTGAAAATTCTGTGCTGCATACCAGCAGTCTGATTTTTTTACAGATGCAAAATCCATTCACTTTTAGTATCTGGAATATTGTTTGAAAGAACGTTAATGTAAGTTACATTATGTTCATTAACCTCTTACTTCATGTAAGAGGTTTTTTAAAGATTTGATGGAATGAGAATAAGTAGATTTAATATGGTCGTCACAAATTCGGACTGATATTTGAATACTTAATGTATATACATTGGTTTGAAACAAAGTTATCATACCAATGGAAATAATAAATGCAAATGCTCACCCAATAGACAGACCTCATCGGGTCAACAGAAGAATATGGTTACGATCAACAGTTATAATGAATATAAGGCGTATGAAGGTCAGATGATTGGAGTCTCCGGCTGGCATACGATAGACCAGGACCAGATCGATAAATTTGCAGAGGCCACCTTAGATTATCAATGGATTCATGTTGATAAAGAAAAGGCAGAAAATGAAGGCCCTTTTAAATCGACTATCGCTCATGGCTACCTCACTTTATCCTTGATTCCCTATCTCTGGAAGCAAATTGCCGATGTGAGAAATGTAACCATGGAAATCAATTACGGGATTGAGAATTTTAAATTTGGACAGGCGGTTCCGGTCAACAGCGACGTTCAGTTGCAAGCTACGGTAAAATCAGTAACCAATCTTAAAGGAACTGTAAAAGTATTGGTTGAAGCTAAGTTATTAATCAGAGACCAGCGAAAACCGGCCTATACGGGAGATGTTATTTTCCTTTACCATTTTTCCTGATAGATCCTTTGTTTTTCTTAGAGTACAGCAGTATCAATCCGGAATTACAGATGATTCCATACCGGAAGCTATCTCTCATCCTTTCCATTGATCCATCTTTTAAGCATGACCCGTTCGGAGGGGGATTGATGTACACCACCTGAAAGCAGGTTTAATAAAGTGTCCCAAAGATTATTTTTTCCATTCAGTTCATTGTTATAGTTTGTTAATGCTTTTAAATACTCTTGCTGGTAATCTGTAGCCTCTTTTAAAGTATAGTTTTTAGGAATATTTTTAATAATATCCAGTGTGATTGTATTGAGAATTTTAGGGGTAAATTTTTCAACAAAGTCTGATTCAAGTCTACATATGTTGATAAGAGGAACGATTAAAGAAAAGATTTTGTCATAAAAATTACATACGGTTGTTTTCCAGGATAACCTTTCTTCTTCCGGCAAAATTTGAATGCCAAGCTGTACCATTTTTTCATGATTTTCAGTTAAGTCTTCAATATAGATTTTGTTTTGTTGCCAGAACAGAGGGGAATTAAATTTATTTTTTTGGGTAATATTCTCTTTTACATATTCAAACTGAAACCTGATATAGCCTAAACTATCACTTATATAGGCTAAAATAGATTGCCACATATTATGCTTGCTTAAGGCACAGTGAGTACTGAATACTAACCTGGATTTGTTATTCAGATGCTGTAATTCTTCTAACATCCGAAGAATTTCCGTGATATCATTACTTAGGGTACTATTAATATTTCTGATATAAAATAAAGCAACAAACTGAGAATAGTACGTTCTGTCTGAAAGGTTCTTTTTATTTCTTAGACCCAACTTATTTTTTGGATGCCTGAATAATTTTTTCATGAGAATCCTATTTGGAAATTATACATTAATGTCTTATTGTACCAATGCTTTTTTCAAAGGATTTTTGTTGCATTATTAATGATACGAGGTATTGCCTCAAATCTGAAATGCTGATATTTTTTTCTGTAAAAGAAAAAAATAGAGGGGTCTCATCTAAAAGCTCATACAGTTCTGGAAATTTTTTCTGAATTTCCACAGTAGTTTTAAAGATCTCTTTTGTTAAGCTGGATCTCTTATCTATTTTATTCATAGCCGCTTTTTATTATTGTTAGAATCATTTTAAAGCGTTTATTTCCTTTGATAGCATTCGATTGATGGGCAGGAATGGTAATGCATTCACCTTCTTCCAAAAAATAAGGATTTCCGTCAATTATTATTTCTGCTTTCCCTTCAATAATCTGTATAAAAGTATCAAAAGGGGAGGTCTTTTCCGGCAGCCCTTCTCCGTCATCAAATGATATAGCACTGATATTGCCGGTTATTTTTTCTATTATTGTTCTGCTGAGTATAGAATTGGAAAGGTAGCCTACAATCTGGCTGGTCGCATGTATTTTTGATTTCTCAAGTTCTTTATGATTCATCACGGTTAGTTTTGAAAGTAAAATGTATGGTGTACTGTACATAAAAAGGGATAGAACCTCCTAACTTTCTATCCCCCTTTTAATCAAAACTCTCTGAAAGATATAACTCTATGCATAGGTTTTAATTGCTATTTGGAAAGAATTATGAAAGATTTAGTTCTTTTATAATATTCATAACCTCTTCACGATTTTTTCTCAATCTGTTACCAATTCTTTCAAGCATTTCCTTTTCCTTCCCTTTTTCAAGCTTTAAATCATGGTCTGTTAATGTAGAGAATTTTTCTTTCAGCTGTTTAGACTGTGCAATCCAGTCTCCCGGAGTTTTAGAAAATTCGTTGTCTTTGTTGTGGTTTGTGTCCATAATGTGGATTTTGGTATAACATCATTGTTACTATACAAAGTTGGTTTTTTTGTAATTCATTGTATTGTAGATTGTTGTTTTAATGTTGCATATATCACACATATTGCAAAGTTTCTATTTTGTTTTCCATAATTGAGGAAAAAATTACCTGTTATGAGAGGAAAGTCCTGTGGCTTTTTAGAATTGCATTGATACGGGTATTATTTTAATAAATGCTTGATAATTTGTATCTTAGTGCAATATTACGTTGAATTGCCAATTTAAGTTCTGGGCTATTACTTTTTTATATCATTTAATTTTCAATTGGGCATCTCACACATTTCAAATCTATAATCCCCAAGCCCTTTTCAAAAAGAAAATATAACCCTGCTGAGTCTCTCCAAAGGAGGAGTCAATCATTAAAAAAAATTAGTACTGTTTTTTATGAAGAAAAAAAAATATTTATGGATGTGGACATTTTTGGTTCCCATTTTAGCCTGGCTCTTTTATTTTGGAAGTGCTGTTTTTTCCTCTGGTTATTATTCTATACTCCTTACCTTATTTCTTATGGGAAGTGTCCTTGCGGCAGTGTACCATTCTGAAGTCATTGCCCATCGTCTGGGTGAACCTTTTGGAACTTTACTTTTGGCATTTGCCATTACAGTAATAGAAGTCGGGTTGATTATTTCCATAATGCTGGGAGCCAAAGGGCTGGAGACCATCACCCTTGCCCGGGATACGGTTTTTGCAGCCGTGATGATTATCCTGAACGGGATTATCGGGAGCTGCATTGTGATAGGCTCTTTAAGATACAGGGAACAAAGCTTTACTCTGCAGGGAGTAAGTACAGCATTGATCACTCTTACTGCCGTAATTATTTTTGTTCTTATCTTGCCCAATTATACGGTAAGTCATCTCGGTGGCGAATATACCTCCTTTCAGTTACTTTTTATAGCCTTGATTTGTTTGGGGTTATATCTGGGGTTTACCATGATTCAGACGATGAGACACCGGAACTTTTTTATTTCCCCGCAAAATAAACTGCAGGAAAACATATCAGCAAAAGATCATCAGGAAAAATCTTCCAAAAAAGAGCTGTATATCAGTGGGGTACTGCTGCTCTTAAGCTTGGGAGTGGTCGTTTTCCTGGCAAAGCTTCTTTCAAAAGATGTTGAAAATATAGTGGTTTCAGCGGGAGCTCCCAGATCTCTGGTAGGAATCATCATTGCCGGTATAGTTCTTCTTCCTGAGGGGCTCGCTGCATTGAGAGCTGCAAAAAGTGACGAGATCCAAACCTCACTAAACCTGGCTTTCGGGTCTGCTTTAGCAAGTATTGGGTTAAGTATTCCAGCCATTGCCATTATATCTGTCATAACCGGTATAAGAATGACATTAGGCATAGACATTAAATCAACGATACTTTTGGGGCTTTCTCTTTTTATTATTACCGTTTCACTGGCAACAGGCAGAACCAATATTATGCAGGGAGTGGTGCTTATTGCTATATTTTTAATTTACCTTTTCATTACAGTAGTGCCTTAATAAGCATCTGTATTGGGCTTATTTTAAATTCCCGTTTCTCTTTTATTGATTTTAAAGGACGTGTTTTGCCGGATTTCGTTTCTTTTGACATTGTCCCTGTTTTTGAGTATATGTAAATTTCAATCTTTAAAGAAGGAAAGCGTTGTAATAGTCTTTCAATTTGTTATATAAATCATAGGTATTCTGATTTAATGGAGTAACTTTGAGTGAATGACTGTTAAGATGATGATGATTAACAAGCTGTAAACAGTAAGGATCATGAAGTTATACATAAAATATATGGTAAGCCTACGCTGCAAAATGGTTGTCCATCAGGAACTGGAAAGACTGGGGATTAAAGGGGCTGTCGTAGATCTGGGTACAGTAGAATTATTAAATGATATCAGTGCCGAACAAAGGCGTGTATTGAAAGAAAATCTGCTCAAAACAGGGCTCGAAATATTGGATGACAAAAAAAGTATTCTGATAGAAAAAATAAAGAATGTAGTAACGGAAATGATTCATTATTCTGATGCTCTTCCCAAAGAAAATTTCTCAGACTATGTGAGTGAAAAGCTTGGGTACGACTATACCTACCTTGCCAATACATTTTCTGAAGTGAAAGGAATGACCCTACAGCATTTTATTATAATCAATAAAGTAGAAAAGGTAAAAGAATTACTACTATACGATGAGCTCAATCTTACAGAGATTTCCTATAAGCTTAACTACAGCAGTGTTGCGCATCTTTCTAACCAGTTTAAGAAAATCACCGGACTTTCCCCTTCATTCTATAAACAGTTGAAGAAAAAACGTCTTGGAAATTTAGAAGATTTGTAAAAAGGTGTGATATATGCAAGATTATTATAAATATATGTAGCGTAACCTATTCTGAAACACCCATCTTTGTATCGTAGTATTCTTGTATATTAAAGAATACAGTGTCTATAATAATCGATTAATATGATAAAACAAAGACTGTGAGGATTTGAAGAACAGTCTGAGAATATAATAACGTCTGACAGTTGAATAAACATATACCGAGAAATTAGAAAAGACCCAATATAAACCATGAAAAAGGGGTTAAAATCCTTAAAAAACATTCAATTTTCATAATGAGCTTATTAAAATCTGAAAAAATAGTAGATCTGTTTTCAGAAGGTTTTAATTATAGGATAGAAACCCATTGGTCTCTGTCCTTTTTATCCATAATGTAGCTGAAAAACTGATTGATTGACCATAAATTTCACATAGAGAATATCCAAATAATACTCCTATTTGAAAGATCATTCATATAGGAAACAGTAAGGCCCGGTTTTATATATAAAATCGGTTTCCATTAATCCCAATGCCAAAGTCATGAAAACAATACATCTCTTTCAGTTTAAAAATTCCATTTCCCGTAAAATTCCATTTTTTAATGAAGAACACCGACTGGATAGCTTAAATGATTTAATGACCTATGACCTGATCAATACAGAAAAGGTGACTGAGTTTATCATTGATATTCATGATGACTTTGTTTTTGAAGATACCTCAAGAGGTGATCTTTTAGAGATGTGCAAAAATGCTAAAGAGACCATTGAACATTATTTTGTTACAGCATTGGATGATTATGATGTTCTTTGAGAATGCATTTCAATGGAATAAATAGATTTTACAAGTTTTTTAGATCAACATTAAATAATAGGTATCATGAAATTCCAGCAAAACTTACTTGACTATATCAGTACTTCGCTCATTACAGTGAACGAAACCGTTTCTATTGTAGAAAGTGTAACTTCAGGATTAATACAGCTGGCTTTTTCTCAAATGCCCAACGCAAGTTTATTTTACAAAGGAGGGATCACCACCTTTACCTTACCTGAAAAAGTCAAATTCTTAAATATTAATCGAATTGAAGCTCAGGAAAATGATTTTGAAACTCAAAACATGGCGGATATAATGGCTATAAAAGGAGCTGCCTTATTTGAAACGGATTGGGGAATTGCATCTACAGGATATGCCGCATCTGTGAGGAATTCAGGATTTAAAGTTTTTTCATTTTGTTCATTTAGTTATAAAGGGGAGACTATACTTTCCAAACGCATAGAACTTCATCAGAAAACCCAGGGTTTGGATGCCCAATTATATTACACAGAGTTTATTTTAGGATGCTTTAAAAGTGCCCTTAATCAAATATTAATCTAATATTAAATTGGTAGGACCGTAGGCTGCTGAAAAGCAGTAGTTGGTATTAAATGGATTCATTATGAGTAGTTTATATTACAATAGCTGCAAGTCTCTGAAAAAATATTCCCAATTCTCATTTCATTGCAAAAATTGGTTTAATTTGCAGTAAAAACTAATTATGTCCGGACAGCACACCTCAGATTTTCATAAGAGGATTACCCTTGCAGGATCATTGATCGCTATAGGGATTGTATTTGGTGATATTGGTACATCTCCACTCTATACACTCAATGCCGTTTTTCATCATAAGCTAATTACCGAAGCGATTGCCCTTGGCAGCTTAAGCTGTATTTTCTGGACGCTGGTTTTCCAGACAACTATCAAATATGTACTCATTACCTTGCAGGCTGACAATAATGGTGAAGGAGGAATTTTCTCTCTTTATGCCTTAGTGCGGCGATACAGTGGCAAATGGCTCGTTTTTATTGCCATGGCGGGTGGTGCATTTTTAATGGCTGACGGTATTATTACTCCACCTATTTCGGTATCTTCCGCTGTAGAAGGTGTTCAGGCTGTAATTCCCGGTTTTAATACAGTTCCGGTTATTGTTGGAATTTTGATACTGCTGTTTATTTTTCAGCAGTTTGGGACCGATAAAATAGGCAAGGTTTTTGGCCCTGCGATGATTATCTGGTTTGGATTCATCGGGATAATAGGAGTGATGGCCATAGGCAGCAACTGGGAGGTCTTTAGAGCCTTAAATCCTTATTATGCCTATCAAATGCTGGTGAATGAGCCAAAAGGATTTTGGCTGTTGGGCAGTATATTTCTGTGTACAACAGGGGCTGAAGCTTTATATAGCGACATGGGGCACTGTGGCAGAAATAATATCAGGTTCACCTGGATCTTTATAAAAATTGCGTTGATACTCTGCTATGCCGGGCAGACCACCTGGCTTCTCAATCATGTAGGAGAGGAGGTAGGTAGCTTAAGTCCTTTCTATCATATTGTTCCGAAATCAATTTTCTGGCTGGCTTTATGCATTGCAACCTTGGCAACGATTATCGCTTCCCAGGCATTGATCAGTGGTTGTTTTACGCTGATCAACGAAGCCATACGGCTTAATATATGGCCAAAACATTTGGTGCTGTTTCCCAGCAATGTCAAGGGGCAGCTCTATATTCCTGCGATCAACTGGTTTCTGATGTGCGGATGTGTGGGCATGGTCCTGTATTTTAAAGAAAGTACTAAAATGGAAGCTGCATTTGGACTCAGTGTGACGCTTACGATGCTGATGAGTACTATTCTGATCAATGCTTACCTTCGTATTAAAAGAGTTCCGTTTGTTTTTAACCTTCTGATCACAAGTGTGTTTTTAGCTATTGAGTTGAGCTTTTTAGGGGCTAACCTACAGAAAGTTAAAGATGGAGGATGGATCACCCTGATCCTTGGTTTTTCGCTGTTTGCCGTGATGTATATCTGGTGGAGGGGCAGGCAGATCAAATCCGAGATTCAGTCATTTGTAAAACTCTCCGATTATCTTTTATTATTGACTAAACTAAGTACGGATGAAAAAATTCCGAAATATGCAACCAACCTGGTCTATCTCACCACTTCGGATTCAGAAAAGAAAATTGAAAAAACTGTCATGGATTCGATTCTAAAATTTGGTCTTCCAAAGCGTGCTGATATCTACTGGTTTGTGCATGTCAATATTTTGGATGAGCCTTATGCACAGAGGTATTCCGTAGATACCATTATCAGAAATGACGTGTATTATATTCAATTCGATCTGGGCTTCCGCGAGGATCCCCGGATAGGGTATTATTTCAAGCAGGTGGTGAATGATATGATCGGAAATAACGAGGTAGATGTTGAAGATTCTTTAGAGCAGGCCTATCAGCAGAATAAAATTGGTGATTTTAAATTTATGATCATGGATAGCTTCCTTTCTTATGATAACAGAATGCCGTTTTGGAAAAATTTTATCATGAAGGGATATTATAATCTGCGGTATCTATCCGTAAAAGACTATATTAATTTTGGATTGGATAAAAGCCATATCGAAGCGGAGCAATATCCGTTGGTCGTGGTTCCATTTGCAGAAAATAAACTTGTGAGACAAGGCTAACAACTTTGGTATTTAAGAGATGAATCCTATTGAAATAGATAAAAAGACAACCCTATAAGGCTGTCTTTTTGCTTTATTATAGCAGAGAGCTGATCCATGAAACCAGTTCATATGGTAACGCATGATCGCATCCGTGAGGGTTGTATTGTTTGTTGCAGAAAATCATATATTTACAGTATGGGAGAACTATTAACTGAGGAAGTGTTTTCAGCACCAAAATGGCAGAAAATAACCTATCGTATACTAAGTATTTTGGTATTTGCATTAGGTATTAATGTTCTCATGATAAAAGAGGTAGGGTGGCTGCTTTTTTTAGCTCCTCTGATTTTCTTCATTTCTGTTTCCATGTTTGTATATACCCGTCAAAAACTGATTATTTCAAATGATGACATACGTCTTGTTGGTGGTTTTAAGAGGTATTTTATTTCCTGGAATGCTATTACGAAGGTTGACATGATGAGGCTAGGAAAATATAAAACACCGACAGCTACGATTTATTATGCCGGCGGACAGCTGAAATTGAACAAAAGTTTTTACCTTGAACCTCAATTCAAAAGAATTTTATTACTCCTGGAAGCTAAAACTAATCCGGAAATATTTACAAAGACATACTGGGAAGCTCGCAGTCAGATTAGCCAGGATTGGGGGTTGGGAAAATAGTAGAAATTGGCCTTACGTTTCATTATGGTTTGCCGTATGCTGAAACGGCAGGCATTACAAATACATAGAAAAATGATCAAAAACAGGATACAGGGACTCGTTGCTTTTTCTTTTACCGCACTTCTTTTTTCCTGTTCAGCCACAAAACAGGGGGTTGAACGGGGAAATACAGAAAATATGGTTTCCCAAACAGATTCTCTCTATATGGAAATCCAGCGTGTAGGTATGGAAGCTACCAAAAATAATCATGTTCCCGGGGTAGCTATAGCGGTTATCCAACATGGAAAAGTTGCCTGGACACAATCTATTGGGTTTGCTGATGTGGAAAGTAAAAAACCAGTCACTCCGGAAACCATTTTTAATGTGGGTTCTGTATCCAAAATGGTATCTGCATGGGGATTGATGCAGCTGACGGAAAAAGGGCTTGTAAAACTGGATGATCCGGTTGATCAGTTCCTGGTACGCTGGAAGTTACCCGCATCTCCATATGATATATCAAAAGTTACTTTGCGGCGTATTCTCAGCCATACAGCCGGACTTTCGGTGCACGGATATGGAGGCTCAGAGCAGGGAACTCCGTTGTTAAGCTTAGAAGAGTCGCTTTCAGGAAAGACCAAAAGAAATGGGGAAAGTGTACGCCTGATCAGCGAGCCGGGAACGAAATGGGAATATTCAGGGGGTGGCTATACACTTGCGCAGTTGCTGCTTGAAGAAAGAACGAAAGAAAAGTTCGCGGTCTATATGAAAAAGAATGTTTTTGAACCTTTAGGATTGAATCATACCCATTATGAATGGACAGAAGATATGATGGCAAATTCTGCAACGGCTTATGACGCTTCAGGGAAACCCATAAAGAACAGGATATTTACAGAACAGGCAGCAGCAGGGTTACAAACAACAGTTTTAGACCTGGCTCATTTTGCAGAGCTATCTATAACCTCTGATCCAAGTCAATTGAATAAAGTTTTGAAATCCACAAACCTGCAGGTAATGGAGAAACAGATTTTACCCTTTTCTGATCAAGGAAAAAGTGGCCTCGGCTATCGGTTTATGAATTATGAAGGGCTAGAAACAATTGGACATACCGGAGAGAATGAAGGCTGGAGTGCCGGTGTGTTTATGCACCTTCCCACAAAGAGTGGTATTGTAATACTCTGCAATGGCTCTAATGGAGACCGGGTCTGGTATCCTATCTACCAGAGTTGGGCAAAAAGAATCAAAGAAAATAAAAAGTAGTTCATTTGTCTTAAGTATTGACTAATATTGAAGCTGTTGAATGATCTGTATTGGATAGAGAAGAGAAGGAGGAGTAGAATCCGTCTGTAGATTTTCAGGAACGAAGCGAAAACCAGATTTATCCCCTTGGAGTTCAGACAGTAGGTCAAAAATTAATAATGGAAATTTATATAACTCCTGCCAGGGCTATGAATAGATATTGATTATTATTGATTTTTCCTTTTGAGCTCGAGTTTCTTTTTGTAAAACGCTTTATCTGCGATGTAAATGGTTTTGTCCACTTCACAAAAAATGGTCGATTTATCTTCGTTGGTTAGAAAGGTTTGCTTTACAATTTCAATCTCATTTTCGGTGGAAACACGGTTTTTAATTTCGGTTATTTCTTCGTCTGAAAAATCAAAATCAGCATAAAGTGTTACATTACCGGGGCGTTTGAAACGGATGGTTGCCGCTTTATCCCATACCACATATTTATTTCCGAGAAGATGGGTGAGCTGTACCATAAATATAGGATCTGTGGCCGAAGACATACTGCCTCCGAAAATAGTTCCCACATAATTTTTATTTTTATAGCTGAGAGGCAGCTTTATCTTTATATGATGCAGGTCTTTGGAAGCGTAGCTGATTTTTGCGGTTGTCCTGCTGTACATGGGAGAAAGATTAAATCCCCATTTGAACATTCTGCTCATTCCCACATATTTTTTTCCGATTACAGACAATGTTTGATAAAATGTCATAGTATTTATTTTAGCTGGTTCACGATTCCTTGTATCACTTCTATTACTTTTTCTTTGGGATAAATACGGCCTATCTGGGCCAGTCCCATCAATGAACTTAAGATTTCAATTGCTTTATTTTCAGTATTTTCGATGAACTTAAATTGATGGTCATCAATTCCGGTATTCAGAATTTCAATGGTATGTTGCAGAATAGTCTGACAAAATTCCATACTCTTTTCTTTCAGGGCAGGTTCTATGGTATTTCCGTCACTGGCTAAAGTTCCTATCAGGCATATTTTGTTTTCATTGATTAGATGAATGTAGTATTGCCCCAGTTGATGTAGTCTTTCGAATGCGGTTAAATCAGCCTGTTTACTATGCAGACTTTCAATTTTCGTTTTGTGATTCTCAATGATCGCAATACCTAAATCCGTTTTTGTTGGGAAATAATAATGTATCGAAGCTTTTTTAATCTTAATCCGATCTGAAATGTCTGCATAGCTGAAAGCGTTATATCCCTTTTCAGTTAATAATTCAGAGCTAACGGCTATTATTAAATCTTTTGTTTTCATCTACCTACTAGTTGGTAGGTAAATATAAGAAAATATAGAGAATAAAATCAAAAATGGGAGGTAAAAATACTATAGACTTCAAAATTCTATCTTCGTTACCCATCTGGCGATGAATATCTTGCCGAGGACTGTCCTTTTTTAAAAATTAATCAATAATTTTAATACATCGGCTTCACCCCAATAATAACCTCTTAATATTTTAAAACCATGAAAAAAATAGGCATCATTTGTTTCTTTCTGCTCAGCTTTTCCGTTGCAAGTGCACAAACAATAGAATCGGGGAGCCGCAGTACGACGGGCTACATCAAACCGGATGGAACCATTGAAAATAGCAGCCGTTCCACAGTGGGATATATCAGTGCTGACGGAACCATCGAGAATAAAAACCGCTCAACCATCGGGTACATCAAAAGCGACGGTACCATAGAAAACAGCAGCCGTTCTACTATAGGCTATGTTAAAAAAGATGGCACTGTAGAGAATAGCAGCCGTTCCACTATTGGATACATCAAAGATGATGGAACGGTAGAAAACAGCAGCCGAAGTACTATAGGGTATGCCGTAGGAATTAAAAAAGAATGGGCAGCAGTAGTGTACTTCTTTTTTAAGTTGGATTGATGATCTGCGCAGCAAAAAGGCAGTATCCCGTTGAGGGAAAAATCCGACGGGTAAGTTTTACAAATCTTATTTTTGTGATCGTTTGCCTGAAACAAAATCTCCAAAGTCGGTAGACTTCGGAGTATAGGTGAGCCCAACATGAGCTTCTTCAATTATTTTTTTTGTTTCAATGAAAAATTATCCATATAAACTGCCTGGTGGACTCCATTCAGTAAGACTTTCAGGGCTAGATGGGTATCTTTTTTTACAGAAATAGTGAGCGTCTTTTTATCGCCGGTTATCTTGGAAGGTTTCGCTATTGAAACATAGGATTTGGTATCGGAGGGATTGTTGACGGAGAGAATTTCCAGGGTGGTTTCTCCTCCATTGTCTGAAATATCAAAACTAAGCGTATAGGCTCCTGCTTTAATTTTTGGAGTAATTAAATACATATTTTCTCCCGGGCTGTACATCGAATAAAATATAATTTTTTTGTCACTGGCATACAGCATAGATTTTCCTCCTGCCTGGGCAGTCCAGCATTTGTTGATGTCTTTCCATGTATCAAAATTTTCTGTGATCGTGGATACAGCTTTACACTGTGCTTTTACAGTTAAAAATCCTCCCAAAGTCACCATTCCGGCCAATATGATTCTTTTCATAGGTTATATATAATTTACTGTAAAAATAGGTAAAAAAGGTTATGCTGGAAATATCTGGTCAAATAGAGTAGAAGAGGAGAGTGGTGTTATTTTAAACACTTAAGTTATTTTAGATAATAAGCTTTGTGCACAATAAGTACACCTAAGAGAAAAAATCTTTGATTTTTAAAAACTTAAGTGTCCTTTTATCCGATGTCATTTTACGCTAACTTAAGTGAACTAAAGTGTTTAGGATAAAAGCTTTTGTGCCTTTTGTGGTTAAAAACATTCTTATGAGATAAAAAGTCTACACAGCTTTATAAAAAAACAAATATAAAACCGGTATATCACCTATTTTATCTCCCACTTAGGATAGCCAATTCGGCCAGATAATCCTTAGGGTCAATATTCCCAACGGCAAACTCATGTTCCAGCAGCTTTATTTTTTCTGTTTGGGTGTACGGGCGATTATACATTGCAGCCAGTCTGTCTTCTTCATCATGCAGAGGATCGGGAAGATGTTTTAAATCCCGAAAAGCGTTATAATACCTGATGCCCAATATTCTTTGGGACAAGGCATTGAAGTGAATGCCATCCGCATTGGCCGTAAGTCCTTTGGCGGTAACAAAATAAGAGTTGGCATGAGTCCTGGCAAAATCTTCCAATGCTTGATTAATTAAAGGGTAGGACGCAAAATATTGCCCAAAGATTCCATTGGACAAGAAGTCTCCTAAACCGCCTATTATAAGTGGAACTTCAGGAATATGCAATTCCCGGCGTAGTGTCTCCATAATTACAGAAAACTTTTCACCGTATTGCTCAGCTTTTTCCGGAGAACAGTCACTTTCACCCTGATGCCAAAGGATGCCTGAAAGCTGGCTTGTTCGTTGTGCAAGTCTGGCCTGTGATATCGCATTTTCAAATAAGGCACCTCCCACCGCCCAGTCATCAAGGCTGGTTCCTCCATCTGCACAGGGAATTAATCCTATCTCATGCTGCTCATTGTCAAGCCTCCAGGCAGCGGTAAATGAAGAGGCAAGCCCCACGCCGGCACTGGGACGGTCAAAATTAATAGGTTCGGACATGATTTGCCATAGTCCGTTTCTTTGCATCTTAATATGTTCATCATAGATAGCAGGGACTTCTTTGCTATAGCCACGGCCAGCCATATTAGACTGACCAATCATTAAAAAGGAATGTATCATTTTATCTGTTTAAAGGTATACCTATACTTCTGCTGAATGAAAGCCAGGCCAGCTTCTTTACTTCATTCTGGGCAATATCTCCGGATCTGAATGCGGTGATGGTTGCGGTAATCACACTGGTGAAAATAATTCTTATCCAGGGTAATGGAAACCGGTCATCTATTACCTGTTCTTTTTGTAAATCCCGGATGGCACCAAATAGCTGATTTCTTGTTTTAAAATAGGCTGCACTTTGTTCACTTTCGTAGGGTATAGAAGAGGATTTTATGTCGTCATTGAGTTTAATGAGAAAAGCATACTTTGTACCGCTGTCAATTCCTGCATATAATAAATATTCGAGTTGTATCAGGGGATCTGTGGAACGGTTACAGGCGTTCATCGCTGCAAGTTCCCATACCTCCATCATATTCTTATGGCATGCTTCTAATAATTCCTGACGATTTTTAAAATACCGGTGAAGAGTTCTCCGGTTAATGCCACAACGCACGGCAATATCTTCAAATGTTGCCGAAAAATTCTCATTTAAAACTGATATAGCAGTATCAATAATTTTTTGCTGTGTACTCATCTGTTTTTCATTGCCTCAAAATTACGACAAATGTCTCAAATATGAGACATTTTGTTTTTAAATGATACAACTTTTCAATAAAAAGGCAGCTATGAAGGGCTGTAAAGGGGTGGCGGAATCATAAAATTAATACAGATTTAATGCTGAGGTTACCCCAATAAAAACGGAATCTGCTAGTTTCGTACGCAATTTATAAACGGTTGTTAAGACGTTTTTATCCCTTATCACACACCAAAAGACGAATCATGATTCAAAAACAATTTCTTGGATGGATGTTTATGCTTACCCTGGCAAGCGTTGGATGCCAGAATAATGAAATGGCTTCAGCTTCAATGGAGGAAGAGCTTCCGTCAAAATCCAATGCGAGCAGAGCTGCTACAGAAGTCAGTGTCAATCCTTATGTAGATACCAGTACGTATATCAGTTCAGGTTTTAGCTTTTTAAACCCATCCCAGGTTAATAAAAACCGCCAGGCCATTGGCGGAAATGCATATACCGAAGTCTATGGATTCAATATTCCGGAAGAAAACAGGGTAAGAGGAATCCGCTGGAACACCGATGATGAAACGACCTCCATCTGGCGGCCACAGGGCATTGCCGGGTTTATCAGAGATGGTGTCCGTTATCTGTTGGTGAGCTGGTATGCAAAAGATGATGCCGAATATAAAGGTTCCCGCATTACCCTGATCGACATCAGCCCTAGTTCAAGTACCTATCTCACATACCGGCATATCCTGCTGGTGCAGCCTGATATTCCTGTCAATACCACCACGCATACCCAATATGGCTCTTACGCCCCACTGAAAGTACATGCCGGAGGGATTGCCTATTTGAAAGGTAAGATTTATCTCAGCAGCACGAATCTCGGGGTTCGGGTATTTGATCTGGATAAAATCATTGAAGTCAGTACCGGAGACACGACCAATGAAAAATGTGGTAAGGATGCCAACGGTAACCTATTCGCCTTCAATTACCGGTATATATTGCCCCAGACAGGGTATCAGAAGATCAATAACGCCAGTCCTTTTTCCACCATACAGGTCAATGAGGAAGGCACTCAGTTCTGGACCGGACAATATTATGCCGGCAGTGCCGATGCTTCCATTGTCCCACAAGTCTTTGGCTTTCCTGTAGATGCCAGTGGAACACTTCAAAACTCAGGGATTGTTGCCGTAGCGCCTAAAAACAGCCTTTTTGCCGATAGCCATGCCCACGGCATCCAGGGCGTATTCCGGAAAGGAAACCGTACATGGCTTTCCTGTACTGGATCTCCAAGCAACTCTTACGGTTCCAATGCAAGACTCGCCCGGTATACCGATGGAGCCGATGACACCGTACGTTACCGATGGCCCTATGGTGCAGAATCACTATATTATGAATCTCAATATAACTATCTGTGGAGCCTCACAGAATATGAACCCAATGCTGGAGCCCAGAATGGCAGCCAGGTCAATAGATGTATTTTTGCAGTGGATTTTTCGAAATATGAATAGAGGAATATAAGTAGGATTAAAAATAAAAAGCCCCATCGCTGCCGCATGAATCCTTTCGTGTGGTTTCTATTTCAATCACTTTCTCATAAAGTTTTTATCTTTATAAAACATAATTAATAAGTCGTAATTACAAATTTCACAATCCTGAAGGTTTATATTTCATAAGCTTTGCTGTTGTAGGCCGGGATAATAAACCTATTGAGTTGTGGAGTAACAAAGTGATTAGGCAGAAAATTAATTATATCCATCAAAATCCCATAGAAGCAGGTTTAGTATTCCGTGCAGAAGATTGTAGCTACAGTAGTGCAATAGATTATGCTGATGAAAAAGGACTTTTAGATGATATTGTTGTTTTTAGAATGTTTGATTAATAGTATTAAATACCACACGAGATTCGTGCGGTAGCTGAGAATAAATTGTTTAGAACAATTACATCTTTTTAATAGATTCTACTACGAATATAAATACAGTAATTACTAAAAACATTGCTAAAATAGAATAAGGATTAGCAAAGTTAACCGTCCAACCTAAAAATTTATTTCTTTTCGGGGGGAAAAGTCTCTTGTCATCTTTATTATAATAAAAAATGCCCAATTTCCAATGGTCTTCGTCTTCTTCCATAACATAATATTTTTTTTGTTAAATAAAAGGTATTTCTATCTAAATGTAGTATTAATGCTCTTATCATCGAAAACATAAAAGAAATAAGACCATGAACTATAAATATACTAAAATGAAATAAAATGCTCAAAAACAAGAAAAACCTAGCGAACAATAAGATATATTCCAACACCAACTGCGGCATATGCAACAACGGTAATAATATCAGCTATGGGCTGTGAAAAACGTTTTTCGGCGATTTTCTCGGCATTGATCTGGTTCTTGTGGAATTTCAGAATTTTCTTGGGATTATGAACGGGGTGTGCTACGAGGCTGTCGCTTTCCCACTTGTCAACGATTATTTTATAGGATCTGCCTTCAACGTCAATTTTAACATTTTTACCTGATGCCAGTTTCTCCTGAATATTCACAGGAGCAGGGGCTTGTGGTGCGTTCAGGCTTTCAGCGGGCGTATTTTTCATTTGCGGAGCAGTAGTACTGGTGGTATTCTTTTTAGAATCCTGCTTATTGTCGGCGGCCGGATCCACTTGTTTTTTTACCTGGTAGGTATAGCAACTGCTCAGAGAGAATGATATAATGATGAGATAAAGATACTTTTGCATGAGCTAAATTTAAGAATTAAACGGAATATGTAGGAGTTTCTTTTAAAAGATCCTGTAAAAAAATATCGAAAGTCTTTATTTTTTTATGAAACCGTTGTACAAAGTCTCCTGACTTAGAGCCTGCAAAATAAAAAAAATCTTTGAACATACTTCAAAATCAGGAGACTTCAGAGAACAGGGGAGCGGAGATAAAAATTCCTTTTTACTTTTTTAGTTTTGATGATCCATAATAAAAATATACTTTTGTAATCAACAACATAAAGTAACAAATTGTGTTGTTTCCTCTAAAAAACTAAAAACTAACCAGAAAACTAATTACATCATGAAAAATGAACAAAACTACGCTGTGCCTATTTTTACGGATACGTCAAAACTCATTGTTTCCATCAATTTAAAACAATACTAAGTTAGCATAATTTTTTAGCGCCATAAACCATATAGGGCTTATTTGATTATTTCTGCCAACCAGAGATAAAGAATAGCATGACAGGTACTTTCGCTTTCGATCTGGGGGCGGGCAATGCCTTTATTGAAATTTAGGGACGTTTCATGCGGTGCCAGTGATGCTGCTGTTTGATCTGCGGACCCCTTTCAAAGTCAATGGTTATTCATGGATGTAAACCCTTATACTATAATCCTGTGCTTAGCAATAGGATGGATGGGAAAATGGCAGCTAACGAATGATTTAAAAACCAAACAATATAATTTAATATTAAACTCATTAATTTTTACACTATTATGACAAAGAAACTACTAATCATTGCCTTCACAGGCTTATCGTGTACTATGGCTTTTGCAGCTGATTTATATGTTCGGAATGGGGGAGCAGGCGGTGCTTATCCTACTGTAAGTACGGCAATCACAGCGGCTTCAGACGGAGATCGTATCATCATTCAGCCTAAAGCGAATGGAGAGGCTTATGTAGAAAATCTGATTATCAACAAATCGCTGACTCTTGTTTCCGAAACCAATTATGCCAAATATATAATTCAGGGAAATGTCAGCATCAATCCGGCAACAGGAAGAACGGTGACCATCAGCAATCTGAGTTCAGGTTATTACGGCATTTACAATGTAGAGGCAACCTTCCCAATAGGTACAGGAAGAACTTTCATTAATATAGTGAATTGTGATCTGCATAATGTTTTGACAGACAAAGTCAATTTCACTACAAATATCTCCGGCTGTACAATTAGTGGAAACCTGAAGTTTTCCCACGGAAGATGTACCGCGAACAAAGCACAAAGTATTGCCGTGGTAGCTACGCAGGATAACAGTCCTATTGGATCTGATATTGAAGTGTATGGTAATGTATCTAAGTCATTTATATCCAACTCACAGGCCAATTATAATTTTAAATTCAGCAATAATTTTTGTGCTGGTATTTATATCTATAATATTAAACCCGGAAGTTCTAACGAAATCACCAACAACACCATCTATAATCCTTCTCCCGCAGATATGGGTCCGTTGTACGTTAACTTAGGTAATAATATCAATTTGGGGAATATTCTTATGATGAACAATGCCGCTTCTTTTGTGGTAGGAGGCACCAATGCCTGCATTCAAAACAAAAGCACTAGCGTGAGTATAACAGCTAGCTACAATGTATTCACCAATACTTTTGTAACAGAAGGTAATATGACGCAAAGCGACAATTCAGGATCAATGAACCTGAACTTCGACAATGTAGCATATACTCTAACCGGTATGAATGTAAATGCCGGAAATCCTGGTATAAAATACACCGATTTAGACTTAACAAGAAACGATGCCGGGCATTACGGAGGTTCTAACAGCTGGGCTAATTACTGGCCTGCAAATAATGATAATAAACCTCAGGTAAACTATCTGTCAACGCCAAGATCTATTACCAGCGGAACTTTTAACATGAGTGGGTCTGGTTTTTCTAAATAATTTCTAATGATATAACAATATGAAAAATTATATCTATAGTATAATTGCTTTGTTGATGGTCATGTTGTGCCCGGCACAAGTATTGATCAACCAGGCAGAATATTTTTGGGATATCGATCCGGGAACAGGAAACGGAACTCCGGTATGGGCTGCCGACGGAACTTTCGACAACGTTGTGGAACAGCTTTCCAAAACAGACATTGCTACGCCGGGTACCGGTTTACACAAATTCTATATTCGTGTCAAAGACAATACGGGAGTTTGGGGACCTGTTTTTACCAACATTATTGATATTAAGTCCAATCAGGCCTCGGCAATAATCGCTGTTTCCCAGGCTGAGTATTTTTGGGATACAGATCCCGGAGCAGGAAATGGGAATCCAGTATTGGCTGCCGATGGGACTTTTGACAGCGTTATCGAACAACTCGCTACAACAGGTGTTGCCACACCGGGTAGCGGATTGCATACATTCAGTGTCCGTATCAAGGACAATATGGGCTTTTGGGGACCTGTTTTTACCCATGTCATTAATATTCAGCAAACTTCAGCATCTCCCATAATCGCTGTTTCTCAGGCTGAGTATTTTTGGGATACTGATCCGGGCATAGGAAATGGAATCGCTTTATTGGCTGCCGATGCAAATTTTGACGGTTCTTTTGAGCAACTGACTGATGCTGGGATTGCTCTGCCTGCTAATGGCCTGCATGTGTTTAATGTCCGTGTCAAAGACAATACAGGTGTTTGGGGTCCTGTTTTTAGAAATGTTATTGATATACAGACCACAGCTTTTACAGGCTGTTGGCAAACCCTTATTACCAGAGGAGACTATTCGGTAGGACTCAAAACAGACGGAACATTGTGGGCATGGGGTGCTAATAGCGATGGACAAATAGGGGACGGAACCACAATTTCCAGATCTGTTCCTGTAAAAGTAGGAACCGCAAATGACTGGAAAAGCATTTATGTTGGTCATAGACATACCCTTGCCATTAAAACAGATGGTACCATGTGGGCATGGGGAGATAATGCATATGGGCAATTAGGTGATGGAACTGCAATTGACAAAACAGTTCCGACTCAGATAGGAACCGCAACAAACTGGCAAAGTCTTGGTGGTGGAATTGAACATTCAGTAGGACTCAAAACCGATGGGACACTTTGGACCTGGGGACGTAACAACAATGGGCAGCTGGGAGATGGAACTACAGTTTCAAAAAATATCCCAACACAAATAGGAACCGCCACCAATTGGAAAAGTATACGTGCTGGAAATCATCAGACGTTAGCGATAAAAACCGATGGAACGCTGTGGGGATGGGGAATTAACACCTCGGGTCAACTTGGAGACGGAACTTCGGTTTCAAAAAATATCCCAACACAAATAGGAACTGCTGCCAATTGGAAAAGTATTGATACAGGAATGCAACATTCGGTAGGACTTAAAACTGACGGAACGTTATGGGCTTGGGGAAATAACAATAATGGACAGCTGGGAGACGGAACTACAATTTCAAAATATACCCAAACACAAATAGGAACCGCAACTAACTGGCAAACTGTAGCAGTTGGAAATGGTTTTTCATTTGCAACGAAGACAGACGGAACAGTTTGGTCTTGGGGCAGCAATAACTTTGGGCAGTTGGGTAATGGTACCACTGGAGGAAATAGTACATCACCTGTACAAGTAGATTCCTCTTCAGACAATATGCAGGTTTTTGCCGGAGAAAGTCATATTCTTGTACAAAAATTTGATGGTTTTCTAAAAATTTGTGGACGAAATGATAGCGGGCAGTTAGGTGACGGTACGAGAGTTAACAAAAATGCATTTATTTCTATGGTTTGCCCTGGATATTGTATTCCTCCAACACCATTTTCATCAACCAATATTACTGCTGAAACGGCTACTCTTAACTGGACAGCAGCTACTGTGACTCCTGGTCAAGGGTATGTGTATCTTTATAGTACCAGCCCAATAGTGGGAGGTATTCAAGGATCTGTTCCTTCTACTTCTACAACAGCAAATTTGAATAATTTACTGCCTGACACCACTTACTATTGGTGGGTAGCATCTAATTGTGGATTCAGCCCCTTTACATGGATTCAGGGAGGTTCCTTTACTACACTTCCTACCACTGCAACCGGCTGTTGGCAAAGTGTAAGTGGAGGTGTTGATTACTCAATGGGGATCAAAACAGACGGAACATTATGGGCCTGGGGAGATAACTATGATGGACAGCTGGGAGACGGAACTATGATCATTAGAAAAACCCCAATACAAATAGGGACCGAAAATAATTGGACAAAAATAGTTGCCGGGTCTAATTTTTCAATAGGTATGAAAGCCAATGGTACAATATGGACCTGGGGAGAGAATAACAAAGGGCAGTTAGGTGATGGAACTACCACCACGAGAAATATTCCAACACAGGTAGGAGCCGCCACAGACTGGGCGGATATTGCAACGGGAGAAAAACAGACGTTCGCTATAAAGTCAGATGGGACACTTTGGGCCTGGGGTTATAATAACAGGGGACAGCTGGGTGATGGTACAATCATTAGCAAAAATATACCTGTGCAAATAGGAACTGCAACAGACTGGCAAAGTATCGCCTCCGGACAATCTCATACCCTTGCTATAAAAACAGATGGAACGCTATGGAGCTGGGGAGAAAATTATTATGGACAATTGGGTGATGGTACTGGAATAGATGTAAGTTCCCCTATTCAAGTAGGAACTGCAACGAATTGGAAAACTGTTACTGCAGGAAATGATCATTCAATAGCCATAAAAACAGATGGAACATTATGGAGCTGGGGGTATAATAACAGGGGACAATTAGGTGATGGAACTACAACCCGAAAGAATATTCCGACCCAAGTAGGAACAGAAGCCAACTGGCGAAGTGTGAAGACTGGTATATATAATTCTTCAATAGCCATAAAAACAGATGGAACATTATGGAGCTGGGGGTATAATGGCTGGGGACAGTTAGGTGATGGTACAGAGATAGATAGACCTACACCAATGCAAGTAGGAACTGCAACTGACTGGCAAAGTATTGCCATCGGAGCTGATAATGCACTTGCGATAAATACTAAAGGATCGCTGGCAATCAGTGGCTATAATCTCAAGGGACAGCTAGGAGATGGTACTTATGTTCAAAAGAAAATCTTCATACCTGTTGCTTGTGGTACAGGTAGCGGTACTGTTCAGAAAGTTTCGACTTTAGCTAAAGCTGGTTTAGCGGTAGATGAAGTTTCTACAAAGGCAGATCATCTGAAAGTCTATCCAAATCCGGTACAGGATATCCTGACCATTTCATTTGATCAGAAGATGCTGTCGGTAGCGGTGTACAATGCTGCGGGACACCAGGTGCTTACAAAGGTAATCAATGATACGAAAGGAACGATTGATGTTTCCGGACTTGTATCAGGGGTTTATCTGGTTAAAGTGAATGCTGCTCATGACCTTGTAAGAATGGTGAAAGTGATCAAGCGATAACCTGTAAAACCTTAATACAAAAACTAAGATTTCTTTAGACTTGAAATCTTTAAAAATAGCGCCACTTATCTTTAAGTGGCGCTTTTATTTATAATGAACAGAAAAACAAATCACCGCTGCCGAACGAATCCTTTCGTACGGTTTTTTATTTCAGTTTAAACTTTTTATTTTAATAACAAATCGAAGATGATCTCCTTTCAGTCGATGAATGTTATTTCAACGGAGTTAAAAGTCACAGAATATTTTTAACACTTTAGTTATTTTTAAGTTTCCAGCTTTGTGAATATCAAGTACACTAAAGTTTTATGAAAATCTTTGATTTTCTTCTAAAGTGTACTTATTGATGCAGGAAGCGACTCACCTTTCTTAAGTGATCTTAAGTGTTCCAAATAATAGATTGTATGAATTTCATTGTGTTTGAAGAATTGGAAATCTGTAAAAGTTTAAACAGGTTTTTATAAAAATGTCAATTCTACTTCTTATACAAATCTTTATCTAAATCACATTCCTTAAGTTTTTTTTTAATTAAAAAGATCATGTAATGATGCCGTGTTTTTCTAACGCAAAGTTTTAGCTTCATTATGCATATTTTCAGGGAGCAAAGAACAGAATCAACTTCGTTGATTCGTCGAAGCGTATGCATAGCCATATCGCTTCATCAGCGACAAAGTCGCATCACTTTGCCCACTCAAACTAAAGCGGAATTATTCATCAACTTTGCGTTAATCTTTCTAATCAAAAAATAATGTAATGATGGCGTGTTTTTATAACGCAAAGCTTTAGCTTCATTATGCATATTTTCAGGGAGCAAAGGTTGGAATCAACTTTGTTGATTCGTCGAAGCTTATGGATAAGCATACACCTTCATCAGCGACATTGTCGCCTTCTTTGCATCCTTATAACTCAAAGGCTTGAATCTTTTCTTTGCGTTTTTTTTTTAAAGCAGCTTTCCTTTTTACCGTTGCTGCCGCATTATTGTATCATGCAGCTTTTATTTCAACCCCTTTCTCATAAAGTTTTTATCTTTGATTCAGGACATTTTGAGATAAACCAGCTCAAAAACTATTCAATAGCTATGAATGCAGATACTATAAAATTTAACAGGTTAATTCCTGAATTATTGGTGACCAATATTGACAATTCTAAGAAGTTTTATATGGAACAATTGGGATTTACATTGGAATATGAAAGGGAGGAAGACTGTTTTGCACTGATTTCATATGAGGGCGCTCAGCTTATGCTTGAGCAGGACAGTTCCGATTCATGGTTGACTGACCAGCTTGTTTTTCCCAGAGGTCGGGGTATTAATTTTCAGATTGAAGTAAACTGTCTGGATGATATTATTGATAAAATTGAAACGAATAAGTTGGCTTATTTTAGAGAACCGAAAGAAATATGTATAGAATAAATACGATGGAAGAAGGTGTTAAGGAGCTCCTTATACAGGATTCTGACGGATATCTTTTGAGATTTCAGCAATATCTCGGAGAACGGGAAGTGAGTCAATAAACCGGTTACATCTCATCTTTGCGTTTTAAAAAGCTTCAGTATGCCGTTTTACAGAGAAAAACACCGGACATGATTAGATTAAAAATACAAAAGCCTTTCAGAAAAACTGAAAGGCTTTTATAAAGAAATCTATTATTTAAAAACTTCATTCTGATAAAGAATATGGTCGTCTTCATCAAAACTGATGATCAGTACCTTATATTGTTTTGCAGTGTCGTTATTGAAAAATTTAATTCTCGGTGGCACATATTCGCTGTCAAATAAATTAGGATTCCAATAGAGTGTTTCCCGGGTGTCATTTTCAATTTTCTTTTCAGGATCATCGGTATCCAGGGTTTCAATAAGAAATTCCGAAGGCCGATTATAGCCTTTTATGACAGATGAGTTGTTCTTTTGTGCTTCTTTTTCATTGCTTTTAGGTTTCATATTCCCTCTCATCGTGTAGATCAATACAGCATTACCCACTAATCCGGATCCTTTGATGATTTTCACCATGGCAATATTGCTGATAGGAACATTCATAATCATGCCCGGTTCAGTAGCCATTTCATCTAAATAGAGCTGAGCTTTACTGCCCCGGATGTAGGGAACATTCTCGCCTAAGTTATTTCTTTGGAATACCAGGCCGGCAGCCCTCCCTTGTAGCCAAGATAATATATCGGTTGATCCTGCGGCATGTTGGTCTTCGTTGACAAAGTCGAATATCGTAGAATTCAGGGAATTAAACATTCCGCTAGACAGTTGACTGTTTAATTCTACCGTTGGATCTTTCTTTTTTCCTGTTAATTTTACTTCTTCAATCTGTACATCAGAACTCCCGTTTTTTCTGCTGTTTTTCTGGTTGTTGATAGCCTTGGTAATAGATGGAGGAAGAGTTTTGTTTCCGCTGGTTTTTACTAAGGTATATTTTGTACCTGGAAAATTGCCTTTAAACGGTGTGGGAGTAACCAGTGGTTCTACGGTGACAAATAGATTGTCAGTGCTTGATTCCTGATTATTTTCTGAAGTTGCAAGAACAGAAACATTCAAAGGTTCAGAGTAGTTAAGATTATCTAAATAGATATATCCATTTTGGTCTGTTTTAGACGGGGTAAGCGTGGGTTCATTTTTACCTAATTTCAAAGCTAAAATTACACTGGAGTTGATGAGCAGGGCATTGTTTTTAATAGGTTTTATCCTGTAAGAAAGAAATTGCTGGGAATTGGTTTTAATGGCTGGTACAAATCCGGTAAGTAGGGAATTCCAGTCAAATCTTTTCCAGTTTTCAGAAATAAGCAGTGCATCCAAAGCTTCAGTATTGGCATTTTTAGAAAAATATTGGGCCGGACTGTCTATTTTTGAAGTAAAATCTCCCGTTAACCAAAGCCTGCTCAGCATATTTTCTTCTTCCGGAGCCTGGGTACCGTCATCCTCACTTACCAAAACAGTATAATTTTTAAAATACGATTCCGGGGAAAGGTCAATACTGTTGAAAGATCTTGGCGTTTGTTTTATATTCTGAGCTATAATTTCGGCTTTCTCAATATGTAAACTATTCGGCTTTACAAAGCAAAGTCTTTGGGCTACCAGATGATCTTGTTCATCAAAAATGGCTAACTGTAAAATACCGTTGGCTTCATTATTGATTTTTGCGGGAATAAGACTGGAAGCTTCATTGATCAATTGGTTAATATTGGCTTTGTAAGCAAGGTGGTTATTGATGGTTCCTACAATTTTATAGTTTTGAAGTTTCTGTTTTAAATTAACTCCTTTTAGGGTGTATTTAATTCCTTCTTTAGAGTTGTAAACTTCCAGATGAACACCCATATCTGTAACTTGTGGCAGATCTACCGTTTTACTTTTTCCGGTGTGATCCTGAACGATAACCTGGTATTTTTTTCCTAACGCTGGAGTTATGCTAAAAGAAGCAACATTTTTATCAAAAGAGGTAAAGGTCGTGATGGGTGCATTGGGACTTTGAGTATCTATTACTTTTCCGGTCCACGTGCCCGGTAGAGGAGTATCACTTGATACCCTTATGGCAAATTTCGTAGGTATACCATTAATGAAAGTTCCTCCTTCCGGAAAGGCTTTAGCAGACCAATCAGAACTTTTGGCAATCACTAACGATTCTGTGGAGGTTGGGTTGTAAACCGGAAGCGTTTTCACAATCTGAAAATCTTCACTAAAATTAGTCATGTAAGGGGTGTATGCTCTTACAAAATAGACTTGCTCCGGAAGGTTCTCTTTCAGTTGAAAATCTCCGCTGCCCTCGCCATTGGTCAGAAGTACCGTTTTCCAGTCTATTAATTTCTTATCGGAATTGTACAGCTCCACAAATAGAGTAGTAGACAATGCAGAACGGTTATAGCCCTCAAATACAAAACTTTTGAACCAGATCTTGTCCCCAGCTGCATATTGTGATTTGTCCGTCAGTATATAAACTTTTTCCTGTTCGTAATTATTCTCGAGATTGGTAATTGCCTTTTCTAATTGACTTTGTGCCAGTACAGGTGATACTAGTGAAATAAGCAATACACAGAATATATTTTTCATAGAAATCTTAACGCATTTTAATTCAGTGCTAATTTAATCATTTAAAGACTTCGAAAATTGATATTTAGGGGGTTATTTTGCAATGTTCAATAAATTATTGTTGTAAAAAAATATATATGAAATTTTTTTAATGTTTTTTATCTATTTTCGATAAAAATTGTGAGACGTTTTGATGAGGATGAGAAGTAATTAGATACAATAATTGTCATTAATAAAACAGGGATTAATATTATTCCTCAGATTGTATGGTGGAGCAATTTTATCATGGTAAATGATGAATATCTACCTTGTCTTATTCAATACTACTGTACGTTGTCAAATACAACTGCAAGTAGTGTAATTACAACTAAGAGTATCTATAATCCTGATAGATATGGATAATCCTGGAGCTATCTTTGTCCTGTCAAAAAGACTAAAAATACAAGAATATGGATATAAAGAAACTAGGCGATAAAATCGTTCAGGCACGAAAAGAAAACAGAATGTCCCAGGCGCAGCTTGCACAACTTTTATTTATCAGTCCGCAGGCGGTTGGAAAATGGGAGCGTGGAGAATCAGTACCTGATTTTATTACCATTAACCGTCTCTCTGAAATTTTTAATTTAGACCTTAACTATTTTTCAGAGAATGCACCCGCTCAAAAAGAAGAGTTGGCCATTAAAAATAGGGCTAATAACACTGACCAAACTGGGCAAAAAAATAATGCAGAGATGGCCCCTTCAATTTCTGTAAGTGAACCATTACTCACTAATTTTAGCGGAGGAGCTTTTGTAGGGACAGATTTTGCTGGAGTAAACGCTCCGGAGAGAAAATTTTGGGGAAGTGATCTGAAAGGAGTAGATTTTTCCGAAGCAGATTTAAAAGGCAGTTCTTTTAAGAACAGTGATGTGAGTGATGGTAATTTTGAAGGTGCGGATCTTACAGATTGTGTGCTGGCTAATAATAATCTCTCTGGAACAAACTTTAACAAAGCTGTTTTAGTCCGAACAGAGTTTTCCTCATCTGATCTTACTCACGCAAGATTTACCGATATCAACTTAATTGATGTAAAGATGGTGAGCGGTGATCTGAGAAAAACCATTTTTGAAAACTGCGAATTTGACGGGGTAGATTTTAGTTCTTCAGACATGAGCGGGCTGTGTCTTGATAGACAGCTTTTCATTAATGTAAAATTCGATAATGCCTGTCTAAAAGGGGTTTCTTTTAAAGGTGCTGCATTAAAAAATGTTTCTTTCCGATCAACATTTGCCCTTACCAACAGATATTATAAAACCCTTAAAAGTATTGATTTTGATGGAGCAATGATGGATAAATTAACCTATGCAGCCCTTAAAGGAGCTGGGGTAGATTTACCGAATGTAACAAAAGTATAGACACTTAATAATTAGAAATAAAAAGTAACCAAAAAATAAAATATTATGTCATTTCAAACTTACATTAAAAACATTGAAGAAAAAACCGGAAAGTCCCGTTCTGATTTTGAAAATTTAGCTGCTGACAAAGGATTTACTGAAGAAGGAAAACTAAAAAAGGGAGTAAAAGCAACAGAAATAATCAATTGGTTAAAAGAGGATTTTGAATTAGGGCATGGGCATGCTACTGCTATGTATGCCTATATTAACGGAAAGCGTGAATAAAAATAAACTTTTATACTCTTACAGTAATAGGCACCTATTTTCCTAAATAAGTGCCTATTGTAGTTGATGAACCTAAAAGGAATATTTTCAGATTACTTTTTTATAAAATTGAGTTGTTGAGCTTAATCAAAACAATACTATTCTATCCATAGATGTCCTGTAGAATAGGTTCTGGCTTTACCTGCCACAATCACTCTTTCATTTTTATTTTCACAAAAGAGCTGGCCGCCTCTTTCTGATAGCTGGCGGGCGAAAAGCTTGTCTTTCCCCAATCTTGATGACCAGAACGGAATAAGGGAGCAGTGTGCAGAGCCCGTTACGGGATCTTCAAGAATTGACGACTGCGGGGTAAAATATCTTGAGACAAAATCACTGTCAGTACCTGCCGCTGTCACCACAACACCTCCCGGATCCAGATTGATGAGGTCAAAAACAGATCTTTCAATTTTTATTTTTTTGATGTCTTCTTCAGACTCGTATACCAGGACATAGTCCCTTGATTGGAAGACTTCCTTAGGCTGTATATTCAGAGATTGGGCTATAGCATCCGGAAGAGTGGATGCTTCAGGCATTCTTGACGGGAAATCCATATAATAAAATCCATCTTTTACATCCACGGTTAATTCTCCGCTTTTGGTTTCAAAAACAATTCTGCTGTTCTGATAGTCTAAGATGGAAGCTAAGCAATGAGCCGTAGCAAGGGTAGCATGCCCGCATAAATCCATCTCTATTTCAGGAGTAAACCATCTCAGATGAATGGTATCGCCATTATCAATAAAAAAAGCGGTTTCTGCCACCGCATTTTCACGGGCTATTTGTAAGAGAGTCTCATCGGGTAGCCAATGCTGTAAAGGAACAACACACGCAGGATTTCCATGGAAAATCTCATCTGTAAACGCATCTATTTGATATAATTCTAACTTCATGATTGATAAAATTTCTGTCCGTAACAAAGATAATTTATTTACCGGACTGACCTTGGGTTGAACGGACTGGAAATCAAATAAAGGATATTAGCCTCGAATTTGAAAATGTGGGACTAAATGAAATTTTGGTATGGAATTTTTACGAAAGAATATAGAATTGAAAAATACACTTAGTTTCAGTACATTGTTTATTTAGAGCTTACTAATTCAATAGGATTATTATCATGTATCTTGCTTTCTTTTATTTGGATATCTAAATCTCTTAAAAATTTTTGCTTTTCTTCATTGCTTTTAAAAATAATTTCGCCAGTAAATGCCTTGTTTCTATATCTTTCTAAGGGGCTTTCTTTAGAGATTTGTTCATATTCATTTAAAGTAATCAATTTTGCCTCTTTATATGTGATATCATTTAGAACTATGTAATTGGACTTTTGTTTTTCTACAGATATAATTTCAAATGAATGGGTGTTTGTTTTATCATAAATTTTTAATATCATTCCAGGTAAACCAGAAAATTTATATGGTCCATCAGAAATAGCAAGTTCAGTCGTAAACCAAGCGGTCCATTCTCTTCCACCAAAAATAGCTGTTGCTTTTTGGGCCGTGTACCCTAATATACTTTCTTTATCATTTGAAATTTTCCAATTTATTTTCCTTTCATCTTTAACTTTTAAAACAGGGTTAGGCATATGATTAGGAGTGTAAAAGTATATTATACCATTACTGTTTTTTTCTACTACATACTTTATTTTCATTGAAGTATCAGGAAATGCCATTAATCCCTTCTCTGACTTTGCTGTCATAGTTGAGTCAGATAGTATATGTTTTAGGCCGGTAAAAATTGATTGTTTTTCTTTACTATTAAAGTCTAAAACCACAATTTCATCAGAGATAATGTCTTTTTTCAAAGTGTCTGCCACAAATTTATAGTTATAGGTCAATCTAATATTTTGTGAAAAATACATAGAAGGTAGAAAAAAGCAAAAAAGAAGTAAATTTTTCATCTATTAAAAATTAGAAGGGTTACTTTGAAAAGTAACCCTTTCATTAATTTAGCATTTTTGTAAGGACGTTCCGGCATCAACACATGTCAAGTCATTAGAGTCTCCATAAACACCAGTACTACATCCAGAAGAATTACAACAGTACCATCTACCTGGTTCTACTAAAGGATCTGGAGCTCTTCCTCCTCCTCCTCCAATCACATTTTTCAATTCATTTCTTGAAATTTTTTTAAGATCTTTCATGTTTTTTTATTTTAAAATTTGTCTAGTAAATGTAATTAAAATAATTTAATCACCATAAAGGGAATAGTTTTTTTTAAATAATGCTTGACCCTGAGCAGGTTCTATTCTTTAAATTTCTTTTTTAAATGCATTTGCGTGAAATTAGGCATTATTAAAAAAAACAAACAAATCTTGTGCTCTTCTTTGCTTAGAAAGATTTGTTCTTTTAAAGATCACATCAATAGACTCATGAAAAAATAGTTCTTTACTGTGAAGAAAGTGCTAAAAGAAAAGCATAAAATCCCAACTTTTGTCAGGATTTTATTCATTCTTTAATTTTGTACTTTATCCGAGGAGAACAAAAGGATTCTTATGCTGTAGTTTTTAGATATTAAAATCGGTAGCCAATACTCAATCCAAATTTTGCCACCACGTCATGATCTGTTTTGTCTGCATTGAACAAAAGTTTTCCATAGCCAACGTTGGCTTCAACAACAAATCCTTTTTTTGTAATCAACTTCCAGCCAAGGCCAGCACCCAGCGCAAGATCATAAACATCTTTATTTTCAGTGAATGTCACGTTGTCTGGTGCGTATATTTTTTTCCCATCAATGGAAGTGAACATTCCAAATCCTTCGACAAATAAACCGGAAGCATATTTTTTTCCAAAATAATATCTGTAATAAGGGGAGATGTTGTAATTCATATCCTCATTTTTTGTCTTATCGTAAACAATAAATGTAGAGACCCCCAATGATGAATGTTTGTTGAGGTGTCGTTCGTAATCTACTTGTACAGCTCCGGATAACGGCGCGATTAAATTTAACTTAATTTCATTGTTTTTCTGATAAGGGTTGGCATCAGTTTCACTTTGAGCATACACGGAATAAAAAGCAAACAAAATGATGAGTAGTGAAAAGGTTTTTTTCATAAAAAAGTAATTTGAATTATTTAATTGCAAAACTCAAATAATTCAAATTACAACAGGTTTCAAAAGCTTAAAAATGGACAAAATGGTACTTATTTAACAGTGTTTTTATATTCATTGGGAGTCTGACCCGTCACTTTTTTAAAGGCTTTAAAAAAAGTTGTTTTTGAAGTAAACCCAGCTTCTAATCCCATTGTCAGTAGATTATAGTTGTCATATTCCGGATCTGATATCATTTCCTTGACAGCTTCCACCCGATATTGATTGATATAATGAGCAAAGTTGTCTCCTGTGATCGTATTTACAATTTGTGAAACATATCCTGCGCTTATGCCTAGTTTTTCAGCAACTTTTTCTCTGTTTAATGTACTGTCCGTATAAATGTGCTCGTCTTTACAAAGAAGTTCCAGTTTTTGAAAATAAAGATTGTCAGCCGTTATAGATTCTCTGGATTCTTCGGCAGTGTTATTTTCTTGCGTTATACTGCTTTCTGCAACTTGCGGATTAGGATGTATAATAACCAAATCGTTGTTTATAAAATGGTAGACAGCCTCTTTGTTTTTGGCAAGCTTATATTTGTAAATACCTATATAAGCTGTCCAGTGCATGATAAATGTTGCCGATAAAGCCAGTCCACTCATGGTAGAGGAAATGTCTATTCCAAAAAAGAAGCCAGTCATATACGTAATTAGCCAGGTAGATAACAATAAATAGAGGGTGGTTAATAAGGTAATTACCCATCTTTTCTCTTGTGGGTCTTTTAAGTGCCTTATCATAAAATAAGAGTAAAAAGGTGGAAACAGGATGATGATAAAGGCAAATAAAAGCTGAATCAGCATAAGTATATTGATGATGAAAATGCGTGAATCTGTGATTTTATAAATCCCTAAAATATCATTAAGATGGTATATAATAACAAAAGTAGAGGAATAGATAAAAGGAATGTAATACAAATAAGCTCTTTGTCTGTTCTTTATGGTATCATCAATTCGATTTATTATAAAAAGGAAGATGAAGACGGGGAGTAAAAATATCCACTCAATATAGTCCAGAAAACGTAGCAAGGGATAGGACTTAAATGTACCTTCAATTTCAAAAACATAATTCAGTAAAACCATGGAAAGTGCAAATAGTAAGTAGGCTAAATACTTATTTGACTTACTACTGAATAAGGAAGATTTTAAAATAACTACTCCTAAGACGATTCCCTGGAAAATTGCAATATTTAAAAGTGTTGTATAAATCAATTTTTTATAAAAAGGGAGTTAAAGATTTGGTTGAGTATATCACGGTTTAAATATAGCTCTTTCATACGGAAAACAGGGCAAGAAAAAATGAATGAACAATGAAATGAGTGTTATGATACTTAATAAATTTACTATATTGTTACTGTGAAACATAAACGATTGCCTTACAAGTCGTATTGTTTATGTATCGGAAAATAACCATCGTAAATACTACCAATTAAAACAAAGTAAAACATGTGAATTATGAAAAAAAAGATCATTCTATTGCTTTCTTTCATAGTCTATTTATCAGCAGAAGCTCAAAAAAACGCTTCCGCAGATTCCATAACACAACGGAATTTGTTCCAAAGTTTAAAACCGGAATTTGAGAAATACGAAAAACAACACGGAAATTATATCCAAACCAATAATGTAAGAATGCATTATTTGGAGTGGGGAGATAAAAAAAATCCAACACTTGTCTGGATTCCCGGAACGTATAGCAATGGGTATGAATTGTATGAAATGATAGATCAATTGGTAAAAATGAATTTGCATGTCATTGCCATTGATTACTATGGTCATGGGTTTACGCCTATTCCTCAAAAAAACCTGTCTATTTATCACGTTGCTGATGATATTAAATTTCTTTTAGATACAATGAAAATCAAAAAAGCAATTATCGGAGGCTGGTCAAGAGGAGGAACTATCAGTTCGGCATTTTATGATGCTTATCCGGAAATGGTTCAGGCTCTTATTTTAGAAGATGGCGGTTCTGTGGCTTGGGATTTTCAGACAAAGTCGGCTAATATTGGAAAAGATATTGAAGAAACGAAACAGTATTATGTCAACAAAAAAACACTGGTCTTTGATAATGACTTTGATGCGTATTGGTTGATGTATAATAATTGGGGGATAAAAGGAAAAGAAAACGAGAAACTGAAAAAAGAAATTTTCACTTCTTATGCCCGAATAAAGAAAAATACAAACGGAAAATATGAAATAAATCCAGGTGCAGAAGAACTTACCGGCGAGAATTCAGCAGAAGAAAATATTGCCATTATTTACACTCCTTTTACTTCTAAAACGGCTTTTGGTGCTTCAACACATCAATTAAATCCTAAAATAATTTATCGAAATCTAAATACACCTTTGCTCATTTTCGACCCTGTCAGTAAAAATGATTGGTTCGATTTTAAAGAAGAAAATGATAAACTTACTGAAGAACATAGGCCTTTTATTGTTCACAAGGTATATGAAAATACATGGCATGGTGTAAAAGACGAACGCCCGAATGAAGTAGTGAATGACATTAAAACATTCTTATTAAATAATAAACTGATCAAATGAAAACTACCTCTGCTGCGTAAAGTCTCCTGACTTTGAGGTAGTAAATAATATTATTTTCTTTAAACTTGCTCCAAAGTCAGGAGACTTCGGAGAGCTAGGTTATTCAAACAATTGTAGAGTAAAAACATTTAAAATGAATTTAAAGATCGTATTACCCCTTTTATTGTTGACAATCAATGTTGCTTCTGGGCAAAATACAACATTAAAAAATCCAGAACTGTTTGACAAATCGCTAAAAAAAGACAGCGTTATTGCCGAGTTTTCAGAACTCTATCATTTAACAAATACCATTCATCCCGGGCAATTTATGTTCTGTTCAAAAAATGAATTTGATAAAACGTATTCCTCTTTAAAAAGCTCCATAAAAACCGATCTTTCCCTTGTAGAATATTATAAATTGACAGCCACCTTAATGGCAAAAATTAAAGACGGGCATACAGCCGTTGATAGGGGACGAATTATTGGTTTACTCAATGAAAGGTTAGTTTTTCCTTTCAGCATCTATAAAATTATGGGCCATTATTATCTGGATAAATCATCTCAGGAAAATAAAGAATATACAGGATTGAGAATTCTAACAATAAATGGAAAAGACATCAATACTGTGGTGAACGAAATGAAGCAATACATACATATTGAAGGCAGAAATGAAACAGGATTAAATGTACGATTCAGTAATTTCCCTTTTTATTATTTTATGTATAATCAAACAGAAAAATTTGAAATTGAATATGCAGACCGTAGCAATCATAAATTGAAAGGAATATTTAAGGGAATGCCATTTAAGGAATATACTAGTTATATTTCAAAAAAAACAGAACCTTTAACCACAGAGTTCAAAACAAACGACTTAGCTGTTTTAAAATTCCGTTCATTTGAAAATGGGTATAATGAAGCAGACCGAAAAATTGCAGAGAAACAGTTAGACCGCTTTTTCACACGACTTGACAGTTTAAAAACTAAAAATTTAATTATCGATTTACGAGATAACAGCGGTGGTTCGGCAGATATTGCCAACTACTTATTTTCATATATCAGCAGTACTCCTTATTACTATTTTGATTATATGGGAGCAAAATATAAAAGCGTAAAGGAATGGAAGCATTACGCTCAATATCCGGACAATATTGAAGAAATAAATCTGAATGAAACAAAATTCAAGGATGGATTAAACTGCTACACAGAAACTGACGGTACAGATAACTGGTGGTTTGAACTCCAACAAAACAAACCCAATTTTTACAAAGGCAAGATCAGCGTTCTGATCAATGGCGGATGTTTTTCAACCACAGGACATTTGTTAGCCTTGATGAAGGAGCATAAGATTGGGAAATTTTATGGAGAATATTCACAAGGAAGTAATTACAGCAACTCAGGCGGGCAGGCTTTTGTTTTACCTTATTCGAAAACATTGGTTTGGATCCCTACTTTTCAATACAGAATGAGAACCCCCCATTTCATCAATGATCCGAAAGGAATTAAGCCGGATGTTGAAATACAAACAGAACCAGATGATCTGAGGACAGGATTTGACAGACAAATGGATTTTGTGATGAAGCAATACTAATGATTTGAGGTGTATTTTGAGGTTTGTTTTAAATGTAAAATCAGTGTGAATCAATCGATTGTTTTTTTATTAACTCGTTGGATGATAAATGTTTTAATTAAAAAAGATGAACGCAAAGTTTATAAATAATTCTGCTTTATTGTAAGTGGGCAAAGTGATGCGACTTCATCGCTGATGAAGCAGTATGATTATCCATATGCTTCAACGAATCAACTATTTGTAAGTGAGTGCTGCAGAAAATAATACATTATAAAATATTGTGATGTTAATGTTGATGAAGAAGGATTCGTGCTGTTTTATCTCACTCAGCGGCACAAAGTCTCCGACTTTGGAGAGTCAGTGTCTACTTTGAAGGCTTTGTTAGGTGCTTTTTATTTTTTTGTTTTCATTATATCATCATACAGGTTATCCACTACTTTTTCTAAAATTTCTCCAGTTTCATTAAAGCTGGTGTTGGTCAGTATGGATATCCCCATATTTTGTTTAGGATAGATCACCAACCAGTTTTGCATTCCGTAGATACCACCGTGATGTCTGTACATTAATTGATGATCATTTTCTATGATGTACCAATGATAGCCTTCCCAAAAATCAGAATCTTCTTTATATAGTTTTTTATGAGATTCTTTGACAATAGGATTGGATGGGGCAAGTTGCAGTTTCATATATTTCACCAAATCTGTAGTCGTAGAGTGTAATCCTGAAATTCCACCCCATAAAGTTCTGTTGAAGTTGGGCATTAGCTCGTTTTTATCGTTATAGCCTTTTACCAGTCTTGTCCTGTCATTTTCAGTGAGTGTAAACTTAGTTTGGTTCATGTTATTGGGCTTCAAAATAAATTCAGTGACCAATTCCTCAAAGGGTTTTTGATATACTTTTTCAAGGATATAGGCGGTCAGCTCCGGGGCAGTGTTTGAATAAGAATAGACTTCTCCAGGCTTCGTTTCAATCTTGATGAGTTTTAATCCTTCAAAAAAAGCCTTTTTATTTTCGCTTTTTATTTGGAAATTAGGAAATCCACTGGTATGGGTGATGAGGTGTTTGATTCTTATAGGTTCACCTTTATACTCTAAATTGGGATAAGGTTCATCAAGATAGATTCTGATATCATCCTCTAAATGTATTTTTTGATCAAGTACGGCTTTAGCGGCTATATACCCGGTAAAAGTTTTGGTTACAGAAGCTAATTCATAAAGGGTAGAATCGTTGGGTTTGTTTCCTTTTCCAATCGTTAATTCTCCAAAATGTTGTATAGTGGATTCTCCATCTTTATACACAGCAATGGAAACAGAATGAAATCTTTTGTCCTCTAATAACTGAAGAGCATTTTTTGTAATGGCATCTTCAACATTTTGTTGATAGATCGGGTGAACACTTTTACAGCCAAGTAAGGCAAAAAATAAAATAAGGGTTACATATTTCATGGTCAGAATTTTAATTTGACATTCATAATCTGATGCAAATATGCGGTAGAGAATCTTGAAAAAAGTCCATATAAAAAAGTCGGACTCATTTTCAGGAATGAAATGAGTCCGATTATTTACAATCCAAAGTTCGATTTTTTACAATTGATTAATTATCAACTGTTTCTGAATGCGGTTGGCGTTTGATTCGTATATTTTTTAAAAGAGGTATGAAAAGAAGATTTTGAATTGAAACCTACTTCATACAAGATTTCCAGTACCGTATATTCTTTTTTTGTGGGATCTTTCAGTAGGGTCATTGCTTTTTTAACGCGGTATTCATTCACAAAATCAAAAAAGTGCTGATTGAGGTGATGGTTAATTAAAACAGACAACTCACGAACAGGAATATTCACCTGATCTGCTAATTCCTGAATCGTTAATGAAGGCTCCAGGAAAGGTTCTTTTTCAGCCATGAATTTTCTAAGCTGTTCGATCTGAGAATTTTTTGTTCCGTCGGTTGTATGTTCAGTTTCTAATGTTTCAGCAAAATCTTCTGTCGGTTGTAAGGTAGAATCAATTCTGCGAAAAAGCTCAGGATAATTTAATGCCTTTAAGATAAACCAGCAGGCAGCCAGTAAAAAGGAAGCTCCCGCTACAATATGGATCCAGATAAACAGATCGTTGTATGCTGTATATCGTATGATATTTTTAAAAATAATACATACATGGATGAATAGGAAAATCAAGGTAAGCTGGAACAGCCATTGGTATAACAAGGTATTGGGATTCGTGTAGTTTTCAAGATAAATCTTCTTATATTTTTTAAGCACAATGAATATGGCAACGATATAAAAGAAAAACTGCAGTTCCCCGATGAGTTGATACACAAACATTTCAGGGGATTGCCACATCGTTGTAAAGAAAGCTTCTTTAGCAGCACCTTCTGCCAGATAAAGCCTTGGAACTAAAATTAAGTTGGCCACAATGAAAGGAATAAGATGCAGTAAATGCTTTCTTTTTAAGGTGAAATCAGAATAGCAAACGGCATTCACATACAGATAGAAAAGAGGCATTACCAATAAGTAAGCAGATATTTTGAAAGCTTTCAGATTATAACTCTCCACAAAAAGGTGCATGAAAATCCCACTGATATCAATGGCATTAATGATAAGGAACGCTGCAAATAACCTGCTTTCCAGTTTTCTTTCTGTTTTTACCGTTAACAAAAATACGGCAAGCAGCAGCGATACAAAAACGGCAATCGCAGCAATAACTTCCAGAAAACTTAATTTGTCCATTAGTTTTTTTACAAAAATAGGATATAAGTGATAAAGAAAAATAGATTTTGTGGATAAGAATGTTTCTGCTACGCAATGAATTTTTTGGAGTGTTTAAACTTAACCACAAAAGTCACTAAAGTTTTTATTTTTTTAAACACTTTAGTACACTTTAGAAAGTTTAAAGAAATACCGCATAATTAAGTTCACATAAGATGAAAATCTTTGATTTTCCAAAAAATTTCAGTGTACTTGTTATACACAACGTATATAACTTAAATAGCTTCAGTGTTTAAAAAATCTTTTGTGACTTTTGTGGTTCAGTTTATTTACCCGTAAGAATTCTGAGATATTTTGGAATTATCGGATCAAACCTTATAGGTTTTTAATATGCATGAGTTCTAAAACCTATAAGGTTTAGTCCATAAACTTTTTTATTAAACCACAAAAGGCACAAAAGTTCTTATTTTTTTAAACAATTTAGTACACTTTAGAAAGCTTAAGGAGGTACTGCATATTTAAGTTCACATAAGATGAAAATCTTTGATTTTCAAAAAAACTTCAGTGTACTTCTTATACACAACGTATATAACTTAAATAGCTTAAGGGTTTAAAAATCTTTTGTGACTTTTGTGGTTTAATAAAAAAATTAGACAGTGTTAGTATTCTGATGCTGGTCTGCTATGCAAAGTCTCCCGATTTTGAGCTGGTAAAATAACATCATTTTTTTTAAAGTGCTCCAAACTCAGGAGACTTCGGAGAGCTAGGGAGCAGAAAGAGGTCTATTTATCCATACGCTTCGACGAATCAACTAAGTTGATTTTTTCCTTGCTCTCTTAAAAACCAGCAGTTTCAAAAATAAAGACTTTGCGTCAAAAAAATATCCGTACATTATCTTTTAATCGCTAAAATCCTTAAATCTAGGTACTTTCCCATTCGCATTTTATTTGTAAGTTAGTGCCGCAAAAAAAATAGTATAGAAAATATACAGAACGATTTTGATGAAGAAGAATTAGAGCTGTCTTATTGCTCACTATTTGAAAAAAATTAAATACCAAAAACCTAAATTTATTACAATGAAGAAGACACTGATTATTCTATCAATAGGCGCTTTATTTGCTGCCTGTAACAAAAAAGCTGAACAAAAAACAGATACTGCACAGGATACTGTTGCCATAGAAGATGGCAGAGCTGCAGAAAAGTCTCCGGGAGGAACTACTCAATTTGATATCAATTCCATACCGGTTTCTAATGCTGAGGTGGGTGAATTGCCCTTTTTCAGTTTTCCCAAAGGGCTGGACTTCCAAAATAAACCGGTACAAAGAAGCTATGATATGCTGTTTTTTCCACTTAAAGGCGTAATGACACTAATAGAAGGGAAAGTATGGAAAACGTATGTAGTAAACGGGAAAAGTAATACAGAAGAGTGGTCGTTACCCTATTTTTTGAAAAGTTATGATGATGCCATTACAAAAGTGGGCGGTGTAAAAATATTTGATGGTAAAGTTTCTCAGCAAGAGCTTGACAGAATAACACCACAGGCCAAATATTTTGGAGAGGAAGGTTCTATAGATTATTGGAATGAACCCGTAAAAGTATATGTCATAAGAAGGCCGAATGGCGATGATATTTATATTCAGCTCTATGGAAATACGGCGACCGGAGCCATACAAATTCTACAGAAAGCACCGTTTGAGCAAACGATTTCGATATTAAAATCTGATGAAATAAAAAAAGAATTGGATGCAAAAGGCAAGGCTGTATTGCATATTAATTTTGATACAGACAAAGCAAGCTTACAACCCGATGGCAAAACAGCCGTAGATGAAATCACAAAAGTCCTGAAAAACGACACCCATCTAAAACTTGCCATTAACGGATATACAGATAACAGCGGAAATGATACCCATAATATCCAACTCTCAAAAGATCGTGCTACAGCAGTATTGAATGCGATAACTACTTCAGGTATCGATAAAGTAAGACTTTCAGCAGAAGGATTCGGCAGCAAAAACCCGATTGCAGATAATAGTTCTGAAGAAGGGAAGGCGCAAAACCGTAGAGTAGAGCTGGTGAAAAAATAAAATAAGAATTCAGGAGTATTCGGAAAACGGGTGAAAGAATTAATAACTGTTTTCCTATGATGTAATCTAAAAATAAAGAGATGAATCAAACTGATTCATCTCTTTTATTATATTGGTTTTTTATTAAGCTTCAATAAATTCTAAAAGATCTTTATTAATTGTTTCGTGTTCCGTAGTTGGCATTCCGTGAGGAAAACCGGGATACGTAATCAGTTTTCCGTTTTTCAATAGTTTTGCAGATTTTATAGCAGAATTTTCGATAGGTACAATCTGGTCATCTTCACCGTGAAGAACCAAAACCGGAATATCCACAGCTTTCAGATCTTCAGTGAAATCAGTTTCAGAAAATGCTTTGATTCCGTCATAATGAGCTACAATGCCACCCATCATTCCTTGTCTCCACCAGTTTCTTTGTACACCGTCTTTTATATTGGCGCCTTCTCTGTTATATCCATAGAAAGGGAAAGTCAGATCAAAATAAAACTGGTTTCTGTTATTCAAAGTCTGCTCTCTGATCCCATCAAAAACTTCCATTGGAACCCCGTCAGGATTATTTTCACTTTTTACCATTACCGGTGGAACAGCACTTATTAAAACTGCTTTTTTTGCTCTGCCATTGGCATATTTATGCACATACCGGATCACTTCACCACCTCCTGTAGAGTGTCCGATGTGTACAACATCTTTCAAATCAAGGAATTCGACAAGTTCTGCAGCGTCAGAAGCATATTGCTCGATGGTGTGATTATAGATGTTCTGGCTTGAACGGCCGTGGCCTCTTCTGTCATGGGAAATTACTCTGTACCCTCTCTGTAAGAAAAAGATAACCTGTGCATCCCAATCGTCAGATGATAATGGCCATCCGTGGTGAAACATCAATACCGGTCCTGCTCCCTGGTCTTTATAAAAAATCTCTGTTCCGTCTTTTAATGTAAGTGTGCTCATAGTTTTAAATTTTTAATGTTAATGAATGTTTTATTTGATAATTTTTTTGTTGTTTTAATTCTTTAGCAAATGTAGGATAGTTCACTTTCACTGAAATTAATCTAGTTTAATTTCGTACCTATCGATAACATTTTTTTGTTTGAATAGTTTAATTTGCTTTCTGATTCCAATCTTTTTGTCAGATCATCATTAAATTTTAGCATTTTGGTATCATGAAATAGCTTCTGAACAATGAAGTTTACAGGCTTTTTTCTAATTTGCGGTCGTAAAATAAATGTATGTTTCAAAATATTATCAAAAACATCTCACGATTTGTGATCCTAACCCCGGAAGAAGAAAATATATATGAAGGTTTGCTGACCCTTCAGAAGTACCCGAAGAAAACACATCTTCTGCGTGAAGGAGAGATTTGCCAGTTCGAAGGGTTTATAAAGGAGGGATGTGTACGAACGTATTATCTGGATGAAAACGGTTTTGAAGTAACCCTTCTGTTTGCCGTTGAAGATTGGTGGATTACCGATATTGATTCTTTTAATAATAGAACACCCTCGAAGATTTTTATAGAAGCCCTGGAAGATACCGAAATTTATATGTTGAATCCGGAAACTAAAGAGGAACTGATGCAGAAGGTTCCGAAATTTGAAAGAGCATTCCGGCTGATGATGCAGCGGTATGTGGTAACGCTGCAAAACCGATTGGTTAATACCATTTCTCAACCTGCTACAGACCGTTATCTGGAATTTATCAGGGTGTATCCTACCATTCCTCAGCGTGTGGCGCAGTATTATATTGCATCGTACCTTGGCGTTTCTAAGGAGTTTGTAAGTACAATCAGGAAACGTTTGGCTCATAAAGAGAAACAAAAATAATAAGGAGGAGACTTCCCTTTCTTGAAATGACAACGAAAATTCGAAGAATTATTAGGGTGGTTATGCAGAATATGTAAACCACCTTTTTATTTAGAATAAAAGAAAAAATCATTTATTAAACCAGTTAAATTTCTGAGATTTTTATTCGTTCTACATTTGCCTTATTAATTTAAACAATAAAAAAATGGTACAGGAAAACAAAAAAGCAGAAGGCTTTGGAATGCCTTGGGAAGATATCTATGGATATGCCCAGGCAGTAAAAAAAGGAAACACCGTTTGGATTTCCGGTCAGTTGGGTCACAACAAAAAAGGCGAATTGGCAGAAGGAATGGAAGCACAAATGAAGCAAACTTATGCAAATATTAAAGAATTATTGTCAAGGTATGATATGACGATGGAAAATGTGGTGGAAGAAGTTATCTATGCAATGGATATGACGATGGCGTTTGAGGCGAGAAAAAATTTCAAAACAGAATTTTACGATAATCCTGAGGCTGTAGCCAGTACAATGGTTGGAGTAAGCGGACTTGCATTGCCAGGACAGCTTGTCGAAATTAAAATTGTGGCAACTGTATGAGTTTACAGTCTTGAATTTTTGGTCCTTTTGTTTTAAGACAAAAGGACTTATTTGGTGTTTCAAAGGAGTTTGTAAGCACCATCAGGAAACGATTAGCTAATAAGGCAAAATAGATCAATAGTTTAGCATTATAAAATGCCGGATACGAAAAATATCCGGCATTTTTTTTCGCGGGAAATTCCTGCAATAATAGAGAATTGTAGGCTGTTTTGCTTAAAAAAATCCCAACGAAAGCTGGGATTTTTTTTGTTTTAATTTCTGCTGTGCGAAGACTTCTGACGTTGAACTTGTAATAAGATTATTTTCTTTAAACTTGCTTCAAAGTCTGGAGACTTCGGAGAGCAGAGGGCTGGCGATGGGATGAGAATAGGGCTTTACTTCAAGAACAACTATTTTGTAAAGCCTTAAAAAAATTGCCGGCCAGACATCAAACAAATAAAAATACCGGCAAATAAGTACCAATTTATGCACTTTTAAGCTTTTGAAACCTCTTCTCAATTTTCTTAGGTGAATTTTGCATGTAAATAATTCAAATTACATGTTATGAAAAAGTTTTTATTACTAGCTGTTATTATTTTTATGACCTCATGCAGCCATGACGATTCACCTGATAGAAAAGCGCAGGCACAGCAAAAACTTAATGCAGCTTTGTCCAACTTCCCAGGCTTAAGCCTTAGTGTAAAGACAGCTTCCGGGAATTATACCCTGGTTGCAGGAGACGCGGTAATTAATGAAAAGCCGATGGCCGCTTCTGCACTTCACTATATGCAGAGTATTTCAAAAACCTTTACCGCAGTTGCTGTCCTAAAACTGAAGGAGGAGGGCAAAATTAATCTCGATGCCAAAGTAAACACCTATCTTCCTGATATTTGTAATCATCTTCCCAACGGAAATATCATTACGGTAAGGCAGCTGCTTACGATGACATCAGGCCTTCCAGATTATTTAGATAGCGGTCAGTTTTTAGACGATGTTGTTGCAGGACCACTGCCTATGACGAGCGAACAGGTATTGAGCTATGTATACAATCAACCCGCAAAATTTGCACCCGGTACTTCATTTGGGTATTGCAATATAAATTATCACCTGTTGGCTCTTATTATTGATCGTGTTACTCCAAACGGACATCGAAAGTATATTACGGACAAAATAATTAACGCCCTTGGACTTTCCAACACCTATTATATAGCAGGTTCGGCTAATACTACGGCTCCCGTAGGAACAACGGCTAACTATCTGCAAATAGACGGCACTTTTACCGATATGAGCGAGTTGCAGCTGGGTACAGTACTTACCCTCATTGGTGATGACGGTATTGTGGCTTCCGTTCAGGATATCGCTGGATTTTACTACAAGCTGCTCCATGACAAAACGGTAGTATCACCCGCATCGCTGGAAGAAATGAAAGTTGCAGTTAATCATCAGGGTACTCCTACATATGGCTTAGGGCTGCATTTTTATAAAACCAATGGTGGCCTGCAGGCAATCGGCCATGAGGGGAGTGGTGTAGGAGCCGGAGCCTATGCTTTTTATTTTCCTTCCAAAAATACCAGTGTCGTCCTGTGTACAAACGCGGGAACGCTTATCGATGCTATAAAAGAGGAACAGTTACGGGCATTGTATGAGGAAATTATAGGGATATTACTTCAGTAAAAACTAATGTAAACCGCCACATCGCGTTCCTTACTTACGAAGATGTCATATTTTTATCAACAGTCCTTCAAATTTTATTAATCCGTTCTTTCATAATTCAAAGCTTCAGTGGGTTGAAAATCTTTTTATTTTATTATTTCCAATAAAAACAGTTTAAATTTCGTATATTTATAAAAATGTCTATTAATACTTTATGAAATAAGTTGTAAACATTAGTAATTTTTAAATTAAATAAAATGAAAAGTGTTTATGTGAGCGAAAGCGACGGACATAGAATTGGTGAAACTCCAATGAAATCAATTAGTATAGCATACTTAATTTTAGTACATCGCTTACCGAATCAATTTAAGAAGCTTTTTAAAGCGATCTACGATTCTACTAATTTCTACCTTATTCATATTGACAAAAAAGCCAATCAGGAAATTGGTAAAGATGTAAAGGGTTTTCTAGAACAATATCCGAACGTACATATCCTAAACAGTGAAAATGTTATTTGGGGAGGATACAGTATGGTTCAGGCTGAGTTGGATGGTATAAAATACCTGTTGAGCATGGATGCAAAATGGGATTATTTTATCAACCTAAGCGGGCAGGATTATCCGTTAAAATCACAAAAAATCATCAAAGAGTTTTTATCGAAAAATAATGGGAACAGTTATATTAAAATTGATAATCAGGAAAAAATAAGACCTGAAACGATGAATAGAATTGAGAATTATTTTGAAGAATTGGAAGATTGCATTTCTGAAAAAACTCATAAAAGAGGCTTCATGAAAGATGTCATACCTTATATCGGAGGACAATGGATGATTTTGACGAGAGATTGCTGTGAATTTATCAATAGCAATGTTGAGGTTAAAAAATTTGAAGACTATTATTTAAATACCTTAATTGCTGATGAATCTTTCTTTCAAACCGTTTTAATGAATACTTCATTTACAGGGACTTTAGTGAATGATGACAAAAGAGCAATTATCTGGATTCCTGACGGAGACATCAAATTACGCCCTAAAACATTTACCCAAACAGATATAAGTTTTCTCCAAACAGGAAATCATCTTTTTGCCCGAAAGTTCGATGATAATGTAGACAATAAAATAATTGATTATATTAAGATGAATTATGATGAGCCTTTTAAAACATCAGTAAAAATAACCCATGTGAAAAATATGGACAGAAATTTTAATCATCTCAACTAAAAAGAGTATTGAAATTCTAAATAAAACCTTTATCAAACTTGATAGAGGTTTTTTTATTGCTGGTAAAAACAGGGACATCTCTGCTGCGCAAAGTCTCCCGACTTTGAGCTGGTAAATAAGATTATTTGCTTAAAACTTGCTCCAAAGTCATGAGACTTCGGAGAGCTGGGGTATGTGTAGATTTACGAATTCTGATGCGCAAAGTCGGAAGACTTAAGAGAGCAAAGGAACTTTAATCATTTCTTCTTTTTTATTTTGGATAATACATTTTTTACTCCTTTATTTTTAAATAACCGAATCAAAGATTCTTTAGTAAGTGAAATTTTGCCTTTCTCTTCTTCAAATATTTCTGTCTTTAAAAAATAAACAATGTTTTTTTCTCTTGTTGTTTTAAGAGGTAATTTGCTTTCTGATAAATCTTTTTTGAGTATATTAGATTTGATTTCGAGTTCATTATTGTATGATAAATCAATTTCTTTTATTACTCCTGTAAAGAATTTTTCATTTTCATATTCATCTTGGAAATAAACATAATCTCCTATTTGAATTCCTAAAATATTACACTTCGTCTGAAGTAGCTGTTTTCTTAGGAATAATTTTTGCTCTTTATTTTCAATTAAATTAATTATGGCAGTTGGGTTTATGGTTGAATAAGAACTAGGAGTATACATCTTCATTTTTTCTTTCAATATGGAAGCGTCAATTTTAATATAATCTATTACGTTTGTAGAATAACCAATAGAAAATGGAACTTTATTTTCTACAATAAATCTTCTAATATCTATAATGTTACAAGTATTTTCATCAAATAATTCTTTATCAGATATAACATTGTCTACATTAGTTAATTCTTTGGTTGATGCTTGAATTAAACTTTCGTGATAATAACAATCAAACTCAAACTCTCTTTTTGTAACATTTAAATAATCTTTCCAAAAAGAATATTCACTATTTTCTTTTGAGTATTTGGATTTCATCAAGAAGTTATCAAAATAATTAAAGAAGGGTTCTGTTTCTAAAGGAATTACTTCCAAACTGCAATTTTCAGGTAGAATCTTTTTTATAAACCCCTTAAAAAGATTTTGGGACATTTCATAATGATAGATAAAGGACTTTATTTCCTCAATATCTGTATGATATTCGCGTTGAGATTTGTAAATGAATGACACAAATTTATGACCTGTAGCATTTCCATAATTATAGAAAAATTTATGTATACTTCTTTTATCTTTATCAGTCATGGCTTCAAAGTCAAAAAATTCCACATCTATATGAAGTCTACAGGCATGATTTGAGAATGCTTCGGATAATTCAAAAAAAAGAGAAACTTTTTTTAATTGATCTTTAAATTGAATAATGCCTTCACAATATCTATTAATGTATTCGGTAAAATCTGGATGAACGTAATTATTGTATCTCATCTATTTGGGGTTTAAATGTCATAAGGTTTGACGTAGAATGTTGGGCTATCCAAGTCATCATTAAAATATATAGATTCCCATTCAACACTGCTATCAAATTCTAACTCACAGTACTCTTCATAACAAATTTCTGCATTAAATATATTCATCATTGTTATTACAGCAATAGGATACAATTTGCTTTCATCTATTTCATAGGCTAACCGTATTGCATCACCTGAATCATCATAACATTCCATATAAACCTGAAACTCTCGCCAAGATCTTTCTTTCATTTTATCTAAGTGGTTCGTTTTTCCAATACTCTCTTTAATTTTTTGATAAGTAGTATCCCAACATCTTTCCCATTCATTAATCATTACTGGAAGGAATTTGTGTTTTTCTATTCCAGCATCAATATAAATATCACTCCAAATTTCTTCAGATGTTTGTGTATAGATTTCTGAATATGACCTTCTTTCTATAAAAGATTTAAGTTCGGCAGTTTTTCCCATATATGTGTCCATTACATATACCTGATCTTTAGTATGAAAGTGAATTATTTGACCAATAGTTTCAACTTCATAATCTTCTCTTTTTAATTTGGAATATTTTTCAAATGCATGGAGGTATTCATCATATTTTGGTAAGCTATTTTTTTCGTTGATGATATTAAACATATTTCGAGCTATTCCTTCTATTCCCGAACCATCAAGAAAATTTGAAGCTTCGTTTTTTAATATAGTCAATATATTTTCTTTTTCTTCGGCTTTTAACTGAAAATACCTTTTGGTAAGATATTCTTTAAAATCAGAAAGAGTAAAATAATAGATATTTTCAAACTCTGCCTCTTCTTCTTTTGCATTCCATTCTTTTGGATCAATTGTATGCTCTAAACTAAAAGTTACCCTTTCTGTTCCGTCACTAATTCGGCAGTATAAATTTTTCTTCCTACCTGTATTTAAAAAGTAAGCTATTTTCATTTTGTAATATGTTTTTAAATTTCATTATAAATGTAGTGAAAAAATATATTACAAAATGAAAAAGATAAATTATTGAAGTGTTTAATTTTCAGCTATTTAAATGTAAGTGCTTAGTTAAATTTCCCAGTTGTGCAAAGTCTCCTGACTTTGAGCTAGTAATAAGATTATTTCCTTTAAACTTACTCCAAAGTTAGGAGACCTCAGAGAGCGATGGTGTTTTTATTAAAAATGTATTTAAGGTCACCTGATTATGAGTCAGGTGGTCTTTAATAATGCCTACTGAGCCTTATCGAGGATTTGAGTCTCTTCCTTCCTGCGAAACTTTCGAGGGTTAGTTTCCCTCCAACTCCACGGGAAAGATTGTTTAATCTAGCAATTGAGTTTTTAAGTCTTGTTTTTATTTTTGCTTATTTGAAGTAAAACCTTCTGCTGCGTAAAGCTTCCGACTTTGAGCTAGTAAATAAGATTCTTTCTTTTAATATTGATGTAAAGTCAATAGAATTAGGAGGTTATAGGTAACAATGTTTGACGTAGTTTTTATAATTTTTTGATCTCATCTAAAGTAGATTTTAATAGAGATGGAGCCTTTTTACTTATCAGGTCTAAATAAGAAATTTTTGATGCATTAAAAGTATCTATTGCAATGCAATATTCTTCTGAAATTTGATAATTGTTTGAATAATGTTTGCTTAAAAATTTGTACAATACTTCACAAAAAATACCAAGATTCGCTTTTGTAAAGCCGTTTAATTGAGGAACTAATAATAATGATCCTATAAATTCCTTTCCATTTTGTTCAAAATGAAATACTAAATCAGGATTAATATATATAGGGAAATTCTGTATGGTAATTATTTTTATTGACTTATGAATTGTCTCGAATTTAGTTATATCAGTTGGTCTTAAATTTAAGATATCAAATTCTTTAAAACTTTTCAATATATCCAAATTTCTTTGATACATTATTTTATCCTTTTTACTGTCAGTATTTTTTTGTCTATCTAATATGTCTTTAATTTTTTCATCATAGTATTCATCTACACCATATTTAAAAGTATTATAAATTGAACTATTGCTAATACTCCAATAATTTCCGCCACCATTTTTATCTTCTTCTTTTTTTTCCTTTGCCTTCCGTGTTTTAAGTTTTAATGCGAAATTAAGTTTTGATTTATCAGAGCTTTTTGTTCTAAATTCAACTAATTCTTTAATTGTAATTTTTTCCATGATTATTGTGAGGTTTTATATTTAAGTAAATTTATGTTGCCTTTCTTATGAAATTATAGTAATATCCAAACATAATTCCTTTTCTATTTATTTCATTACGGATTTCCGTAAATACCAAAAATAAAAAGCCTCTTAAAATCTTCAATCAGTATTTTCACGGTATTTCTTAAAGATTTTGAATATTTTGTCACAAAAAAATCCCAACGAAAGCTGGGATTTGGTACAAGATATAGTTTATTTACCTTGCGGTTTCTTAGGTGGCTTTAAAGAGGGGGTGTTTCCTGGTGTCTCCTTATTATCGCGTTGGCGTTGATCTGGTTTGCCAGTTGATATTGCTGTTCTTTTAGGTCCTGGTTTAAGTGCCATAATATTAATGTTTTGTTGTTAACTAAGTCAAATTTATCAATGATAATTTATAATATCTTACGGCTTTCCGTAAACAACAAAAATAAAAGCATTTCCAAATTGTAATCCAGTTTTTCGACGGAATTTCTCCAATATTTAATCACAAATAAATCCCAACTCTCGTCAGGATTTATCAATTATATTGTTTTTCGTATCTATACTCCAACCATCTTAAAAAAGCTGGCGAGAGTCAAATTTCTTGCATGGCAAATTCGTATTATTGTAAGAAGAGCAATTTGATAGGTTTTATCATCTCTTATTCTTCGGACGGTCTTTTCATCTATATTATGATCTACTGCAAATTTGCTGTTATTGTTTATAGGGATAACCCATTCATCCCTTATAAATTCAACAATTTTTCTATTTGCTTCTGTCATAGAAACAAATAAATTACTTATTCTTATAAAAATCTCGGACTCAAATCCGAATGTTTGCAATTTTTTATTACATTTATAAAAAAATACAAACAATGAAAAAGATAAAAACAGATTTTGATCCCCGGTTTTGGGTAGACAAGAAGCACTCCGGGTTGCAGCTGATGGAAACTTTCTTTCAGTTCAATGAGCTGGATGTTTCCAAAGAAAGGCTC
>Ga0105243_10000114_pt1 | contig 92916 bp, 97 predicted proteins | sample KBSM34metaG_FD_81525 | JGI IMG/M metagenome (GOLD analysis project Ga0105243, IMG submission 81525) | Miscanthus rhizosphere microbial communities from Kellogg Biological Station, Michigan, USA - KBS M3-4 metaG | ecosystem: Host-associated > Plants > Roots > Rhizosphere > Soil | place... | reverse complement strand
TATGATGGAACTCTTTTGGCCAAACTTAATCCTCCTGCTCCAGCTTCCGTCAATATTTATAATGCTGATGGTACGCTTACCGGAAACAGAACGGTAACCCAGGGGGCTAATACTCTAGCCTTTACAGGAACGGCAAATAATGCTTTTTCTGTAGACGGGAATACATTCTCTGTAGATGCATCCAATCACAGGGTTGGTATAGGAACAATAACTCCTAAAAACTATTTGCATATTTCAGAACCTGGCCAAACCAGTGGTATAACAATAAGTTATGTTAAAGGACAAACAATTACAGCAACCGGGGCTGGCAGTGATGCTTCCGGACCTGGTTTCTATTTTGAAAATCTAAGCAATACGGCTACTAACAAAGTATTTAAAATGAATTTCACCTCTAATGGCAATAATGATGGAATTCTTAACTTTGAAAGTGTTAGCGATGGTGCCAGTAACAGTTTACGCAAACTTATGAGTATAACAACCAAAGGAAATGTAGGGATTGGAACAGTAGTTCCATCAGCAGCTCTTGAAATCAATTCAAACACAAACAATATTTCCGGGTTAAAATTTTCTAGATTAAATTCTTCCACCCCTGTAGGAACTGGCCAGGCTATTGGAGTAGACAGCAGTGGAAATGTTATTACCCTGGCTACAGTTTCAAATGTTACTGCAGCTTTAGATGCTTCCACCAACAGCCAGGGAGGGCCTGTTACTCAATACTTTGACGTATACGATACAAGCTGGACTACCGTGCCCGGTACTTCTCAAACAATGACAATTCCGGACGGAGGGAAGGCTATCTTCACCAATTTTATGTTGGGAATTGACTACTTTAATGCTCCTCCGGGCTCCGGAGCTGCATATTATACTGCGAAACTTTTTGTAGATGGTGCAGAAACTAACGTCTTTATAACAACACAGGAACCAGGACCAGGAGGACTTCAGGCACAGTTTAGTTTGAGCACGGTAAAATTTCTTTCAGCCGGAAATCATACAGTTGATATCAGAATGAGAAGAACATACAATAATGGAAGTGCTTCCGGAGCCTACATGAGATGTGGGGTAATGTCAATGAGTATTAATTCCTCATTTATTAATTAAAATATAGCTCTAAGGAAGACCCTTTCAAATCATCTAAAAATTAAATTATCAAATAAATAGCCAGCAAAATAGCTGGCTATTCTCTATTTTTTATTTTCACCAATCACATTTTTATAGTTTATTCTTTAGAAACTAATATGGAAAATTATTTCAAGACTTTTCCGGTTTCCAGATTTCTGGTCAATAACAGTTCAAAAGCCTCCCCCATCTCATCAGAAGCTCTGCAGATGGCATTTTCAAGCATATTTCTAATCTGCTTTTCCGTAACTCCGGCTTCTGTCCAGCTTTTTCCTGAGGTATATGAATTCAGGATAAAAGGAATAATCCTGTCGATAGCACAGGCGAAAATAGCATCCGGTGTTTTTTCCTCTTCAAATTCTATCCATAAATTGAAAAACTCCGAACGTAATGGCTCGTCTAAGATTCCAAAAATCTTTTGGGCAGAAACTTTTTCTCTTTCAAACTTTCCGACCATTGCTTTTTCATCAAAAAGGAAAGTATCTCCTGCCTCAATTTCAACCAGATCATGGATAGAAAGCATTCTGATAACTCTCAGCAAATCAATGTCAGCACGGTTTTTTGCATAAGGATATAAAATCTGTGCAAGAATAACGATCTGCCATGAATGTTCTGCAGTATTCTCTCTTCTCGAATCATCTGCATTATAATTTCTTCTCTGTACATTTTTCAAAGCATCTACTGCCAGGATAAAATCAATCTCTTTCTGAATCTTCATTATGTTACTTATCTATTATATTGATTTGCCGGATACACCTTGTTTTTGGTCACCCATTTATTATTTATTTTTTCTTTGGTCATCACTTTTACACGGTCTTCATTGGTCATATCCTCTTCCCTCTCCAATACCTTTTCTAATCCCTTATTAGGAATTACTCTATATTCCGTAGTAAAAATCATGCAACATCCGGATTTTCCTGTGGCTACAAGACGTTTGCGCTTAGCATCTACCCCAAATAATCCAAAATAACTGGAACCGATTTCCGTAAGTTCCTCACTTTTTACAAAAGCCATTCTCGTACTATTGAATACATAGACATCATAGGATGCACTGCTGTAATTTCCTTTATTTCCATTTCTGACAGCGATATCTTCTGTTCCGTCAAAATTAAAGTCATCAATAATAAAAGGGCTTTCTTCATTGGTAAGCTGGATCATTTTTCCAGGTACCAATTTTTGACCCTCCTTTACATAAAATACAAGATCTTCGGAAGTTAAAGTCTGAACTTTAGTGTTCTTGTTGTCATATAATTCTATTGTTCCTTTGTCTTTACATTGCTCATCAAAGCAATTTTCACTATTGATGATGACATCATAATTCTTTGATGCATTTTTTACTTCAAACTGATATTGTCCAAAACATAAAGGGCCCAACAGAATACATGCAGATACACTTCTGTAATAATTCAAAATTTTCATAGTAATAGCAAATGGATTTAGGTGTTTTTTTATAAAATCTTACAACAAAAATACGAATCATAACCTCGACTTCAAAATATCTTTGCCATACAACAACAATGAATTTGATTCAAAACCGAGTATATACTATCACTCTTTTTTTAAGAAATTCTAAAGAAATATCCCTTTTATAATCGCGAAAACTAAACGTCCAAATATTTAAAACTAAATGTCCAAAAAAATGATCATATAGCGGCCTATAAATAGTTATTTTTGGCTTACAGAATAAAGCTGTAAATTTGGTAAAATTACTTAATATGATACGATTTATTGATTTAACAGGGCAAATCTATTTAGATGATAACGAAGGCTCTTTTGCATTTTATGATACAGTAAGAGATAAATTTTATGAATTTTCTGGCTGCCAACTTTGGGATACTATTGATGAGTTCAAAAATGACTATACAGGGGATCAAATTGAAAGATTTTTAAGCCTTATACCTTCTTCGTTTAGTAAATATGAATGGAAAGAAATAAAACTTTCAGTAGAAGGAAAAGAAATTGAATTTAAAGGTATAGAGTATCAAAAAAACAAAAAACTTAATAAAACAAAATAACAAATAGTATAAAAGCATCCTGCTGGGTGCTTTTTTTAGCTCTTTAAATACACTTTAAATTGTTTTTAAAGCAAACACCCCATTAAATCACAAAAGCCCCTAAAAGGGGCTAATTGTTAAAATAATCTTAACTATTAAAGTTAAAACCTCTTCAAATATAATAAAATATGATCACTTTACGGAAACCCGTAAGGTGATCTTTCAAATAGTCCGTATCTTTATAATGTTAAAATAATCATACAATTATTAATTAAAACCGAACCTCAATGAGATAATAGAGGGAAACTAAAATGAAAAATTTTGAAAAATTTTCAAAGGATTATCCAGACACCGCAAAAAATCTTATGGAAATGTCAAAAGAGGAAATTCTTGAACATTATGCCAGAGAAGTAGCAGACAAGGATGAATTAGCAGAATTCAAATATTATTATGAAGAAACTTCGAGAGATCTTGAAAGCATTATAAATTTTGGTATTCAATGGCTTAAGAAAAATAAACCACATGGCAAACATCATATTTACATTGACAGTAAAACTGGACATCTGGTTTATAGCAATATTGAAACCGAATTCATTCAAGAATAATAAATAATAAGCCCTCAAAAGAGGGCTTTATTTTTTACAAAGAATAAGGTTTCAATATTAAGCAAATAGACGGCGGAAAAAAGCAAACATTTTGACCGTCTCATCATCAAAACTTTTGAAATATTCATAAAAGTTATTTTGTAAAACGTAATTGCCTACAGCTGCATGCCCTGCATTGTTTAAATGGACATTATCACCAGAATTATATTCAGGTTTTAAAGATGTGCTATTACTCTGTTTTGTAACCGTATAAAAATCAAAATATACTTTGAAATTACTGGTGATATAATCAAAATAGGACTGCATTGATCTTACATTATTCGCATAAGGACAAACCGGAATGAATGTGATACGGTTAGCATTCATTACCTTACTAAATTTCACCACTGCATTTTTCCAGTTGTCGATTATTGTATCATTTGTCCCCATGGCATATATAACACGTATAGGCTTAATTATATTTAAGATCTCCGGGATCAACAAAAGAGCATCTGGACTTTTATCACCTGGGCCACAATCTCGCTCCCAGTTTGCAATAAATACCCATGATTGATTGTCAGAAGTAGCATTACTGCCCTGTGTGATAGAATCACCAACAACCAAAGTTCCTCCGGTTGTTTGGCTACTTTCTAATTTATAGCTGGAAATTTCAGTGACTTCAGAGGTTATTAATCTTAATTTGTGAATTGATATTGCAACATTACTTGCATTTAAACTTACAATTTGGTTAGTATTCAGGTTCTTAACTGAAAATGTTAATAAACGTCCATTTTTTAATAAAGAAAATTCTAAAATATCCCCATTATTGTACGTTAGTACCTCTGAAGAAGTATTTGTAGTATTGTCATATGAAAAGTGACTACAAAGTTTATTTTGACTATTTATATAAAAATCACCAGTGAAATTGCCGGCAGTATTATAAATAAAAAGTTTTAATGTTTTTTTATTACTCACAATGGTTTTCTTCCATAGCCAAAGCCCCGAAACATAATTGAATTGCAAATATTTTGTAGTATCAGCCGGACCAATTAATTTATTATTATTTACACTCCATCCAGCATTGACATCTGTTCCAGATAAATCAGTAAATTCTTGATAATTTAAAATTGTTCCAATTTCCATAATCTATAATATTTCTAATAAAGTAAAATTACTTGTATTTCCTGTAATTAGTTTTGTAGGTTTTATCGAAGTAGTTTTAAATCTAGCCCCTATTACACTAGTATTATTTATTTCATAAATAGTATTAGGCTGCCATTCTGCCTCTAATATAGCAAAATTTGCCCAACGACCAGTAGCCCCTGTCCCAACTTTCGTAAAATTACATCCAACATATTTATTACCTTGATAATCGAAATATCCTACATTAAACACACAATCATCCGTTGCTATCGTGCGATTAGGAAATTGAAACCATTCAAACCATGTATTTATTTCAGCTCCACCCGCAACATTTACTTTGTATTTTGGAAGAGGGATTTCAGGATCTACTTCAGACATATTTATCACTATTGCAAGTGGTTTTAAATTTGCTGAAATCGGCTTGGTAAATAAAACAGATATTGGCTTTGTATAATCAATATCACTTTGAATATGAGTAGCAAAACTACTACTGAAATTTATTGAATATCCGTTAGGGATAATTTCGTGAACCTGAATCGAATTTAAAATGGCATTAAGACCATTATAAGAATAATTCAAATCTGAAGACAAAGTGATCTTTGAAATTGATTTTTGAAATTCAAATTTAATTATATTAGAAAAAGGAATTACACTAAAATTATCTGATATAGGTTTCAAAGACTTTTTTGCAACCCCATTGGTCATTAGGATTTGTACAAAATTATTTTTTAAATCATCGATTGTAACTTGTATTGGCTGTGGCGTTGGGGAACTAGCATCCTTAAAATTAATGTATGTTCCAATCGTGTTAACGTCCCATTTTTCATACAATCCATTGGGATAATTTGCAGGATCGTAAGCTGTAGGAAACGAATTAGGGAAAGCCTCACCCTTAATACCAGAAACAGAAGAGGAAACAGCATCATTAAATGCTGTCAAAATAGAATCCTGAACAGAATTATCCAGTTTACCGTCTAAAGCGTTTTGAAGGCTTTTAACAGCACTAATATCAATCAGCTCGTCTTTATGCCAGTATGAGTCCATCCAATTGTAGAATGCTTCCTGTTTTGGCTTTAAACCTTTAGAAAACAAAGCTTTTAAGTTTATTTTTGATATTTTCATGATTAATTTTTAAATATGATATAATCAACTGTAAGGTTTTGAATATCCAACGACAGCTCTCTCGCTGACAATTGAAACCCCGTGGTTGTTTTATTCGAGATCGTAAAAATAACATCGTTATTTGCTATATAGCTGCCACTATAATTAACTGAAGTGAAAACTTTATAAGAGTTTGTTTCTAAAGGATTAGTAAACGTTATTTGGTAAAGATCGTCCCCTCCAGTGTTGGAACCATTAACGTTATTGATTAATTGAACCGTATAATCGACTCCGGTATATGACCATCCTACAGGTTTACCATTGATATCCCCTATAAACACTTCTCCTTTTCTTAAAAAACCGAGAGCATTAGTAAAAGCATCTATTTTGTTATTTAAAGCTGTAGATAGATCTGTTATCACTTGTGGGATATCGATCAATACGGGAACTCTTTTAAACTGACTCCATTGATATGCCCCAGCAGAAAAACCAAAAGTCGCATATCTATTTTTTTGAAAAGGCTTAATACTACCATCTTCAAATTGAACAGATGTAAGGTCTTCTTTTACAATGACTGTATCTTGCTTAACTGCTCCTTTAAATTCTAATATTTCGCCACCAATCATCACGGTTCCATCTGTTACAGTATTTCCTAGAATCTCACAGCCTGATAGAATAGCTTTATCACCAGCCATCCTTGCCAATCCTGTATAAATTGAATATGCATCCTGAAGCTCAGACAATCTTTCTGTAACGAGTTTGAGCCCTCCTGTTTGATTATGATCAAATGTTTTCATCTACTACTATTTTAAATCGTTTTCCAGCCAACTTATAAAAGTTAACCAATGATATTATTTCTGTTTGATAATTTTGTAACTCACCTGGTATGATCACAATAAAGTCAATACCGTTACCCTCTGTCTCAGAGTTGGTGTAGATTACTATTTCGCCTAAGTATTTAGGCTTCTGTTCAGCATCTGTGTATATATATTGGGGCTTCTTTAGAATCCCATCAACAATCTTTATACGGCGTTCATAATCGAAAGTATCGTTAAGTATCTTACGAAGCTTACAAACCTGCGAATTATGGGAAACCTTTTTTATTGACTGGTTTCTATCAGTAATCATCAAGTTATTAATATCAACAATTTCTGAAGCTGCCAACGATAAAAAAGAACCTAGACGGGTAGTTCTTAAAAACGTCGGTAAGAGTTGTAAAACTAAATTCTGAGCATTAAGATTATACCACATATTCGATATTGCTATTTTCAAAATCTATTTCAAAATATCCACTTACTGGTATTTTTGAAATCTCTATATTTTCCAAGTTCCCATAATTACCTACAATAGGATCAATCCACGATGTTTTAGCAGCAATTAAATGGGGATTAATTATCCCGTCAATAGCCTGTAGCCTATCAACAAGTTTATTAAGGATCAGCTCGCCGTTAAACGGTAATTCTTTCATGAATTTCTGTAAAACTTCCTTAACTGGTTCGTTCCCGTTAATGATTGACACTCCATTAGAGTCAATAACATTAGGGTCACGTTTTATTTTTAAAAACAACTGAAGTTTATCAGGTAAAAAATTAATGACCGTGGTTTGCACCCCTGCATCTCTTATTTCTGATATATAATATTCAAATGCTGCTTTCTCATCATCTGTAATAGGTTGTAAAACACCTCCCGTTTCAGTTGCTATTTTTATAATCAATCTACTTTCGTCGACACTCTCAGTTACAGCAGCATATTTAATAATCTTTGAAGCTTCGATCTGATCATCGCTGAAACCGTCATTATTAAATTGATCATCATCGATTATCAAAGAAAACCCATACTGAAATTGAAGGGCTTTATTTCTATATCTTTTCGCAGTGTGAGGCTTATCCTCTTCAATGATAAGAGCTATCTCTTTTTTGTACTGGTCAAAAATCTGCTCATGTACATAGATACCAAATGCAAAAACCCACAAAATAAGCTTCCAAACTGCTACTCTCGAATTTGAATCTAACCCATCTAATGCAGGATAGGTTGCTTTTTTTTCTAAAAGAGAGCTATATATTTCGTCTAATGTTCTCATTCTACTTTAAATTCATTTTCAACCTCCCAATATCCAATACCTTCTAACGGGTTAATTACTATTAAGTCCGATAACAAGCTGGTTGCAGGTTGAATTTTTCTTAATTGATAATAATTGAATACTTCTTTATTTTTGTTAACTTCAATAATCCCTGATATCCCCAAAGTTATACCCGGCTTAAGATCACTTGACACCGACATATTATTTAAATAAGCTATATCAAAGGCGTTTAAAGCACTTCCCGTGTGTTGGATAGCGATATCTAAAAAAGATTGATTTTGGAGGACATTTATTGACATTATTCTATTTTTCCGTTAAGCTGTTTGTATTTTTTCAATTCTTCTGTAAGCATTTCGACTTTTCGTTCCAATTCAAGAATTTTTTCGGTGGCTTCAGTAAATTTTTTGATTACCTCTTGTTTTTCGATTTCCGACTTACGGAGACTTTCTATAGCAACATCTAAACGCTTTCCTAAGCCATCAGCTAGATTATTATAATATTCTAAAAGCTCTTTAGCATTTTCAATTTGTGAAGATTCAGCATCTGCCTTAGCTTTATCCCTTCCAAAAAACCATCCACCAAAACCAGTGGCTAATGCTGCTAATAATGCTCCAATGTTATCTATTATTATTTGTTTCATTGTTATTGGTATATAGCATCTATATTAATTTCGAGGTCTTGACCCACTTTAAGGCTCCTTATAGTCATTCCGTCTTTTATAAACTCTTGGCGTATCTCTCGGGCGAAATCATCAACTCTATGGCTCTCTAAATACCTACGAGAACCAATTCCGATCGTAGGATCAGCTTTAAACTGTCCCTTATCACCAAAGAGTAAAATTTTTTGATGTTGGTAAGTACTTTCCCCGATTACAAAATCACCATCCTTTATAGTCATTTCGAAATTTTCATCTAATAGTAAATCGTTAGGCATATTATGTTATATTTCCGGTTCCGGTTCCAGCCTGACTGGTCGCTGTTCCGCTTGTTGTTACGTTAACTTTTACGTCTCCTGTTCTTATAAATTTATCAATGGCATCCGCTAACTTTTGCGCTAATCTCTCCCGGGATGCTGTAGGATTTTCGGTCGCTTGAGATTCAAAATTGAATATCTCCATCAGATCAATAATAAATGCTGCTTTTCCTGTTGTTAAACTCATTTTAAAAGCTGTTTAAAATCGTTTTTAATACTTGTAAATTCCTGATCTAAAACCAATTTGATAGTTACTCCCGAATTAGTTTGATATCCCCTTTCAAGAACTGTAAAAAGTCGTTGCATTAAGTTTAGGAGATTTTGATCATTAGCCTGTACCAGTATTTTGTCTGTCAGTTCTAATTTAGTATCACCTACATTCCATAGAAACTTATCTACTTCATCACAGGCAATAACCATCCAATCGTCATCATCTTCAACCCTAACCGCAAGAACATAAGTTCCTATTTTAGGTAATTGCAGAAAGCTTGTATTATCAGATAATATCGGTTTTAAACGAACCTCTAAATATTCCTGGTCATCTTCATCAATAAGAGTACAGAGCCCGTTTGCCTCATCAACACTTTTAACCCTAGCAATATTACTCGATGCAGGGGCAAATCTTCCCGCTATCTCTTCAAATCCCTGTCTAAGCTGTTCCGGTGTTGCCATTCCAAATAAATCCTAAATTAACTGTTTGTCTCCCGCCACTCATTCCAAATTCCCCGGAAACGGATTCTATAAAATAGTTTCCTGATTTGTCCGGATACATTCCGCCATCAACTTCTAAAACCATCCCTTTATTAACATAAGGCACTAAAAAAAGTTGTAAACTTCCCTCATAACCTCTATAATTTTCTTTGAGCTGGAGTCTATTGACAATTTCTTGTACATAGTTTGCAGGAATACCAGCTTTTATTTTTATTTCCTTTTCGTTGTCATACTTTTTTGTGATCCTATTTAGAGCACGCTCTTGACGTTCTTTTTCTTTTTGTTTTCGTTCCGCTTCTTTTTCAGCTTCAGTAAGCTTTAGTTTACTTTTAGTTTTGGTGACTTCGCCCTTTTTATCTTTCTCACGAACAACGATTTTCATCGATACAGCTTCTTTGCGCTTTTGAAAATCATCATCTTTAACCGTGTTCCATCCGATTTTAACTTTTGCATGTTTTTGAACTTTACCAAACAGGGTTCCTACGTAGAGTTCATTAAAATTAAAATAGACGGCTAACTGACATTCTTTTTTCAAATATTCAAGAACCTGAATTCCTGTAGCATTTTTAAAACGGACATTTTTTAAAGGAACATCAGGCATTTCAGGTGATAACACTATGTCGGTTCCTTCTGTGACATCCTGCAAAAGCTTTTTAACGGTAACATTTGCGTACGTTCCATTAAAAATAACTTTGTATAATTGATAGCCGTACCCCTCACATTCGAGCTCCACCGGGATTCCAAGTTTTACATTTCTTATAAATCCCTCAAAACGTTTTTCATTATTGTTATTATAACCTAATGAAACACTGACTTTGTCACCCTCTTTAAATTGGTAAACCTTATTTCTATTAGGGTTTAATAGGTCTATTTCCTGAGTTTGAGTTCCTGCTGGGTTAACCAAATAAACTGCCCGTGGTAACGTAATATTACAAGAGTCTATAAAGCTTCCTACATCGGTTTTCCAAGCCACTTTATTAACTTGAACCTTTTCAAAACCGCCTATTATAACATTGCTTGTTAAATAAAATGCCATTACAAAAATTCTAAATCTGTTATAAAATCACTTTTGCAAGTCAGAGTAAACGGTCTTATCCAATGATTTTGCCCCTGCACTTCCGGGAATTCCAAATCCGAAATAACAATTCTACATGTTTCATTTAAGAACAATTCGGGATATCCGCCGTGAAGGGTTTTCTCCTGAGTACTTTCTTTTAAGGCTACAAGATTTAAGATGTCCTCTTCCGGAACCGTCCTGTTTTTTCCAACCAAAAAACCACGAATGGTGAACTTGTAATCATCAATATTGACAATCTCGTTAACTGTTCCTTTTCTTTCTATAACCGCTGTACTTACAATTGTACTAACAAGGTTTACAGAAACAGTACATATATCGATTGTCAAACTAATAGGTTCAAGACTATTACCAACGATCTTTGAACCACGTAATTCTATAGGAAACCAAATATCCTGACCATATAAACCGCTCTTATTAAAAGGTTGCCCGGTTTTATCGCTATAATGGATCGTTCCTTTTGGCCGTTCATTCTTTGGGATTCCTGAGAATTGAACATCGAGATTTAAAGGTTTAGGAGCATCAATATGATATGAATGACGTCCAAAAACTTCACCGTACAATTTGTATAAATTAATAACATTTGCTGTAGTTGCTGCCATTACATATTTTTTCCTCCGTTATATAAAACTCTTCCCATCAGCTCCATTAATATTTTCTCAATCTCCTGTGAGCTCTCTGTCATATTCATTGTAGTAAACTGGATGTTATCAAAGAACTTCCCTAAATTGATCGTAATATATTTAGTTCCACCACCCGCGATAACGTCTCCCGTTTCCTTAGATTTTTTTTTGTTCTTTTCTTTTTCATCACCTGAAGCAGCGCCAACATTTTTAAACCTTGTTAAGTCTGGGAAGTATGGTTTATCTTTTGGTTCGTCAGGACTTTCCGTTTTCTTCTTTACTTCTACCGTCAATGGCTTATCAGATGATAGCCCCATTATACTTTTAATAGTAGTATAAACAAGCTCTAAACTATCTAAGAAAGGGCGCAATATTTTATCCCAAATCCAAAATATTTTATCTCCTATCCATCCTAATACCTCAAAAATACTGGTCATTACAAAAGCTATCCCTTTGAAAATATCCAGCATCAATTCACTTTTTGAAAACCAATCGATTACTCCTTCGACTGTTTTCCATATAGATGTACCAATAACTTTTAATACTCGCCAAACAACCTGATAATATTCCATAAGCACACTAACGTAACTCATCCAGTTACTGGTTCCATTTCCCAAATTCAAAACAAAATCAATAGCTTTTCCAAGCCCGTTAGATATCATATCAATGTAAGGGGCTGCCTGTGCTAATAATGGCTGAACCATTTCGGAAGCTCTTATTGCTAAATCAAGAACTTTAATCATTATCGGGGCAAATGCATCACCAATATCAGTAAGAGCATTAGTCGCCCTATCTTTTACGGACTCCCATTTTCCAGCCCTCGTCTGATTCATTTTTTCTAGTGCTCCGGCATACTGTCCACCTTCCCCTCTAGCCATTGCAAGTGACTTAGCTAATAAATCGTAGGTGACATCCATATTTTTAACCTCTTCTGTAGATTTACCAGTAGCTTTAGCTAACAAGCCGTAAATATTGATCCCAGCATAACCAAACTGCTTAATATCGGCGGCTGATGCCTTTCCAAGAGATTTAATTTGCTGCATATTAATAGCCATCCTTTGAAGCTCATCATTTCCACCTCCAGTAGCCGAAATAGCGTTAGCAAGGTTCATAATATCTTCCCTCGCATTTTCAGCGTTACCATCAACACTGACTAAGGCACGATTTGCTTTTAAAAGCGTTCCAGTGTCATAAGATGAAATTTCAGCATCATGACGAATGTTTTTGTAATCTTTAATCGCTCCTTTCTCACCCAAAAAAGTTGCTAAACCGACAATATCTTTTTCCTTTTGCATAGAGCCGGATATCGCCTGACCTATGCCACTTTTAACAGCATCTAAAAAGGCAGATGCTATATTAGCTCCTATATTTCCTAACATGGAACCAATAGCCATCCCGCCAATTCCCATTCCGCCACCTCCGGAGCTCATAGACCCACCAGAACTTAAATTTCCCGGATGTCTTGCTGCTTGCTGTTGTAATAAAGCCAACTGTCTACGAGCTGCATTTATTTGACTTGGAATAGTGGAATTACTTATTGTGCTTTGAACGGCTTGAATTTGTCTTTGAAGACTGTTGAAGCTTTGCCCTAAAACCTGATTTCTTTGAGAGACCCTGTTTGCATATTGAGCCATCCTATTGAATGCATTTTGAGAGGTGGAGCTTAAACGGTTTAAGCCCCCACTCATCAAATCTTTCATTCTAACGACAAACTCTACAATATTACTCACAATTACATTTTATTTTTTTGCTGCTCCTCCCAAATTTTTAGGGCAATTCCGGTACGATAGAAAAACTTTTCTTCACCCCATTCTTTAAGGGCATTTGTACCAAATTGCATAGAACCGAAAACAATCAAAAACTCAGTCCCAGAATCTCTTTTTTCAAAATCTTTTTTCCCCCTTTCACTAAGCACGAAAAAACTCGCCCTTCTTACCTTCTAAAATGTTATTGATTTGAAGGAATACAGCGATAAACATATCTTCGTCTTCGATAAGCTCGTAATCTCCTTCTAACCATAACTGTTCTACAATTAATGCAACTGCTTTTGACATTCCATTGGTTCCAATCGCAGTTAAATAATCACCTAAATCTTCAGCCGTTGGAGGACGTAATACAGCTAACTTATCATCTACTTTCAGATAAATAAGGTCTCGACCACCATAAGCATTTTTTAACTCTGTGAGCTTTTCTACTGTAAATCTTTCAGTAAAAGGTGTAAGGTCTTTAACTTCTGTCCTTTTAGCTTTTGATTCTTTTTCAACTTCAGCAGCTTTTCTTTTTGCAAAAACAGATTGTAATTTTTCATTTTCAGAGTCTTTAGACTCGATTGTGTTAATGGATTGTTTCATTTTTGTATTATTTTTAATTGATTAATGTAATTGTTGGCGACTCATCGCTATATATGGCAGGGTAATTTCTCGGTTCTTTGCTCCCTGATCCATTGATACCCCATCTTCAGTAAACTGTACACCTGTTGTGACATAAGTTTTCAACTTATCAGTAAGTCGACGTTTAAAGGATATCATGATTATAATAGCTTCATGTGGAACCTCTGTGATATCATCATATCCGGCATCCTGTGCTGCTTTGTTCATTGCATCAGCTTCAAAGCCTAATATTTTGATATTTCCATCGTAAGTAATATTTCCTTTTGTAATATCTAGTGGCTCAGAACCAGCCCCGTGAAGATGTGATGCATCTACCGATTTTTTGCTCTCAAACCCCCTTAGACCTTTGAGAACTCGATTAAGTATTTTAACTTCAAAATGAGACCAGGCACACTCTGATGATGTAATATTGATATTCATTTTTTAAATTGTTTTAGTGAGACCAAGATTTAATATGATCCATGTTAAATAACCTCGAGGCTGTATTTTCACCTGTATTCCTAGAGTATTGGTACTAATAAGATCCTGATCAACCGGAATTAAAACATCAGCATTACTGATCTGTTCTTGCATCTGTAAAAGGAGTTGAGATTTAATATTTTGCTCAAGGTATGCAGCGTCAGCATCATTAATTTTTCCATCCTTTGTAATTCTTACAGATGTTTCTAAAAACGGGGTTGCGCTTGATGTTGAAATTCTCTGAGCTTTATCCATCAATCGACCAAGAACCAAGATTTTAAAATCATCGTTTCCAGCCATTTTATCAACACTGAAAAAATAACCTGAAACCCCTTCCCGAGTGTGATAATGGATATATCCGGCATTTGTGAAATTATTAAGCTCTACAGGGTCAAATTCATCAACAGGTTTTGCTCCGATAAATGCACTTGTAACGCTTAATACTCCGTTCATCCCGTCTCCTAATTTGACATGAGCCGGATACTTGACCGCGCGTCCTAAAGCTACTCCTATAGATGCTGATTTGTCGGGTTTTGTACCTCCAAGAACAACACCACAATAGGTATTTTCAGATGAAGTGGGCTGATCAATGGGGATCACAGTAGCATCATTAACCCTACCTTCAATAAGAATCCTAACGGGTCTGTTGATTGACTGTTGATATTTAGCCAATACTTTTGCAGTGATTAATGCTTTTGGGACGTCCTGATCTAAAAAACCAGTTCCAGCATTGTAAGAAACTGCCGGATTACGACAAACTCCCACCATGTTCACACGACCTTTAGAAACGGCAAGCAGCTTTTTTAAACCGTTAGCATTGGTAGAAGTACAAATACTTTCCATACTCATAGTATCTTCCACACCTAAAATCCATAATTCTTGACTTCCTCCCAGCTCATTGTAGAACTCCAAAATATGACGGTATAAGAAAGGTTCTGCTAATTCAGTATAACCTTTTTCTACTGCATCTGCAAGAGAATAAACAGTTACTACTTTTCCGATATTGCCGACTACTTTTGCCGTTCCTACAATTCCTGCAACGCCATCAGTTACGAGCACTTGACGTTGCAAATTGCCATTAGTTACATTTGCAATAACATTAGGCGTTCCAGTTCCTTGCGCCATGTTTTATGAATTAAGGGTTTCTTTAAATTTTGTAAGAGCTTCAATCAAAGTCGGAGCTTTTTGGTTTTCCGCTTCCACTTCAAAGAATTTTGCCAATGATTTCAATTCATTGTAATCCAGCTTTTCAAGGTCAGCCTCTTTTAGTAGGATTGTGTTTTTTAAAATATCTGCATCAGAGGCGTCCCCGCCTTCAGAATCAGTATCAATTTTTTGCTCTTTTTCAAGAACCTTTCTGTTGTAAGATTCTATTTCCTGATCATCCAAAGTCCCTGCAAAACCTTGCGCACTTCCTTTAGTATGGAAAACTCTTCCATCAGAGGTAATATGACACTCATCACTTACCGTGTGGCGCTCAAAATAGTCCTGAGCTGCTTCTTTAAATTTTTTCATTTTTATAGAAATTAAATAGTTATTAAATGGTGTTTAAACAATCCTTTTCCAGCGTAGGATTAAAAGGAGAACTCCAAGGGAAATAATTCCTAAAAAGATTCTTCCGAGCCATATTTGTAACTTTTGAAACCAAGTGAGGGGCTTTTCCACTTCTACTGGTACATCTACGTAAATTGGTGTTTGCTCGTGTTCTTTAATATAGGTTTCTTCCCATTGTTTATGGAGTTCTTCTATGTTTTTATAACAATCAACATTCAGTTTGTTTCCTGATATTGTCGCTTTAGGTTTTTGAAGAGTTCGCCCTGGTTTAGTATTTAACTTTGTTTGCGGGGTTTCTCTTATTACGGGTTTTCCGTTTATACAATCGATGTACGCTTCATAATAAGAACTGTCTGCCTCTACTTTATAAATTGTATCTCTGATTGTTTGTATAATTTCTTTTGTATTTTCAATGACCATCGGGGGAAGAGGTTTCCTTACTGAGCAGGAAACCACCATCCCAATGGCTAAGATTAAAATGAAACAGAAGAATAGTTTTTTCATAGTTGGGTGTTATTTTTTGAAATACAGATCAGCTTCCGATTTTCTTCGGTTAACCAATCCTTTAATAACTTGTTTTTTCCCATTAACAGTGCCTTTATTCCATTTTGCAAATTCATTGCTAATGGTAAGGTCGTTTGGATTCTTATTAACCTTTTTTAATAAGGTTGAGCCATTAAATCCAGTGATGCCAACATTGTAACAAAAGGATACTAAGGCGTTAAATTGATTCTGATTAATATTGCTTGTTACCTTTGCGTTAACATTAGTAACATATTTTTTAAGTGTATTTTGAAAAAGTTGTTTTTCTCTTTCAGGAGTAATTACATCACCTTTTTTTACTTTGGTTCCGTTTTCATATTCCGTAACCCCTCTTCCGATAGTCCACACTTTTACACTATCTAAATAGGCCGTATAGCGAATGCTTTCACCTTCAGTTAAGAACTTCTGACCAGAAAGGTCCAGCATTTTATCAGCTTCCCATGAAGCGATATTTAAAGCATTTAAATTGAATTGAAAATTTGCCATGAGATTAAAAAAAACTGCCTACCAATGCAGGCAGTTTTATCTTATTTTATCTGTTAATTTTATTATGCGGTTGCAGCTTGATTGATGGTAAGAACTCCTTTCCAATCTTCTCTACGGCATCTACCACCAGTTTTAATTAATCCTGAATGGATATCACCGTAATAAAGTGGGTTACCCATATCTTGGAATAACTCGGTATCACCAGTAGATTTAGCTACGCTGTCTTTCTGCCATAGTAAACAACTTAGATTTGAGGTTGCTTCCAACGCTTCGCCCGGTAAAATTGGTTGGTTTGTAGTAGGATTGAATGCTAAAACAGAACTTCTTTCTAAGAAGGTAAAGCCAGCAAAGCTACCAACAACACCGTTTTTCAAATCCACTGACCCCTGAAAAGCTGCCATTTGATTTTGTGACAATGAGTCAATAAATTCCTGTAGCATATTACTTTCAAGCATTGCATAGCGATCCGATTTCACAACATTATCCTTATTCATGACAGCCTGTGCAGTCTGAAATTGCTTATAATGAAGAGCTTTTCTTTGTCCGGTTTGACCATCAACTAAATTAACTTCTGTTGCAGCACCTGTGGTTTTTAACTGATTCTTAACAGGGATATAGTCAACTGTAGAACCGCCACCAACTGCAGGTTTAAAACCTCTTACCCAATTGTATAGCATATCATCACCTACTGTTTCAGATAATGTATTTGTATGATCTCCCAAAACAGAATCCGTTTTAGCATAGGAAATTTCCATTCCTTCTGTCCACGTGATTAGGGTAGGATCAGTTGAATATACATCTAATGCATAGAAAATGGCTGTATCTCCCCTTTGGACAGCTACTGCTGGAAGAGAGGGTCTATTTTTTACTACATTGGGTTTTGCTCCAGCTTGTGGAATATAGACAATTGCACCCCCTTTTACGAATTTAGATTCATCAACGCATAACGCTAAGTGTGGATTTGTCTTGAATAATTTTTCAACAATGTATGATACCCACAATTCCTGTGGTACTTTTGCATTTTGTGCCATATTTTAGTCTTTTAGATTAGGGAATTTTTCGTCCTTTAACTTAGTGTATAAGTCAGGAAACTGTTTTCTTACGCTTTCCAACTGGTCAGAACTGTAAAGATCATCCCAAGTTTTACCAGCATATTTTTCCAGCTCTTTATCGTTTTTGTGTTCTTCAGTAACAGAAACCTGAGCGGGTGTAGCATCGATAAGGTCTTTTAATCCTTGGGGATTTTCAGCAAAAGAAACAGATAATTGTTTAGCCATTTCATTTGTGAGCTTTTTAGCGGTCTTACCTTTATCGATAAGGTCTTCAACTTCCTTTTTTACGGATTCAGTTTTTAAGTCTTTCAACTCCGTTTCTTTTTTGTCTAAATCAGTTTTATAACCATCTGATTTATTGGCCTTATCTACAAGGTTGTTGATAGCAGTCAAAACCTCAGTTTCGTCTCCATCTTTCAAATTGAGTGCTGTCAGAATTTTTGCAGCATCTAAAGTATTGTTACTCATAGTATTTTTGATTGTAAAATTTTCAAGGTCAGATAAGTTTAACTCATTATTATCCTTATCGTAAAGGCTTGTTAATGCACTATAATTACCGGGGATATCTACCAAAGATATTTCTCTAGGAAACCATTTTGTCACAGTCGGTCTTTCCTGACCTTCTAACATCAAAGTTTTATCATTAGATGCATTTAAAACTGTAATTTTACCTACTGAAGCAGCATTTAAAAAACCTGTTTCAATTTCATCGGCTGTTCTTTCCCCACGTGGATGTGAAAGATTAATACAGGGCTTTGCATATACTTTATCGCCTTCGGTTCTGAAATCCTCCCATCTGACAAGTACACCCATTTCACGTGGGAATTCTTCGGTACCATGCAAATAATATCCGATTGGGTTCTTTTTAACCTCATTAAGCTGTAAGCCTTCTGTTAAGCATCTATACTTATAGACATTAACAGAATTATCTGTTAAACAGAACTCTTTATCAATCTTTTTAAACTTATCACTCATAGGCTTTATAAAAATGTGTTTTGATTTCTGGTACAAAGATTTTGCTTTTTCGCTGGTTACCGAAATAGCTGTGCAAGGATTGCACAACTATTTTAAAATCAGTCCTTTTAGCTACAATTTTGTATCGAGAAATACTATAAAATGGCTACAAGCAAGACACAACAACGGGAACACGCAAGACTTCTATATGTAGGTGAAAGAATCACTTTAAAAGAGGTGGCGGAGCGTGTGGGCGTTACTGAAAAGACAGTCGGCAGATGGTGCAAGGAAGACGGATGGGAAGAGCTGCGCAAAAGTCTACTTACTACCCGGCAAACACAGTTAGCAAGATGGTATAGCCAACTAGATGCAATTACCAGCAAGATTGAAAAAAGGGACAATATTCCAACTACTGCTGAAGCTGATACCATGAGTAAGATAACAGCTAATATTCAAAGATTGGAAGTTGAAATCGGAATCGGTGAAATTGTCGAGACCGGAAAGAAAGTAATCACATTCATTCAGCAAATCAACCTCGATGATGCAAAAATGTTTAAGGGATACTTTAACGAGTATATAAATAATAGGGTAAGAAATGGCTAAAAGGAAAAAGACCGATAAAGAGTGGTTATCGGACTGGAAAGAGTTTGGCGATAATATCGACAATGCTACCCCGATAGACCTTAAAGAATCAGCAGTAGATAAACTGAAGAGGATAAAATGGTTGGAAGCTGATGACGAAAGATGGTTTAAATATCATTTCCCTAATTTCTATAGTTCCGAGCCTGCCGACTTTCATATTATTTCTACTGCCAAAATAATGAATGTTGCGGAATATTATTTAGTTCGTTCATGGGCTCGTGAGCTTTCAAAAACTGGACGAACAATGATGGAGATTTTAAAGCTTGCTCTAACTGGAAAGAAAAGAAATATTCTATTAGTCTCAAATTCATATGACAATGCAGAAAGGCTTTTAATGCCTTATATGATCATTCTTGAAAGAAATAATAGGATTATTAATGATTACGGAGCACAAAAGAAAATCGGATCGTGGGAGGCTGGTGAATTTACTACCCGAAAAGGTGTTGCGTTTCGTGCATTGGGTGCCGGACAATCTCCAAGAGGAACCCGAAACAATGAAATCCGTCCTGATGTTATTTTGATTGATGATATAGACACTGACGAAGATTGTAGAAATCCTGAAATTATTGAAAAACGTGTCAAATGGATAGAGGAGGCACTTATTCCGACGCGATCTATTTCGAATGGGCTTCTGCTTATTGGCTGTGGAAATATTATTGCAGATTATTGCTGCATTACGGAAATGGGAGCAAAAGCTGATTCGTGGGAGGTTGTCAATATTCGTGATGAAAATGGGAAGTCTACATGGCCTCAGAAAAACACTGAAAAGCTTATTGATACAGCATTACGAACTATGAGCTATGAATCCATTCAAAAGGAATATTACAACAATCCAATGGATGGAGGAAAAGTATTTAAAAACCTCCTTGACAAAGCCCCTTTTAAGCTTAAAGAATGTGACTATGTTATTATTTATGCCGACCCCGCAACCAGTAACAGCGAAAGCAAAAAATCATCGGGTAAAGGAATTGGGATAATCGCAAATAAAGGACTAGAATATCAGGTATATAAGGCATGGTTAGACCAAATAACGAATGCAAAATTTATAGATTTTCTTTTTGAAGCCTACATCATCTGTAAAAATGCAGGTGTTGAGGTTATCTATGTTTATATCGAAAACAACACACTACAAAATCCCTTTTATGAGCAGGTTCTTTTACCTCTGATATATCAGAAATCAAACCAGTTAAACATCATTTTACCTATACGTCCGGACGAAAGGAAAAAGCCTGAAAAATGGACTCGTATTGAAGGAAAGCTGGAACCTTTAGTAAGACTTGAAAAATTGACATTTAATGAAAAGGAAAGCAACAACCCTCACATGATCAGACTAAAAGCACAATTCAAAAATGCAAATTCAAAAGCCAAAGCTTTAGATGGTCCCGATTTCGTAGAAGGTGGGGTTTCAATAATTGACGAAAAAAGAGCTTCTGAAGCTTTAGGCTCTGTAGAAATGTACGAACGTAAACCAAGCCGTCACAGGCTGTAATATAAAACACTATGAGTTTAATAACACCTAACGACTTAACAACAGAACTATATCCCGAGGTTATTGCAGAAATTACAAGAACCTCAGAACAGGAGCAGAAAGATCAAATTCAGGCTGCTGAAGATTTCGCCAAAGGATTTCTGTTTAAATATGATTTAAAAGCCCTTTTTGGCACTTCAAATACACAACCAATTGTCAACGATGAAAGTTTAAAAAAGTGTATCAAAATAATGGCTGCTTACTTTTTAGTAAGAAAGGCAAACCCCAGTGTCAATTTTGAAATATTCAGAAATGATTTTATGATCATGATTGGAACAAAGGAAGAGCCCGGCTGGTTGTATGAAATAAGAAATGGTGCAATTAACCCGGATTGGCCTTACAAAAAAGATGATCCCGAAACACCGGAAGATGAAAGCAAACAAAACAATGATGTTTACTGGACATCTACCAAACAAAGAGTAAACCGATTTTAAAGATGAAAAGAACTAAAGTAAAAGCTCCCGAACCTCAAACGGCTGCACCTGCATATCTAATCCACGATTTAACACTGGTTGCACCTGACAGGAATAGAAAAGACATTCAATCCCTTAAACAGGCTGTAACAAGTGCTGAATTAATTCATTTTCCTAACAGGACATTATTATATGACCTGTACCATGATATCTATACAATGGATGGATATCTATCCGGGATTATCGATAAAAGAATTGATTCAGTTCTTAATAAAAAGCTAAAATTCTACGATAAGTCAGGGAAAGAAGTTGAAGAGCTAACCAAGCTTATGAAAAAGGAAGGGCGTGAGATCATTCGTAAAATAATGGAATCAGTCTTTTGGGGGATATCCGGGATTGAGTTTAAAATCGGTGAAAAGCTAGCATTTGAGGAAATCGAAAGAAAGCACATCAAACCTGAAAAAGGCATCATTACAAAAAGTCAATACGGCATGACTGCTGAAAGTGGTTTTATCATTGATGAAATGCCTTTTATTTGGGTTATTGGCAAAAAGAAAGATTTAGGAAAACTCCTTGCATGCTCGATGTATGCGATTTACAAAAGGGGCAACTTTGGAGATTGGGCTCAATATGTTGAAATTTTCGGTCAGCCTGTTAGAATTTTGGAATATGACGCTTACGATACCAAGACTAAACAGGAGTTAAAAGAGATGCTGGATAAAGCTGGAAACTCGCTTGCTATGATGATTCCTAAACAAGCATCTTTCCAAATGCTTGACGGGAAACACAGCAACGGAGACGGGAAACTGCAATTATCATTTAAAGATGCCTGTAATCAGGAAATGGCGATTCGTATTCTTGGAAACACAGAAACAACTTCAAGCTCTACGAGTTCCGGATACGCGCAATCTAAAGAACATGGGGAACAACAGGACGAAATAACAGCCTCTGACCTTATCATGGTTGAGAACCTATTAAATTCTGATAAGTTCTTTTCTATCCTAAAATCATACGGTTATGATGTTGAAGGTGGAAACTTTGCCTATGAATTAGAACTAAACTTAGCAAAATTAAAGCTGCGTTTAGAAATTGACATGCTGGTATCTACAAAGGTTCCTATCGGGGATGATTACTGGTATGAGACTTATGGAATCGCAAAGCCTGACAATTACGAAGAGCTAAAAAAGAAAATGGACGAACAAGTAGCTTTAGCTTTAGGTGTTAAACGGGAACTGATAGAAAATGATCAAAAGCCAAAAGAGGAAAAAAAAGATCCTGATATCGAAGATGAAAACGAAGACCTTATCGACTTATCAAAACCAAAGCTATTAGACAAATTCTTTACAAAGCTTGCCGATTTTTTCGACCGAGCCCGACCATAGTCGGGCAATTAAATAACCTATACAGCCATCAATGTAACATTTGTGGAGGGTTTATAGAAAACCTCGCAGATACGAACGATAAATGGGATGATATTTACAGAGAAATTGCCCGTGAGCTATTAGAAAACCAAGGTGTTTTAATCAATGCTGATTTACACCTTAAAACAGCCGAAAAACTGATTTCCGCCATAAATAAAGGAATTGGAAATGGAGATATTTCTACAGATGGAGGTAACCTGGTTGAAAAGCTAAAACAAAACATCTATTCATTTAGTGCTGCCAAATCCTTCACCCAAATGATGTACTACAGAGATATGATGATCGGGGATGATGGAAAAATACTTGGAAAGGATTCTTTTATTAAAAAGATTGCTGATACTGGCGAAATATTTAATAAAAAGTTCTTGGAGTCTGAGTATGAAAATGCCTATTACTCATCTATTATGGCTGATAAATGGGATAGGTTCGGAGACGATGAGTATTTACAATATTCTACCGTTGGAGATAGCAACGTAAGACCTTCGCACGCTGCATTAGATAAATATACAGCTCCAAAAAACGCAACGTTTTGGATCACTAATTATCCTCCCAATGGTTGGAACTGTAGATGTACGGTAATTCCGGGAAAAGATAATTATCAAAATAGATTAACCGAAAGAGAGGCGGGTAATCAGCTTAAATCAGAAAACAGAGATACTCCTTTTTATAATAATGTTGGAGAATCCAAATTGATATTTAAAGATAATCACCCTTATTTTATCAACTCAAAAGGAAAGGAAACTAACCTCAGTTGGGAACAGTACGGAATGCCTGATTTGAAAAAAATCAGAGCTGAAGAACTGCCAGCCTATAAAGTGACTACAAAAGAAGATTATCTAAAATGGTGGGATAAACAAAAAAAGGTTTCAGGTGATGATATTGCGATAAAAGATGTTTTAGGAAATAAAATCATTTTGGAAAGTGCTGTTGACAAAAAAGGCAGGGAAACAGATTACTTTAAAAGCCATATCATAAGAAAAGAAGCCGATAATAGACATGAATATGCTACTGAAGTTATTAAGGTTTTAAGAAACCCGGATGAAGTCTGGATGAACCCAAAAGATAAGAATACTAAAGTCTATCTGAAGTATTACGAAAACGGCACATTAAAATTAATTGTCAATGAAAACAACAAAGCCGAAACAATGTTTTTAATTGAAAAGGGGGATAAATCGGAGCTTAATAAATTGGGTGAAGCACGTAAAGGAATCTTAATGCACAGATAACAAAAAAACGAACCGTAAAAGGTTCGTTTCTATCAATATGTACAAGGAAAATGACTCATCTGTTTAGGAAGCTCACATCCGGCACTCACATTGACAAAACAAATATACAAACTTTTTTTAATATATGACACCACTGGAACTTAGCGCGTTAATAGATAGGAAAGCAAGAGCTTTAAAAGCCTATGCTATGACTCAATTTCCCTCAAAAGCGGGTAATATCGCACTACGCTTTGTAAATGGTAATTTCCGAGCACAAGGCTTTCAAGGAACCTCCTTTAAAAAATGGAAAAGTAAAAAGAAAGGGGGAACCATTCTAGTAAAGAGCGGAAAATTAAGAGCGGGCACATACTACACCACCCAACCCGGACAGTTTACCATAAAAAATGATTTACCCTATGCAAAAGTACACAATGAGGGATTTAAGGGGCAAATGAGCGTGAAAGGACATTCCCGGAATAAATACTCAAAAACGAAAGTAGGAACAGGAAAATTTACAAAAACTGGAAAAGAACGTACTAGAACTATGACAATGAAAACTGGACAAAGTGGAGTGAAAGGACATTCAAGGACGGTAAATATGCCACAAAGGCAATTCATACCAACGACAAAAAGTCCAAGCCCTGTATTAAATAAAGCCATCCTGAGAGAGGTAGTAAAAGATATAGACCAAATAATGAAATAATATGGAAGAATACTTTTTTTCACAAATACTTTTAGACCTATATGATAGGATTTCAACAGAAGTTCCTGAGATCAAATATATAGATCAGGATTTAGGACAGCTAGGACAAACAGACGACAATGAAAGACCGCCGATTTCATCACCTGCAGTTCTTATAGACTTTCCGAATTCGGACTATTCTGAATTAGCAGCAGGAGCACAAATTGGAGCGGTTTCAATAACTTTTCAATTAGCCTTTGAAACTTATAGTCAAACATGGCACAAAGCACCAAGAGAAGTTATTGAAAAAGGATTGGATTATCTTAAAATTGAGCAAAAGCTTCATAAATGTTTGCAAAAATGGCATTTAGAGTACTTTACACCATTAATAAGAACGAATGTGAAAAGTCAGAATAATAATGATATTGGGCTAAGGGTTCGACAGCTTACCTACAGCACATCTTATGAAGACTACACGCCTATTGATGAAGAATTCAAAGAAATTGAATTTTCGTTTAAAGGGGATATAATTACTAATTAAATAATGATAATTGGTGCTCGTTTTCAGCTTGAGGAAAAACCATCCCTTTTATGTTCATCCACTGGCGATAAGAAATGAAAATATTATGCTGAGGGAAATAGTTATTTAGAATTCTTGTGTCTGGCACGTCCTGATGCTTATACTGGTTATAAACCGATATAATATACTTCGCTCTTTTTATATAATTTCTACGATTATATGCCATTACTGGGACAAAAGTACAATTGAAAAATATACAAGTCAAGCTGGCGTTAATAGGCATAAAAAAAACCGCATTACTGCGGTTTTTTCATTTACTTTAATTCCGGTTTTTTTTCAAACTCAGATAAAGCGATACTTTTTAAAGTATTCAGTGAAGAGGGGTCCTCACCGTTTTTCAAAGCATATGTTTCAAATAGCGGATAATCCCGGGGGCAATCGCTTATTTCTAAAGTAATAACAGTGTACCCTTTTTTTTCAAGGGCTTTCTGAATTTCTTCTATAGTATACCAGTGACAATTTATTTTTACCATTTTCTGCGGTTTTTGTATGCTCGTTGATTCGGATTTACAGAATGTTTACTTTTGACATCTTCCTTTATTGCTTCAGTAAGTTCTACTGTACGGGAACTTACAGTAGCCAAAGATTCAGCCAATTCTGCTATTTTCTGCTTACCACTTCTTATCTGAGCAGGAACGCTTTGAAGGTATATTTGCAGCTTGACAAGATCCTCATACGTTAATTTTTCGCGAGTAACTGAATTATATTCTTCGACTGCTTCATTTAATTTCAAATCTCTATCCATTGGATTTCCTTTTTTTAGGTTGTTTTTTTCGTTTTTCAATTTCAGCAGATAAAATATTGTAAACTTCAGGATGTGAATATTTAGAGGTATTATCAAACATTGTCTTTAGACGCTCCTCGGTCATTTTCGTTGCAACTTCCGGTAAAGTTGAAAGATAAGTGTCATAATCAAACAAGGGGTTATCTGATCTTAACACACCAACATTTCTACTTACTGTAGCTACTTTGATACCTCTTGACAAACGTTCAAGATATTCCTTTGCTTTCTCATCCGGAACATGATTTTTAACTGATTCATTTTCCTGTCTGTCCCTGACATTTCTCTCATTCTGGATAGCGTCCTCACGGGCCTGAATTTTGAGGTCAAAATATTTCGGGAGCCATCCAAGTATTACAATCGAATCAAGGCGATAAAAGTCCCCAAATTCTCCCGATCTGGCCATTTTAAAGAATAACATAATATCTTCCAGACTTTCACTTGAAAAACGTTCATAAAGGTCAGAAGAAAGAGTGATCATTTGGTCTTCATTCATTTTCTTACCTACATTGACTATTTCATTAAATCTCTTTACAATAAGAAAAATTGATTTTATGACCTCCTTTTCATTTTTTTTGTGATTGACAAGCAATGCCCCGGATAAACATTTCTCTACGGTTAAAGTTCGCTCTATACTTACCAGCTCTAATTTATCATCCTTTGTCAAACATTGCATCAATTTTTGAGAATGCGCTGGTAGTGCTGGTTTCTGTGTTGACTTTATTAATTTCGGCGAAGTGTTCTGCATACATCTGAGGATTTTCTTTTACATTGATTACCTGATTAATGTATTTATCAAAGTTCGACTCTCTAAAAATCGTTACCGGATTAAGATGTACGCTCATTGTTGCGTTTTTCTTCCATTCGATGGTTTTTAGTTGGATAACTTCCTGTATATCATTGAGAGAGTAGCCTTCTTTTAATACTCGTTTTATTCCCGCTAAATTGGCTTTTCCCGGGCGGTGTCGGTGTCCTGTGATCTGATTAAAAAGATTAAGGATTTCTATTTCCGGTGTAATCGTCTCTGTCATAATTTATTCGATTTATAATTTCTACATAAATTTCAGAATTGGCTGGGTTTCTCCATGCGCCTTCAGTTTTTATCACTGCATCAAATCTTACTCCCCTTATTATATGTAAACTACTTACATAAGTGAAAATTTCCGATGCTTGTTTATTCGCAAAACTTTCTTTTTTAAAATCGTTGAAGTCTTGTGCACTTGCTGCTAAAACTGCTATTCTCATTATTGCTCTTTTTCGTAATACACTTTATAAAATAAACCTCCTTCATCCTGTCCCTGATGTAATTTGCTTTTATCACCATGTACATAAATGTGAAAGTTTTTATCCAGCTTAATAATGCCCTTAAAATGCTTTTGAGTATTCTTTACAGCAGCTGGACTTATTGGAAATTCTTCTGCGATATTGATCTGCATATCCATCTCATAATCTGTCTTAAAGTTGACAAAGCTTTCAATCACATTTTCATCACCCAGTACTTCATTAGAAAATTCATCCATTTTAAACTCCTCTTTTTCTTTAAAAAACTTGATAGATTTGTTTAAAAAGTCTGCCTGATCAGCTTTCGACACTTCAAATTCGACAGGAAGTTGCTTGGTGATATAATCTTTATAAACCATTAACGCTTTCTGAGTATGGAAATACTCATCATCACGCTGCTTTACTTTCAGGAAATCCTCAAACCAATAATACATATCTCCATTTTTATTATTATCGACAACCGAAAGGACATACCCGGTTTCTTTATCCTTATTATATATTAAGGCTGCTTTATCGATCTTTGTCAAACTGATTCCTTTGTCTACTTCAAGAGGATCATTTGCATTTGGAAATATTTTTAAAAATGACTCTCTTTTTTCCGTTTTAAAAATTCCGACCTTATCAACATTATCTCCCTCAGCAGGAAAATAAACTACAAATAATTCTCCTCCCTGAACTCTGGGATTTTCAGCTGCATCATAAAGATGTCTACCCAAATTTTTAGACCAGGCAATTAAATCTGTATTGTTCTCAAAAATGCCTGAAACAATTTTGTAAACAGTATTATTTTCCAGATAAGAATCACTATAAAAATTAAATGTTTCTTCAGACTTGAAAGAGCCTAAAAAAAAACTCTCAATCAGATCAGCTTTATTTTCGTCTAAACAAAGAAGTTCATCCGAAAAACCAATACCTTCACCATTGATTTTATTACCTATTTTATGTACTATAATATTCATGTTAAATTTTAATTTAGATTTATTTTTTTTGATGACTCATTCCACCATGATTTTGTAAATGCGTTTTTTGCACTTTTTGCGTTATTGCTTCCAAAAGCACATAATTGCTGGTGAAGCTCTTTAAGTTCCTTAATTGAATGTGCATTTAAATGCTTTTTAAACTTGCTTTTTTGATGCATCCATTCGTTAAACTCAAAAAAAGAATTTGGCTTCTTTATTTTTAAATTTTCGGCTTTTGCTAAAATTTTAGACCGCCATTCCTTTTTAATCAATACTTCTTGTAAAGCATTATGCTCTCTTTCCAGATTAACAGAAGGGTTATGCACAGCCAAAAGGCTTGAAGCTTCGAGTTCTGTAAGTTCGTCTATCAGTGTTGTTCTATGCCCGGTATATCCACTGATTTCTATTGCAACGTCTACCGGAGTACGATTTGCAAAAATTTGTTTTAATTCTTCCTTTGGGTTCATAGTATTAATGTGTATTATTTATTTCCACTTATTATTAACCAGATTAAAATCACGCCCGGCATGATGGGAAAACATTGAGAAAATACGGGTCTCTGTTACTTTTATAAGAGATATAAAATAATGACGGGTTTCAAATAAATCATTTGTTTCACCGAGGTAAAAGACCATCTCATTTGCAATCATTCCGACATACATTGCAGGGTTTATATCAAAATATCCTAAAAGTGTAGTTTCTTCTTTTGGATATATCGTTTCACCTCCAATAGATACAGGAATAGAGTCAACGAAACAATTAACGTCTATACTTTTAGGGACTACATATCCCATTCCAAGGTTATTAGAATATATTACACTAAATTCTTTCATAGTCCTATCTGTTTTAATGCGGAGGGGGTTAATTCAATTTCAAACACTGTCAAACTTTCAATATCAGGGAATATATTTTCCCATTTTGCCCCGATTGCCTTTGAACACCTCATAATTATCCAACCATTTTTCCTAATTGCAAAAGAACCAAGACCGATGTCTTTTATTTCAAATCCTTCAAACAAAACTCTTTCTTTGGCTTTCCAATATTTAATGCACTCTGGTTTTTCTTTATATTCAGGATCAGCAAAAGTAAAATAAGGCTGTTTTTCAATCATTTTTTCTTCTTCATCGCACGGCACAAACATTCCAAGGGTTAAAGGTTGTTTAAGGAATTTAGCATATTTAAAAATTTGTTGCGTAAGCTTTCCCGTCTCAACAATTGTATCATTCATATGGAACTCAACATTTTCTTTCTGTTGCAGCACAAAGTCTGTCATTGATATTAGTTTCATAATTTCCAGTTTTCTAAATCAGCATCGAATTCTTCCTTTGGGTTCATTTCTTTAATTAATTAATTTGCCTGAATTTAAATTTTCAAGAAAGTGATTTGCATCTTTTCCAAAAAAATCAGTCACTTTCTCTATCATTATAATTAATCCAGTTTCTACCTTTTTAAAGAAGTCATGAGCTTCAGTAGTATAAATTATCTTTTCCCAATCGTAAAGCCCTAAACTTCCCTGTTCCTGTTCAAGCCTATGTCCACCTTGTCTATGGCCCTCATCTGGATTCTTACTTTTTTCATATGGACCTGTACTGATAAACGCCTCTTCACCTATCATAATACGATACATAATTCTATATTCTATACCCAAAGCCAAAGAAGGAGCATGAAATAAATCGGATTTACCATTTCCGTTACTTTTGAGCTTATAGGCAATTATTTTCGTTTCAGTGATTTGCTGATCATAAAACTCTGTATAAATCTCTCTAGCAAGCTTGACACACTCATCATAACTATTTGCTGATATTTGACCTGAGTGATGATAACTTCGGTAAGTTTCTAATCGATCCCGCTTATTCCCATAATATTTTGTAACCTCTTCAGGCATCCCGGTCGCTATGAATAATTTAGTCTTCGTATAGAACTTAATTTCTGAGAAAATCTCTTTTCCTGACCCTTTATGAAATATTCTTTCTGTTCCAACTTTCGCCATAATTCTTATTTTAAAAGTTTCCAGTTTTCTAAATCTGAATGATGAACCATTCTCACAGTTTCGTCATTAAGATTGCCATGATTTTTTAACAGTTTTTCACGTTTTTCAGAAAGAAGGTAATTCCCAAAAGAAACAAGGTCTTTTTCTGTAAACACCTTCTCTTTTTCAGGCCTAAAGATTAAGCATATACCTGCTCCTGATCTCTTTACATATGTAAGCCCCTGCTCGATATATTCTTTTAATTCAGAAACATGAATTGAATCGTTAATTACTTTTTTTGTTTCCATAAAATGATTATTTAAAAATTGTTATTGTTGATTGTTATTTTGTTTTACGATTTTAATTGTTGTATTCTTCTTTACAGTAGCCGAAAATATAACAGCACCCGCCAAAATCCCAGTCAAAAACCCTAATAGAAAAGCGGCTGATAAAAGAAATACCAATAGTTCAAAAGGCTCCATCAGTACGAAAAGTTTAGATTAATACCTTCCCATTCGTTACGCTCATTTTTCTTGAAAAAAGAAATATAATCCTTGCTGAGATTAAAACTGTAGCTTTCTTTAAGTAATCGGATACCCTCACGCCAGTTTAGATCGTTAAATCGGTCTTCCATACTATATAATTTCTGAACTAACTGAATATCTAACGCCCCGTTTTTTCTTTCCAGAAGTGACATTATTAAATCTTTTGTGTCTTGATCACCATGATATTTAGAGTTTAAAAAATCAATAATATGTTTTACTGCCTGATGTGATCTTTCATCAAAATCTCCTTTCCCCTGTCTTTTAAATTGAATTTTATAATTAGCATCTTCGATTTTAAAGTTTCCTTTACCATCGTTATGCCTTTTACTATAATCCTTTAACAGCTCAAATAAGGTTCCCAAATCAGCAAATGCTTTGGTTTTGAAATTCATTAAATTATCAGAGAGCTGTTCGGCAAAAGGAGCTAAATCAGTAATTACTGTTTTTTTTAAGCTTTCATATTGCCCCCGCTTCAATTCTCTTTCATTTGATTCCTCCTGTTTTCTTTTATTCAGTTCAGCTTCGAGTTCTTCAGTCGTAAGAACCTGCAATTTGTTTGTTGAGTTCATAATTGTATTATTTATATTTTAATTGTAATAAGTCATTTTTATATTGTGGGTAAAGCTTCAGGTAATCTTCATCTACAAACCAGCAATCATATTCCGGATGAAAGAAATAAAGAAGGCGATCCTGTCCGTATTTCATTTGTGGAGGCTCCCAGTTTTTGGATGCTATCCAGATAAAGGCAGCTAAAACTTTTTGCGAATGGTTATCTCCATCTTTTGAATGATGTATTTGCGTTCTGTCTTGCCAGCTTAGAAAGTTTATAAGGCTATCAAGTTGTAAAACCTTTTTTAATGTTGTGATATCCATAAGCTATCCGGCTTTAGTCCAGTACTTTTCTGCTCCTTCATCCCAAATTGTCAAACCATCTGCATAATACTTTCCGAGGTAACGGCCTTTTGAAAAAGCTTTGAATCCTTCCACCCAGATTTTAAGGTCAGCATCGTACTGAATTCTTACTGCTGTTTTTCCGAGGGGTTTACTTCCATCCATCTGGGAATTCCAAATGAATAGCTTATCTGGAAACGTTTCTTTAAGGTCCAGATACTGCTCAAAGGTCATCCCAGTATACTGCCAGCTATCTGTAATAATAAATCGTGGAGATTTTCGCTTTTTAAGCCTTATTTTAAGTTCTTCGTGCTTTTCCTTGATTAATTGTATTTTACGGCCACAATCAGAAACATTATGGCGTTTCCAAGCTTTTTGCATTGTTCTGGAAGTTCCTTCTTCCAGTGAGTTAAATAGAACATTACCGAAAGGCGATAAAGCTTTCGCCAGTTCTAACATAAAGGATGTTTTACCATTGCCGGAATTGCCGGAGATAAACCAAGAACCGGAAGCCTCGGGCTCATCGAAATTGTCATACCATTCGCCATCCCACGTAATCAAATCGTATTTTGTCGCTAAAAGGTCTGTTGATGATATGGCTTTTTTCATTGTTTTGGTTTATTTAAAATTGTTCTGACTAAGTTTTCTGTAAGGGCTTCGCCCATTCTTTCCGCTTCCCTCATGGCAGGTAGTAAAGCGTCATGAAGCTCACCGTAATTTTCACATTCATCCTGAAGGAATCTCTTCAGATCCTTATCTGCGATACTGGTTAAAAATTCTTTAAATCTGGTGTCAATAGGTCTTAAATGACGAATTCCATATTTTACACGACGGTAAAACTGAGGCATTCCCGGAGCATTTTTATTTTTAAGCTTCTCAATTTTTGTTAAAAGCTGGTTAGTTCCGATCATGATCAAAGCACATTTGCCATATAAGTGATCATGCATTTCTTTTATATTTGCCAGTGTGGCTTGTTTCAGGTACTCAGATTCATCCCAAACTATCATTGGGTCCCTACCATCCAATTTTAATTTTATAATGTGTTTTGTGATATCCCTGAGCTTTTTTGATGGAGAACCAACGAGAGGAATTCGCATTGACTGCCCTAACTTATCCAATAGATCAGTAATATTATCTAATGAGCCTACTGTCACTTTAAAAATATCTTTAGGATTCTGTTTCATAAAAATATCAGTACAGTAAGTCTTCCCTGATCCCGTTTCCCCTATAATTATATTGGTATATCCATGTTTTTTTGCATCGGCTAGATAAGTAATCATTTGTGTAAACTGGGGTGTTTGTCGGGGCGTCCATGCTAATTTGTTTTCAGGGTCATAATCGATAGCCTCACAGATCATTCTAAAGTATCTATCATCAATTTCCACATCTCGGCCACCTGTACTGATGAAATAGATGTTTTTTCTCATATATGATAAATAGTTCGCGGGTACATTTGATTTTGCCGAAAAATCATTCGCAGTGTATTCATTATCAGTTAACCATTGATTAAGTACTGATATTATGTTATCTTTTGTAGTATTATTCATTTTCTAAGTATTTACTGAAGTCCATTTTATTATTGAAATATTCCATTTGGTCATCTTCCCAGTTTCGCTGCTCCTGTTTTTCAATTTTTTTGTTTTGTTTTTCAAGCAGTTTTTTTCCTGTATCAATTCGTTTTGCGTTACGCTGGTCTTTATGCTGACCCCTGCTATCCACAATGAGTAATTTTGCGAGTGTATTATCTAATTCTGGGTTCTGGGTGAACATTTGATTTATAGTTCTACTATCTTCCGCCTGAGTTTCCAGTACTAATGTTTTCGCATCTTTATTGAAGTCCCAAACTTTTTTCAATTCATCACTGTCTCCTTCTTTTCTGTCATACAATGCCATAGGCTGTAGATATTTTTGGGTAAGAATAAAGCTGATATTTTTCTCTTTATTGTAAGCTAAGACCTCCTGTAAGTTGTCACTGTCATATTTTATAGTCCAATCAAGATGCGCATACATTCTAAAATTAATATCGAAGCTGTCATACTCTAATTTCCGCCCGTTAATAGCGACATGTAACCCATTATGACTTACTTTATTTGTGAATCCTGTAGTTTCACCGAAGTGTAGCAGATATTCATTCTGAGTAACAAACTTTTTAACATTCTGAGGAATATCTGTATAGGCTTTTATAAATTCAGCTCTTAATTTTTCACGCTCCAATTCAATCATTCTTATAAGCTGTATCGCACAACCTTCTTGATCTGGAAAAGAATGTCTGATTTTATTTAAGTACTCTTCATTGGGCTGAACCTTTGATTTTACACCCTGACCGCTCCAATTAGGTGCTAGTTGACAGTATTTTTTATTAAAATATTTAAACCAGGGCTCGATCACTTTTGTCTTTGAGTTTTTCGCTTTTGCTGGTGTAAATTTCTTTGATACCATTTCGTAAAATGGAGTCAATTTTTTAATTGAATATCTATCAGACTGAATTTGTAGTACTTTATGCTTTGCTCCAAACAGTTCTTCCGTATGTTTAACTGCATTCGCAAGGGCTTTAGTAATAAGTTCGGGGTTTTCATGAGTTCCTATTGCATATCCAATAGGATATTTATTAAATGGATCTAAAACAACAACGATGGTCAAACGGTTATGATAAGTAGTTTCATTCGTTCCATCTAAATTCGTTCTGGTCTTTTGATACAATAATTCAACATCCCAACCATCAACTGTCCAATAAGCCATCGGTATTGATGGGGCAGCCCTTTTTATATGCATCGCTATTTTTTCATCGAAGCCCTTTTCTCCTTTAGTTCCTGCCATAACCTGGAAATTCCACTTTTTACGGTAATTACCGATTGTTGATGCCGAGAGCTCAGGAAACTTTTGGAGCTTTGCAACAGAATTATATACCATTGCTATTTGTTCATTATCAAAAGTCCTGTGATCCCTCAAAAGAGTTCTTAAAAGTGCTTCCTGATCAGTATCCTTTACTTTGGATGCTTTATTATTTCCGAAATTTTCAGATATCAGCGAACTATAACCATCTTTTTTGAAATCCTCCAGTTTCTCTTTTAGCCTTCTGGATGATTTTGGTAAACTATGGCCAATTTGTTCTTTTACATCTGTAACAGCGGCAGCTGCATCATTCCATATTTCTGTTAACCCTCTTCTACCATTACGGCTCTTTACAAAGGCTAACGTTTCCTTAATGAACATTTCCACAGCCTGAAGCATTTGAGCGTTTTTTACGTACTCTTCCTGCTTTTCTGGGGCTAGTGTCCGATACTCATCTAGTAAGTAATAAGCAAAGAAGTCGACAGCCTCATAATCATCCTTATAATAATTCAATACTAAATTTTGTGTATTCTTTTTAGGAGGAACTCCTAATTTTTTAACAACCTGAATTCTGAATCTTTCTGGAATACTGTCAAATTCTACCTGTGCCTTATTTCCAAGACCACCGCCAGTGATAATCCTATTAATCTTTCCCCGACTACAAAGTTTCTTATAATTGTCTTCTGACATTATTTCGCAGTCCTCATACAAGATAGTAGCCGGAATAGTTACAGTATTATGATAGAATTTATACATATTTAAAGCCTTTTTAAAGTGTATATATGGCAACAACTTTGACAAGTTTTGCTTTTATCTTATCTGTAGTTTTATTAATACTACTGCATCCCGATGTAAACTTCATTTTAATTGATTTTTAAAGGTTTTGAATATTTTGAACTTTCCAAACAACACCCACTCATAGGTTATTATATTATCTGAGAAAAGAGTATTAATTGCAGAAGGCCGGCATTTAATAATTTTGTGAACTAATTTTTTAATTACTCTCATTGTTTTAATAATTTTTTTCGATTATCAATTACTTCCTCAAGCGCCTTCACTGCTTTGAAATGATTTTTGGAGTAGACTCTTAAAAATGCTTTTTCTACAGATTGTTGCCTTTCTTTTGGTATTTCCATTATTTCAGCGACCAGTCCCCAATCACCACGACGTTTCTGTGAAAGCAAATCATATAACTTGTTTAAATGTTCTTTTTCTTCTTCATTCTGAGGGGTAAAAAAGATCTTTTGATTATTGCTTGCTTTCTTTGTTTTTACGGTTTCTCTCATTTTTTTTATTTTTTTTGTCTTACTTTTGTCTCGTAAACAGTACAAATATAATAACTTTTCAATAACATTTTAAAAACTTTTTTTCAAAAAGTTATTGTTTGTCATTATTTAGATTTATTATAAATAATAATTTATGGATAATCACACCTTAAAGAAAAAAACGATAGGCTTTTATAACTATATCAAAATCAATGGTTTTAGGAATAAAGACATCGTGGAAGCAACCGCTTTTGGAAAGGGGAATGTTAGTAATTATATAAAAGGTAAGGTGAATCCATCTGAAAACTTTATAATAACTTTTGAAAAAGTTTTCAATGTAAAACTTGAAGATTTTGAAAATGTACCTGATTATATTTTTCCTATAAATGATATTTCAGTCCCACATAGGGTAAACACTACACCATTAGATGCACTAAATGATCTATCTCGAATAAAAAATAACAGGAGAGGAGAAAATAAGAATGAAGGAAAAATAATAAATGATTCTGATCTGATCTCAGTAGATCAATATATAATACCACTTAAAGGGCAGGCTGGATTAAAAAAGGCATTTTTTGCACCAGACCAGTACATTGAGGATCATTTTGAAAAAGAAATAATTTACGTTAAACCTGCTGAAAGAGCAATGTATCACAAAATTGAGGTTGATGGAAATTCAATGACGGGAACTTTAGAACCCGGAGATTGGGCAAGATGCGAAGATATACCACGTGACCTGTGGGACAACAGAGATACTTTTAAACCAAATAAAGTTTACTGCTTATTTCACAGGAAGCATGGAATACTTTTTAAAAGAATTTCTAACGTATTATATGGAACAATAACCCTGTCTTCAGATAACATAAATAAAATTGACTATCCTGATAAAGACTTTGATCTAATGGAGTTTTCTAAAATTCTTATTGTTAGAAAAGTAGAAAAAGATCTATAAAAGCCATGGAATGAACCTACCTTAATGAAGCTTCAAATACAATCTGTTGAAAATCAAATATTTACATTTGATGCATTGTAAAAAATAGGGGTCCAAAAGCACATTAATAGTGTAATTTCAGTGTCTTTTTTTAATTAATAGACTGATTTATGTTATCTAAGAAAGCATTTTAGTGTCACTCCAAACGTCACCCCAAACGTCACTCCTAGTCATATTTATTACTAAAAACAGAGAGCTTTTATTATAAATTTTAATAACAAATAAAAGTCGTTTCAATAACTTTTAAAATTAAAATAAGTGTAATTTAAGGCCCTATAAGTCATTTTTTTGCCCAAAATAAAATAAACACCCCATAAGGATGTTTAAATCTTATTTAAAATAGTTTTAAATGGTAGTAAAATAGTAGTAAATGACAATCAGTTTTATTTTCCGAGAATACTTTTTTTTTAACTATTCCTTTTGTTTATAGGCGTTTTGGCGTTTTTTTTAACTTTTATTTTTTTGACCTTTTGTTTTATGCCCTATACTTTTATCCATTCTCATTTTTTCAGTTTATCTGCATTTATTTAAAATTTTCAGCACTATTTTTACCTTATTCCATTTTTGATCAATTTTAAATTAAAATTTATAACATTGATTTACAGTATATTAACTATTTTATTTTAAAAATTACACTACTTTGTATTGCATATTACCATTTTAATTACATATCTTTGTAATGTAAAATCGGAATAAGCTCATCTAGCTAGGAGCAATATTCTAACATATAACTAATTAACAAAAACTTATCAAAGATGAATACCGAAAATACCAAAGCGCAAATGCGAAAAGGAATTCTGGAATTCTGTATTCTAAGTCTCATCAATCATCGCGAAATGTATGTTTCCGATCTGATAGATGAACTGAAAAAAGGAAAACTGGATGTTGTGGAAGGAACCCTCTACCCACTTCTGACAAGGCTTAAAAATGGAGAGTTTCTCTCTTACAGATGGGAAGAATCTACAGGAGGTCCACCCAGAAAATATTATCAGATTACTGAAAAAGGAAAACTTTTCCTGAATGAATTACAAAATACCTGGAATGAGCTGACAGCGTCAGTAAGCCAAATCACTCAACAACATTAAAAACAAAGCTATGAACAAGACACTCTCAATAGGACTCGCAGGTTTTTCTTTTACGATAGAAGAACACGCATATATAAAGCTCAGCGATTACCTGAACGCTCTTAGAAGCTCACTGGATGCTTCGGAAGTAGATGAGGTAATGCACGACATAGAAATAAGAATGGTAGAGATCTTCAGAGATTCTCTGGGAAAACGTGAAGTGATTAATGATACTGATGTAGAAAAAGTAATCGCACAGATCGGAACCCCGGAAAAAATCGAAGAACAGGAAGAGGCTTATTTTTCTGAAAAATCAACAAATAAAAATAACTACTCCGGTTCCAACTTTACGGATAAAAAACAATTGTTCCGTGATCCTGAGAAACAAAAGGTTGCAGGAGTTTGTGCTGGGTTAGCCCAGTATGTAGGAATGGATATTACGGCTATGAGAGCCATCTGGTTAGGAATTTTCGTCTTAGGAATCTTTACCGCGGCTATTTCTTCTTCATTGATCGGACTTTTATATGTAATCCTTTGGATCGTTCTTCCAAAAGCTGAAACAGCAGCAGATTTCCTGAAAATGCAGGGAAAGCCTATGAACTTCGACAATCTTAAAAATGAGTCTAATAAATTAGTACAGTTTGCTAATGAATCTACTCAGAGGGTCGGAGAAATATATAACGAGAACAAGCCTTATATCAACAACGCAGGAAGCGGAGCCTGGAATATACTGAAGTACATCGTAGGTGGAATCTTTGTGCTGATGGCTGTGGGAAGTATCATTGGAGTATTTGTAGTCTTTGGACTTTTTGGAATGGATACAGATTTCCCTGGTGCCAATCAAATCAGATTCTATATGGATGATAATGGTCTTGATAAGGTATTAGCAGCTATAATGGTTATCGGAAGCTTAATCCCGGCTATTCTTTTTAGCTTATTAAGTATTAAAATATTCTCTCCAAAAACTAAGCTGAGAAATATCGGATGGGTAATAGGTGGATTATTTCTTCTATTGATCGGATTAGGAACTTACTTTGGATTAAGTATGGCAAAGAAAAACCTGATCTACAGAGGAAGCAAAGAGGATACAGAGAATGTGGCTATCAATACCAATTCTGACACCGTTTATGTAGATGTAAAACAGGTAAGTATTCCACAAAACTTCAAAGCTTATGATGATGATATTTATTCTGATAAAAGATTCGTTTATGAAGAGGATTATATTTCTGTAGATGTAACAAGAAAACCGGATATCAAAACTCCTTATCTGATTATTAAAAAAGAAGGAAACGGCTATAACTTCCCTATTCAGTTAACAGTACCGGTAGAGGTTGTTAATAACAAAGTAATCCTTCCAAACTATGTAAAGTATCCATATGAGCACAGATTCAGAGATTACAGAGTAAACTATGAACTGGTAGTTCCTCAAAAAGCGATTGTTATTCCACTAAAAAAAGATCGTATCAGCTTCGATGGGGATCTGGATGGAGACGGTATCAATGATGATGATCAGGACAGAGATGAGAACCAACATGGTATAAGAATCGAAAAAAACAAAATTACAGTAAACGGTTCTACAATAAGCTATGATCCTAATGATAAAGACAGCGTGATCATTAATGGTAAAAAAGTACCAAACTATCATGTTGAAAAAGTAATTGATTCTGTAACGTCCGACATCAAAAAACTGAACAAAGATGTAGACATTAAGATCAAAGACGGAAAAAACGAAATTTCCATACAAACTAAATAATTAACTTCAGAGAGTGCGAGAAGGTGTGAGTGGATAGCAACCGTTTGAAATTCACACTCTTCTTATCTCAGAAAAGAAAAAAAATCATATTATTTAGTTTCCTATGTGAAAAAAAAGCTTTACTTTCGTACTATTAAAATATAATAACCAACCAACAAAAAACACACACCTATCATGATACAATTTGCCCTAGAATTTGTTATGAAAATCGTAGATTTAATCAACGGTTTGTTTTAAGAGCGATAATATTTCAATATATTTGTAAAGTATAACCAAAGTTTGGTTATACTTTTTTGTTTTAATCCAAGAATTTATGAAAAAACTGATAGGCAAATTAATGCTAAAATTATTAGGTTGGAAGGTCGTTCTGCAGGGCGATGTAAACAGCCTGAACAGGTGTATCCTTGTGGTAGCACCGCATACCCATAATATGGAATACATTTTAGGAAATCTTGCCTACTGGTCTTTAGGAAAACCATTAAAGATCATTATTAAAGATGCTCACACCAAAGCATGGTACGGAAGCCTAGTAAGAGGCCTTGGGGGTATCGGTATAGACAGAACTCAAAAAAATGATCTGGTCAATTTTGTAGCCAATCAATTTGCAAAAGAAGATTTCAGTCTGGTTATTACCCCGGAAGGAACAAGAAGCTGGGTTCCTAAATGGAGAAAAGGTTTTTATCATATGGCTTTGGCGGCAAAAGTTCCTATTGTACTGGCAGCCGGAGATTTCAAAAGAAATATTGTTTACCTGGGCTATACTATTCCTTATGAAAGGCTTGCATCAGCTCCTTTTTCAGAGATTATGCAGGAAATTCAGGATTATTACATTAAAAATGATATTGGTCCTAAAATCCCTGCCAACTGGAATCCTAATATCATGGGAGAATAAGTATCATCAACCGTAAATTATCAATCATCATTTATCAACATACAATGAAAGGTCAGAATAAAGAAGAAATATTAGCGTTTTTAAATAACTGGGGAAACGAAACCCTGGCAAAAACACTGGAAATAAAATTCATCGACATTGATGTCGAAAATGAATCCCTTACTGCCACAATGCCTGTACTTCCAAGGACCCATCAGCCTTTTGGAATCATGCATGGAGGGGCAAGCTGTGTATTGGCTGAAACCTTAGGGTCAAGCCTGTCTAATATTTTTATAGACGGAGATAAATATTATGGTGTGGGGACCAATATCAATTCCAATCATCTGAGAAGTAAGAAAGATGGGGTTGTCACTGCTACCGCCCGCTTTATCAGAAAGGGAAAAACCATGCATGTTTCAGAGATTGAGATCAGAGATGAAAAAGAAGTACTCATCAACCATACTACGATGACGAATAATATTATTCTGAGATAGACTAAAGAGATATCACTAAAAAACAGAAGACTCAAAAAAATTGAGTCTTTTTTTATATACTTGCTGCATTTTTTTAGAGCACCACGGGTATCAAATGAAGAATATTTCCTAAAAAAACTACTCTTTTAATTTTGACATTTTTAAGACTAATAATACCTTTGCAGAAAGGAAAATCAACGTGGGAATTTCCTATCTTATTTCCGGGCGATGATTTTCAAAATCCATCCACAGCTAATGATTTATTTCAAATTTCCTTTTGACGAACAATTATATTCCACAGATCATAATCAGAATATAAATTCCGTAAATTTCTATTCTTTTGACAAACTGAAACAGGTGAGTTTTGAAGGTCGAATTACTTCTGCTGAGGAACAATATATCCCAGCCGGTCTCATAAGCAGTCCCCTATTACAGGATCAAACCCATTTTGAAGAAGAAACGAAAGAAGAGTACATGCATAGCCTTCAGAAGGTAATTGGAGTGATTAAAGACAACCAGCTTCCTAAACTGGTTTATTCGAGAAGAAAGATATTCAGGAGCTTTGATGAAATAGACCTTAAAGAAAGCTTTAAAAATCTATGCATCTCTTATCCGAATGCTTTCAGGTATTTGTTTAATGATGGGGATAACGCCTGGATGGGTGCTTTTTCTGAAGTGCTGGGGAAATTCAATAAGGAAACCCATGAATTTGAAACCATGGCACTGGCAGGCACGCTACCTGTTTCTGAAGAATGGTCCGAAAAGGAGATTGAAGAACAGAAACCTGTTACCAACTATATTCAGGATATCCTTACCAACTATTCCAGCCATATACAGCAGTCAGAAACTTACGATCATATTTCCGGCAACATCAAACACCTCCGTACAGATTTTCGAACGCATATAAAGCCCGAGGACCTTGATGCTCTTATCCAGGATCTTCACCCTACTCCGGCAGTATGTGGTATTCCTAAAGATTTTTGCATTGAAAATATTCAGAAGTATGAAAAGTTCCCCCGTGAATTCTATGCCGGTTACATTAAAATTGAAACTGAAGAAAGCATACAGTTTTTTGTAAATCTGCGATGTGCAAGGCTTTATCAAGACTCCGTACATGTATTTGTCGGCGGCGGAATTACGGCTCAGAGCAACCCTGAAAAAGAATGGGTTGAAACAGAAATGAAGTCTGAAGCAATTCTTAAAAATCTGGTCACTTCTTACAAGGTATAAAGAACTTCAATAGAAATAAAAAACCTCCTTCAGTCTGAAAGAGGTTTTATTTATTTTAAAATATAAATATCTAGTTATTTCTTTACTCCGATTCTGCTCCACGTATCCATAACGAAAAGCAAAATAAGACCAATAAAAGCTGCTGCTGCAGAAAATACAAACTTCAGGTTATCACTCTCTTCTGATAAAACATCTGACTGCCAATCTATAGCATAAAGATTAATGGCAATGAATACAATAAATAGTACTAAAAATACTTTATAAAACTTCTTCATAATTTCTAAAAATTAACATAATTCAGCACCAACTGGGCAAAATTTGCGGTGAATAATTTAATTGAAATTGCCAGCAGGATAATTCCGAAAACTTTCTGAAGGATCATCAATGTAGCATCCCCTATTTTCCTTTCCAGCCATTTCGCTGATTTAAGCACCAAATATACGAAAATTGTATTAAGAACAATTCCTAAAATAATATTAATATCATGAAATTCCGCTCTGAGAGATAGCGCTGTAGTAAGTGTTCCGGCACCTGCAACCAGCGGAAATGCGATGGGAACAATGGATGCCGCTTTTGCTTCGGTGGTTTTATTGATTTCAATTCCTAAAATCATTTCCAGGGCTATGACAAAAATCACAAAAGCTCCGGCAATGGCAAAGGAATTCACGTCTACTCCAATCAACTTAAGAATCTTATTTCCTACGAATAGAAAAACAATCATAATAACTCCGGCAGTAATTGCAGCCTTTCCAGCTTCAATTTGCCCGAACTTCTGTTGAAGGCTTACTATAATAGGAACTGACCCGATAATATCAATAACGGCGAAAAGAACCATAAAGCTTGTAACGACCTCTTTAATAGAGAAACCATCAAAAATTTCCATCTCTTTGTAATTAAAAATTTCGCAAAAATATGAAAATAAATTAACTATTTGCTAATTTGTGAATATAAATTAACAATTGTCTTCAAAAGTTCCTCAAGAGCTTCTACAGATTTCACAGGAGAATATTTTTCTATTTGAATTTTCTGCTGAAGTTTTCCATAGTCTTCTGCAAGAGAAGAACCTTTGTGATTTTCAAGAAAAGTCTTAAACTCGCTGACAGAGCCCTGAAAATACTGACCCCTTACTTCCTCATCCAATTCTTCCAGTGTTTCAAAGAACTTTTCATATTCCCCGTTATCTTTAAGATTTTCAAGATAGCTGAAATAGTCATTAATATCTGTTTTCAGCAATTCCTTGATTTCTCTTTCTGTTTCAGCCACTGACCCTAAAGATTTAGACGGTGCATTTTCCCTAACTAATGTACGTTTTTTTTGCCAAGTCTTAAATAACAGATAGGCAACAAATAATCCCAAAAGGATCACAATATTGGTTAACAGAATATTCCAGTGGAATTTGCTTTTTTCTTTTACTTTAAATGAAGTGGTTTTTAAAACCGGGGTATTTACCGTTTCAAGAAGATTATTGGTATATTCATTTACCTTCTCCACTGTAGAACGGGCTTCCAGAACCTGCTCATGAGAAAATGCATTCAAGGCCAAAGTCTCTTGTCCAAGATCAATATATTCTTTGTTTTCAGGATTAAAAAAAGCAAACTGTTCTGTTTTTATAGAAATTGCTCCCGATTTCTTAGGAATAATGACATAGCTGGCTAAGATGACTCCTTTCATACCCGTTGTTCCCGGAGAAACTTTAGAGGTGATTTTAGGAGCAAAAATTTCATAATCCGGAGACGCAGCAATTTTTGGAAGCTCCATATCCGGTAAATTTCCTTCTCCTGAAACTTTTACCACGACATTCATTGGTTTTTTAGCTTCAGGTTTCTCTTTAGTAGCATTATAAACACTTACATTGAAGTTTCCTACTGCATTTTTAAAACAGTCAGGAGCTCCTTCCGGAAGTTTTTTTACATTCAGCTTGATCTTATTGGAAACAATCTTATTCTTACTGGAATGAGAGTTGACAGAGGCTGATACTCCAGGAACTTCTACATATCCTGCTTCATTTGGAAATACCATAAACATCGCCAAAATCTGAGAAGCCATATTTCCGGAATTCGTCGGATCTATTTCAGACCTGTTAAAATTTATAGGATGTACATTGATATTATCCTGCTGTGGAAGATGGATATTTTTCACCTTTCTAAGGTTATCCATATTTCTGGAATACACCTTCAGAACAGCAATGGTAGGTTGATCCTGATATACCTCCCTGTCCTCTATCTCCATATTCAGATAGACATCATTGGAAGTATTCCCGGCTAAAGATTTCTTTTCTACAAATTCTTTGACGTTAACATCAAAAGGTTCTGTTTTGTAGATTTTATTATTGACGGTCACCAGTACCGATCCTATTTTTATTTTCCCTTTTTTCTTAGGTTCAAGGGCTATTCTTGATATTTTTTGAGTAATCAGCGTATTGGTAGCAGGATCAATCACGGTATTGGTAACCTAACCACTTCCGATAATATTGAATTTCGAAAGATCCGGAAGCTGAAATCCTGTTTGCTGTACAAGATCACTTCCGTTAAGTTCTAATACGATTGTAAGATTCACAATATCCTTGCCTGCATATTCGGCTTTATCAGCATCTAGGCTAAGATTTACCTGTCCGTAAGTAATTACGGATGCCAGAGTAAGCAATATGTAAATCAATTTATGCTGCATCACCAATCTTTCTCGTTGCTTTCAGGCATCGAATAAGAATTCTTATTTAAAATTCTTCTGGCGGTTTCTTTTTCTTTTTCGTTTATCTTATCTAGAATTGCATTTTCAAGGTCTTTTGGCATTTTACCCTCATTATTCTGTTTTTGCTGAGGATCATTACCCTGGTCACTTTTACCTTCATTTTGCTGACCACTTCCCTGGTCCTGCTTCTGATCTTTTTTATCGCCTTTCTGATCATCACCTTTATTCTGATCATTACCGCCGCCTCCTTTTCCTGAGTTATTCTGTTGCTGTTTTTGTTGCTGCTCTTTTTCTTTTAATTTGGCAATTTCATAATTTTTTCTGGTGGCCTCACTATACGGATTTTGCTTAAGAGCTTTTTTATAATAATCTGCAGCCTTTTCCGGCTGATTCATCTGCATATAGCTATTGCCTAAATTATGAAGTGCCGCCGCCTTATCAGGAAGTGTCTGCGAAAACTGCTGTGCTTTTTCAAACTCTTCTTTTGCCTCTTCATACTTCTTACTTTTATATAAGGCATTCCCCAAATTATAATGTGCCGTAAAATCTTTGTCATTGGATTTTGCGGCCTCCATATATTTCGAAGAAGCTCCATCATAGTCTTTACCGTCGAATTTTTGGTTCCCTTCATGAACCAATGTCCTATAGTTTTCCTGCCCAAACAAAATGCCTGAGAACGAAAAAGCAATTATAAACGATAAAAGTAAGATTTTAGTATTCATCCTTTGCAAAATTATTCCTTTAAATGTTAAGAAACAGGGGTTTATTTGTTAAAATTCGGTTAAAGTCCCCATTAAAATGCTGTTCCCTTCTCATGAAGACTACACATTGAAATCTTTTTTAGGATTAAAAAGAAAAATTAAAAGAAAAAATAAGATTGATGCTCCCAGAAAATATTGATAGTAATGGTTGGCATTCTGTGACTTCACCATGGTTTCGGATCCGGAAGATTTTTTATTAACAGCATCAATAATTCTGCTTGGCGCTTCATTGATATTATTGCCATCTATATAACTTCCACCGGTAGATTCAGCCATCTTTTTTAAGGCATCCGTCTGTCTTTTTGAAATAACGGTTCCTCCATTCACATCTGTTTTATAGCCCATTAACTGTCCATAAACATATTCAGGAACGGGTGCTCCTTCATCGGATCCCACTCCTACAGAAGTAATACTTATTCCCTCTTTATTGGCTAGTCTTATCGCGGCATTGTCATTCCCCTCGTTATCTTCACCATCACTGAGCAATATCACCTTTCTGGAACCTTTACTTACATTTTTAAACTTATCTACAGCAGCCTGCATTCCATTCAAAAAATCTGTTCCCTGGATCTGCATAGAATTGGTTTCAATTCCGCTGATATAGGTTTCGGCAGAATTATAATCTGTAGTCAGGGGCATGATAGACATGGCCTGTCCCGCAAAAATCACAATACCTACTTTATCATTTTTCATCTTCTGCATAGTACCCAGCATCAGATTTTTAGCCTCAGTAAGGCGGCTTGGGTCGATATCTTCGGCGTTCATTGAATTCGAAACATCAAGCATAAAAATCACATTATTCAGCTTCTGACTGCTTCTTACCTCCTCCGAACCATTAAGAAGATCAATAATTGAAAATATCAAAAATAAAGTTCCTAACAAATACAAGGCAGGGAAAATTTTTATAAATCCCGATTGTTTTTCAAATAAATGATCATGAAACTGGCTGTCGGCAAAAATTTCTTTCTTTCTATTTTTCCATTTCAAAAAACGGATCAAAAAGAAGGCTAACAGCGGCAGAAGCAACAGTAAAAATAAATACCAATAATTTCCTAAAGACCAACTCATCAGCTTAAAATTTTATAAAACACCCATCTCAACAACGCATCCAACACCAGCATTCCTAAAGCAATCCACAGGAAGATTTTAAAATATTCTTCGTAATTATAAAGCTTGGAAACCTTTACATCAGATTTCTCCAATTGGTTAATCTCATCGTATACTTCCTCAAGGCTGCTGTTTGAAGTAGCCCTGAAATATTTCCCTCCGGTAGTCTGAGCCACTTCCCGTAACGTATTTTCATCAATGGTAACTTCCGTCTCAGTAAAGACAAGGTCTCCAAAGATATCCTGTGATGTAGGCATCAGTGCATATCCATTGGTCCCGATTCCTATGGAATAAACCTTTATATGATTACTTTTAGCCAGTTCGGCAGCAATCTGTGGCGGAATAGCATTCTGAATATTACTAACCCCATCCGTCATCAGGATAATCACCTTGCTTTTCGCTTTGCTTTTAATCAAATGGTTCACGGCTACGGAAAGTCCTTCCCCAATAGCTGTTCCTGGTTCCAGTCCTGCTGAATTAAGATTTTTAATCTCATCAATTACAACCTGATGATCTGAAGTGACAGGTACTTTTGTAAAAGCCTCTGCAGCATAAGCTACAACTCCTATCCGGTCATTAGGACGTTTCTGAACAAATTTTACGGCAATATCTTTCAATGCTGTTATACGGTCCGGGCTTAAATCCTTCGCCAGCATACTGAGAGAGACGTCTATAGACAGCATAATATCTACTCCTTTTGTATCATCTCTATCCTGGGAGACTGTAAAAGTTCTGGGTCTCGCCATAGCAATGATCAGTGCTGCAAGAATGATGTACTTGGATATCTTCAAGACAAAAAGAACAGCACGAATACCACCACTGGAATCCATATTTTTAACGGTAGGGACTTTTATCCCTTTCCTTTTCTGTCTTCCGGCATCTTTAATAAAAAGAGGAATAAACAGTAGAAAAAGCAATAAGAACCATGGACTGTAAAACTCAAAATTAAACATCCTTTCTTAAGTTTTCAAATTCTAAATCTTTCGATGATCTTTTTACAAAATCCCTGATATTGGCAAAATCATTTTCCATGGTATCTTTATCAGGAAAGGTTTTCGCAAATTTCACAAGGTCTCCTCTTAAGAAAACATCTTCTATTATTTTTTCGTTATCCTGAGAAATGGTATTGTTCTTTTTCATGACATCAATAAGGTCATCGGTAAGAAGTACATCTGCAGGAAGATGATATTGTTTGGCTATAAAAGTTCTGGAAATATCGATCAGTTCTACATAGAATGAACGGAAATTACCTCCTTCAATATATTTTTTCTTTTTAAGGGAATCTAACTCTTTTAATGTTTGGTTGGTCGCTACCACCGGTGAACTCTTGGATTTTCTTCCCCATTTCACAATCATGATAATAGCCACAATCAAAGCAATACCTGCTAAAGCTGCCAGAATATAGAATTTATATAGTTCCCAATAATCTTTTGCATCAAGTTTGACTTCTTTATTCTTCATGATATCATTAATCTGGTCAGCCTTTTGAGCTGTATTAATGACATCTATCTCATAAGGAATAGTCTTCAGTATTTTATCTCCCACTTTAAATTCCAGCTCAGGAATTGTAAATTTTCCTTCTTCAAAAACAGCAAACTCTATTTTCCTTTCGTATAAATTGGCATTTTGTCCGATGCTGTCTTTTGTTTCTTCAAAGTGAAAAGGAAGCAATTCATTTTTAGCTGCAGAGATCACCTGCTGATCATGAATATTGTCAATTTTTATAACAAAGTGATTGACTTCACCTAACGCAATAGTTTTCTTCTCTATATTGGAAGATAATATCTGTGAAAAAGCATTGACACAGATAAAAAAAGATAATATTAATAGTGTTTTTTTCAATTTTCAAATAATAAATTCAGGCTCATGCCTACTGTTTTATTTCTCATTCTAATCTATTGGCTACCGTTTTATTTTTTCTGGAAATAGCTATACAGCAGTTTTGAATAATCTGAACCTGTATTGATATTCATAAAACTGGCCGAGCTGTTAGAAAAATCTTCTTCCAGGGCTCTTAACTTCTGTTTTTGCGCTTCCGCAAAAGTATACCGCCATCTGGCGCTGGAAGTATTGGCCCATATTTGTTTTCCTGTTTCTACATCATATAGCAGCGTATATCCCACATCAGGAATTTCATTATCCTTTTCATCATAAATCCGCATTCCCAGCAGCTGGTGTTTTTTTGAAGCCACTCTCAGCATTTTAGAATCATATTCATCTTCAAAATCCGAAAACAGGAATACCAGAGATTTTCTTTTAAAAATCCCCATCATATACTCCAATGCTTTGTCTATTTTAGACTCTGCAGGAACATAATCGGCTGTCAGGATATTGCTGATGATAGAAAGGATATGTTTTCTCCCTTTCTGTGGTGGAATTACTTTATATACTTTGTCAGCAAACAGAATCAGTCCCACCTTATCATTATTTCCGGCGGCTGAAAACCCTAAGCTGGCTGCAATTTCGGCAACATATTCCCTCTTCAGCTGAGTCTTCGTTCCATAATCCATTGAAGCGGAAATATCTACCAGAATCATCATGGTAAGCTCTCTTTCCTCCTCCATTACTTTTACAAACGGTTCACGGAAACGCGCCGTTTTATTCCAGTCGATTCTTCTTATTTCATCTCCAAACTGATAGGGACGGACTTCTGAAAAAGTCATCCCCTGCCCCTTAAAGGCACTGTGATATTGCCCCATCAAAGCAGCCTCCGTCTTTTTTCTGGTACGGATTTCTATCTGCTTTACTTTTTTTACAATATCTTTTATCTGCATATGCTGATGTAAGGTTTAATAATTTACGGGATTTGTATAGCATAATGATACCATTCCACTTCCCATCTTTATCTTTTAATCTTTCAATTCAATGGACACATTCAGCCATTCATTATCAAATTTCGTACTGTACTTTTTGTAGAAATTGATAGCTGGCTCATTCCAGTTCAGTACCTGAAATACCATTCCACTGTAATCATTTAATTTTCCATGCTCCAGTGTTGCATCAAATAATTTTTTTCCAATCTGCATTCCTCTCATTCTTTCGGTTACGACCAAATCTTCAAGATACAGTCTTCTTCCTTTCCAGGTTGAATATCTGTCGTAATACAACGAAATCCCTACAATTTCACCATTAATTTCAGCGACAAAAGCACCCCATACCGGAGACGGTCCAAAGCCATCTTCAGTAAACTGATCTAGCGTTACCGTTACTTCATGTAATGCTTTTTCGTATTCAGCAAGCTCCTTAATCAGGGCAAGCATTGATTTACAGTCTTCTTGAACTGCTTTTCTGATTACAACATCACTCATTATGGTGCCTGGATTTTTGCTAAAATTCTGTTGATGATCTCTTCTGTTGAAATTTCTTCTGCCTCCGCTTCAAAAGTTAAGCCCATTCTGTGTCTCAGCACATCTTTGGCCAGTGCTTTTACATCTTCAGGAATAACAAAAGCTCTACCTTTTAAGAATGCATAAGCTCGTGAAGCAATCGCAAGGTTAATGGATGCTCTTGGAGAAGCTCCGAAGCTGATATAATTTTTAAGTTCGGAAAGTCCGTAATTTTCCGGATAACGTGTCGCAAACACCATATCCAGGATATATTTTTCAATTTTCTCATCCAGATAAATCTGGTTGATCAATTCTTTAGCGTCTACGATATCCTGAAGAGAAATTACCGGATTTACAGTAGGCTGATGCGAAGTGGAAACCATTCTCATTACTTTCCTTTCATCTTCAAAAGACGGATAATCTATGGTACACTTCAGCATAAAACGGTCACTCTGTGCTTCCGGCAACAGGTAAGTTCCTTCCTGATCAATCGGGTTTTGAGTAGCCAATACCAAAAATGGCTTAGGAAGCTTCATGGTTTCATCACCAATAGTGACCTGCTTTTCCTGCATCACTTCCAGCAGGGCAGACTGCACCTTTGCCGGTGCACGGTTAATCTCATCCGCTAGTACAAAATTCGCGAATACAGGACCTCTTTTTATTGAAAAATCATTGTCTTTGATATTATAGATCATTGTTCCTACCACATCTGCAGGAAGCAGATCCGGAGTAAACTGAATCCTTGAGAACTCGCCATGAACAGCATCCGCCAACGTTTTTATCGCTAAAGTTTTGGCCAGTCCCGGAACTCCTTCAAGAAGTACGTGACCATTTCCCAAAAGCCCTACCAAAAGGCGGTCTATCATGTATTCCTGCCCAATAATAACTTTGTTGATTTCCTGTCTCAGAAGAGAAAATAAATAGTTTTTTTCTTTTACTTTTTCCGTCAACTGACGGATATCTTCTGCTTGAAATGTATCTGACATAGCTTGATTTAAAATAGGTGGTAAATTTCTGATAAATACTTGCATTAATCAACACAATCAATGCCATTATTGAGTTAAAGTTTGTTAAATATTCCGGGCTTGACAAGGGATTCAAGATAATACAAACTGAGTTTCTTATACATACAGCCCATTCACATGGAAGCTTCTCCGGATGTATCTGGGATTTTTCTGCTATGAAAGCAGCATTTTGTCAGTATCCTATAAAAAATGTTGTGATATTTTTACCACAACATTTTTATTATATCAAATTACAAATCTGTTACAAATTTTTCATCGTATCAAAGCTTTGTAATGGTAATAGTAAATACATCTTCGGGCTTATCTTCAGAATCTTCGTAAGATCCCACATTTATATAATATTCTGTTCCTGCCGTGGTAGTAATGGTAATAGTTTCCGAACTACCGCCACCGCCGTTATCTTTTGTACCCACACAAGTCAAGCTGTTACACGATCCTTTATACACTCCTATTTTGGGATCGAAAGAAATGGTTGTAGGAGCCACTTTAATGGTATACTGGCCACCCTCTCCCGTAAATTTGAACCAGAGTCCATCATTCATTCCATCGTTAGGGCATGCCATTATAAATCCGGCATTATTGGTAGAAGACATTCCGTCACTCTGTGTATACGAATAAGGAAAAACAGATGCCGGCAAAGCTCCGGAACAGGCATCATTTACCGGTATTGGAGGAATGGTTTTAAAAACATTATCTGTACAGCCGGAAGATTCACCATTGGCAGAAACAGCTGTTACTTTTAAATAATAACTGGTATCTCTCGTAAGAACAATTGATGGTGAAAGATTAAAGTTAGCAGCAGTCACAGCCTGCTGGTTAATAATATCTGTACCTCCGGGACTCGTCCCTAAAGAAACTTTATAAGAAGTAGCTCCTATAACAGGCTGCCAGCTAATAGTAGGAGATAAAGAAATAAACTGAGCATTGTTTGCCGGATAAAGCACGAAAGGGCAGCCGGGAGTAGACTTAGCCGTTAATCCTGAAATTGTTATTGCTGACTTATAATTAACTCTTATCCCACCAGGTGGAGAAGCCGGATTAACAACTGCCCGATCTCCTTTATAATAAAGGGTAGAATTTGGAATATATGGATACACACGAAAAACTTCGTCAAAATTATTAATATCAATGCTTGGAGCATTTTCTCTTGCTGCCACCACTAAATTATCTGTATTATTATAGGCAAATGGTGTAGTAAAAGCAATCTCCACTTTACCATTATTCTTCGTTACCGTACCTGCAAATACCTGAGTAAGTTGTGAAGAGGGAATCCAGTCTGTACCGGAAGTAAATGCTGTTTTCGGAGTATGCCCAAGATAAACGGTCCAGTCTGAAGAATCAGCAATACTGGATGATGGGTCTAAATAAAAGGTAAGACCTGTAATAGTTCCTGCTGCAGTCGCATTTATTTCATGTTTAAGATAAATCTGCTGCACATAGGAATAGGAAAAAAAGCTACTGACAGGCGCTGTGCCTACATTGGTGCTTCCGATATTTAAATTGATCTGAGCTTTAAACATCAAGACTGTCAATAATAAAAATAAAAGTAAATTTTTCTTCATCATTAATAAAATTACCATTGAATACGATGCTAATTTAATAATAAAATTTCAACATTAATGATAAATATAATTATTTAATAAAATTCATTTACACCTTTCATTGAAAACACCTTTTATCATTTATTTTTTACACTATTAACAACAAAAAGCTATTTAATTTAAAAATCAATCTAACCAAATGTGTTTTTAAGTACATATTTTAATACATTTGTAACAAATACCAATCACATGTATAAAAAGCTATTTTTTGTCAGTCTTTTGTTTGCAAGTTTTTTTAAATCACAAACCACTACAGTAACCAATGTGATTTCTCAGGCAGTGTTTTATGACGGCTATGCCGCTACAGTATCCGCTCCTGTTCCCAACGGGTTGATCAGACTGAACAATGCCAGATATACAAGAAAGCTTACAGATGCCGAAATGGACTCTTTTAAAGCAAAGATTGCAATGAGAGTCACCATAGGCGCATTATGTGATAACTATGACCGTCTGGGTGAGGTCTTTTTAGCATTAGTACCCAAAAACCAAGCTACTTACACGATAAACGATGCTAATGTAAAAAGGATTGAAGCAGGGAGATACATCACCCCTTTTATGAATATGAATCGTTCCCCTATGGAAGTTCCCTACACTTACGATGTAAGCAATCTGTACAGTATATTTCATGACGCCACCCTACGCAGCACCTATGATATATATATGGAACTGGATGTTTTTGGTGTGCCTTACGCAGCAAACAATGAAGTTCCGGGATGCTCCGGCAGGAATGATGTATTTACAGGAACTCTTACTTTCTTTTCAACCGATACAGGGGCTACTGCGACGGACTACAACACCATTGCTCCTATCCTGAGCTATAACAGACTTAATAATTACAACAGTACAGATACTGCCGGTGAAACGGTTAGAATTGTAAATTTTAATTTACCTGATCCGGTTACCAACGCCCGTTTCTTTGTGATCTCTACCCCACATGGTGCCAACAGCGGCGGTGAAGAATATATAAGAAGACAAAATTACACCTATGTAGACGATGTACAGGTACTCACCTATACCCCCGGAGGAATTTCGTGTGAACCCTACAGAGTATACAACACTCAAGGTAACGGAATCTATGGTGCTACTCCAAAAACACTTGCAGAATGGACTTCCTGGAACAACTGGTGTCCGGGCAACGCCGTTCCTATACGTGGATTCAGCTTAGCTAATATGACCGCAGGAAATCACACCCTTAAACATACCATCCCTACGGCTGTTTTCAATCAACAGCAGGGAGATGTATACCTATCTGTCTATATGCAGGGTAAGAGCAATGCTACCTTGAATGTTAAGGACATTAAAACAATCGATGTCAGCATATATCCCAATCCTACTCCTGATTTTGTAACCATCAAATCAGAGACTGCGGTGGCCTCTGTTACAGTCTTCAGTATGGATGGAAAAAAATTATCTGAAACCTACAGAGAAAACAAGGTAGATCTTTCCGGCTACAGCACAGGAGTTTACTTTTTGAATATTGTACTGAAAGACGGAACAGCTTTTAAACATAAGATCATTAAGAAATAAAATGAATAGTATCCCTTCAAGGTATTTAAATTCAACCCTACAAAAGCCTCTTTGGAAAATATCCTGAAGAGGTTTTTTATGACTATCTGGTTTTACATTTCAAAAAGCCCTGTAATTTAAAAAAGGAAAATTAAAAGGCTTAAAACGCTGTTATTATAGAAAAAAGCGCAAGAATATAATGATAATTAGCTCTTTTTTTGAATAGTTAAAAAACTTTAACTCTAATCCCTCATGCAAAAAATTGTCATTTCCAGTTTATTAAACTATTTTTGGAGATTAAAAAAACTGCAAAATGAACTATCATTTTCAAGCACACAGACAGGTAAGAAGAAACCTTCTGGACATCCTGCAGAATACTTCTCATGAGGATCTTCTGTTGATTCCGGATGGCTTCAACAACAATATATATTGGAATATTGCACATACAGTTGCCACACAGCAGCTGCTGCATTATTATCTGAGTGGAAACCCTTTCCGTATTGATAAGTACTGGATTGAAACTTATAAAAAGGGGACTTTGCCTAATCTCAATGTCCAGAAATCAGAAGTGGAAGATTTGGAATTCCTGCTTACTGAAACTTCAAAGATCTTAATGAAAGATTATGACAGTGATTTCTTTTCAGATTACACGCCCTATACAACCAGTTTCGGAATGGATTTAAAAAGTATTCAGGATGCCATTATCTTTAATAACATGCATGAAAGCTTACATTACGGATATGCAATGGCTCAGAAAAGAGCTATTTTGGGCGAAAAATATTAAACAATTACCCTCTGATGAATAAGAGCCGTCACAGCTCTTATTTTAGGCAAAAAAATAAAACTGATGAGCCTTCAGAAGGGTTAATGAGTAAAAATCAGGGAATTCATCCGGAGGAAAATAAAATTCATGTAAGCCCGGATGTTGTTTTACTACAAAACTGTAGAAGAGCCTCCCTACCTTGATTAGATTTAACAATAGAAAAAATAAATTTTGACAAACGACAACAAAAAAGACGATTTTATTTTCGGACTTCGTCCTGTAATAGAAGCTATTGAAGCAGGAAAAACCATTGACAAGATCTTTGTGCAGAATGCACTTCAGGGTCCTATTTATGCTGAATTGAAAGCTGCTTTAGCAAAAAATAAAATCCGTCCCAATTATGTTCCGGTTGAAAAACTGAACCGCTTTACGAGAAAAAACCACCAGGGTGTGGTTGCTTTTATTTCGGATGTTCCGTTTTATAAAGTAGAAGATATTGTCCCTCAATTATTTGAAGAAGGAAAAACACCTTTCTTATTGATTCTGGACAGACTTACCGATGTAAGAAACTTTGGTGCCATCTGCAGAACTGCAGAATGTGTGGGTATCGATGCGATCATTATTCCGGAAAAAGGAGCTGCCCCAATCAATTCTGATGCGATAAAAACTTCTGCAGGAGCCATTTATAATATTAAAATTTGTAAAGAAAATAATCTTGCCCATGCCGTAGACTTTTTACAGCAAAGCGGGATCACGGTATTTGCGGCGAGTGAAAAAGCGCAAAAGTTAATTTATGATGTTAACTTCTCAGAACCTTGTGCTATTGTAATGGGAAATGAGGAAACCGGAATTTCTAAAGAAGTACTTCATCATTCGGATGAAAAAATAAAACTTCCTATTGAAGGAAAAACACAATCTCTAAATGTTTCTGTCGCATGTGGTGCTATTCTGTATGAAGCGGTAAGACAGAAAATTTTGAAATAATTCAGTTCAATAACACAACATTAAAAAAATTAGAAAATGAAAAATATAGCAGCATTAGCGCTTATCTCATCTATAGCTCTTGTATCGTGTAAAAAAGAAACAGCCACTGTAACGAAAGTAGATCCTAAAACAGGGAAAACAGTTACTGTAGAAGTTCCTGCTGATTCTGTAGCTAAAGTAGCGGAGAACCCGGCGATCAGAGATTCTGCAGGGATCATCAAGCAAACTTTTAAGCTTGAAAAAGGAAAAACATATCCTCTTACAACCTATCAGAGAGATGTAAAGACCATGACAGATCCTACTGGAAAATCTATTACGGCAACCAGCGAATCTACGGATGAAATGAACTTTACAGTCAATGATATCAAAGGAAATGTGTATGATATGACCCTTAATCTTGTTGCTAAAAGAAGTTCTCAATCTGCACAGGGAAAAACTATTGTTGTAGATACCAAGCTTCCGATTCCTAAAGAAGATGATCTTAAGATGATCTGGAATATCAACAGAGCGCTTACCGGAAACAAGCTTGCTATGAAAATGGATACAAAAGGTAATGTAATATCCATCACAGGTTTTGATGCTGTATACAACAAAGTATCTACTTCTGTAGGAACTCTTATCAAAGATGCGAATCAGAAAGCAAGCGTTGTAGCAAGTCTTAAAGAAACTTTCAATGAAAAAGTACTGAAAGAACAGTTCAATAAAAACCTGACCATTATTCCTAAAAAAGGAGTGAAGATCGGTGAAAAATGGACCACTTCTGAAAATGCTGATGCAAGCGGAACAGTTAAAGTAACTTCAAACTATGTTTTAAAAAGCTTAGGAAACGGAAGTGCTGAAATTGGTGTTACCGGAGGTATTCCTAAGAAAACAGAAAAGAAAGCTCAGGGACCCATTACTCATAGCTTAAGCAGCGAACTGGTACAGACGGGTACTATTAAATTTGATGAAAGTACTGGATGGATTACCAACCAGAACATCAATGTGGAAACTACACAGATAGAATCTATTACAGACGGGAAACAGACTCAATCTATGAAAAGTGTTTCAAAATCTTCTGTAATGGTAAACCCTTCAGCAAAATAATTGAAGTAAAAGAGTTTGAGAGTTGAAGAGTCTGAGAATTTGAAAATTTTATTTTGATCATTAAAATAAGTATCGACAAACAACTTTGAACTTTAGAATCTTAAATACATTTTATTATGAAGTACATTCTTGAGCTGGTACTCTCTGCTATTATTATTTTCTTTGTCTGGAATATTCTGAAAAGGATATTTTTTAAGACGTTTTACGGTTATAGATTCAACAATAACAGTAATCAGAATAACAGGCAGCAGGATATCCATGGCTCTAACAAAGAGAATAAGCAAAACCTTAAGTGGGATGCGGAAACCGTAGACTACGAAGAGGTGAAACAGAATAATGATAAAAGGTAAAAATTCCAAGAAAAAAAGATAATAACCAGCATGGCGAAAAATAAAAACTTAATTTATATTGCTATTTCATTAGTTGTATTTATAGTTTTAGCATTTTTATATTCCACTCCTGTCTTTACGGGAAAACAGCTTTTCCAGCATGACATCGTACAGTACAGAGGAGGAGCAAAAGAACTGCTCGACTATAGAGCCAACACAGGAAATGAAACCTACTGGAGTGACTCCATGTTTGGAGGAATGCCCACTTATCAGATGGGTAGCCAGTTTAAAGGTGACATCATCAAGAAAATTGACAGCAATCTGAATTTCCTGCCAAGGCCGGTTAATTATCTGTTTCTGCTTTTTGCAGGCTTTTTCCTTCTGGGAATGGTAGTGGTCAGAAACTGGAAATATGCTCTGCTAGGGGCTACTTTCTTTGGCCTTTCTACCTATTTTTATATTATCATTGCTGCAGGGCATAATGGTAAAGTAAATACCATTGAATATTTCGCACCACTTTTAGCTGGAATCCTATTGGTTTATATCCGGAAACAATACATCTGGGGATTCATTGTAACAACCCTTTTTATGGGACTTCAGATTGCAGCGAACCACCCACAAATGACATATTATCTGTTCATTGCGTTAGGATTTTTATTCCTTTCTGAACTGATCAGAGTGATCCTGAAGAAAACACAGATGAAGCATTTTCTTATTTCTTCGGGAATTATTGCGGTATCATGTATCATTGGAGTTGGAATGAATTCTCAAAGAATCCTTGCCAATTCTGAATATGTAAAAGAAACGGTTCGTGGAAAGCAGATTTTAACGAATGACAGCCATACTTCAGGAAAATCCGGAATGGATAAGGAAAGCATGCTGATGTGGAGCTACGGTAAACTGGAAACGTTAAATCTTTTCATTCCAAGGTTGATGGGTGGTGGAAGCCAGGAACCGGAAGCTAAGGAAATGATGAGCAAAGTTCAGGAGCTTGTTCAGGAAAATGTAAGCTCACAAGCTGAAATGGACAGAATATCGAAAGGTTTCAGTGGAATGACATACTGGGGTGACCAACCGGGAACTTCAGGACCGGCATACCAGGGAGCTATTGTATGTTTTCTTGCTCTTTTAGGATTTTTCATTGCCCGAAAAAAATACCGTTACTGGATTTTAGGAGCTTCCATACTTACCGTTTTACTGGCTTGGGGAAGTAACTTTATGCCATTATCGGATTTCTTTATTGACTATGTTCCGTTTTACAATAAATTCAGAGCACCGTCTTCAATCCTTGTTGTTGTAGAATTGTTATTCCCACTGATTGCCATCCTTGGACTGTACAGATTCTTCACCGATGAAAAGCTTACCGAAGAATATAAGCAAAAAACACTTCTTTATGTAAGTGGAGGAACATTAGGATTCGTATTAATTCTTTTGGTCTTCGGAAAATCATTATTAGGATTCGCGACAGAAGGTGAAAAAACGTATTTCCCTCCTTTCCTACTCGATTATCTTGTGGATGAAAGATATAAACTGTTCAGAACAGATGCTATCAAAGCGTTTATCTATGTAGCTATTACTGCAGCTGTTTTATTTTTCAGTTTAAAGAAAAAGCTGAATCAGAATATTGCTTTGGTGGTAATTGGACTGGTAAGTTTATTCGACTTATGGACTGTGAACAAGCGTTATCTGAATGATGAAAATTATGTAGACAAAGTCTTTGCTGAAAACCCTTTCCAGACGGAAACTTCAGACCTATTGGCTGAAAAAGTTCAGGCAAACCCGAGCTTATCCTCTATTCTGGATAATGTGAATATCAACAAGACGCTGGAAACAATTGCTGAAAAAGACAAAAGCCATTATAGAATTTATAATCAGACTTTAGGTGTAACAAGTGAGACAAATACTTCTTATTTTAAAGCATCTATTGGGGGTTATCATGCAGTAAAATTAAGAAGGTATGACGATATTCTGAATGAATACCTGTCAAATATAGACAGTGTAAAGACTCCTAAAATTCTGAATATGCTTAATGCTAAGTATATGATTTTTGGAGGTCCTACAGAACCTCAGGCGGTACCTAATCCAAATGCCAACGGAAATGCATGGTTTGTCAGTGACCTGAAATTTGCAGATACTCCTAATGAAGAAATCAAATCTATTGGGGATATTGACAATAAAAAAACAGCTGTTATTGCCACTTCAGACAAATCTTATTTCGACAATAAACCTGTTCAGGCAGATTCTACAGCATTTATCAATCTTACAAAATATCAGCCTAATGAACTGGAGTTTAAATCTCAATCCAGGACACCACAATTGGCTGTGTTCTCTGAAGTTTACTATCCTCACGGCTGGAAAGTTCTGGTTGATGAAAAAGAAGTCCCTTATATCAAAGCAGATTATTTACTTCGTGCCGTACACGTTCCGGCAGGAAACCATCATATCAGAATGGTGTTTGAGCCTGAAGTAATTGAAAAAGGAAAATGGATTTCCCTTATTTGTTTCGGACTATTTATAGCCCTGACAGCTTTTGGAATTTTCTGGATGAATAAAAATAAGAAAAAGGAAACATTAACTGAACCACAAGCTTAATTCAATATTTCGGCATACGTTCTGAATAAACAAGCCGTCATAAAGAATCATAAAATCAAAATGGAACAGAAGAAAATATTGATTATCACCTATTACTGGCCTCCTGCGGGAGGTCCTGGTGTTCAAAGATGGCTTAAGTTCGCAAAATATCTACCCGATTTTGGCTGGAAACCTGTGATCTACACTCCGGAAAATCCCAATTATCCGTTGATAGATGAAACGTTGATGAAGGATATTCCGAACGATATTGAAATGGTCAGAACAAAGATCTGGGAACCTTATCAGCTGGCAGAAAAGCTTAATAAAAGCAATAAAAAATTCAAAGCCGGGCAATTTGATGTAGGTGAAAACCAAAGCTGGAAATCCAGACTCTCCATTTGGGTAAGGGGGAATTTTTTTATTCCGGATGCCCGAGTTTTTTGGGTAAAGCCTTCTATTCAATTTTTAGAAAAGTATTTAAAAGAAAATAAAATAGATGTGGTAGTCACTTCCGGCCCACCCCATTCATTACATCTCATCGGGCTAGGCCTTAAACATAAGCTTCCCCATATCAAATGGATTGCCGATTTTCGTGACCCGTGGACGGAAATCTCGTACTATAAGCATTTAAAACTGACCAAGAGTTCAGATAAGAAGCACCGCCAGTTAGAAAGTACTGTATTTAAAAATGCAGATATTACCCTTGCCACAAGCTATACGGATGCCGAGAACTTTCGGAAAGCAGGAGCTAATGCTGTTTGCATCACTAATGGGTTTGATGAGACTGATACCCATGAAACTCCAAAAGGTCAAAAGAGCAAAACATTTACCTTGAGCTATATTGGGGTTTTGGAGCAATTGCGGAATCCTGAAAATCTTTGGAAAGCATTAGATGAACTGGTGAAAGAAAACATAGGGTTTTCAAAGAATTTCTCACTGAAATTGGTGGGAAGAATTGATGATAAGATCTTAGCTTCTCTTGAAAATTCCAGTTTGAAAAACCATATTTTGAATCTGGGTTATCTTTCCCATGGCAAAGCTGTTGAAGAAATGCAGAATTCTGACCTGCTGCTTATCACCAATTTTCCTAACGAATCTTCAAAAGGAATTATTCCCGGAAAGATATTTGAATATCTGGCATCGGGAAAACAGATACTGTCATTTGGTCCAGATAAAGCCGATGTAGAAAAAATTTTAGAAGATACCCGTGCCGGGAAGCATTTTAGCTATACCCATTCTGAAACAGTGAAGCAGTTTGTCCTGGAAAAATTTGAGCTTTGGAAAAGCGGAGATCATAGTGAAAACACTCAGCAGATTGAACAGTTTTCCAGAAAAAATCTTACTCAACAACTGGCTGAAATTTTATAAAAAAAGCTGGAGGCTGTAAGAGAGAAGATCATTAACTTTTCCTTCCTGCATCCAGCTTTTCTCTATCTTATATTGTCCACTGATCATTGATCACTGCTATCAGATAATATTTTCCCTGAAATTCTTCAAATACAAAACGAACGGTTTTCCAGTCCATTTCACTATTCTTTTCTGTTCCTTTGATATAATTTTCTGTAAAATTAGCTGTAGGATAGCTTTCTTTAAGGTTGTTCAGAGAGTTCCCTCCACCGATAAATTTATCTACAGAATATTGGGAAGCTGTAAAATCTTTAGAAAAAACCCATTTACCCAAATAATCATTAATAGTTGCCTTGTATGGGTCTCCTGAACCATCCTGTGCTCCCCATGTAAACAATGTTTTTGTAGGCTGAAACTGTTCAAAATCAGCTTTGGAGAAATGTTTATCCCCTTTCAGATCAACATGAGCGTACATTGAAAATCGGATTCCTTTTTGAGGATGAATTAATGAAGCAAATGTTTTATAGTCTTTAGCTTTTAAAGCCTGCAGCACCTCATCATTTACTTTCTTCAAAGAAGCTTCTCTTTCTTCTTTTGTAGGAAGTTTTCCAATACTGTCTGCTTTTGCCTGTGCAATAGAATCAACAACATTCGGAACCGGTTTTCCGGCTTCTTTTTTACAGGCGATTACTACAGTCAGTACCAATAGAGAAATGAGTAGTTTTTTCATATTTTTAATTTTAGTGATGGTTAAAAACACCAAAACTAATGCCATAACCGGGAAGGAATTGGGTATGGAGCGAGAAGTGGTAAAATGATGTACAGCGTCGGATGTATAATTTCTGATGTATAATGTACAATGTCGGATGTATAATGTATGACGTCTCAACTCATAACTATCAACTCATAACTCTTTTCTATTAAGTTTGGGCTAAAGCCAATGGATTGTTTTGTATTCTTATGAAGAACGGGCTAAAGCCCGTCCCTATTGAATATCCATATCACGGGTAAACTGACTTTACAACCAGAAGGCAATCATTGACCGTTCACTCTCAACTCATAACTCCTATCCCCTCTCACATCTTTGTTCCAAAAACATCCATATAATCTGCTAATTACATCGTACCTTTGTTCTATGGAAATTTTGGACATTCTTATCATCGGAGCGGGCCCTATCGGTTTAAACTGTGCTATTGAAGCTCAAAAAAATAACCTCAGCTATCTGATTATTGAAAAAGGAACTATTGTTAATTCACTGTATCATTATCCTTTGTATATGCGTTTTTTTTCAACCGCTGAAAAGCTTGAAATTGACGGAACTCCTTTTATCTCTCCTGCTCCCAAACCCGGAAGACAGGAAGCACTGGAATATTATCAGGGAATTGCCCGACAGAAGGATCTGAATATTCACCTCTATGAAAAAGTAGTAAAAGTTTTCAAAATTGATGATGTCTTTGAAATTGAAACGACAAAAGGAAACTACTTTGCTAAAAATGTGGTAATTGCCACAGGGTTCTATGACATTCCGAATCTGATGAACATTCCGGGGGAAAACCTGCCGAAAGTTAAACATTATTACACCGAGCCCTATCCTTACGCCAGACAAAAAGTAGTGGTAATAGGTTCCAGTAATTCTGCTGTAGATGCAGCTCTTGAAACGTATAGAAAAGGAGCTGAAGTAACGATGATTATCCGGCATTCTGAAATTTCCAAAAGTGTAAAATATTGGGTAAAACCGGATATTGAAAATAGAATTTCAGAAGGCAGTATCACAGCCCATTTCAATGCAGAGATCCTTGAAGTTAAAGAACAGTCTGTTATTTTCAAAGATCATGACCATCAGATTCATGAGATTGAGAATGATTTTGTTCTGGCTATGACAGGCTATCTTCCGGACTTTGAATTTTTAAGAAATTCCGGTATAGAGCTGAATGGAGACTGTCTGAACCCCCAATATAATATGGAGACCATGGAAACCAATATCTCTAATCTGTACCTTGCAGGTGTGGTTTGCGGAGGGAAAGACACCCACCTCTGGTTTATTGAAAATTCAAGAGCACACGCTGAAATGATTTTGAATAACATTATCTCCAAACTTGAAAACAGATAAATTATTGATCTTACATAGAATAAATTAACCCCCGGTTGAATAGTTTTCAGCCGGGGGTTAATCATTAAAGGAAAATAAGATCAGATTTTAAACTACATCTTTTTCTGTTTTTCTGTTATCTTTTAGCATCCATGGAACAATATAATAAAAACCTATGGCAATCAGTATTGCCAATACACCGGTTCCGATCCACAGGGTATTAAAACCCAGTTTATCCGCAATTAATGTTCCTATATAAGGTGTAATAATAAAAGCTATTGAAAAAGACATTCCGTTCAGTCCCATATAAGCACCTTTGTTGTTTTCACCTGAACGCAGTGCGGTAATGGTCGACATAAAAGGTAGGGTCCATATTTCCCCTATACAAAGCAATGTCATAGAAACCAGCAATACCACCATACTATAGTCGAAGGCCAGCATAGCATAGGAAAACCCACATAAGAAAGTTCCTATCAGCATTGTAAATCCTAACGTAAAATATTTCTCAGCCAGCTGTACAAAACCCATTTCAAGCAGTACGATCAGGAAGCCACTATAGCCCAGAATAAATCCTATATTCTGCTGGCTCAAATGAGCTGTATCCTTATAGAAAATAGTCAATGTACTGAATAACTGGAAAAAGCAGATAGAAAACAGCATACAGAATATACAGTACACCATAAATTTACGGTCTCTATACGGAGAATTTTCTTTTTTAATGACTATAGCTTCTTTCACATTTCTTGCTTTCTTCTTTGCTAATCTTGTACGTTTTCTAAAGAACCAGATATACATTAATCCGGCCAGTAAAGCAGCTAAAGCATTACTGAAAAATAAAAACTCATAAGATATAGCAGACAGAATACCCCCTAATGCAGGACCTATAGAGAATCCTAGATTAACAGCCATTCTGTTTAATGAGAAAGCTCTGGTAATATTTTCCGGCTTGGCGTATTTTGTAATAGCCACCGAGTTGGCAGGCCGGAAAGTTTCACTTACAATACTCTGCATTAAAATAATTCCTGCTAACCCTTCTTCCGTAGTAAAAAGAGGGATTAAGCAAAATAAAGGTACACTCAAAAGTAAGCTTAAGCTCTGCACCTTGTATTCACCAATTTTATCGGTGATCATTCCACCAAACCATGAACCTATCACTGAACCTATTCCAAAAAAGCTAAGGACAATTCCGGAATTTTCAATGCTAAAATGTAAATGGTTTGTCATATAAACTCCTAAAAAAGGAAGTACCATAGAACCCGCCCTGTTGATTAGCATTACCAACGCCAGCATCCAACTCTCTTGCGAGAGTCCTTTGAAAGAACTCGTGTATAAGTTAATTAATTTCACAATAATATTTGGGGAAAAATTTAAAATGCAAAGTTAGAGAAAATAGCCCAAATCCCTCTGTTGGTAAAGAATAAATTTCAGCTTTCCACCTGTTTTTAAAGACTTTAGAATAAGTCATCAAAAAGATAGTAAAATAAAAAGGCCGGAAGAAAACTCTTCCGACTCTGACAAGTAAAACCTGTATTTATTTCGAATTCAATAATTTAAAAGCTGTGTAAAGCCTGTTACGCTGACTTTAAATTTTGAATCTGTTATGGATTTGTAGAGAAAATGGAACCATTCGCAATTAATGCACGTCTGTTCATTTTTAGAATATCTCTTACCCATTCTGCAAAATCTTCAGGCTGTAAAACCGTTTCCGGGTTACCGTCTGTAAGCCCACCCTGAATACTCATATCAGAAGCAATAGTACTTGGCGTCAATGTAATCACACGGATATTCTGTTTTCTCCATTCTGCCATCATTGATTGGGATAGGGAAACTACTGCTGCTTTGGAAGCTGCATAGGCAGACATATTAGGTCCTCCTTTTAAACCTGCTGTAGAGGCTACGTTTACAATATCACCTTCTCCTTTAGCTTTCATAAACGGGTGAACGGCCTTAGCCGCATAGTATACCCCGAATAGATTGGTTTTGATCACCTGCTCCCAGGTTTCAGAAGACATATCTTCAATACTTCCGAAATCCCCGATTCCTGCATTATTGATCAATATATCTACTCCACCAAGTGTTTCAGCTAAAGTTTCGATTCCTGCTTTTACAGAGGCTTCATCATCAATATTAAATACGGCATAGGCAGCATGCACTCCCAGTTTTTGGATTTCGTCAACTGTATTTTTTAAATTTTCTTCGTTTCTTCCTGTAATGGCAACGTTTACTCCTTCATGAGCTAAAGCTAGCGCTACAGCCTTTCCTAATCCTCTTCCACCACCAGTTACGATGGCATTTTTTCCGTTTATGTTCATTGTAATAATACTTTTCGTTGTACAAAGTTACAAAAGAACATTTTTACAGGGTGGGAAGAATATAGATTTAATGTTTTTTTAACGGCACCCTATTTTTCCATATGATTTCTCATTCAGGGGAATCCAAACAAATAACTTTAAAATAAAGGGACAAACTTGGTAAAACAAAGCCGGTTCATGACAAACCGGCTTCAAAATCTAAAAAAAGTAAAATAATAAGCTTAAGGAATCTGAATTGAGTTCTGTACTTCAAATTCTTCTGAAGCGGAGAATTGATTTCCATACATATCAACAGCTCTTACCTCAACTTTGTGTTTTCCCAAAGCTAATTTTTTAGGAAAACCTGCTTCCCATATATGTTTTGACATTTCAGGGTTAGAAGGTCTTCTTCCTGAAAGGATTTTCTCTGTAGTATCCCATTTAAAAACTGAAAGAGCAAAATTCGGATCTATTGTTTCATCATACTCCATGGCTTCCCAGGATCCGTTGTCTATTCTGTACTCTACTTTATCTTTTTTACCTCCCATGAAAAAGTTGGCCAGAACTTTTGCAGAGGTTTTGGAAGGATAAGGAATGACCTTTGGAACATATAGTTTTATTTGATAATCTTCCGGTTTTCCAGCCGTTTTGTACTTAACTTTATATTGATTGTCCGTAAAGCTGATGAAAGAATACCCTTTAGCTGTTCCATCTCTCATTGTTGAAGTTGGAAGACCCGCTTCGTCAGCCGTACCCGAATACCAGTCACCACAAGTGGTTCCCACGTTATATTCATGCAGTTCTTTTATCCCGTTCCAGCCTGCTTTTTTACCATAGAAAATTTGTTGCTGAATATGGGTATGTGCCGATAAAAGCAATACATTCTGAAAAGGATTTAAAAAATCAAATAATTTCTGGCGGTCAGCATTTCTAAAGTTATCTTCATTTGTATGCTCCAACGGAATATGGAAAGATACCACCACAAGTTTATTCTTATCAACCCACTTCAAATCATTTTCGATAAACTGAAGCTGATCTTCACGGAATCCTCCCCAATATCCTTTTCCATCTCTCGGGTCCGGATAAAGAATATCATCCAAAATAATAAAATGAACATTACCATAGTTGAATGAATAGTTGGCAGGACCAAAATTGGATTCGAATGTTTCATCCGATAAGTGGTCTTCTTTTGCATCATAATTCATATCATGATTTCCCATGACATTGTACCAGGGCAATCCTACTTCTTTCATTACATCTGCATAAGGTTTTTGAAGGCTTAAATTATCTCCTACCAAATCTCCGAGGCTAATCCCGAGCACTGCATTTTTCTTGGTATTTTTAACTTCATTTACAATTCCTCTTTTAAAATAATCAAGCTCCTTTTCCGTGTAAGGTTGTGGATCTCCAAAAACAAGAATATCAAAGTTTTTATCTTCATTCTGCCTGTACAGTGGAAAATTCAGTTCTTTAGGAAGATCTCCGGTAGGAGCTACTCCTTTATATTTAAAATCAGCAGGGGAACCTTGGGGCTTATGATGGTAATAAAACTGAGGCAGGTTATTGCTGTTTAAAGCAGTTTGATACCCTGAAGGTTTGATGACAAAAATAGTCTGCCCTTCCTGAACAGGTAAGCTATATCTCCCGTTTTTATCCGTAAGGGCTACCTGTACTCCATTGGATACAGCTACTCCCTCTACTCCTTTTTCACGATTTTCTTTCTTTTGATTTTTATTGCTGTCCTCGTATATATAACCGGAGACAGAAGTCTGGGAAAACGCCATTGCCGAAATCAGCATACATGGCATTAAAAATTTCATCTTAGCTCTCATTTCTTTATTCTTTATTCTTTATTCTTTATTCTTTATTCTTTATTCTTTATTCTTTATTCTTTATTCTTTATTCTTTATTCTTTATTAATCTTTTTATTTATTCCACCACATTTTCACATTGATATGATCTCCTCCCATCTGCTGAACAGCAGCCAAATAATTGGTAGGATTCAATACTTTAGGATTGGGCGGATACATTAATCTTTGGGGTAAATCTCCATTATTTAACAGACCTCCATTGTTGGGAAGTACCGGAAATCCTGTTCTTCTTTTTTCAAACCATTGCTGCTGATCTACAAAGAAAAGAGCGATATACTTCTGAAGTATAATTTTTTTCAGGTCTGCTTCATAAGCTACATTTTGATTATCAAAATAGTTGGTCGGTACTACAGCGCCCCACTGTTCAATAGAAGCTTTCACTCCGTTTTCGTAAAAAGTTTTAGCACTTCCCTGAATGATTCCTTTTAGGGCAAGCTCTGCCAAGGTAAACTGAAGTTCTGCATAAGGATAAACAAAAATCTTCAGCGGAGCTTTTGCCAGGTTTTGATTAAGATTTGACGGCTGAAAAGTAAAAACCGTTCCGAAAGGATATCCTGAAGGAGCACCCACATATCCTATATTATTGTTTTTCAAATCTTTTGCCTGGGTAAAGAACATCGGTATACGTGGGTCATTATTTTTCTGTAAAGCCTGTACAAAGAAATCTGACGCTGCTCTTCCTGTGGTAAAATCCTGAGGCCTTGCAATAGGTGGCATTAATGGAGAGATTCCTGAAATATCAAGCTTAGTAGCATCTGCATTATTTTGAAAAATGGGATATACCGTTGGATTGTTTACAATTTCCTGAATTCTTTCTTTCACATTTACCTCTCCATCTCTGCTTAATATTCTTAATAAAAGTCTTAGAGAAAGCGAGTTACATAGCTTTTTCCAATTGGCTATTCCACTATTATCAGTATCTGCTTTATAAAACAGATCTGCCCCGGTAAGAGGTTTAGTGGTGATAAATAAAGCATTAGCTGCTTTCAGATCATCCAAAAGACGGACATAAATATCTTTCTGTCTATCAAATTTAGGTTGAGAAATACCATTATCCAGTTGTGAAGCTTCGGAAAAAGGAACATCACCATAGGTATCGGTAAGATTGGAATAAATCCATGCATTGAGTACCATAGAAATAGCCTGGTAATTTTTATCTCCTTCAGAAATAGCTGCTTTTTTAAGGTCATCAACCTGTTTCAGCCATCTGTATGAATTATTCCAGAATCCTGTTCCTGTATTTTCTGTTATATAATAACGGCTTAATGAATTGCCTTCGTTGGGAAAATCCAGAGAAACCTGCATGATATCAAAATTAAAATCATTAGCCCTGTTATATCCTACGGAAGCCATATTATACTGTATGGGAGCCAGCAGGGTGTTTGCAACAGGTACATTGATTCTACTTGTATCTTTATTAATTTCATCCAGGCTTCTGTCACATGACACGGCACATCCTACAAGGCTAAGAAATGAACATATATAGAGTATCTTTTTCATTTTAAAAATTTTAGAATTTAACATTTAACTGAATTCCGACTGTTCTGGCTGAAGGCAACTGACCCATTTCAACTCCCGGTGTAATGGTAGAATCGTCAAGAGTAGCTGCCTCTGGATCAAATAATGGGAATTTCGTCCACATCCAAAGGTTTCTTCCAAATAAAGCAAGGCTAATATCTGTGACTTTTAATGGTTCTGTAATAGATTTCGGGAAAGAATAAGAAATTCTGGCATCTCTTAGCTTAATGAATGAAGTGTCAAATGAATTGGTTTCCACATTGGCCCTTCTATAATAATCTCCATAATAAGAAGAAACAGGAACTCCTTTTGTATTCGGAGAAAAGCTTCCGTCCGGATTTTGAACAACTCCATCCCCTACAATCAGCCCACCCGGATTATCTCTTCCTACAAGAGTATGGGTAAGTTTCCCCTGTTCAGACATTTTATGATGTGACTGTGAGTAAGCGATCCCTTTATACTGTCCGTCAAATGAGAAACTAACGGTAATATTTTTATATTTAAATTCGTTCTGAAGCCCGGCTCTCCACTTTGGATAAGCATTTCCTATTTTCTTCATTTCCGTTGGCTTTGCCGTTAACCCATCTGTACCGTAAATCACTTGTCCATCCGGAGAATACATCAGACCGTAACCATACATATCACCTAGTGAACCTCCCACTACAGCATTATAATACACAACTCCTCCAACGCTTGCCATCGTGTAAGGTACTCCGTTGAACTCTTCCGGAAGGGAAAGAATCTTGTTGCGGTTCATTGACCAGTTGGCATTTACATTCCAGGAAAAGTTTTTATTTTTAATAGGTGAAGTGCTTAATGACATTTCAATTCCTCTGTTTCTCAGTTCTCCGGAATTGATAATTCTTTTATTATATCCGGTTTCATACAGTACAGGAATAATAATGGTCTGATCTTTAGAATTATTCTGATAGGCTGTAAAATTAAAGGTCAGTCTGTTTTTCAAAATTGTAAAGTCCATCCCTCCTTCTATATTCGTAATCATTTCCGGTCTCAAATCAGGGTTCGGATACAATAAGGGAGATTCTACAGATCCAGTGAATACACTATTTTCATAGTATTTTTCAAGCATATAATTGTAGGTATCATTTCCTACTTTTGACCATGACAGTCTAAGTTTCCAGAAATTTAAATTATCGGATTTCAGTTTAAAAATATCAGATAGGATAAAAGAGGATGACAATGACGGATAAAAATAAGATCTGTTATGATCCGGAAGGGTACTGCTCCAGTCGTTTCTGGCTGTTACATCCAGGAAAATCATATCCTTATAACTGAAATTAGCCAATGCATATAAACTGTTTACCTGATTATCATTAGGCTTTGGAAGTCTGCTTTCTAAAGATGTCGCATTGGATAGCTGGTACAATCCTGCTTTATTAAGTCCATTAGCCCGGTAATCATTCATAGTATATTCATGATATTTAATGTTACCTCCGGCAGAAGCTGTCACGCCCACATCTCCAAATTTGTTTTTATAGGTAAAGAGAATATCATTGTTAAGATCCAAATACCTGATGTATTGCTCCCTGTAATATCCTTTCAGATAATTGGCAGAACTCCAGGGTCTTCTTTGGGTACGGAGTTCATTACTCCATTCTAACCCTGTCTTATAGGCAATATCAAAGTTTTTGGCCAGCTGATAATTTAGATTAACGTTACCCGTAATAATCTTTTTGTTTGTACTGTTTAGATTTTCATAGGCAATCAGATAAGGGTTATCAATATAGGAACTGAAAGGGTGAATCTGATCTACCTGCTCCTGGCCTTTTTTCCAGATAGGTCTATACCATTCGAGATCTACATTGGGATTTTGGAAAATCATAAAATAAGAAATCGACTGGTTATTATATCCGGTAGCGGGAAGGTTATCACTTTTAGTCTGGCTGAAGTTGATTTTAGTTCCTATTTTCAGTCTGCTGCTCAATTTATGATCTAAGGATACAGCAGCATTCAATCTGTTGAAACCTGTATTAGGCATCATCCATTCATTTTTCAGATAAGAAAGTGAAGTTCTGAAGGATGTGGATTCATTAGAATGTTCTACTGACAAGCTGTTTGAGTAAGTAGACCCTACCTGCCAAAAGTTTTTAATATTGTCTTTATAAGGTCTCCATAGTTTTCTTTCCAAGCTTTGCCCTTCTACCGAGGGATCGTACTGAAAGTAATATTGTCCGTCAAATTTCGGTCCGAAGGCACTACTGGTAGATCCTGTATTTATTCCGTCAGCAGAAGCTCCGTAAGAATAATAATAATTTCCATTTTTATCTTTTTGCTGAGTTCCCTGTCCGTATTCATATTGATAATCCGGCCATTTAAGAACAGTATCATAACTTGAATATGAATTTAAGGTAATCTGAACTTTTCCTTTTTTAGTTTTTCCGGATTTTGTGGTAATCATAATAGCTCCTCTTGAGCCCCTTGAACCATAGAGTGCAGAAGCAGTAGGTCCCTTCAGAATTGATACAGATTCAATATCATCAGGATTAATACTGTTGAAACTGTCTCCATAGTCAATAGGTAAATCTCCTCCAGAGCCGGCTCCATAGGCAGAAGTTCCGGTTCCGGTCTTTCTCCCGCTCAGGGGAACCCCGTCAACAACAATCAGTGCGTCGTTATTTCCCATATTCATGGAAATGTCTCCACGAAGGGTAATACGGGCTGTTCCAAGGGGCCCTGCTCCAGCGGTCTGAACTTTCAGCCCTGCTACTTTACCTTCCAAAGCTTCTGCCCAGTTGTTGTTTTGAGTTTGTAATATTTCTTCAGATTTAACAGTCTGGGTAGAATACCCTAGTGACTTGTCGTGCCTTTTGATTCCCAAAGCAGTTACCACTACCTCATCAAGTCCTTTAATAGTGTCTTTTTTAGATTTCTGCTGAGCTGCCAGGTTCACACTGATTAGTCCTAACAGCGACAAAACCAACAGCTTTTGTGTCTCTTTACGCATATCCTTTTTGTTTGTGCAAAATTAAAAGGACATTATGATTAAGATTTTAACAACACTTTAACATTTATTAAAAAAATATTGAATGAAATGTTAAATTTCTATTAACAGATTAACGCAATAGACTAACTAACAGTATATTAAGTAATTAATTATTTTTAATATCATTTATCGATACCATTTGTGTATCTTTATTGTCTTTCTTTGAGAAAATAAAACACCATATTCAACTGTATACCAATTGGTTAAATTCAAAACCAGAGTACTTTATTTTGAACACCGTGTTCTTCATTCTGTGAACCCATCTCTCAGACTAGAATAATATAATCGTCAACTATATTACCGGATATGCACCTGCTTTATTTGTAACAAAAAAGACTGCCTCTTTTGGAAGAGACAGTCTTTACACATTGGCAATATTTATTTTGCTCTCAATCATTACAGGAATGAATGATGATAAGTCCGATAATAATTATTTATTTTTCAGTTGTTCAGGGATATTAGTGGTAACAAATCCAATTCCCTGTTTTTTCAATTCTTCATAAACAGCCGCATCGTTTACTGTCCAGGAATTTGTAATAAGACCTAATGTCTTAGCTTCAGAAATCCATGTAGGGTTTTTCTGGAAAACACTGTAATGATAATCCATACCGTCAAGTCCTTCTTTCTTGATCTGCTCCGGTGACAATTCCCCATTCAGATACTGCACTTTAAATGTCGGCTCAAGTTTTTTAATTTCCTTACAGATATTCAAGCTGAAAGAAATAAATTCACTTTGAGATTCCAGTTTCATATCCTTGATCATTTTGATCGTCTTTTGGGTGATCTCATTCTCTATTTCTGGAGTTTTATCCGGTTTGATCTCTACAATTAACTTTACAGACGGATCCTTTTTACCCTGCTTCAGATAGTCTTTTAAGGTCGGGAATTTTTCTCCATTAGATAGTTTTACTTTTTCCAATTCCTTGAAAGAAGTCTCAGAGATTTCCATTTTATCGTGGTGCTCGTCATGGTTGATCACCAACACTCCATCTTTTGTCATTCTCACATCAAATTCTGATCCATACACTTTAAGCTTTTGAGCATTCTCTAAAGATTTAATTGAGTTTTCCGTTGTAGGAGGCTGTGCCTGGAAATACCCTCTGTGTGCGATAATCTGAGTTTGTGCTTTCATCAATACTGTACTTAAAACTGCTAACCCTAAGATAAAATTTTTCATAATATAAATTGATAATTAAAACCAAGTCCGAAGACTTTTGGATAAAGATAATTATTTTAAAAAGCTTTAAACCACAAAAGACATAGAAGTTTTCGTTTGTTTCCGATCACTTATCTATTTTTAAGCCTTTTGTGGTTCATATTATTTTCTTGTTAGAAACTATATTTTGCTCCAATCTGAATCTGATACGGATTTCCTGATAAAGGAGCTAACCCACTGGTATTTTTAGCATATTCAAACTGTTTGGTAGTCTGGTTGAATCCGGTAATTCTATACAGAGACATATTTCCGTAAGACTTATTAACCCCCCATTCTTTATTAAGCAAGTTTGCGACATTGAAAATATCTACAGAAAGCTCAAATGCTCCCACTTTTTCAAATTTTATTTTCTTCGCAATACGTACGTCCCAAACTCCATAGAATCCATTTTTACCTCCGTTACGTTCTGCAATGTTATTATTATAATCAGTAATATAATCTTTTAATGCCTTGCCTACTTCAGGATCACTCAAAAGAGGCTGGGTAAGATTCGGGAAGATATAAGCCAGATCATTGGAATCTACAAAGTCTCCATTGATATTTCCTCCTGCTGTTACAGAGAAACGCGTCCCTCCGATTCCTGAATATCTGATTCCTAACGTAAATCCTGCAATGGTAGGTGAGTTTCCATAAATAACTACTTTATTACGGAATTGGTTGTCTGAATATGTCATTCTCAAATCTCTCGGATCTCCTTGAACCATCGTAGACAATGTTGCAGAGTTCGCTACGTTTCCGTTGTATGATGTATTATCTTTGATATCAGACCAGGTATAACTTGCTGTAATTTCCCCATCTTTCCAATAACGGTAGCTGGTATCTACCACAAATGAGAACTGATTCACTTTACCGTCACTCACCAATTCCAATACTCTTCCGAAATTATTATTGATTCTTCCGGCCTTCCAGTCTATTTTTGCTCCGTCTATTGCTGAAGTAGGAACAAACACACCTCTTCCCCCTTCATTAGCCAATGTAAAATATGGGTTCGTTACCATATTTCTATCATAATAGTAGTAATTATTTCTACCTAACGCCATGTAAGCGGCCAATCCTGCTCTGAATCTTTCATTAAAGAAGTGGGTATAGGAGATATTGGCTTTATAAACGATTGGAATTTTGGCATCTTTTCCTGTATAATTGATGGTTGGAATCTGATACTGCGCCAGGGAAGGAACACTAGCGTAGTCTGATCTGTAGCTGTTAAAGTCTGGAGTAAGACCAATTGCTGAAGGATTTACATCTACCGTTGCCAGGTGCTTTCCGTCAAACACAAGGTTGTTGATGATCATATAATTATTGATGTCTGAAGAGAATATCCCGGCTCCGAATTTTAAGAAGTCTTTATTCTGCTCATTGATATTCCAGTCAAACTGGAATCTTGGCTGGATCACAAATGATTTGATTTTATTATCCGTTCTGATCCCCATTTCATCAAATAATTTTTGGTTGAATTCCGCTTTCGGATAACCACTGTAATCTAACCTCAAACCAGCCATCAAATCAAGACCTTTGGCTATTTTGGTCTGAAACTGCCCATAAACTCCGATATTCCAGATATTGGATCTTACAGAAGGGTCATCCATTAAAGGTACTTCCCTGTAGAATCTGTATGCATTAAGGGTTTCAAAATTGTAAAGGTTACTTGGGTTTTTAACATTATCTTCTCTGAAGTGGAATCTTCCGTTCACCTCACTTCCATATACAGATTTTGAAGTGGTATACATCAAATCTGCACCGAAGGTATATTTTACTTTATCGGTGTTGTAATACAAGTTATCAACAACCTGAAATACATTATTTCTAAAGCTTTCCTGAGCAAAACGGTGACCTCCGATCTGAATATTGGTAGCCCCTATTCCCGGGGAAACGATATTTTCAACAATAGCTCTTGGAACCGGCTTCCCTAATTCCGTATTCTGGTAACTGTCCTGGAACGTGTAGAGATATTGAGCTTTCAACTCATTCGTTAAATTAGGCTTCAGATTTGATCTTAAGGTTAATAATAAACTGTTGTCAAGGTTTTTATCATTTCCGTAAGATTCAAAGAAGTTGATATTGGTATTATCACCAAGTCCGTTTTTATTAAGGTCATAGGTGAAGTTGTTTCTTAACGTCAATAAGTGCTTTTCATTGATCTGCCAGTCTAAACGCAAAAATGCAGCATCTGAATTTCTCACTTTATCAAAGCTTCCAAACTGAGGAGTATTTCCTACCCCATATTTTGCTCTTGAAATATCCAGAAACTTATTCAGCGTTTCTGTAGTGGTATTGAATCTTTTCTCATCTTCCTGAGATCTGATATCTGCAATAATCAACGGTCTGGAATCCAGCTGGTGATCCCAGGCTACGAAGAAATGTAATTTATTTTTAATGACCGGTCCACCCAATGAAAAACCAAACTGAGAAGTAGAGAAATCATTCTGTCTCTTATTTCCTCTGATATCATAAGGGCTGGAAAGCCAATTGGTTCTTAAGTATTCCCAGGCACTTCCTGAAAATTTGTTGGTTCCTGATTTCGTAACAGCACTTACTGTTCCACCACCACTTCTTCCCAACGTTACATCATATTGGTTGGTAGTAATTTTAAATTCACGTACCGCTTCAATAGAAATGGAAAAAGGGGCACCACTTCGGCTGGTCGTAGAACCTGCAGAGGTCGGGTTTTTAGCTGTCATCCCATCAATAGTGAAATTGGTGGAAGAACCCAGCTGCCCGGATAAATTCCCTCCCTTTCCACTTAAAGGTGATAGTTCTGTAAGGTTCGTGAAGTTTCTCCCGTTTACCGGAAGCATGCTCATATTCTTGGCAGAAATTGCTGTAGCTGCACCAAGGTTTCCTATTTTATTTTTAAGGTTTCCAGTAATCACTACTTCTTCTATACGCTTCTCTCCACCCATATCCATGTTTACAGTAACCTGATCTCCAAAGTTGACATTATAGCCTTCTTTTTTATCCTCGTTGACAATAACGGTGTATGGACCACCAAGAGGAATCTCTTTAAAGATATATTCTCCTTTTGAATTGGTTTCTGTTTCCGTTCTGAATCCTGTAGATTCATTAACGATCGTTACTTTCACTTTTTCCTGAACCGTACTTCCCGGCCCGGTTACTTTCCCTACAATAGAAGCCTGTGTAGTCTGTGCATACGCCAGTGTCCCAAACCCTAAAAACAATAATCCCAGTACAATCTTTACTTTTTTCATTACCTCAAATTAGATGTGCAAAGGTATTTTGACTTTGAGAGCCTTCTGTTTAAGAGAGTTTTAACATTTTTTTAATTAAATAGAAACGTTATGTTAATTTATTATAAACAACCAATTTATTCCATAGATAACCAGCCTGTTAAAAGGCATTACGTAATATTAACTTTCCTGTAATATTTAATTGTGTTATTTTCTAAATGGAATTAGTTTAGTTATTTTTGCTCAAAAGATAGAAACGCAATGTCCGAAAACATTCAACAAAAAATAGAACAGCTCCGCAAAGAGCTTCATCAGCATAATGAAAACTATTATCTTCTGGATACCCCTACCATTTCAGATTATGACTTTGATATGCTTCTTCAGCAGCTCCAGGAGCTGGAAGCAAAGCACCCTGAGTTTTATGATGAAAACTCTCCTTCTGTAAGAGTAGGTGGTGGAGTTACAAAGGTTTTTCCAACGATCCAGCATAAATTCAGAATGTATTCTCTGGATAATTCTTATGATTTTGATGATCTTGAAGATTGGGAGAAAAGAATTATTAAGACCATTAATGATCCTGTGGAGTTTGTTGCTGAATTAAAATATGACGGAGCCTCTATTTCCATTCTTTATGAAAACGGAAAACTGATGCAGGCAGTAACCCGCGGTGATGGTTTCCAGGGAGATGAAATTACCCCGAATGTCCGTACCATTTCAGATATTCCACTGACGTTGAAAGGCGATTTCCCTCCTCACTTCTTTATGCGTGGAGAAATTTACCTGACCAGAAAGAATTTCGATAAACTCAATAAACTGCGTGATGAAGAAGGACTTGATCCGTTTATGAACCCTAGAAATACAGCCAGCGGAAGTTTAAAAATGCAGGACAGTGCCGAAGTAAGAAAGCGTGGTTTATCTTCTGTACTCTATCAGTTCATCGCTGAAGATATTCCGGCAGAAACCCATTGGGAACTGCTTCAAAAAGCCCAGGGCTGGGGATTCAAAACATCTCAGCAGGCTAAATTATGCACCACTCTTGATGAGGTAAAAGATTTTATCACTTTCTGGGATACGGAGCGCCATAACCTGCCTTTTGAAATTGACGGTATTGTTTTAAAAGTAAATTCTCTGCAGCAGCAAAGACAGCTTGGATATACTGCAAAATCTCCCCGTTGGGCCATGGCCTATAAATTCAAGGCTGAAAAAGTGGAAACTGAGCTTCAAAGCGTTTCCTACCAGGTAGGAAGAACGGGTGCTATTACGCCGGTTGCCAATCTTAAACCTGTTTTACTGGCAGGAACTATTGTAAAGAGAGCTTCTCTTCACAATGAAGATATTATCAAAAAACTGGACCTTCATGAGCATGACTTTGTGTATGTAGAAAAAGGCGGTGAAATCATTCCGAAGATCGTTGCGGTAAATACTGAGAAAAGAACTGAAGAAAGTAAAGAAATAGAATATATCAAACATTGTCCGGAATGTGGTACTGAATTGGTAAAAATTGAAGATCAGGCGATCCATTTCTGCCCGAATGAACTTCACTGCCCTCCGCAGGTGGTAGGAAGAATGATCCACTATGTTTCCCGAAAAGCTTTAAATATTGAAAACCTGGGAAGTGAGACCATTGAACAGCTTTACAGAGAAAAGTTAATTGAAAACCCGGCTGATTTCTATGTTTTAACGAAAGAACAGCTTCTTCCCTTGGAAAGAATGGCAGAAAAATCAGCGCAGAATATCATCACAGGTGTTGAAAAATCCAAAGAAATACCTTTTGAAAAAGTATTATACGGAATAGGAATCAAACACGTAGGAGAAACAGTAGCCAAGAAACTGGTGAAGAATTTCACTACTATAGAAGATTTGAAAAATGCCACCGTAGAAGAGCTTTGTCAGGTAGAAGATATTGGAGCTAAAATTGCTGTAAGCATTGTAGAGTTTTTCAAAAATTCCGAAAACATCCTGATGATAGAACGTTTAAAATCTTATGGTGTACAGCTTGAAAAAGGGGAAAGTACCAATGAGGTTCTGTCCAATGTGTTAGAAGGAAAAGCTTTCCTTTTCACCGGAAAACTATCTTTGTTTACCAGAGAACAGGCCGAAGAAATGGTGGAAAAACATGGTGGAAAAAATATTTCTGCCGTTTCTAAAAACCTAAACTTCCTGGTGGTAGGTGAAAAAGCAGGAAGCAAACTGAAAAAAGCACAGGATATAGGAACAATTACCATTCTGGATGAACAGGAGTTCCTTGATTTGATTGAGAAACAGTAAAAAATAATAGCATAAAAAATAGTTAAAGCCGTGAATTTTCACGGCTTTTTTTGCATCACATTCAAAGAATAAAATAACATATAAATCAATAATAAAAGTAAAAATTAAACTTTAAAACAATTAAATGTAATTAATTTAACAATATTTATATTTAATAGCAAATATTTTTCATACATTTATAAAAACTAAAACATCACTAAACCATGAAAAACATTTACGTATTTGTGCTGTTCCTGGCACACTTATCTGTGAGTGCACAGATTGTCAATATTCCGGATCCTTATTTTAAAGCAAAACTTCTCTCCGCAAGCCCTTCCAATCAGATTGCCCAGGGTACCGGCAGTGGAAATGTTTCTATTGATACCAACAACGATGGAGAGATTCAGCTTTCCGAAGCAGCGGCTATCACTTCAATATCCATTTACAGCCCTAATGGAGGCTCTTTTCAGATTCAGTCTATAGAAGGGGTGAAATCCTTTGTCAATCTGAAATATCTTACCGTTTCTGATTCCCCAGGTCTTCTTTCGGTAGATGTAAGCGGTATGCCAAAACTAGCGCTGGTCTCTTTTGATAACAATACATCAATGTCTGCTACTAATTTTTCAAACTGTAATCTTCTCAATAACATCAGTGTCAGAAATGCCAATATTGTAAATCTTGATATTTCTAACCTGCCTAATTTTGGTACTTTAGACTGTAAAGATGGAAAAGTGGAAACTATTAATTTTACAGGAAGTACCACGATACACACGCTTCTATGTTCCAATAATAACATCAGTTCTATTGATGTAAGTCCATTGGTTAATCTTGCAAGTTTACATATTTATGAAAATCTACTCACTACTCTTAATCTGAACAACCTTACGAAACTTCAGACGCTCAACTGTAATGGTAACAATCTCACTTCATTGTCTTTACAGAACACTCCAAAACTTAAGTATATTGAAGCGATGAATAATAATCTATCCACTATAGATTTAAGCCAGGCTCCTGTTCTGGGCACCCTTTATCTTTCTTCCAATCAACTCACCAGTATTGATCTTTCTACCTCCCCGCAACTCCATATTCTTTCTTTGGGTAATAATCTTCTGACGACGATCGATATTTCACACAACCCTCTTTTGTCTTCTCCATCTCTCAACAATAACAATCTACAGACCATGTTTTTAAAAAACGGATTAAACGGTGGTGGTGGTGGATACTATCCTAACAATCCCAATTTAAGTTATATCTGCTGCGATGAAGGGGAAATAGCTTCTGTTCTCAATGCTAATACCCAATTTGGATACAACAATGTGGTCGTGAATTCTTACTGTTCTTTCACCCCGGGTGGTACCGTATATACCGTTAAAGGAAACACCAAATATGATATCAATGGCAATGGTTGTGACCCTACTGATCTTAATAAAGCATTCCAGAAATTCACGGTAACAGGAATCAGCAATGCAGGAAGTCTTATCTCCGATCACTCAGGAAACTACTCTATCCCGCTAAATTCCGGCCCAAAAACCATCACTCCAATCGTAGAAAATCCTACCTATTTCACTATTTCACCAGCAAGCTTAGCGGTTAATTTCCCTCTTCAGACCAGTCCATTGACTCAGAACTTCTGTATGTCAGCCAACGGCACTCATCCTGATCTTGAGGTGGTGATTGTTCCAGTACAGGCTGCAGTACCAGGATTTGATGCAGGATATAAAATTGTTTTTAAAAATAAAGGTACAACAGCACAATCAGGAACAATGGTTTTCAATTTTGATGATAACCTGATGAATTTCCTGAACGCGACCGTTACTCCAAATTCACAATCTACAGGAACCCTGACCTGGAATTTCACCAATCTGCTTCCATTTGAAACGAAAGAAATTAAAGCGGTATTCACCTTAAATACACCTACACAAACGCCACCATTAAATAATGGAGATGTTCTTCATTACACAGTACAGATCAACGGTGCTCCGGATGATACTCCTGCAGATAATAGTTTTACGCTGAACCAAAACGTAGTCAATTCATTTGACCCTAATGACAAAACATGTCTTGAAGGGCCTTCAATTGCTCAAACTCAGGTAGGTGATTATGTACATTATCTGATCAGGTTTGAAAATATGGGAACTGCAAATGCCAGAAATATTGTAGTAAAAGATATCATTGATACTTCAAAATTTGATATCTCCAGCCTGATTCCGATTACAGGAAGCCACAACTTTACCACAAGAATAACCCAACCTAATATTGTTGAATTTATCTTTGAAAATATCCAGCTACCTTTTGACGATCTGAACAATGACGGATATGTTTCATTTAAAATTAAAACAAAATCTACATTGACCGCAGGGGAAAATTTCAGTAATACAGCCAATATTTATTTTGATTATAATCATCCGATTATTACCAATACCTACACAACAGCTGTTGAAAATAAGAATACGCTGGCAACAAACGAAATAAAAGGGAAGAATACAACCTTAAACATCTACCCAAATCCGGTAAAAGAAGTCTTATCTATTCAGTCCAAAGATGAAGTTATTAAAGCTGAAATCTATGATACAGCCGGAAGAATTATGCTTTCTATGGGAGTGAAAGGAAATTCAGTAAATCTCTCAGAGCTTCCTAAAGGAAACTATATGATTAAAATATATACCAAAGAGCAAACATTCGTTCAGAAATTAATCAAAGACTAACGAAGACTTACCTCTATAAAAATAAAGGCTGCGAAATCACTTTCGCAGCCTTTGTATTTTAATATATCATTTTATTTGAAAACAAGAACGCTGTAAGGGCCATTCTGATTTTCTTTAGGCAAAATAAACCTGATGTGCTGTTTACCTTTCTGATAATCAACATAAGGCTCTTTGGTAATAATTTTTCCTTTTCCAGTCTCTTTATAACCAGCATTTAATACAGCTGAAAGGTATTTATGATAATCTCTCTGTTCCGGAAATTCACATTCTATCCTGTCCTGAGATTTGTCTTTAGTATATACAAATTTCCCGATTTTAAATGTATGATCAGGGCTTTCATATTCATTCAGGGTGAAATCTGAACTTTCCGTTTTGTCATTAAAGCTGAAATTGATCTTCTTCATTTCATTTTTAAATTCAGGCATACCAAGCTTATTGAATTCTGCAATTTTTTCTAATGTGAAAGCCTGAGCAGATACCTGAATACCTAGTACGATAAAAAACAGCAATGTTAATAGAGATAGAGTTTTTTTCATTGTATGATAAAAGTTTATAAGTTTAAAAGAATAGTCTTCAAGTTTTTGATAAAGTTATGAATTTTTCTTTAATACGTTTTGGAAAAGTATAATTTGTTCCTGATTGAGATTCTTCAAATAAATTTTACGTTCCTTTATTGAGATTCAAAACGTAAAGCTGAATACTATATTGTATATTTTAAGAAACAGGCAGTCTGAAATAAAATGTACTTCCATTATTCGGGGAGCTGTTTACTCCAATTTCTCCATTCTGTTTTTCAATAAAATTCTTTGAGATGGCCAATCCAAGTCCTGTTCCGTTCTGATGTTCACCCGGAACCTGAAAATAACGGTCAAAGATCTGACGGTGGTATTTTTCATCAATACCACTTCCCGTATCAGTAATACTGAACTGAATAAAAGAATCCACTTTTTCTACCAAAATCTTTATATTTTCATCCTGAAACGAGTGTTTCACAGCATTGGTAAGGAAGTTATTCATTACCCAAACCGTTTTATCAAAATCCGCAGCAACAAAATCTGTGTCTTCCAGAAGATATTCCGTATTCACTGAAATATTTTTCTGTTCTGCCAGTTTTTCTACATTTTTCACCGCCGACTGTACAATCTCTTTAGGAGAGCATTTTTCAACAGTCAAACGGATATTTCCGGATTCAACCTGCGAAAGATTAAGCAGTTCACTGGTGATATCCAATAAGCGTTGCCCATCTTCATTGATACTTTTCAGCAATTCTTTCTGCTGGTCATTCAGCTCTCCGAATTTCTGATTTCCAAGCAACTGTACGCCCATTTTTATAGCAGAAATAGGAGTTTTCAGTTCATGAGAAATGGTAGCTATAAAATTCGTTTTGGCAAAATCAAGTTCTTTAAAAGGGGTAATATTTCTCAGCAAAATAACCTTTCCAATATATTTTTTTTCCTTTTCTCCAGTTTTTACAATGTTGATAGGGACAATATCCTGTTCAAAATAATTCTCTTTATTATCACGAACGATCTTCATCGGTTCCTTTACCGGATGGTCAATATTTTTTAATAATTCACGGATCAAATCATTGTTTACAGCAACTTCATGAGCTGTTTTCCCTATAATCTCGTCTTTATTGAGATTGGTAATTTTCAACGCTTCGTCATTAATCATGTAGATAAAATGGTTTTCATCCAGCCCGATAACAGCATCATGCATGTTGTTCACCAGTGTTTCAATCCTCTTCTTATCCATCAGCTGCTTGGAGAGTGTACTGCTTTCATATTCCTGAAGCTTTTCAGCCATGATGTTAAATGATTCCGCCAGGCTGTTGAACTCTTCACTTCCTTTGAAATGCACCCTTTCATTATAATTTTTATCAGCAATCTGTCTGATACTGAATGTCAGTTGATTAATGGGTTCTGCAATGGTTTGTGGTAAATTAAAAAGCAAAATAAAGGCAATCAGGAAGCATACCGTTCCTAAACTAACAATCCAGAAAGTAGCATTACCGGCAGTAATGATGGCGATATCGCTTTTTCTTTCAATACCTTTCATATTTAAAGACATAATCTTAGCGAGATCTTCCCGGATCAGTTTTTCTTTACTGTATGAAGGTTCTTTCAGATAACTGTTAAAATGCAAATTCAGGTTCTGAGTAGCTTCTTTTTCTCCGAATTCCGTGAGGTTTTTTTCCTGTAACTGGTTATTTTTCTGAAAATCGGCAATAGCAACAGCACTGTCAATGCTTATGTGATCCAAAGCCAGGAGCATATTTTTCGAAAACTCCAGACTGTTATAATTGGCTGTAAGGATTTTCTCCGTATCAGATTTCAGTTTATTGATATATACAGACCCTATCACTGAAAGCAGAACGATCAGGAAAAATAAAAGGCCTACGCCTAAGGTAAGTTTAGTTTTAAGTTTCATTACTTTTTTAAGATAAAATAATAATATCTATCTGCCTTTCATTCAATCTGTTCATCAGGGTATAGATCCAGCTATATCCCAACAGGCGCTGCCAAAATCTGGCATGAGGCTTTCCGATACAGACAGTTGTTATATTATGGGCAATTACATACTCCAGAATTCCATTATGTACACTACCTTCTTTGATCCGGACCACTTTTGCTCCCAATTCCTGTGCTAAATTAAAATTATTAATCAAATACCGCTGTTTATCCAGGGCTATTTTTTCAGGATTTTCTGAGGGCTTCTGAATATATATGACAGTCCACGGACTATTATAATAGCTCGCCAATCTGGCTGTTTTTCTAATGATCGTTTTGGCAATCTTTTCATTACTGCTGATACAGGCCAGAAATTTTATAGGTTTAAAGTTTTCAGTCTTTATTTCAGTCTCTACTTTTCTTTCAACGTGAGTGGCCACTTCTTTTAAAGCCAGTTCACGAAGCTGTAAAATATGCCCGCTCTGAAAGAAATTATTCAAGGCAGTCTGAATTTTTTCCTTTTTATAGATCTTCCCTTCTTTCAGCCGGGTCAGTAATTCATCAGCGGTAAGGTCTATGTTTACCACTTCATCTGCAATAGCAAGAATTTTATCCGGTACACGTTCCGTAACTTCTACTCCTGTAATTACTTTTACTTCCTCATTCAGACTTTCAATATGCTGAATATTCATGGCACTGATCACATTGATCCCGTTATCCAAAATCTCAAGGACATCCTGCCATCTCTTTTTATTTTTGGACCCTTCTACATTGGTATGCGCCAATTCGTCCACCAAAACAACTTCAGGATGTTCGTTAATAATAGCCTGAACATCCATTTCTTCCAGGTTTTTACCTTTATAAAAAACTGATTTTCTGGCAATTTCCGGGAGCCCTCCCACCAAAGCCACTGTTTCTTCCCGATCATGCGTTTCTATATAGCCGATCTTTACGTCAATGCCGTTCCGTAAAAGGGACTGAGCTTCCTGAAGCATCCGGAAAGTTTTTCCTACGCCTGCACTCATCCCGATATAGATCTTGAATTTTCCTTTTCGGGATTTCTGGATCAGTTCTAAAAAATGTTTTGCTGATGACATTGATTCCTGCTTTTACAGTATTAAGTTATTATAATTTTTATTAAACCACAAAAGAGACAAAAGCTTTTCTTATCTCTCTCTTATCGTAAGCTTATGGCTTAAGAGATTCTCTGAATGTTTAAAACAATTTGTCATTCCGAAGAGATTCACCCCCTTAATTTCAAAGGATACAAGGTCATATTATGATTGATTTTATGTGCCTTGTCAGGATTCCTGTAGAATGACAAATTGAATCGATAAAATTTTCAAAAACGTTCTCCTTTTTGTAGTGAGTTCATTTTTAATTCATACCTTCTAAAACCAGGCTGCCAGGCTCGTTGTCACAAAGAAATTCCCTTGTTTCATTTCACCGTTTTTTACAAAAACAGCATCTTTAGAGGTAAAGCCTCTGGCTTCAGTACGGAAAATCACATTCTTTAAGATCGCATAGTCTAGATTCAGGGAGTATCCAAAAGTCTGAAATCCATTTGGGGTCCCTGAATTAATAATCACTCCTTTTTTATCATTATAATATTCAAATCTTCCGGCTAAGGCCCATTTTTGATCTAATTGATATTTCATCTGTACATTAGGGCTGTACCAGATATTATATTGCTCACTTCCTTTGGTTTTCTGCTCTGCCCCGATATCAAACCCCAGTAATGCTGAAAACTGATCCGTGAGTTGAAAGCTTCCAAACAAATCATGAAAATAACGCATTTTTTTATCCTCTTTTGCCTTATCATTTCCAATGAACGAACTGCTGTTCAAAGTAATTTTGTCATTAGGTTTATAGGTCACCTGATGTCCAAAAGAAATACTCTGATTTCCCTCTGCTTTTGCAATGCGTTGCCATCCATTCAGTACCAATCCACTTAAAAACCATTTTCCGTTATCTGAAGTATAGGAAAGTTTGGCTCCGGTCTCAAAATAAGGAGAATTCTCTGCGGCAAGGCTTCTTGTCAAATTGATATTATCTTTTCCTATTGCACTTTCCCAACCGATATGAGAAGGCATAATTCCGGCATCAATCCATAGGTTTTTATTCTTTGATATTTTGATCCCGATATTCGCTTCATTCACATAGCGCAGTGCGTCCTGTTCGGCAGCCATATTATCCTGGGCATAAGTTCCTGCCATTAACGCTACATTAGCACGAAGATTCTCACTTTGATAATTTGCCTTTATGAGTCCCAGATTCAGATTTACTTCATTATGTCTGTTGTATGAGTACAAAAAGTTTTGGCGAAGATGATTACCCGGTTCATTAGCATCGTAGGTGTAGAAAAGCTCTGCATAAGCAGAAAAGGTAACCTTATTTCCTATTTTCAATGAATCCGAAGATTGTGCTTTTGGGAAGAAAACGCCCAACAACATTCCTATAGCAATATATTTTTTCACGTTATTGTCTAATTATTTTAATTGATCTAAAGCCATATTCAGCTTTAATACATTTACTTTTGATGGTCCGAAAAGTCCTAAGAGAGGCTTTTCAGTTTGAGTTTTAATTAAATCAGTGATCTTCTCTTCCGGAAGATTTCTTAGTTTAGCAATTCTTTTCACCTGGTATAAAGCCCCTTCCGGAGAGATATCAGGATCCAATCCGCTTCCACTTGCTGTAGCCAGCTCTACAGGAACTTTAGTATTCTTCATTGCCGGATTATCAAGCTTTAAAGTATCCATTCTCTTCTGTACAGTTTCCAGATATTCTTCATTGCTGGGACCTTTATTGCTTCCTCCACTTCCTGCTGCATTATAGTTCACGCTGGAAGGGCGTCCCTGAAAGTATTGATCAGATTTAAATTCCTGGCCAATATTTGCATAGAATTTCTGTCCTTTATAGGTAATAATCTCCGCATTTCCCTGGGTAGGTAATATTTTTGAACCTCCGTACACAATTACTAAATAGATTCCCACCACAGCCAGCATTACAAGAGTCAGTCTGAATGCTGAAATAATATGATTTTTCATTTTTTAAATTTTAATAGAATAAACTGATCAGTACATCAATGATTTTGATTCCAATAAACGGAACAATGACACCGCCTAACCCATAGATCAAAAGATTTCTTCTTAATAAGGCACTTGCTCCAATAGGTTTGTAAGCTACCCCTTTTAAAGCTAATGGAATAAGGAAAGGAATGATCACAGCATTGAAAATAACGGCTGATAAAATGGCTGTTTCCGGGCTATGAAGATTCATGATATTCAATTTCTGCAATGAAGGGATAAACGTGATAAACAGGGCCGGAATAATGGCAAAGTATTTCGCAACATCGTTAGCAATACTGAAGGTTGTCAGTGTTCCACGGGTCATCAAAAGCTGTTTTCCAATCTCTACAATTTCAATCAGTTTTGTGGGGTCATTATCGAGGTCTACCATGTTACCGGCTTCTTTTGCGGCTTGGGTTCCACTGTTCATTGCCACCCCTACATCTGCCTGAGCTAATGCCGGAGCGTCATTTGTTCCATCGCCCATCATGGCTACCAGTTTGCCTTCCTGCTGTTCTTTTTTGATATAGTTCATCTTATCTTCAGGCTTGGCTTCGGCAATAAAATCATCCACACCCGCTTTTTCTGCAATAAATTTTGCGGTTAAAGGGTTATCTCCGGTTACCATCACTGTTTTTACTCCCATTTTTCGCAGCCTTTGAAAACGCTCCTGAATTCCGGTTTTAATAATATCTTGAAGTTCAATTACTCCCCATACTTTTTCATTGATTGCTACCACTAATGGAGTTCCTCCGTTTTCAGCAATTTTGGTAACAGCATCCTGTGTTTCCTGCGGGAAGATATTCCCGGCTTTTTCAGTCAGTTTTTTTATAGTGTCGTAAGCTCCTTTTCTGATCCTTGTGTCTTCAAAATCGATTCCTGAAGTTCTTGTTTCGGCCGTAAAATCAATATAAGTAGGATTCGGAACTAATAAATCTTCTGATTTTAGCTGGCTTAATTCAATAATAGACTTTCCTTCCGGTGTTTCATCTGCTACAGAGCTCAATGCCGAAGCTTTAATAAAGTCTTCCTCCTTAATTCCGTTTGACGGATGGAAATGAGTGGCTTTTCTGTTTCCAATCGTGATTGTTCCTGTTTTATCAAGCAACAGAACGTCAATATCACCTGCTGTTTCTACTGCTTTACCACTCTTGGTGATAACATTGGCCCTCAATGCTCTGTCCATTCCGGCAATACCAATGGCAGAAAGCAGTCCTCCTATGGTTGTCGGAATAAGGCAAACGAAAAGAGAGATGAATGCTGCTATTGTTATCGGCGTCTGCGCATAATCAGCAAAAGGTTTTAAAGTAAGGGTAACAATAATAAATGTAAGGGTAAACCCGGCTAAAAGTATGGTTAATGCGATTTCGTTAGGTGTTTTTTGTCTTGAAGCCCCTTCTACAAGAGCGATCATCTTATCCAAAAATGATTCTCCCGGTTTTGTTGTTACTTTTACCTTTATTCTGTCTGATAATACTTTTGTTCCTCCTGTTACAGAGCTTTTATCTCCACCGGCCTCACGGATTACGGGAGCACTTTCTCCGGTAATTGCAGATTCGTCAATGGTTGCCAATCCTTCAATGATCTCTCCGTCCATTGGGATCTGATCTCCTGTTTCACAAAGGAAAATATCACCTAATTTCATTTCAGCAGACATTTTCAATGTAGTTTCCACCTGAAATCCGGGTTTATTGTCAACCACTAATTTGGCAGGTGTTTCTTCACGGGTTTTTCTAAGTGTATCAGCCTGTGCTTTTCCCCTTGCTTCTGCAATTGCTTCTGCAAAATTGGCGAACAGAACTGTAAAAAATAATATAATAAAAACTAAAAAGTTATAAGAGAAGCTTCCCTGTGATGTATCACCGGTCAGGCTAAACATGCTTACGATAAACATGACAACGGTTCCGATCTCCACCAGAAACATGACCGGATTTTTAAACATAATTTTCGGATTCAGCTTTACGAAAGACTGCTTAATCGCCTCGTTAACCAAATCTCTTTGAAACAATGTTTGTGATTGATTTTTCATTTTTTTGAAAGAGTTTATATCATTATAAATCAATACTAACCATCAAGGGCAGCTAAAACTATAAGGAAGAAAATGGATAATATTATGTGATGAACGTTTCAGTAAGTTTTTAGACTAACTTCCTCAGACGCTTCAGCTTCCTTAATGGCAGAATATTGATTTTAATTTTTTATGTTCATATTTTATTTAGAGAAATACTGAATCTGCTCTGCAATAGGACCTAATGTCAATGCAGGGAAGAAAGACAATGCTGCAATAAGCAGGATAACTGCCAGAGTCATAAAGCCAAAAGTAGCGGTATCCGTTTTCAGTGTTCCTGAACTTTCAGGGATGAATTTTTTCTGAGCCAATAATCCGGCTATGGCTATCGGTCCTATGATTGGGATAAACCTTGATAGCAGCAGAACAATTCCTGTGGAAATATTCCACCATGGGGTATTGTCTCCCAGCCCTTCAAATCCGGATCCGTTGTTAGCAGAAGACGAGGTAAATTCGTAAAGCATTTCGCTGAATCCATGAAAGCCCGGGTTATTCAATGTTTTTGCTCCAAATTCAGGCAGATAAGCCGTTAAAGCCGTTCCCACAAGAATTAAGAATGGGTGAAATAAAGCTACGATCATTGCAATCTTCATTTCTTTAGCTTCAATCTTTTTCCCCATAAATTCCGGTGTTCGTCCTACCATCAGACCACTGATAAATACTGCAAGGATGATAAAGATGAAATAATTCAGAATACCAACTCCACAACCTCCATAGAAACAGTTGATCATCATGGCAAGCAATTCATTCATTCCCGAAAGAGGCATGGTGCTGTCATGCATAGAGTTTACAGAACCTGTTGAAATAACAGTGGTAGCAATACTCCAATATCCAGACGCAGCGCTCCCAAAGCGGATTTCCTTACCTTCCATGGCTCCCCGACTACTGTCTGCACCCATCTCTGTAATCAGCGGATTTCCACCTGTTTCATTAATCACATTTGGAATGGTTAGCGCAAGAAATCCAACAGTCATTACGGTAAAGATCACCCATGAAAGTTTTCTTTTTTTCAAGTAAAAGCCTAATGCAAAAACCAATGCAAACGGAATGATCATTTGAGTAACCATTTCTGTCATATTGGTCATATAATTAGGATTTTCCAGAGGATGAGCTGAATTGGCTCCAAAAAAACCACCTCCATTGGTCCCCAAATGCTTAATAGCAACAAACGCGGCTACAGGACCTCTTGAAACATCAATTTTTTGACCTTCTAAAGTTGTAATATGGTCTTTCCCTTCAAAAGTCATCGGACTTCCGTTAATGGAAAGTATTAAAGCAACAATTACACTTATGGGAACCAGGATCCTGATCATCGATTTGGTAAAATAATCATAGAAATTTCCCAGTTCGGTAGCTGTTTTATCTTTAAAAGCTTTAAAAAGGACCGCCATTGCTGCCATTCCCGTTGCTGCTGTTACAAACTGTAAAAACATAAGATAGAGCTGGCTTAAATAACTTACTCCCGTTTCCCCCGAATAATGCTGCAGATTACAATTAACTAAAAATGAAATAGCTGTATTAAAAGCCAGATCTGCAGTCATATTGGGATTCCCATCCGGGTTTAAAGGAAGCCAGGACTGATTCAGAAGGATTAAAAATCCAATGATGAACCAAACCAGATTAATCGTCAGCATGGCATACATATTCTGTTTCCAGCTCATCTGACGAGTCGGGTTAATTCCCGATATTTTATAAATTAACTTTTCGATCGGCTGAAAAACAGGATCTAAAAAAGTTTTCTTATATGCATAGACATTAGCTATATATTTACCCAAAAATATTCCGATAACTAATGTAATAGCAAACATTGCTATAATGCCTAAAATTTCTGTATTCATGACCATTTAAAATTTTTCAGGTTTCACTAAAACATAACAGATGTACACAAAGGCAAGTATTGAAAGGAAAAATAAACTCCACATAATTTTATATTCTATCAAAAAATTCAACTGATTTATATAAAAGCCAAAACAGGACTGCACAAAGCAGGACCAAACTTATCAACATCATATCTTTATTATTAAGGTTAAAATAGTCAGCAATACGTACGATACAATCAGCAGACTAAAAGTAGAGTGCTCCCGTTTTTTAAACGTTTTTCTTGAAATTGTCATTTTTTAAATATTTTATTCATAGACCATATGCCAAAAGGAATTCCAATCTAAAAAACAAAGACTTAAACAATTGTATTACAGCACAATACACCAATTCAACAAACGGTATAAAAACAAAAAAGCCTATCAAAATGATAGGCTCTTTATTAAAATGATAAAATAATTTATTTTAATCCGTACTCTTCCAGTTTACGGTATAAGGTGGCAATACCAATCTCCAGTAACCTGGCAGCTTCAGCTTTATTTCCTTTTGTATACTGCAGTACTTTCTGTATATGTATTTTTTCCAGGGATCTTATGCTCAGGGAGTCACTTTCAGCCACTGCTTTCTCTGAATAGTGAGGAAGGCTTTCGGCATCAAGAATATTATTATCCATAAGAATCAGGCTTCGCTCTACAGCGTTTCTCAATTCACGGATGTTCCCCTTCCAGTCATTTTTTTCCAGTGCTTTGTAGTAATCCGGATTCACCTGAATAGATGATAAATGCAGCTTATCCGAAAATAAATTAATAAAATATTTAGCCAGCATTTTTAAGTCTTCTTTCCGCTCTCTTAAAGCTGGAAGCGTAATTTCAAAAACATTCAGTCTAAAATAGAGGTCTTCTCTGAAGTTGCCTTGCTTTATTTCTTCTTCAAGGTTTCTGTTAGTTGCTGCTACAAGCCTAAAATCAGATCTTGAGAGTTTAGTTTCCCCCATTTTTATGAATTCTTTGGTTTCCAGTACCCTAAGCAGTTTTGCCTGAAGCTCAATGGGCATTTCCCCAATTTCATCCAGAAACAAAGTTCCTCCGTTGGCTTCTTCAATTAATCCTTTTTTATCCCTTAAAGCCCCTGTAAAAGCGCCTTGTTTATGTCCAAAAAGTTCACTTTCCAAGATATCCTTACTGAATGCGGAGCAATTGATCGCCACAAAATTATTTTTCTTTCTGTCGCTTCCTTCATGAATGGCATTGGCAAAAACCTCTTTCCCAGTTCCGGTTTCCCCTGTTAAAAGTACGGCAGCATCGGTTAAAGCAACTTTTTCAGCCAGCTTCTTAGCCTGCAAAATGATAGGAGAATGCCCAATAATTTGTTCAAACCCCTTTATGGTACCAGTCTGCTGAACAACTTTCGATCTGTTATCTTTTACTTTTTCCAGCGCCTTATATACCAATGGAATAATCTTCTCATTATCATCCCCTTTTACCAGGTAATCATAAGCGCCATTCTTCATGGCTTGTACAGCATCTGTAATATTTCCAAATGCTGTCATTAAAATAATTTCAAGGTTGGGATATTTTGTCTTTATTGATTTTATAAGCTCAACCCCAAAGGCATCAGGAAGGCGGACATCGCTTAAAACGACATCAAAATCATACTGCTCCAACATTGTCATCGCTGACCGTGCCGTAGAAGCTTCTTTTACGTTAAAATTTTCTTGGGAAAGGATCATACCTAATAACTTAAGGAGTTTGATCTCATCATCGATAATCAGAATATTTCCTGACATTATAATTGTATTTGGAAAACTGATACAAACTTATTGAATTTATTCGAGTAAAATCCACTTATATCGGGAAATTTCTTTCTATAGATGGTCATTAGGGGAATCTTAGTATTCGTTAAGAGTTAGGAGTTGAGGGTTGACAGCGCTATTACCTATTACCTATTACCTATCATCTGAGTTGGGTATAAAGCAAAAAAAAATCCTCTATCTTGCGATAAAGGATTTTTTAAAAATAAAATAAAAACTGGCGGCGGCCTACTCTCCCGCGTTAGCAGTACCATCGGCGCTGGTGGGCT